>Ga0187776_10000043_pt1 | contig 63324 bp, 54 predicted proteins | sample 0216_BV02_MP12_2_FD_132426 | JGI IMG/M metagenome (GOLD analysis project Ga0187776, IMG submission 132426) | Tropical peat soil microbial communities from peatlands in Department of Meta, Colombia - 0216_BV02_MP12_20_MG | ecosystem: Environmental > Terrestrial > Soil > Wetlands > Peat | place...
CGCGGGGGCCCGGCGAGCGCCTCGCAGTCGCTTTGCCAGACGCGCACGCGAATCGGCTCGCCGCTCGCGGCGGCGAGGGGGATCTCGAGCGGATCCCGGTCGGGGGCCGAGAGCACGAGCGCGTCGGCCTCGATCTCGGTCCAGACGGTGGCCATGCGCGGGTGCTCGCGCTGGCTGGCGAAGAGGCCCGCGCCGTCCACCACCATCCAGCGCCGGTCGTGCTCGAGGCCCCGCGGGGTCACGAGCGCGTCGCCGAGCGCGATGCCCTTCAGCCCCTTCACGGGATAGACGTTCAGCGCGGAGACGGCGGCGGCCATTGTGGGATCCCGCATTGTGCCGGAAGCTGTGTAAGGTTACCTTACGGGACCGTCCACCGAAGGGAAAGGAATCGCCATGGCCCTGTGGGACAAGCTGATGGGCGAGCTGGTCGACATCGTCGAATGGCTCGACGACACCAACGACACCCTCGCCTATCGCTTCGAGCGCTACCAGAACGAGATCAAGTACGGCGCGAAGCTCGTCGTGCGCGAGGGGCAGATGGCGGTGTTCGTGAACGAGGGCCAGCTCGCCGACGTCTTCAAGCCCGGCACCTACACGCTCACCACGCAGAACCTCCCGATCCTCGCGACCCTCAAGGGCTGGAAGTACGGCTTCGAGAGCCCCTTCAAGGCCGAGGTGTACTTCATCTCGACGCGCAAGTTCACGGACCTCAAGTGGGGCACCCCGGGGCCGGCGATGATGCGCGACCGCGACTTCGGCATGGTGCGCGCCACGGCCTTCGGCATCTACTCGATCCGCGCGAAGGACGGCGGCACCCTCGTGAAGGACCTCGTGGGCACCGAGGGACGCTTCTCCGTGGCGCAGGTCGAGGACAACCTGCGCGGCAAGATCGGGCTGCGCATCAAGGAGCTCATGCCCGAGCTGGGCATCCCGGTGATCGACATGTCGGCCAAGGTGTACGAGATGGGCAACCTGCTGCGCGACCGCCTCCAGCCGGACTTCGCGGCGCTGGGCCTCGAGCTCGTCGAGGTGCAGGTGCAGAATGTGGGCCTGCCCGAGGAAGTGGAGAAGGCCATCGACGCACGCGGGGCGATGGCCGCCGTCGGGAACCTCCAGGGTTACGCGCAGTACGAGGCGGCCTCCTCGATCCGCGACGCGGCCAACAACCCGGGCGGGGCCGCGGGCGCCGGCGTGGGGCTCGGGGCCGGCATCGCGATGGGCGCGCAGATGATGGGCGCCATGGCCAGCGGAGCCGCCGCCACCCCGCCCCCGGTGCCCGGTGCGGCGGCGTTCCACGTGGCCGTGGGCTCGAGCCAGACCGGGCCGTTCGACCTCGCGGCCCTTCGCCAACAGGCCGCCGCGGGAAAGCTCACGCGCGACTCGCTCGTCTGGCGCAACGGCATGGCGCAATGGGCGAAGGCGGGCGACGTGCCGGAGCTCGCGCCGCTTTTCGCCGAGGTCCCGCCGCCGCTGCCGCAGTAACGTGGCCGACGCGCAAGGGGGCGCCGGCGCGCCGGCGAACGACGCGGTCCGGACCTTTCCCTGCAAGGGATGCGGGGCGCGCTTGTCGTTCGCCCCGGGCACTCGGACGCTGCGCTGCGAGCACTGCGGCTTCGAGAACACGATCGACGCGGTTTCCACGCCAGTCTCGGAGCTCGACTACGAGGCCGAGCTGAAGGCCCTCGAGGGCACCGCGGAGACCGTCGAGGAGGAGCACGTGCGCTGCGACAAGTGCGGCGCCGAGCAGAACCTGCCCGCCAACCTCTTCGCGGGCAAATGCGCGTTCTGCGGCGCGCCCATCGTCTCGGCGAGCTACGACCACCGGCGCATCAAGCCCGGCTCGCTCGTGCCCTTCCAGGTGGACCGCCCGAAGGCCCAGGACCAGTTCCGGCGCTGGGTGCGGCGCCTCTGGCTCGCGCCCGGCGACCTCCGGCGCTACGCGAGCAGCGACTCGGGGCTCGCGGGGATGTACCTGCCCTTCTGGACCTACGACTGCCGCACGGCGAGCGACTACCGCGGCGAGCGCGGGGACGACTACTTCACCACGGAGACCTACACGACCCGCAACTCCGCCGGCGAGGAGGTCACTCAGACGCGCCAGGTGCGCCAGACGCGCTGGACGCCGGCGGCGGGCCACGTGGACGACGTCCACGACGACGTGCTCGTGAACGCCTCGCGCTCGCTCCCCGCCGACATCCTCGGGGCGACCGGGCGCTGGAACCTCGCCGGACTCGTCGCCTACCAGCCCGAATTCGTGAGCGGCTTCCAGGCGGAGGCCTACCAGGTGGGGTTGCGCGACGGCTTCGGCTTCGCGAAGCAGCAGATCGACGCCGAGGTTGCCGAGCACGTGCGGCGCGACATCGGCGGCGACCACCAGCGCATCGCGGCGGTGGCCACGCGCTACAGCGACATCACCTACAAGCACGTGCTCCTGCCGGTGTGGATCTCCGCGTACCGCTACCGCGACAAGGTCTACCGCTTCCTCATCAACGGCCAGACGGGCGAGGTCTCGGGGGAGAGCCCGAAGTCCTGGTGGAAGATCGCGCTGCTCGTGGCGGTGGTGGTCGCCGTGGCGGTCGGGGTCCTCGTGGTGGGATCGAGGGGCCGCTAGAGCTTCGCGAGCACGTGGTCACCGCCCGAGACCTCGAACTTCCCGGGGGCCTCGACGGCGAGCGACTTCACCACGCCGTCGTCCACCACCATCGCGAAGCGCTGGCAGCGCAGGCCCAGGCCGCGGGCGCCGAGATCGAGCTCGAGGCCCAGCTTCTTCGTGTACTCCGCGCTCCCGTCGGCCATGAAGCGGATCTTGCCGCCCGCCTTCTGGTCCCTGGCCCACGCGCCCATCACGAACGCGTCGTTCACCGCGAAGCACCAGATCTCGTCCACGCCCTTCTTCTTGAGCGCGTCGTAGGTGGCGAGGTAGCTCGGCACGTGCTTCGCCGAGCAGGTCGGCGTGTAGGCGCCGGGAAGGCCGAAGACGACGATCTTCCTGCCCTTCACCAGGTCCTGGACCTTGAACGTGTTGGGGCCGACGCTGCATCCGTTGCCTTCGACCTCGATGTATTCCTGGACCGCGCCCTCGGGAAGGCGGTCGCCGACCTTGATCGTCATGGGGATCTCCTTTCTTGTTGGTTCGGGAAGCTCAGGCTGCCGCCGATGCGGCGCGCCGGAATCCGGCCAGGGCGAGGCCGGCCGCGATGAAGGCCCCTCCCAGGCTGCGGTTGACCCAGCGCAGGAGCGCCGGTTCCTTCATCGCGCGGAAGACCTTCGCCGCGAGCGCCGTGTAGGCCATCATCACGACGAGGTCCACGGAGAACGTCGTGGCCGCGAAGATCGCGTACTGCGCCGTCTGGGGCCGCGCCACGTCGACGAACTGGGGCAGGATCGCGGCGAAGAAGAGGATGCCCTTCGGGTTGGTGATGTTCACGAGGAAGCCGCGCGCGAACACCTGGCCCGCGGTGCGCGCGCGGTCGTCGCGGTCCTCCTCGAAGCCCTTCGGGCGCGAGCGCCAGGTCACGACGCCGAGGTAGACCAGGTAGGCCACCCCCAGCCACTTGACGGCGGAGAAGAGCGCCTCCGAGGCGAGCAGGATCGCCCCCAGCCCGAGCGAGACGATCGCGACGAGGATGGCGTTGGCCGCCTGCATGCCCACGCCGTTCCACAGGCCGCGGCGGAAGCCGTGGTGCAGGCCGCTCGACAGGCTCGAGAACACGCCCGGCCCCGGCGTGATCGACAGGACGAGGGTCGCGGCGAAGTAGGTGAGCCAGGTGGTGAGGGCCATTCAGCGTCCCCGCTCGATCGCCCGCCGCGCGATCCGGTCCACCAGGGAAGGCGCGAGGAGCTTGAGCCAGAGGCCCATTCTACCGCGCGCGGTCATCACCACGTCGCGCTCGCGCCTTTCGATCGCGCGCACGATGCGCCGGGCGCATTCCTCCGCGGACATCACCTCGCCCTCGCGCACGGGGCTCACCATGATCGGCCGTCCGTCGGGGCCGGTGGCGTTCTCGCGGATGCCGGTCGCGACGAACCCCGGGTAGACGAGGGTGACGGTGACGCCCGAATCGCCCAGCTCGATGCGCAGCGAGTCGAAGAACCCCGTCATCGCGTGTTTGCTCGCCGCGTATCCGGTGCGCGTCGGCACGCCCGTGCGCCCCGCGAGGCTGGAGACCGCCACCAGCCGCCCGCGCGAGGCGCGCAGGTGAGGAAGCGCGTGGCGCGTGCAGTACACCGCGCCCATGTAGTTCACGCGCATGATGCGCTCGAGCACCGAGACGTCGTCGATGTCCTCGAAGCGCGCCCACATGCTCACGCCCGCGTTGTTCACGAGGGTGTCGACGCGGCCGAAGGCGACGACGGCGCCCGCGACCATCGCCTGGCAATCGCGCTCGACGGACACGTCGGCCTTCACCGTGATCGCCGTCGCGCCCGCCGCACGGCAATCGGCCGCGACCGCCTCGAGCTCGCTTTCGTGGCGCGCGGCGAGCACGAGCCTCGCGCCCTTCGCCGCGAGCTGGCGCGCGAGCTCCGCGCCGATGCCCTTGGAGGCGCCCGTGACGATGACGACGTTGCCTCGCAGGTCGGCGTCGGACATGGTGGCGGTCGGCGTGTCGGCCCGGCTACCGGTCGGTCTCGGGATCCGGGATGTGGTTGAAGGCGATGGCGAGCCCGCCCCGGTCCCGCGCCCGGTGGGCGCCGGCGAAATAGACCGCGTGCTTGCCGAAGCGCGCGTTGAGCTCGTCGAGCGTCGCGTAGAGCGCCCGCGAGCGGCGCTCGGAGGCGAAGAGGGAGCCGGTGCGCGCCCCCTCGGGGACCAGGTCCGAGTACGCCATGCCCACCTTGAGGATCGTGCGGCGGTCCGCGGGCCGCTTCGCCCAGAGGCTGTCGAGGGCGTGCAGGAAGGTCTTCGTGTCCTGCGTGTCCACGAGGCGCATCTCCGCCGACCAGTGGCTCCCGTCGAGGTACTTGAGGTCGACCGACACCCGCCCCGCGTAGTAGCCGGCCTTGCGCAGGCGCATCGCCGCTTTCTGGGCGAGGCGGCTCAGGACCGCGTGGGCGTCGTCCGGGTTGCGGCGCTCCGGCCCGAGGACGCTCGAATGCGAGATCGACGACGTGTCGGCCTCGCGCTCGTGCTGCTCCTCGCCGCGGATGCGGCTCCACATGACGTCGCCGCCCACGCCGCCCCAGATCGCGTGCAGCTCCTCCTTCGACCGCGCCGCGAGGTCGCGCACCGTGCGGATGCCGTGCCGGTGCAGGCGCTTCTCCATCCGCGCGCCGATCCCGGAGAGAGCGCGCACCTCGAGGCCGAAGAGGCGCCCGGGAAGCTCGCGCTGCTCGATCATCACCAGGCCGTCGGGCTTCACCAGGTCCGAGGCGGTCTTCGCGATGAAGGTGTTGGGCCCGATGCCGATGGAGGTGCGCAGGCACTCGCCCACCCGCGAGGCGAGGGTGGCCTTCACCGCGCGCGCGAGCTCCAGCGCGCGTTCGGGCTCCCGCCACCGGCCGGTGAGCTCGCAATCCATCTCGTCGATCGACAGCACGGCGCGCACGGGCGCCACGGAATCGACGGCGGCCACCGCGCGATGGTGGTAGTCGATGTAGAGCTCGTGCCGGGCGACGACGAGCTCGATGCCGGGGCAGAGCTTCTTCGCGTCGCCGACCTTCGTCCCGGTCCTCACGCCGAAGGTCTTCGCCTCCACGCTCGCCGCGATGCACACGGTCGTGTCCGCGAGCATCGGGACGACGCCGAGGGGCTTGCCGCGCAGGCGGGGCTCGACCTGCTGCTCCACCGAGGCGAAGTAGGAGTTGAAATCCACGAGGAGCGATCGGAGCGTCACGGCCGCATCCTTTCGACGGACGATCTGCCGGGCCGCGGCGCGCTCAGCCGAGGTCCGTGGCGTCCACGAAGGCGCGGACGATGCCTTCGAGCCCTCGCGCGTCCTCTTCCGCGAAGCGCGCCGCGCGCGGGCTGTCGAGGTCGAGCACACCGAGCACCCGTCCCGCGCGGATCACCGGGACGACCACCTCGCTGAGGGAGGCGGCGTCGCACGCGATATGGCCGGGGAACGCGTGGACGTCGGGGACGACGAGAGTGCGCCGCTCGGCCGCCGCCGTGCCGCACACGCCCTTGCCGAGCGCGATGCGCACGCACGCGGGCCGCCCCTGGAACGGCCCCAGCACGAGCTCGCCGCCGCGCAGCCAGTAGAAGCCCGCCCAGTTGAGGTCGGGAAGCGAATGGAAGAGCAGGGCGGCGAGGTTTGCCGCGTTGGCCGTGGCGTCGCGCTCGCCCTCGAAGAGCGCGCGCGCCTGCGCGCGCACCTCTTCGTAGAGTGCGGGCGGGGATTCGGAGAGGGCGCGCCGGGTTGCGAGCATGGGGTGCGATCGCTCAGGCGATTGTACGCCCGCGCCCGGGGGCCCCGGGCCGTGGTGGCTGCGCCTGGACGGTCAGGTGGCGCGCCCCGCGCGGCCCGGAGCCTGGGGGATTAACAGGATTCGCGCGGAGCCGTTGACTGGCCCGATGCGTAACCGGACGTTTCGGCAGGCGCCCGCGTGGGGGCCGGGCCGTATAATTTCAGGCTTGCCCGACGCGCGGGCGCCGCGCCCCCGCCCCCCATGCCCCGAGCCGTCCGCCCCCCCAGCCACCTCGACCTGGCCGTCGCCGAGCCGCCCGCCGCGGCGCGCCGGCCGAAGGTCCTGGAGCGCTTCGGCGAGCGGCGCGTGGACCCCTATTTCTGGCTGCGGGACAAGTCCGACTCCGCGGTGATCGGCTACCTCGCGGCCGAGAACCGCTACGCGCAGTCGGTCATGAAACCTCTCGAGCGCTTTCGCGGGAAGCTCTACCGGGAGATGCTCGCGCGGATCCAGGAGACCGACGAGAGCGTCCCGTACCGCAGCCACGGCTACTGGTACTACCAGCGCGAGGTGAAGGGCCGCCAGTACCCGATCCACTGCCGGCGCCGGGGCTCGATGCGCGCCCCCGAGGAGGCGATCCTCGACGTGAACCGGCTCGCGCGGGGCCATGCCTTCACCGCGGTGGGCGCGATGGACGTGAGCCGCGACGGGCGGCTCCTCGCCTACACCGTGGACTTCACCGGCTTCCGCCAGTACACGCTCCACGTGAGGGACCTCGCGACCGGCAAGCTCACCGGCGACACCGCCCCGCGCGTGACCTCGCTCGCCTGGGCCGCCGACGGCGCGACGCTCTTCTACGTGGAGGAGCACGAGACCACGAAGCGCAGCTGGCGCCTGCACCGCCTCGTCCTGGGCGGGGCGGACGAGGTGGTCTACGAGGAGGCCGACGAGCTCTACGACATCGGCGTGGGCGCGACGCGCAGCGAGGCGTTCGTCGTGCTCGCGATCGTGAGCAAGGACACCTCCGAGATGCGCCTGCTGCCGGCGGCCGAGCCCGCGGGAGAGTTCCGCACGGTCGTCCCCCGCCGCCGGGGCCGCGAGTACTACGTCGAGCACCGGGGCGACGAGCTCTTCATCCGCACCAACGACCGCGGGCGCAATTTCCGTCTCGTGCGCGCGCCGCTCGCCGATCCCGCGCCGCGCAACTGGAGGCAGGTGGTCGCGCACCGTCCCCTCGTCATGCTCGAGGACGTGCTCGTCTTCCGCGACTTCCGGGTCGCCGTCGAGCGCGACAAGGGCATCCTGAAGCTCCGCGTCACCGACTTCGCCACCGGGCGAAGCCGCTACGTGCGCTTCGACGAGGCGGTGTACTCGGCCCACCCCGGCGTCAACGCCGAGTTCGACGCGCGCACCTTCCGCTTCGTCTACGAAAGCCTCGTCACGCCCCGCTCGTGGTACGACTACGACGTGCGCACGGGCCGGGCGAGGCTGCTCAAGCGCCAGCCGGTGCTGGGCGGCTACGACCCCAGGCGCTACGCCTCGAAGGCGCTCACCGCGGTCGCGAAGGACGGGACCCGCATCCCGATCTCGCTCGTGTACCGCAAGTCGGGCGCGCGGGGGCCGCGGCCGATGGTGCTCTACGGCTACGGCTCGTACGGCATCCCGATCGACCCGTACTTCCGCTCGACCCGCATCTCGCTCCTCGACCGCGGCGTGGCCTTCGCCATCGCCCACGTGCGCGGGGGCGGGGACCGAGGAAGGCTCTGGTACGACGCGGGGAAGCTCCTGCGCAAGAAGAACACCTTCACCGACTTCGTGGCTTGCGCCGAATCGCTCGTGCGCCGCGGCGTGACCGCGCCCGACCGCCTCGTGATCCAGGGCGGCAGCGCGGGCGGCCTGCTGATGGGGGCGGCGGTCAACATGCGCCCGGGTCTGTTCAGGGCGGTGGTCTCCCAGGTCCCCTTCGTCGACGTCGTGACGACGATGCTCGATGCGTCCCTGCCGCTCACCGTGGGCGAGTACCTCGAATGGGGCAACCCCAACGAGCGGCGCCACTACCGCTACATGCGCTCCTACTCGCCTTACGACAACCTGAAGAAGGGCGCCTATCCCGCCATGCTCGTCGAGACCTCGCTCAACGACAGCCAGGTCATGTACTGGGAGCCGGCGAAGTACGTCGCGAAGCTGCGCACGCTCAAGACCGACCGCAACCCGCTGCTGCTGAAGACCGTCATGGAGGCGGGCCACGGCGGCGCCTCGGGCCGCTACGACGCGCTGAGGGAGCTCGCGATCACCTATTCGTTCATCCTCGACCAGGTCGGGCTGGCGAAATGACTTGAGCACCGTCCAGCTCTTCGCGGGTTGCGTGGCGATCTGGGGCTCCACCTGGCTCGCCATCACGTTCCAGCTGGGACATGCGGCGCCCGAGGCGAGCGTCTTCTACCGGTTCCTCCTCGCCTCGGCTCTGCTCTTCGCGTGGTGCCTCGGGCGGGGGCTGCCGCTCGGCCGCCCCGCGCGGGACCACGCGTGGATCGCGCTCCAGGGCGCGCTCATGTTCGGCGTGAGCTACATCTGCGTGTATTACGCGGAGCAGAATGTGGTTTCGGGGCTCGTGGCGGTCGGCTACTCGGCGAGCCCGCTGCTCGGCATGCTCGGTATGCGCCTGTTCTTCCGCACGCCGATGACCGGCGTGGTGATCGCGGGGTCGGTCCTGGGGATCGTGGGCATCTGCCTCGTCTTCTGGCCCGAGTTCGCGCACCTGCGCGGGGACCGCCGCACCGCCGTGGGGGCGCTGTACACGGCGGCCGCGGTGGTGGTCTCCACCCTGGGCACGCTCGCCGCCCACCGCAACCACGAGGCCCGCGTGCCCCTCTGGCAGGGGATGGCGTGGGGCATGCTCTACGGCTCGCTCGTTGCGCTCGCGGCGACCGCCGGCGCCGGCCGCACCCTCGCCTTCGAGCCCACGGCGTCCTACCTGGCCTCGCTCCTCTATCTCGCGGTCTTCGGCTCGGTCCTCGCCTTCGCGGCGTACCTCACGATCCTCAGGCGGATCGGCGCGGCGCGCGCGGGCTACGTCGGGGTCATGGTGCCGATCGTCGCGCTCGCGGTGTCCGCGGCCTTCGAGGGCTTCCGCTGGCACCTCGTCACCGTGGCGGGCATCGCCGTATCGATCGCCGGCAACGTGATCGTCCTGCGGGGGCGGCTCGCGTCATGAAGTTCTCGAACCGCCGCATCGGGATCGCGCTTGCGCTGTCGCTCGCGGCGCACGTGGCGTTCTTCGTGCTCGCGCCGCGGCCCCGCGAGCGTCCGCTCGCCCTCGCGTCGTTGCCGGGGCCGCTCGTCGTGACGATCGAGAAGCCGGCCCCGCCCGAGCCCGCGGCGACCCAGGTCCCCCAGAGCGGTGCGCGGCCTCCCGCGCCGCGGGTGGCGCCGAGGCCTCCCCCGCGGCGGGTTCTCACCGCGCGGCCGAACACGCCGGCCGCAGCCGCGCCCGTGCCGCCCCTCGAGGTGCCGAAGCCCGTGCCTGCACCGCCGCCCTCGCCCCCCGAGCCCAAGGTGGACATGCTCGCCATGATCAACGCGCGGCGCGAGCTGCGGCGCCAGGCGGAGGCGGCCGAGGCGGCCCGCGAGAGCGTCGGCATCCCCGGCGCGGAGCTTCCCGGCAAGGACGAGGTGGCCGGCGCCATCGAGCGCAACCTGCAGAGCCTCACGCGCGACGATCGCACGGGGGGCATCTTCACGATCCTCGACAAGGGCATCTTCACCGCGGAGTACGCCTTCAACGGCTGGCGTCCCGACACGCACCGGCGCTGGCGCGAGGTGATCGAGGTCAAGGCCAAGTCCGGGGAGGACATCGACCTCGCGATCGTGCGCAGCATGATCGCCCTCATCCGCACCCACTACAGCGGCGATTTCCTCTGGGATTCGCGCCGCCTGGGGCGCGTCGTGACGCTCTCGGCGCGCGCGGAGGACAACGTCGCCCTCGAGCAGTTCCTGCTGCGCGAGTTCTTCGGCACGCCGGTCCTCAAGCCCGAGATCGATCGATGAAGCGCTCGAGCGCCCGGGCGGCATCGCGGCGCACGATCCACTTGAACGGGCCGAGCCATCCCAGCGCGGCCCCCCACGGCCCGAAGGCCTGCGCGGCCCAGCGGGCGAACGGGAAGTGGTCGTAGTGCCGCGCGATGAGCCCGTCGCGGAACGCGAACATCGAGCGCACGCGGTTCACCACGGGCCGGCCCCGGAACGTGTAGCGCGCGGTCCAGCGGGCCGTCGCACCGTCCGCGTCGCCCGCCGCCTCGTCGAGCGTTACCCGCAGGTCCGCCGAGCGCGCGAGCAGCATGCGCCACAGGTCCGCGGCGTCGGACCCCCGAAGGCGCGGGAAGACGGGGTCGGAGAAGAAGACCTCCGGGTGATAGCAGCGCGCCATCCCCTCGGCGTCGCGGGCGGCGAACCGGGCGAAGAACTCGCGCACCAGGGCTTCGTGGGGGTGCATGGGGGCGGCGGGCGGCGCTTGACCCGAGTCAAGGCCCCGCCATTCTCCCGCTTTCTATACTTCGCGGCATGATTCCCGGGGGAGGCTCCCCGGGACGCAACCGAAGCCATTCGAGGAGATCCCCATGCTCACCGCAGTCGCCGGCGAGGCGAAACCCCGGCCCGTTCCCAGCGACATCGAAATCGCCCAGAAGGCGAAGATGAAGCCCATCGCCGACGTGGCGAGGAAGCTCGGCATCCCCGACGACGCGATCGAGCCCTTCGGCCGCTACAAGGCGAAGGTCTCGCTGCCCTACGTCGAGACCCTCAAGGCCCGGCCCAACGGCAAGCTGGTCCTCGTGACCGCCATCAGCCCGACCCCGGCCGGCGAGGGCAAGACCACCACCACCGTGGGCCTGGGAGACGCGCTCAACCAGATCGGCCGGAAGACGATGATCTGCCTGCGCGAGCCCTCGCTCGGGCCCGTGTTCGGCATGAAGGGCGGGGCGGCGGGCGGCGGCTACGCGCAGGTGGTCCCCATGGAGGACATCAACCTGCACTTCACCGGCGACTTCAGCGGCATCGCGCTCGCCAACAACCTGCTCGCGGCGATGATCGACAACCACATCAACCACGGCAACGAGCTCGGCTTCGACGTGCGGCGCATCGCGTGGAAGCGCGTCGTGGACATGAACGACCGGGCGCTGCGCCAGATCACCGTCGCGCTGGGCGGGCCGGCGAACGGCTACCCGCGCGAGGACGGGTTCGACATCGTGGTCGCCTCCGAGGTGATGGCGATCTTCTGCCTGTCGACGAGCGTGAAGGACCTGAAGGAGCGCCTGGGCAAGATCGTCTGCGGCTACACCCGCGACCAGAAGCCCATCCTCGCCCGCGACCTCAAGGCCCACGGCGCGATGACGGCGCTCCTCAAGGACGCGCTCGCGCCCAACCTGGTCCAGACCCTCGAGCACACGCCCGCGATGATCCACGGGGGGCCCTTCGCCAACATCGCCCACGGGTGCAACTCCGTGCTCGCGACCCAGACCGCGCTCAAGCTCGCCGACTACGTGGTGACCGAGGCCGGCTTCGGAGCCGACCTGGGCGCGGAGAAGTTCATCGACATCAAGTGCCGGAAGACGGGCCTCAGGCCCTCGGCGGTGGTCCTGGTCGCCACGATCCGCGCCCTCAAGTACCACGGCGGCGTGGACGTGAAGGAGCTCGGCAAGCCCAACCTCGAGGCGCTCGCCAAGGGCATCACCAACATCGAGCGGCACGTGAACAACATCCGCAACAACTACGGGCTGCCCTGCGTGGTGTCGATCAACCACCGCACCGAGGACTCCGACGAGGAGATCCGGCTGCTCCAGGACAAGATGGCGCACCACGGGGCGAAGGTGATCCTCGCGCGCCACTGGGCCGAGGGCGGCAAGGGCGCGCTCGACGTCGCGCGCGAGGTGGTGCGCCTGTGCGACGAGCCGAACGACTTCCGCTTCGTCTACGGCGAGAACGACACGCTCTGGGACAAGATGAAGGCGATCGCGACGAAGATCTACGGCGCCTCCGACATCACCGCGGACTCGAAGGTGCGCGCGCAGATCCGCAAGCTCCAGGACTCGGGCTACGGCCACTACCCGATCTGCGTGGCGAAGACCCAGTACTCGTTCTCGACCGACCCCCAGCTGCGCGGCGCGCCCTCCGGGCACGTGGTGAACATCCGGGAGGTGCGGCTCGCGGCGGGGGCGGAGTTCATCGTGATGATCTGCGGCGACATCATGACGATGCCGGGGCTGCCGAAGGTGCCCTCGGCCTGCGCGATCGACGTGACGGACGACGGCCGGATCACGGGCCTGTTCTAGCCGCCCGCCGCCGTGGACGCCGTTCCCGCCGCCCGGGGACGGCGTTTTCACTTTCGGGGATAATGCTCCCGCGGCATCCGCCGGCGCGGCCATGGGAACGGAATGCGACTGCAGGGCAAGGTGGCGATCGTCACCGGGGCGGGATCGGGATTCGGCGAGGCGATCGCCCGGCGCTATGCCGAGGAGGGCGCCCGCGTCGTGGTGAACGACATCGTGGAGGCGGGCGCCCGGCGCGTGGCGGCGGCAATCCGCGATGCGGGCGGCGAGGCGCGCGCCGAGGCGGGCGACGTCTCGCGCGACGCCGACGTCGCGCGGCTGGTGCGCTCGGCGATCGAGGGCTACGGCCGCCTCGACATCGTCGTGAACAACGCCGGGACCACCCACCGCAACCGCCCGATGCTCGAGGTGGGCGAGGAGGAGTTCGACCGCATCTACGCGGTCAACGTGAAGGCGCTCTTCCTCACGGCCCGCCACGCCGTGCCCCACTTCCGCGCCGCCGGGGGCGGCTGCTTCGTGACGATCGCCTCCACCGCGGGCGTGCGGCCGCGTCCGGGGCTCACCTGGTACAACGGCTCGAAGGGCGCGGCGATCGTCACCTCGCGCTCGATGGCCGCCGAGCTCGGCCCCGACAAGATCCGCGTGAACGTGGTGAACCCCGTGATCGGCGAGACGGGCCTGCTCGAGATGTTCATGGGCATGCCCGACACGCCCGAGAACCGGAAGAAGTTCGTGGCGACCATCCCCATGGGGCGCATGTCGAAGCCGATCGACGTCGCCAACGCGGCCCTTTTCCTCGCCTCCGACGAGGCGGGGTTCGTGACGGGCGCGTGCCTCGAGGTCGACGGAGGGCGCTGCGTATGACCGCGCGCCAGGCGATCGGCAAGTACCACGTGATCGAGGAGCTGGGCAAGGGCGCCACGGGGAAGGTCTACCTCGCCGAGGATCCTTTCGCCCAGCGCAAGGTCGCGATCAAGGTGGCCTACCCCGAAGCCCTCAAGAACCGCGAGGACGGGGCGTTCTACCGCAGCATGTTCCTCAACGAGGCGGCGCTCGCCGGCAAGCTCAACCACCCGCACATCGTCCAGATCTACGACGCGGTGGTGGAGGACAAGTACAGCTACATCGTGATGGAGTACGTCGAGGGGGGCACGCTCGAGAAGTTCTGCCGTCCCGAGAGCCTGCTCGAGCCGCGGGAAGTGGCCGAGATCATGTTCAAGTGCGTGCGGGCGCTCGCCTTCGCGCAGACCCTCGGCCTCACGCACCGCGACATCAAGCCGGGCAACATCCTCCACCACGAGGGTACCGACATCAAGATCGCGGACTTCGGAGCGGCCATCAACACGGTCTCCGACCGCACGATCATCACCAACGTGGGCTCGCCCGCCTACATGGCTCCCGAGCTCGTGACGGGCGCGGCGCAGGCTTCCCACCTCACCGACATCTACGCCCTCGGCGTGGTGATGTACTACCTCCTCGCGGCGCGCCTGCCCTTCGCGGGGGCGAACACGATGAGCGTGATCTACCAGATCGTGAACACCGAGCCGGACCCTCCCAGCGCGCACCGGCCCGAGGTCTCGCCCCAGCTCGACGCCATCGTGATGAAGGCGATCGCCAAGGACCCGGCGAAGCGCTACGCCACCTGGGACGAGTTCGGCCAGGCGCTCGCCGAGGTGTGGAAGAAGGACCAGAAGACCGCGGAGAAGCGCGACCCGACCGAGATGGAGCGCTTCAGCCTGCTGCGCACGCTGCCGTTCTTCCGCGACTTCCCGGAGAACGAGCTGTGGGAGGTGATGCGCATCAGCCGCTGGGCGCGCTTCCACCCGGACACGGCGCTCATCAAGGAGGGCGACCACGGCGACTCGTTCTACGTCCTCGCCGGGGGCTACGTGCGCGTGACGCGCGGCAAGCGCACGCTCTCGGTCCTCACCGCGGGGGACTGCTTCGGGGAGATGTCCTACCTCGCCCACGACAAGGGCGGTTCCCACCGCTCGGCCACGGTCACCACGACCTCCGACTGCGTCGTGATGAAGATCCGGGCCGAGGACCTGCGCGCCGCCTCGCTCTCCTGCCGGCGCCTCTTCGACGAGCGCTTCCTCAACACGCTGGTCGACCGCCTCGAGAACGCCAACCAGCAGCTCGCCGTGATGTCCTGAGGCGGCGACCGCTCACCGGCTGAGGGCGTAGAAGGCGGCGAACGTCGCGATCATCAGGAACGCGAGCACCAGCTTGGCGATGGCGGCGAAGAGGAGCCCCAGCCACGTGCCGAGCCCGACCTTTCCCGCCTGCCGCCATTCGCGGCGCGCTGCGAGCTCGCCCACGACCGCCCCGATGAAGGGCCCCAGCAGCAGGCCGGCGAGGCCGAGGAACAATCCCGCGACCGCGCCGAGAGTGGCGCCCGCGAGCGCCTGGGGGCTCGCGCCCACACGCTTCGCGCCGAGGACGGAGGCCGCGAGGTCCACCGCGAGGGAGAGCAGCGCGAGCGCCCCGACGATGGCGAGGCCCACGGGCCCCACGCGCGCGAAGCCGTCCGCCCAGGCCGCGAGGAGCAGCCCCGTGAAGACGAGGAGCGTCCCCGGCACCACGGGAAGCACGGTCCCCGCGAGGCCCGCCAGGACGAGGATCGCGGCGGCCGCGTAATAGAGGAGGTGGACGGTCACGGTATCATTGTAGGCAAGCCATCCTGGTGCCGATTCCGTGAGCGCCGTCCACGACACGCCCGTCCGCGACAAGTCCCTCCGCCCCTCCGAGGCGGCCGCGGCGCTCGCGCGCGTGCTGCCGCCGGGCTCGGTGCTCGTCGAGCGCGAGGATCTCCGCCCCTACGAGTGCGACGGGCTGTCCGCCTATCGCGCGACCCCGCTCGCGGTGGCGATCCCCGCCGACGAGTCCGAGGTGGCCGGGGTGCTCGCCGTGGCGCGCGAGACGCGCACGCCGGTGGTCGCGCGCGGCTCGGGCACGGGCCTGTCGGGCGGCGCGCTGCCGCTCGCCGACGGCATCCTGCTGTCGCTCGCGAAGTTCAACCGCGTCCTCGAGGTCGATCGGCTCGCGCGCACGGCGCGTGTGCAGCCGGGCGTCACGAACCTGCGCATCTCGCAGCAGGCCGCGCCCCTCGGCCTGTACTACGCGCCCGACCCTTCGAGCCAGATCGCCTGCTCCATCGGGGGCAACGTGGCCGAGAACTCGGGGGGCGTGCACTGCCTCAAGTACGGCCTCACCGTGCACAACGTGATGCGCGTGCGCGCGATCACGATCGAAGGCGACGTCCTCGAGCTCGGCGGGGCGGCGCTCGACGCGCCCGGTTACGACCTGCTCGCGCTCGTCACGGGCTCCGAGGGCCTGCTCGCCATCACCCTGGAGGTCACGGCGAAGCTGCTCGCGACGCCCGAGGCCGCGCAGGTCGTGATGGCCTCGTTCCCCGACGCGGAGAGCGCGGGCGAGGCCGTCGCGAACGTGATCGGGGCGGGCATCGTTCCGGCGGGCCTCGAGATGATGGACCGGCTCGCCACGCAGGCGGTGGAGGACTTCGTGCACGCCGGATACGATCTCTCGGCCCACGCGATCCTCCTCGCCGAGTCCGACGGAACGCGCGAGGAGGTGGCCCACGAGACCGCGCGGATGATCGAGGTGATGCGCGCGAGCGGCGCGACCGACATCCGCTGCTCCTCGAGCGAGGCCGAGCGCCTCACCTTCTGGTCGGGGCGCAAGGCCGCCTTCCCCGCGGTGGGGCGCATCTCGCCGGATTACTACTGCATCGACGGATCGATCCCGCGCGCGGCGCTGGCGGACGTGCTCGCGAGGATCGAGGAGCTGTCCGCGCGCTACGGCCTGCGCTGCGCGAACGTCTTCCACGCGGGCGACGGGAACCTGCACCCGCTCATCCTCTACGACGCCAACATCCCGGGCGAGCTCGAGAAGACCGAGCGCTTCGCCGCCGACATCCTCGAGACGTGCATCGAGGTGGGCGGCACGATCACCGGCGAGCACGGCGTGGGCGTGGAGAAGATCAACCAGATGTGCGTGCAGTTCCCCGCGGCGGAGCTCGCGCAGTTCCACGCGATCAAGGCGGCGTTCGATCCCGAGGGCCTGCTCAACCCGGGCAAGGGCGTTCCGACCCTCGCGCGCTGCGCGGAGTACAACGCGATGCACGTGAAGGGCGGGGCGCTTCCCCACCCGGACCTGCCGCGCTTCTGATGGCCGCCACCGCCGCTGCGTCCGGCACGCGCGCACGCACGCTCCAGGCGCTCGCCGCGGTGCGCCCGCCGCTCGCGATCGTGGCCGACGAGGAAAGCCTCAGGCCCTTCGAGACCGACGCCTTCATCGCGCACCGCGAGACCCCGATGCTCGCCGTGCTGCCCGAGTCCGAGGAGCAGGTCCGCGACGTCGTGCGCGCCTGCCGCGGCCTGGGCGTGCCGGTGGTGTCGCGCGGCGCCGGCACCGGCATCTCGGGAGGCGCCATCCCGCGCCGCGACGGCGTGCTGCTCGTGCTCACGAAGATGAGCCGCATCCTCGCGCTCGACGCGGCGGCGCGCGTGGCCCACGTGGAGCCGGGCGTGCGCAACCTGCGCGTCTCGGAAGCGGCCGCGCCGCTGGGGCTGTTCTACGCGCCGGACCCGTCGAGCCAGTCGGTGTGCTCGATCGGCGGGAACGTGGCCGAGAACGCGGGCGGAGTCCATTGCCTCAAGTACGGGCTCACGACCCACAACCTGCTCGCGGCGCGCGCGATCGACGCCGACGGCGACGTGCTCGAGGCCGGAAGCCTCGCGCTCGACGCGCCCGGCTACGACCTGCTGGCGCTGCTCACCGGCAGCGAGGGCAACCTCGGCGTCATCACGCGGGTCGCGGTCCGGCTCGTGCCGCTCCCGGAGGAGACGCGTACCCTGCTCGCCGCCTTTCCGAGCGTGCGCCAGGCCGCCGAGGCCGTGGGCGAGATCATCGGCGCGGGCATCGTGCCGGCGGCGCTCGAGATGATGGACCGCATCGTGATCGAGGCGTGCGAGCGGTTCATGGCGATGGGATTTCCCGCCGGCGCCGAGGCGCTGCTGCTCGCCGAAGTGGACGGGTGCGCCGAGGAGACGCTCGAGGCGGCCCACGCGGTGCGTGCGATCCTCGAGCGGTGCGGCGCGGGCGAGGTGCGCGAGGCGGCCGACGCCGCCGAGCGGGAGCGGCTGTGGAAGGCGCGCAAGGGCGCGTTCACCGCGCTCGCCAACATCCTGCCGGACTTCTACACCATCGACGGCACCATCCCGCGCCGGCGCCTGCCCGACGTTCTCGACCGGGTGTACGAGCTCGCGCGCGAGTACGGTCTCATGGTGGGCAACGTCTTCCACGCGGGCGACGGCAACATCCATCCGTGCATCTTCTACGACGCCAACAAGCCCGGCGACCTCGAGCGCGCCGAGGAGCTGGGCGGGCGCATCCTCGAGGCCTGCGTCGAGGCGGGAGGCACGATCACCGGGGAGCACGGCGTGGGCATCGAGAAGCTCGCCCAGATGTGCGTGCAGTTCCGGCCCGCGGAGATCGCGGCCTTCCACGACGTGAAGGCGGCGTTCGATCCCGCCGGCATCCTCAATCCGGGCAAGGCCGTGCCCACGCTCAAGCGCTGCACGGAATGGCGCGGCCTGCACGTGCGGTCGGGCCGGGTGCCGCGGCCCGAGATCCCGCGGTTCTGACCATGGCCGAGCCCTTCGTCGCCGAGCTGTGCGAGCGGATCCGCGATTGCGCGGCGGGCGGGCGGAAGCTGCGCATCCGCGGCGGCGGCACCAAGGACTTCTACGGCAACGACGGCGAAGGCGAGCTCCTCGAGACCACGGGATACTCGGGCATCGTCGCCTACGAGCCCCGGGAGCTCGTGCTTACCGTGCGCGCCGGCACTGCGCTCGCCGAAGTGGAGCGCGCGCTCGATGCGGAGCGCCAGATGCTCGCCTTCGAGGCGCCGCATTTCGAGGCCGGGGCGGGCCGCGCGACGATCGGCGGCGCGGTCGCCTGCGGGCTTTCCGGGCCCCGCCGCCCCTACGCGGGCTCGGTGCGCGACTTCGTGCTCGGCACGCGCATCGTGAACGGCAAGGGCGAGGACCTCGCCTTCGGCGGGCGGGTGATCAAGAACGTCGCCGGCTACGACGTCTCCCGCCTGATGGCGGGCGCCCTGGGCACGCTCGGCGTGATCACCGAGATCTCGTTCAAGGTGCTGCCGCGCCCGGCGGCCGAGGCGACGCTCGTGTTCGAGCTCGACGAGGCGGAGGCGACGCGCCGCGCGAACGCCTGGGCCGGCCAGCCGCTGCCGCTCTCGGGGACCGCCTGGCAGGACGGAAGGCTCCGCGTGCGCCTGTCCGGATCGCCGGCGGGGGTCGCGGCGGCGAAGGCGAAGATGGGCGGCGAGCATGCCGCGGACGCCGGCGATTACTGGCGCGACCTGCGCGAGCAGGGCCTGCCCTTCTTCGGGGGCGAGGAGCCGCTCTGGCGCATCTCGGTCCCCCAGACGGCGGAGCCCCTCTTCCCGGGCCATCCGCAGCTCGTGGAATGGGGCGGCGGCGTGCGCTGGCTGCGCGGCGAGCACGATCCGTTCGCGATCCGCTCCACCGCCGAGCGGGCCGGCGGGCACGCCACGCTCTTTCGCGGAGGCGACCGTTCCGCGGGCGCGTTCCATCCGCTCAAGCCCGCGCTCGCCAAGATCCATCGGCGGCTGAAGGCGGCCTTGGACCCGGCGGGAATCCTCAATCCCGGCCGCCTGTACGATTTCTGAGCCGATGCAGACGCAGCTCGCCGAGTGGGTGCGCGACACGCCGCAGGGGCGCGAGGCCGACGCGATCCTGCGCCGCTGCGTGCATTGCGGCTTCTGCCTCGCGACCTGCCCCACCTACAACCTGCTCGGCGACGAGCTCGACAGCCCGCGCGGCCGGATCTACCTGATGAAGCAGATGCTGGAGGGCGGGGCCGTCACCCGGCGCACCCAGGTGCACCTGGACCGCTGCCTCACGTGCCGCGCGTGCGAGACCACGTGCCCGTCGGGGGTCGAGTACGGCAGGCTCGTGGACATCGGGCGCGCCCTCGTCGCGGAGAAGGTCCCGCGCTCGCCCTGGGATCGCCTTCGCCGCGGCTTCCTCGCGCGGACGCTCGCCTCGCGCGCGCTGTTCGCGGCGGCGCTCGCGATCGGCCGCGCGCTGCGCCCGGTCCTTCCCCGGTCCCTCGCTCGCGGCATCCCCACGCGGCGCGCGCCCGGATCGTGGCCGGCGGCGCGCCACCCCCGGCGCATGGTCGCGCTCGCCGGATGCGTGCAGCCGGCCATCGCGCCCTCGATCAACGCCGCGGCCGCGCGGGTGCTCGACCGCCTCGGCGTGTCGCTCGTGGAGGTTCCCGGGGCCGGCTGCTGCGGCGCCGTTCCGTTCCACCTCGACGACCAGGACGGCGGGCGCGCCCGGGCGCGGGCGAACATCGACGCGTGGTGGCCCCACGTGGAGGGCGGCGCGGAAGCGATCGTGATCACCGCGAGCGGATGCGGCACGATGGTGAAGGATTACGGGCACCTGCTCGCCGGCGACGCGGCCTACGCGGCGAAGGCCGCGCGCATCTCCGCGCTCGCGAAGGACGTCTCGGAAGTCGTCGCCGCGGAGCGCGGGAGGCTCGCCGCGAGCCTCGGCGAGCCGGCGAAGCGCACGCGGATCGCATTCCACTCGCCCTGCTCGCTGCAGCACGGCCTGCGCATCAACGGGGTGGTCGAGGCGATCCTCGCCGGCGCGGGCTTCGAGCTGGTGCCGGTCGCCGACGCGCACCTGTGCTGCGGCTCCGCGGGGACCTACTCCCTGCTCCAGCCGCGGCTCTCGAAGCGGCTGCTGCGCAACAAGGTGCGCGCCCTCGAATCGGGCGCGCCGGAGATCATCGCCACGGCCAACATCGGGTGCCTCGCGCACATCGGCTCGGGCGCGTCGCGGCCCGTGCTCCACTGGATCGAGCTGCTGGACCGGCGCCTCGCCTCCTAGGACTGCGGGCGGGGCTCGCGGTCGTAGACGATGAAGAGTTCGATGCGGTCGCCCGGGCGCGAGCCGCGCCACTTCTCGGTCCACCCGGCGGGCGCCGCGGGCACGTGCGCGGGAGAAGCCTGCAGGAGCAGCGCCTTGCAGCCGGCTGCCGCGGGCGCTCCCACGGGGACCGTGCGCAGTCCCGCGAAATAGTCGAGCAGCGCGCGCTGCGCGTCGCCGACGTTCTCCCGCGCGACGCACCCGGATCCGGGCGGCAGGTGCGCGGCGACGCGCGCGGCGAGCCCGCGGTAGCTCCTCGCCTGGTCGATGAGCGGCACGCCGAGCGTCATCGCGAGCATCCACACCATCGTGATTCCCGAGGTCCAGTTGACCAGGGCGCGCCGCGCAGAGCGCACCGAACGCGCGACGACCACCGCCCAGAGCAGCGTGAGCAGCGCCGCGAAGGACACCGCGAAGTAGTTGAAGGCGTAGTGGAAGCCCGGCACCTCGCGGCGGAGCATCGCGGCGGCGAACTCCGGCCGGCCGGTGAGCGCGGCGAACCACGCGAGCCACAGCAGCGCGGCGAAGAGGAAGAAGGTCATCATGCCGAACCAGTCGAAGGCGCTCGCCGCGCCGCGCGGCAACGAGTCGAGCTCCACCGCGCCGAGCATCGCGAAGGGAAGCAGCAGGGGCAGCGCATCCGCCCCGCGCGGGCAGCCGGAGGCCGAGGTCGCGGCGAGGAAGGCGACGAGGGCCGCGAGGGGCAGGACCACCTCCCGGCGCCGCGTGAGGCTGCGCCGCGCGCGCCACAGTGTCCATGCGGCCAGGGGCAGGGCGGGCCAAGCGTACCAGGGAAGGATGCGCACGAAGTACAGCTCTTCGGCGAAGCCCTCGTCCGGCAGCATCTCGCTCCAGCGCGTGCGCGCGGCGTGCTTCAGCCAGTCGTGGAGGGCGTCGGGCGAGCTGGCGTGCAGCGCGAAGAGCCACCCGGCGACGAGGGGCGCGGCGCAGGCCGCCACCACCGCGACGGTGAGGACGTAGCGCCGGGTCCGCCAGAAGGGGGCGGCGGCGGGCAGCAGGGCGGCGAGAAGCGCGAGCATCCCGAGCGGAAGGAACCCGCTGCCGAGGAACGCGGCGCCGGTGCCGAGCCCCGCCGCGACCCCGCCGGCGACCGGGCGGCGCGCCGCGAGCGCGTGGCCGTAGAGGGCCATCGCGATCCCGGCCAGGCCCGAGAGCTCGGGGATCATCTCGTGCGCGCGGGCGAGCAGGCCCACGCATCCGATGAACAGCAGCACCCCGACCCGCATCGCGCGCTCGCCCATCAGCTCGAGGCAGGCCAGGGCGAGGAAGGCGAGCGTGACGGCCACGAAGAAGCCCGAGGTGAGGCGCGCAGCGTCGTGGAGCGCGAGGATGCCCCCGAAGAGCTTCACGTCGATCGCGGCGGCCCAGAGGAACAGCGGAGCCCGGCCCGGAAAGGGCTCGCCGGCGATGGAGAAGTTCACCCAGTCGCCGGTGCGCAGGATCTCCATCACCGCGCCGAACGCGTTGGCCTCGTCGACCTTCCACGGGTCGTGTCCCACGAGGCCCGGCAGGAGCCAGGTGGCGCAGATCACGAGGAACAGCGCCGCCTTGAGCGGCGTCGGGCTTCCGTCGTAGGCGATTCGCCCCCGCGATCCCTCTTCGATGCGCTCGGTCATGGTGCCGTCATTCTACGGAAGCGGGCCGGGCGGCCGTCCGCAAAACGAAAAAGGCAGCCCGCGGGCTGCCTTTTCCCCTGCGCGGCCCCCGTCAGGCGGCCTTCGCCGAGTTGCCCTTGCGCGCGTAGCGTTTCTTGAACTTGTCGACGCGGCCGGCCGTGTCCACGATCTTCTGCTTGCCGGTGTAGAACGGGTGCGACTCCGCCGAGATCTCGATCTTGTAGACCGGATACTCCTTGCCGTCCTTCCATTTGATGGTTTCGTTCGTCGCGACCGTCGACCGGGTGACGAAACCGAAGTCGCAGCTCGTGTCGAGGAAAACGACCTCGCGGTAATTGGGGTGGATGCCGTCTTTCATGATTTTCGCCTTGTTGCGGACGCCGCCGTTCTGGGAGAACGGATACGCTCTCGGGCCCGGGAACCGTAGATTATCCGCGAAAACATGAATGAAAGCAAGGGGTTGTTACAAACCCTTGCGGTTTCCCAGGCCCTTGAGCGGACTGGCTTTTTCGCCGGGACCCGCATCCTGCCGGTGCGCGGGGTGCCAATTTAGGGCACCTGGCGCGAGGTTCGCTTCAGCACCGTTGCCTGCCGGACGATGTTGAGCGGCCGAAGGTCCGCTCCAACACCGTTCCCGATGTGCGCACTGTCCTCCGCTCTACCCCTTCTTCATGGAGTTGAAGAACTCGTCGTTGTTCTTGGTCGCCCTCAGCTTGTCGAGCAGGAATTCGGTCGCCTCGAGCTCGTCCATGCCGAACAGGAGCTTTCTCAGGATCCAGACCTTCGGGAGGATCTCGGGCGGGATCAGCAGCTCCTCGCGGCGCGTTCCCGAGCGGTTCACGTTGATCGAGGGATAGACGCGCTTCTCGGCCATCCGGCGATCCAGGTGGATCTCCATGTTGCCGGTGCCCTTGAACTCCTCGTAGATCACGTCGTCCATGCGCGAGCCCGTGTCGATGAGGGCCGTGGCGATGATCGTGAGCGAGCCGCCTTCCTCGACGTTGCGCGCCGCGCCGAAGAAGCGCTTCGGGCGCTGCAGGGCGTTGGAATCCACGCCGCCCGTGAGCACCTTGCCCGAGGCGGGAACCACGGTGTTGTAGGCGCGCGCGAGGCGCGTGATCGAGTCGAGCAGGATCACCACGTCCTTCTTGTGCTCGACGAGGCGCTTGGCCTTCTCGATCACCATCTCCGCCACCTGCACGTGGCGCGTCGCCGGCTCGTCGAACGTGGAGGCCACCACTTCGCCGCGCACCGTGCGGCTCATCTCCGTGACCTCCTCGGGCCGCTCGTCGATGAGGAGCACGATCAGCACCGCCTCGGGGTGGTTCGCGGTGATGGCATGGGCCATGTGCTGCATGAGCACCGTCTTCCCGGCCTTGGGCGGGGAGACGATGAGGCCGCGCTGGCCCTTGCCGATGGGCGCGATGATGTCCAGCACGCGCCCCGTGAGGTTTTCCTCGGCCTTGATGTCGCGCTCGAGCCGCATGGGCTCGTCGGGATGCAGCGGCGTGAGGTTCTCGAAGAGGATCTTGGTCTTGGCGTTCTCGGGCGGCTCGCCGTTGACGGTGTCGACCTTCACCAGGGCGAAGTAGCGCTCCCCGTCCTTGGGCGTGCGGATCTCGCCGACGATCGAGTCGCCCGTGTGCAGGTTGAAGCGCCGGATCTGCGAGGGCGAGACGTAGATGTCGTCGGGGCCCGCGAGGTACGAGGTATCGGGCGAGCGGAGGAACCCGAAGCCGTCCTGCAGCACCTCGAGGGTCCCGTCGCCGAAGATGGCTTCGCCCTTCTTCGCCTGGTGCTTGAGGAGGGCGAAGACGAGCTCCTGCTTGCGCAGGCGGTTCGCGCCCTCGAGCTCGTTGGCGATCGCCATGTCGACGAGCTCGGAGACGTGCTTGAGCTTGAGGTCGGATAGGTGCATGCCGCAGGCCTGCCTGGTGGGTGGTGTTCGGGACGGGCCCGGTAGGCGTCACGGGCCGCTGAAGCGCAAACGGTTTGCGGGGTCAGCCTGGCTGCGGGGAGGTGCTGCTACGGGGTTTCTTCTTGGAGACTGTTCGAACGAACAGCCAGGACGGGATCAGGTTATCGGTTTCAGATATTGCTGTCAATGAAGGCGGCGAGCTGCGATTTGGACAGCGCGCCCACCTTCGTGGCCTCGAGGTTGCCGTTCTTGAAGAGCATCAGCGTCGGGATGCCGCGGATGCCGTAGCGCGGCGGCGTGGACTGGTTCTCGTCGATGTTGAGCTTCGTCACCTTCAGGCGGCCGGCGTACTCGCTCGCGATCTGGTCGAGGGCCGGGGCGATCATCTTGCAGGGGCCGCACCACTCCGCCCAGTAGTCCACGAGGACCGGGGTCTGCGACTGCAGGACCTCCTGCTCGAACGTGTCGTCGGTGATGTGGATGATCTTGTCGCTCACGCTTTCGGCCTCGTCGGGTGGGATGGGTATCGGGGGGCGCCGGGAAGGTGGCCGCCGGCGCTGTCGCGGGGCGCCCGACACCCTGCATCGTAGACCAAACGGCCTCCCGGTGGCAAAGCGGCGCGCACGCCCGGTCTGCTAAAATATCGGCCTTTTCCCCGGGCTTCTCCCCGACATTTCCCCGGAGCCTCGAAAGGCCATTCCATGACGTACGTGGTGACCGAGTCCTGCGTGAAGTGCAAGTACACCGACTGCGTCGACGTCTGCCCGGTCGACTGCTTCCGCGAAGGTCCCAACATGCTGGTCATCGATCCGGACGAGTGCATCGACTGCACCCTGTGCGTGCCGGAGTGCCCCGTCGAGGCCATCTTCGCCGAGGACGACGTGCCTTCCGACCAGAAGGACTTCATCGGCCTGAACGCGGAGCTTTCGAAGGCCTGGAAGCCGATCGTGGAGCGCAAGGATCCGCCGGCCGACGCGGACGAGTGGAAGGACGTCAAGGACAAGCGCAAGCTCATCGAGAAGTAGGCGCAGCGGGAGCGGCGCGGAAGCACGACCGGTCGCGGCACGGACTCCGATGGCCCGGGGCAAGCTCAAGATCTACTTCGGCGCGTTTCCCGGAGCGGGCAAGACCAACGCCATGCTCACCGCCGCGCGGCGCCTGCGCGCGGCCGGCCGCGACGTCGTGGTCGCCGTCGTCGACACGCACGACGATCCCGAGACCCTGAAGCTGCTCGAAGGCCTGGAGAGGCTGCCGCCTCCGGAAGTGGACGGGGCGCCGGCCCCGGGCGAGCTCGACCTCGACGGGGCGCTCGAGCGCAGGCCGCAGGCGATCCTCGTCGACGACCTCGCGCACGCCAACCCGAAGGGCTCGCGCCATCCGAAGCGCTGGAGCGACGTCGACGAGCTGCTCGCCTCCGGCGTCGACGTGTTCACCACGATGGGCGTGCAGCACCTCGAGAGCCTGAACGACGTGGTGGGCGAGATCTGCGGCATCCACGAGCGCGAGACCGTCCCCGACACGTTCTTCGACAGCGCCGAGGAGACCATCATGGTCGACATGTCGGCCGACGAGCTGCTCGCGCGGCTGCGCGAGGGCAAGGTGCACGTCGGGCCGGAGGGCGAGGGCGCGTCCAGGACCTTCTTCAGCAAGGGTAGCCTCCTCGCGCTGCGCGAGATCGCGCTGCGCCGCACCGCCGACGTGGTCGAGGACGAGGTGCGGAAGGTGCGCGCCGAGAAGGCGGTCGAGGCGGTGTGGAAGACCCGGGGCCACCTGCTGTGCTGCGTGGGACCCGGCCCGGGCTCGGAGCACGTGGTGCGCAGCGCCGCGCGGCTGGCGGGCCAGCTCGACGTCGAATGGACCGCCGTCTACGTCGAGACGCCGCGCCTGCAGCGCCTGCCGGTCGAGGAGCGCAGCCGCATCCTCGGCGTCGTGAGCCTCGCCGAGGAGCTCGGGGCCCGCACCGCCATCCTCACGGGCACGAGCGTCGTGGAGGCGGTGGTGGACTACGCGCGCGACCAGAACATCGCGACCGTCCTCGTGGGCCGCGGGCGGCAGCGGGCGTTCCGGCTGTGGCGCAGCATCAGCGACGTCATCGCGGTGGCGAGCCCCCACATCGACGTGATCGAGATCGGCCGCGGGGGGGCGGACGCCGGCACGCCGGTCGCCCCGGCCCCGATGCTCGTCGACCTCGCGGGCTCCCGCGTCGCCGAAAAGCGCATGCGCTACGTGTGGACCACCGCCGTGTGCGTCGTCGCGACGCTCGCCGCCGGGGCGCTCTACGCGCACTTCGAGCTCGCCACCGTCGTGCTGCTGTTCATGCTCACCGTCGTCCTCGTGGCGGTGCGCTGGGGCCGCGGTCCCGCGATCTACGCGGCGGTCCTCGACGTGGCGATGGTGGACTTCTTCTTCGTGCCCCCGCGCTTCTCCCTCGGCTTCGGCGATCCCCACTACCTGCTCATCTTCCTCATGATGCTCGTGGCCGGCGTCGTGGTGGGCCAGCTCGCCGGCAACCTGCGCTTCCAGGTGCGCGTCGCCTCGCACCGCGAGAAGCGCGCCCGGATGCTCTACGAGTTCGCGCGCGACCTCGCGGGGCTCGAAACCACCTCGGAGGTGATCGAGACGGCGGAAACGTTCATGTCGCGGCATTTCCGGGCGCGCGTGTCGGTCCTCGTACCGGACGCCACGGGGATGCTGGTGTCGCCCACGGGAAGCGGCATGCGCAACCCCTTCGACAGCACCGCGGCGCAGTGGGCCTTCGAGCAGGCGCAGCAGGCGGGCGCGGGCACCGACACGCTGGCGGGCAACGAGTACCTCTTCCTGCCCCTCAAGTCGCCCACGCGCACCCGCGGGGTGCTCGCCGTCCGGCCCGAGCGCACGAGGGACCTCTACATTCCGGAGCAGCGCCACCAGTTCGAGATCTTCGCCGCGTTCGTGGCGACCACGCTCGAGCGCGTGCACTACGTGGACGTGGCGCGCGACGCCCTGCTGATGGCGCGCCTCCAGGGGCGGGACCTGCGCCTCGAGCTGCAGCGCCGCCCGCTCGCGGACATCGTCGAGGCGGCCTTGCGCGAGCTGGGCACGCTCACCGCGAGGCACCCCGTCTCCGTGTCGGTCCCGCGCGGGCTGCCGCTCGCGAGCGTGGAGCCCGAGCTCATCCAGCGCGTCTTCACGAGCCTGGTGGGCAACGTGGTGAAGCACACGCCCGCGGGCACCCACGTGACCGTCTCGGCGCGCGCGGCCGGTGACCACCTCGAGGTGAGCGTCGAGGACGACGGCCCCGGGCTTCCCGAAGGACGCGAGGAGGAGGTGTTCGCCTCGTTCGCGCGGGGCGAGCGCCAGGCCACCCGCCGCGGGGCGGGGCTGGGGCTCGCGGTGAGCCGCGCCATCGTCGAGGCCCACGGCGGCACCATCCGCTCCGAGCGCCGGGACCCCAAGGGCGCGCGCTTCGTGTTCACGCTGCCCCTGCGGCGGACGCAGGAATAGGCTGCCGGCGGGTTGCGCGGGCCGCGGCCTTCAGCGAACCGTGCGCCAGCGCGATGCGGCCCGCTCGGCCTCGAGGGCCCCGGGCGGACGCCGGCCCCGCCCGCGATGCGCATGCCACGGGGCGAGGGGATCGCGCACGCGCGCGCAGCGCGCGAGCGCCGGAGAGCGTCGGCAGGGCGGGGGCTCGAACATGGTCGCGGCCGGCCTTTAGGCCACCGCGGCGCTCGAATGGCCGTTCAGGAAGCCGGCGGCGCGGGCGGCGTCCACGGGACGCGAGAGCAGGAAGCCCTGGCCGTACTCGCAGCCCAGCTCCTGCAGGAGCGTGAGCTGCGCGCCGGTCTCGATGCCCTCGGCGAAGACCTGCTTGGACAGCGCCTGCCCCAGCTTGAAGATGGCCTTCACGATCTCGCCGCCGTCGCCGTCGCGGTTCATGCGCTCGATGAACGAGCGGTCCACCTTGAGCGCGTCGATCGGGAGGGTCGCGAGGTAGGACAGGCTCGAGTAGCCGGTCCCGAAGTCGTCGATGGACAGCGTCACCCCCATGTGGCGCAGCGCCGAGAGCGTGGACACCGCGTTCTCGATGCCGTCCATCAGCACGCTCTCCGTCACCTCGAGCGTGAGCTGCGAGGGGCTCATCTCGGCCGCCTGCAGGGCGCGCTGGACGTGGGCGACGAAGTCCGGGTGGGTGAGCTGCAGGCTCGAGACGTTCACGCTCATCTGGAGCGTCGAGCTCTCGCGGATCGCCTTCCACTCGCGCATCTGGCGGCAGGCCTCCGTGAGCACCCAGTTGCCGAGCGGGACGATGAGGCCCGTCTCCTCGGCCACGGGGATGAAGGTCGCCGGCTCGAGCAGCCCCCTGTCGGGGTGGTTCCAGCGCACCAGCGCCTCGAACCCGATGAGCCTGCGGTCGCGCAGCGAGCAGATCGGCTGGTACTCGAGGTAGATCTGGCCCTGGCCGAGCGCGCGGCGCAGCTCGCTCTCGAGCTGCAGCTGCGCGGTCACGTGCTGGTGCAGGCTCGAGTCGAAGAGGGCGTACTGCGCCTTGCCCTTCGACTTCGCCTTGTACATGGCGATGTCGGCGTCGCGGATGATCTGGTCGGAGGTCTGGTAGCCGTTCGTGCTGAAGGTGATGCCGATGGAGGCGCTGATCGCCACCTCCATGGAGCCCAGCTGCACCGGCTTCTGCAGCTCCTTCTGGATGCGCTCGGTGAGCTCGATCGCGTCGCGCTGGCGGTTCAGGTCCTCCACGAGGATCGCGAACTCGTCGCCGCCGAGGCGCGCGAGCACGTCCGTGGGCCGCAGCATCTCCTTCAGGCGCCGCGCGAGGTTCACGAGCAGCTCGTCGCCGGCCTTGTGCCCGAGGCTGTCGTTCACCATCTTGAAGCGGTCGAAGTCGAGGTACATCACCGCGAAGCGCTGCTCGGGGTGGCGCTGCACGCGCGCGATGGCGCGGTTCAGCTGCTCGTTGAAGTGCGTGCGGTTCGACAGCTGCGTGAGGCTGTCGTGGTAGGCGTTGTGGTAGAGCTCGGCCTCCGCGCGGCGGCGGGCGCTGATGTCCTGCGCCTGCACGATGAGGTTGTGGGTGCGGAACTGCCAGTCGCGGGCGAGCGAGATGTTGAGCGACATCCAGACGTCGGAGCCGTCGCGGTGGATGCCGCGGACTTCGGTGTGCACGCTCGCGAGCTCGCCCTTCACGAGCCGGTCCACGGGTCCCTGGAGGGCCCCGAGGTCGTCGGGGTTCACCAGCGTGGGCAGCTGCGAGGCGAGCAGCTCCGGGAGCGAGCGCCCGAGCATGTCGCAGAAGGCCTTGTTCGCCTGGATGAAGCGGCCCTCGGTGGACACCAGCGCCATGCCGATCGCCGCGTGCGTGAAGGCGCTGTGGAACCGGCTCTCGCTCTCCTTGAGCTCCTCCATGTGGCGCTGGTCCGACTCCTTGCGCTGGAAGTAGGAGTGCAGCGTCGACAGGAACATCGCGATCACCGGCACCGAGACGAGCAGCACCGGGAGCCCGAACTGCTGGAAGCTCGTGAAGAGCAGGCCCGCGATCGAGGCGCCGGTGAGGTAGGCGAGCCCGATCCAGCCGAAATTGCGCAGCCACTTGAGCGGCGTGAGGGGCGAGCGGGTCTTCAGCGCGAAGAGCGTGGAGGTGAGCAGCGTGTTGGCGACGAAGTAGAGCGCCGCGAAGCCGAAGAGCAGGGAGAGGAGCGCGGCCATGCCGGAGCGGCCCGCGTGGCCGCGCGCGGCCTCGAAGCCGCTCGCGCACACCATCATCGCGAGCGAGGCCATGGCCGGCGTGCCGAGGCGGCTCGTCCAGCGCTTGGAGGTGCGCCAGGACGCGACGAAGCCTTCGAAGGCCGCGGCGATCACCGCCGCCGACGGCCCGTAGAGCAGCATCACGAGGAAGATGAAGATCTCGGCGCCGGCGATCGAGGTCTTGGCCCCGGGGATGCGCACCGGGAAGAGCCCCACGATCGCGGCCACCGCCGCGCCCGCCACGACCTGCACGAGGAACTTGCCGTCGATCGAGACCACGTCGGCGATCGCGTAGCCGAGCGCCGCGAGCCCGAGCAGCGTGACGGTCCACCAGTACCGCCGCGACGCCGCGTTGTAGTCCTGCATGTCGATGATGGCCATGGTCGTGTCCGCGCCCGTGTCGATTGTCGCGTGTTAATCAGGGTTCGCCAAGCGGGATCGCTTCGCTCATGACCACGCCCTCGGACAGGATCACGCCTTCCGAGAGGACCACCCCCTCGGAGAGCACGACGCCTTCCGACAGGACCACCCCTTCGGACAGCACGACGCCCTCGCTCAGGATGATGCCTTCCGAGAGGATGATGCCTTCCGACAGCACGACGCCCTCGGACAGCACGATGCCTTCCGACAGCACGATGCCCAGCGACTTCGTCACGCCGTCGGAGACCGTCGAGGACGGCGTGAACGCGCCCTTGCCGAGGAGGAGGTTGCTCACGCCGAGCGCCCCGCTCATCTGGAGCACGCCGGGGCTCACGAGCCGCATCGGGGGCGTGGCGATCTCCTCGAAGCCCGACATGTAGGACGTGCCGGGGAAATAGTCGATGGAGGTGTCGGTCACGCGCCGCCCCACCCACGACAGCGTCGGGTCGTAGGCGGCCTGGAACCTGGCGATCACGGCCGACCCGCCGAGGACCTGCTGGCCGCCCATGAACACGAACTGGCTCCACTGGAACCGGCGCCCCTCGATCGTCGAGTAGGGCGCGGGCATGCTCTGGCCGGACCCGAGCAGCGAGTCGCCGACGCGCAGGCCGTTGCGGGCCACGCGCGAGGCGATGTCGGTCCTGAGCGCCGCGGAAACCTGGAGCGCGCCCGGCACGTTCACCAGCCCCGCGCCCTGCTCCAGCAGGTTCTGGTTCGGAAGCGGCTCGGCCGTGTACTGGAGGATCGCCTTCACCAGCGGCGGCGTGAGGCCCGGGTTCACCTGCAGCATGAGCGCCACCGCGCCCGAGACCACCGGCGCCGAGAAGGACGTGCCGCTCACGCTGATGAGGCCGGTGCCGACGCGGCCGCCGCTCTGCACGATGAGCTGCGGGTACTGGAGGCCGATCTGGCTCATCAGCCGGCCCGTCGAGTCGGTCGCGAGCGCGCCGATCACGTGGTTGCCGGGGGCGACGAGGTCGGGCTTGAGGACGTCGTCGGGATGGTAGTTCCCCTGCGCGTCCACGTACCCGCCGAGCGTCGGGCCGCGGGAGCTGAAGAAGTTGACGGTGTCGTCCGCGCGGGTCGCCGTGGAATGCATGTTGCTGCTTCCGACGGTGATCGCCGAGGGCTCGTTGCCGGGCGCGCTGATGCCGCCGTAGACCTCGCGGCCGCTCGCGTCCTGGCCGTAGTTGCCGGCCGCGACCACCACGGTGATCCCCGCGGCCACGGCGTTGCGCACCGCGCGGCACAGGGGATCGGTCATGTACGAATCGGTGGAATCGGCGGCGAGGCTGATGTTGAGCACGCGGATCCCGTAGTCCCGGGCGTGGTAGATCACCCAGTCGATGCCGGAGAGCGCGTCGGCGACGTCGCCCACGCCCTGGTCGTTGAGGACGCGCACGTCGAAGAGCGAGGCTCCGGGCGCGATGCCGGTCGAGTCGACCGTCCCGTAGAAGTCGCTTCCCGCGGCGATCGAGGCGACGATCGTGCCGTGGCCGAGCGGGTCCTGGAAGCCCACGCCGGCGCTGTTGATCAGGGATTCGAGGGTCGCGAGGGCGGAGCTGCCCGGATAGATCCGGTTGCTGAAGTCGTATCCGCCCTGCCAGTCCCTCGAGCCCAGCAGCTGGCTGTCGGTGATCTTCTGGAAATCGACGCTGCGCTTCACGCGCGAGCCGCTCCAGGAGCCGGAGAAGGCGGCGTGCGTGGACATGATCCCGGAGTCGAGGAAGGCGATGCCGACGCCCGAGCCGTCCACGCCGGGGCTCACGACCGCGCCATTGCCGCTCGACTCGTAGGAGCCGGTGACGGACTGGAGCATGCTGCGCGTGCGCACCGTCATGCGGTTGGGCGAGATGCTCTCCACGTCGCCGCGCTGCGCGATGCTCAGCACGCGGGAGGCCGGCAGGAGCGCGTACACGCCGTTCACCGAAATGAATTTCTGGTAGACCGAGCCGCCGACGCCGACGATCGCCGAGCGCAGGGAAGTGAGGTCCGGGTCGGTCGTGGGGGCGCTGATCACGAGCACCTTCACCAGGCGGCCGGCGGAGGTGTCCTTCGCCCACGGGAGGCTCGCCACGCTGCTCGCGACGAGGGCCTGCGCCAGGTCGGGCGAGACCTTGCTCATCGCGGCCGAGGCGCTCGTCGAGGCCGCGGCGCTCGCGCCGAAAGCGGCGAAGAGCAGCGCCGCGCCCACCGCCCAGGCGGCACAACGGCGCGCGAGCGCGGGGAGCAGAGTAGTGAACGAGATGCGGGTCCGGGTGAGCATTTTCCCTCCGCTTTGCTGTGAACCAATGCACAGACTCAAGCGATGAGCCGAGAATATCCGGGGGCGCCGCCAACTTTTGTGACTTTCCGCACACCGGCAATTACAGCTGTAAGCCCGGTTACATCCGTAAGAGACCGTATGATGGGAAGCGCCATGCCGACCGAGCTGCAAGCGCTCCCGCTGCCCGAGCTTTTCCGGCGCTTGTCCGCGGGCCACGCCGCCCGGATCACCGTGCTCGTGCCGAACCGGCGCCTCGCCCAGGCCCTCCAGGGCGACTTCGACCGTGTCCAGCTCGCCGCGGGGCGCACTTCCTGGGAGGCGCCGGACATCCTTCCTTTCGGCGCGTTCGTCGAGCGCTGCCACGAGGAGGCCCTCTACGGCGCGGACGGAGACCGGGTTCCCGCGCTGCTCACCGCGGCCGAGGCCCAGCTCCTCTGGGAGGAAGCGCTGCACGCGGGACGCTGGCGCGAGCGGATGCTCTCGGTTCCCGCCAGCGCGGCGCTCGCCGCCGAGGCCTGGGAGCTCGCGCACGCCTGGCGCCTGGAAGGCGCGATCGAGGCGGGCGGCGCAGGCGAGGACGCGGAGGCTTTCGCGGCCTGGTGCGCGCATTACCGGCGCCGCACGCAACGCGACGGCCTCGTCGACGCGGCGCGCCTTCCCGCCTTCGTCGCGGCGCGCTTCGCGAGCGGGGCCGCGGCGCCTCCCGCCGCGATCGTGCTCCACGCGTTCGACCTTCTCACGCCGCAGCAGGAGGATTTCCTCGCCGCCTGCGCGCGGGCCGGCGTGGCGCTCGCGCGCTCCGTCCCTCCCCGCGCGGCGGGCCCGGTGCGCCGCGTGGAATTCGACTCGCCGCGCGAGGAGCTCGAGCACGCGGCGCGCTGGGCGCGCGAGCGCCTGGAGCGCGCGGGGCCCGGCCCGGCCCCGCGCATCGCGGTGGTCGTCCCGCAGCTCGCCGAGCGCCGCCGCGAGGTCGCGAGAATCTTCGCCCGCGTGCTCGCCGCGGACGCCGTGCCGGCCGATCCGGCGCAGGCTCTGTTCAACGTCTCGCTCGGCGCGCCGCTCGCCTCCTATCCCCTCGTCGATTGCGCGCTCGACCTGCTGGAGCTCGCCGCCTCCCCGCTCGCCTTCGATCGCGCGAGCCGCCTGCTGCGCTCGCCCTTCGTCGCCGCGGCGCAGTCCGAGGCCGCGGCGCGCGCGCGCCTGGACGTGGCGCTGCGCGAGTTCGCGCCGCCGGCGCTGTCCCTGCATCGCCTTCGCGCGCTCATCCCGGAGGCGCTCGCGCGCCGCGCCCTGCCCCCGTGCCCTTCGCTGCCCGCGCTCCTCGACCGGATGGCGGCCGCCGTCCGGGACGAAGGGCGCGCTCCCGCCTCCGCTTGGGCGCGCCGCTACACCGCGCTGCTCGACGCGGCCGGCTTCCCCGGCGAGCGCGGGCTCGATTCGACCGAGTACCAGGCGCTCGAGCGCTGGCGCGAGACGCTCGGTGAGTTCGGCGCGCTGGGGTCCGTCGCGCCGGCGTGGAACGGCGCGGAGGCGCGCGCGCGGCTCAGGCGCCTGTGCGTCGACGCGGTCTTCCAGCCGGCATCGGGCAACGCGCCGGTCCAGGTGCTCGGCATCCTCGAGTCGGCGGGGCTCGCCTTCGACCACCTCTGGGTGAGCGGCCTCACCGAGGACGCGTGGCCGCTCGCCCCCCGCGCCCATCCGCTCATCGCGCCCGCGCTGCAACGCAGGGCCGGCATCCCGCAGGCGAGCGCGGAGGCGTCGCTGCGCCTGGATGCGGCGCTCACCGATTCGTGGAGCGGAGCGGCGGCCGAAGTGGTGTTGAGCAGCGCCCGCTTCGACGGCGACCGCGAGCTCCTCCCGAGCCCGCTCGTCGCGCGCATCGAGGGCGTCGCGCCCTCCGCGCTCGCGATCGCCGATTTTCCCACGCGCCGCGCGGCGCTGTTCGGTGCGAGCCGCGCGCCGGCAACGCGGGGCACACGCGCGGATACGGTGGCGCCCGCGCTCGGGGCGAGCGCGAGCCCGGGCGGCACGGCGGTGCTCGCCGACCAGGCCGCGTGCCCGTTCCGCGCGTTCGCCCACTTCCGCCTCGAGGCGCGGGCCCTCGAGTTCCCCCAGCCGGGCCTCGGGAGCGCGGAGCGCGGGCTGCTGCTGCACGCGATGATGGCGCGCCTCTGGAGCGCGCTGGGAGACCAGGCGACGCTCGCGGCGACGCCCGAGGAGCGCCTCGCCGCGCTCGTCGAGGAGGCCGCGGGGCACGCGGTGGCGCGCGTGCGCTCCGAGCGGCCGGGGCGCCTCGACGGGCGCTTCGCGCAGCTCGAGCGCGAGCGGCTCGCGCGCATCGCCCGCGGATGGCTCGAGATCGAGCGCGCACGCTCCCCCTTCGAGGTGCGCATGCGCGAGGAGAGGATGACGCTCGCCGCGGGCCACCTGCGGCTCGCCGGGCGCGTGGACCGCGTCGACCGCCTGCTCGACGGGCACGGCGGGCTCGCGGTGATCGACTACAAGTCCGGGCGGGCGAGCGTGTCCGACTGGCTGGGTCCCCGGCCCGACGACGCGCAGCTTCCCCTGTACGCACTCGCCGCGGGCGACGAGGAGATCCGCGCGGTGGCTTTCGCGCGGCTGAGGATCGGCGAGCTCGGCTTCGCCGGCCTCGCCCGCGACAAGGAAGCTCTCCCGGGGGTGCGCACCGTCGACCGGCACCGGATCGCGCGCCGGCAGGCGTCGTCGTGGGGCGAGCTCCTGCAGCGCTGGCGCGAGGAGCTCGATGCGCTCGGCGATGACTTCGCGAGCGGCGACGCGCGGGTCGACCCGAAGCGCGGGCTTCGCACCTGCGAGCGCTGCGACCTGGGCGCCCTGTGCCGCGTGCACGAGCGCTACGGCTTCGGCGCAGGCGAGGACGGCGCGGAAGACGAGGAGGCGCCGGAATGAGCGCCGCACCGATCGCCGACGCCGTCGAACGCGAGGCGGCCCTCGATCCCGCGCGCTCGTGCATCGTGCAGGCGCCCGCGGGCTCCGGAAAAACGGGGCTGCTGATCCAGCGGTTCCTGCGCCTGCTCGCCGGCGTGGAGCGGCCCGAGGAGATCCTCGCGATCACCTTCACGCGCAAGGCCGCCGCCGAGATGCGCCGCCGCGTGCTCGAGGCGTTGGCGGCCGAATCCGAGGGCGCCCCGCCTCCGGCGGAGCCGAACGCCCGCCTCACGCGCAGCCTCGCCGCGGGCGCGCTCGCGCGCGATCGCAGCCGCGGGTGGCGTCTCCTCGACGACCCCGCGCGGCTTCGCATCCAGACCATCGATTCGCTGTGCGCCTCGCTCGCGCGCCAGATGCCGGTGCTCTCGGGGCTCGGCGCGGTCCCCGCGGTCGTGGAGGACGCACGCGAGCTCTACCGGGAGGCCGCCGAGCGCACGCTGGCGCTCGTCGAGGGCGGCGATCCCGCGGCCGAGGCCTTGTGCCGCCTGCTGATGCACCTCGACGGCGACTGGGGCGCGGCGCGCTCGTTCCTCGAGGCGATGCTCGCGCGGCGCGACCAGTGGCTCGGGCGCGTCGCGGGGTTCGAGGCGGACGCGGCGGCGCGTGCCGCGCTCGAGCAGGCGTTCCGCGCCGAGCGCGCGAGGCTCATGAAGCGGGCCAGGGCGCTCATGCCTGCGGACGAGGAAGGGCGGTTCGCGAGCCTCGCCCGCTTCGCCGCGGCCAACCTCGCCCGCGAGGGCCCGGGCACCCCGCTGGCGAGCCTCGCCGACGTGACGCGCTATCCGCCGGCGGCCGAGGAGCACGTGGACGCGTGGCGCGCGATCGTCGAGTTCCTGCTCGTCGGGAAGGACCCGGCGCATCTGCGCCGCATCGTGAACAGGCGCCACGGTTTCCCCTCGACCGGCGGAGTCGAGCGGACGTTCCGCCGGCAGATGCTCGACCTGCTCGCGCGGCTCGCCGCGGTGCCGGGACTCGCCGAGGCCCTCGAGGGGCTGCGCCGCATGCCCCCGGCCGGATTCACCGACGCGCAATGGGAAGCGCTCGGCGCCGTGGTCGCGATCCTTCCGCGCGCGGCCGCCGAGCTGCAGCTCGTGTTCGCGGCGCGGGGCGAGATCGACTTCGCGGGCATCGCGCAGGCCGCGGTCGCCGCGCTGGGCGACGAGGACGACCCCACGGACCTGCTGCTCGCCCTCGACGTGCGCCTCGGGCACCTGCTGGTCGACGAGTTCCAGGACACCTCGCGCAGCCAGTGGGAGCTCGTCACGCGGCTCACCGCCGGATGGACCGAGGGCGACGGGCGCACGGTGTTCCTCGTGGGCGACCCCATGCAATCGATCTACCGCTTCCGCGAGGCCGATGTCGCGCTCTACCTGCGCGCGCGCGAGCGGGGCCTGCCGCACGTCGCGCTCGCCCCGGTGCGCCTCGCGACCAACTTCCGCTCGCAGGCGGGGCTCGTCGCCTGGTTCAACGGCACCTTCGGGCGGGTGCTCGCGGCCGCCGAGGACGCCGACGCGGGTGCCGTGCCCCACGCGCCGTCGAGCCCCCACCTTCCCGAGCGCGCCGGGCCCGCCGTGCAATGGCACGCGTTCGTCGGGCGCGACGCACGCGAGGCGCGCGAGGCCGAGGCGCTCAAGGTGGCGCAGATCGTGCGCGACACGCTCGCCTCGAGCCTCACGGAAACGATCGCGATCCTGGTGCGCAACCGCCCGCACCTCGAGCTCGTCGTGCCGGCGCTGAAGGCCCAGCGTGTGCCCTTCCGCGCCGTGGACATCGAGCCCCTTGGGGCGCGACCCGTGATCCAGGACCTGCTCGCGGTCACCCGCGCGCTCTCGCATCCGGGCGATCGCATCGCGTGGCTCGCGCTGCTGCGGGCGCCGTGGTGCGCGCTCACCGTGGCGGAGCTCCACGCGCTCGGGGGCACGGCTCCCGGCGAGGAGGAGACGGGCGCCACGGTGTGGGAGCGGCTCGAGGACGAGGAGCGGCTCGCGCGGCTGGGAGCCGAGGGACGCGAGCGCGCCGGGCGCGTGCGCTCGATCCTGCGGCCCTTCGTCGAGCATCGTCTGCGCGGGAGCCTGCGCGAGCGCGTCGAAGGCGCGTGGGTCGCGCTCGGGGGCCCGGCCTGCGCGGCGGGCGCGGCCGATCTCGAGGATGCCGAGACGTTCTTCGGCGAGCTCGACGCGCTCGAGCGCGCGGGCGACATCCCGGATCCCGCGGTGCTCGCGGAGCACCTCGAAGAGCTCTACGCCGCGCCCGATACCGCCGCCGGCACGCGCGTGCAGGTGATGACGATCCACAAGGCGAAGGGGCTCGAGTTCGACACGGTGATCGTGCCCGGCCTCGACCGCCTGCCGCGCGCCCCCGAGCGGGCGCTCTTCGCCTGGAAGGCGCGCGCCGACGGCACCCTGATGATGGCGCCGGTGCGTGCGGCGGGGGAGGGCGAGGAACCCGCTTACGACTACCTCGCCGGCCTCGAGGAGGCGGCGGCGGGACACGAGCTCGAGCGCCTCCTGTACGTCGCGGCGACGCGCGCGGCTCACCGTCTGCACCTGCTCGGCTTCGCGCGGGTGGAGGACAAGGGGGGCGAGCGCCGAGTGCGCGCACCGTCGCGGCGCTCGCTGCTGGGACGGGCGTGGCCCGTCGCGCGCGCGCACTTCGAGCTCGCGATTCCGCGGGACGAGGAGGCCTCCGCCCCGGCCATCGAGCCGGCCGAGCGCGGCGAGCTGCGTACGATCGATCCGGCCCTGCTCGAGCTGCGCGTGCCGCCTCCGGCGGCCGAGGCGAAGGCGCCGCCCGCTGCCGCGATCGCGATCGAGTTCTCGTGGGTGGGCGAGACGGCGCGCCACGTCGGAACGGTGACGCATCGCTGGCTGCAATGCATCGGCGCCGAAGGGCTCGATGCGTGGAACGGTGCGCGCGTGGCCGCGCTCGGCCCGCGGGTCGAGCGCGAGCTCGCCCGGCGCGGCGTTCCCGCCGAGGAGCGGGCGGCGGCGCGCGATCGCGTCCTGCGCGCGCTGGACGCCGCGATCGCCGACGAGCGCGGCCGGTGGCTGCTGCGCGCCCGGGAGAGCGCGCGCTCCGAATACCGCCTGCGCCTCGCCGGGCCGGACGGCGTGCGCCTCGCGGTGATCGACCGCACCTTCGTGGACGACGACGGGCGCCGCTGGATCGTGGACTACAAGACGAGCGTGCACGAAGGCGGCGAGCCCGAGCGCTTCCTCGACCGCGAGGTGGAGCGCTACCGGGAGCAGCTCGCCGGTTACGCGGCCGCCTTCCCGGGCGAGGACGTCGCCCTGGGCCTCTACTTCCCGCTGATGAGGGGCTGGAGGGTCGTGCCGCGCGCCTGAAGGCTCAGCCGCCCTCGCCGCGCTGCGCGCGCAGGGCCTCGACGATTCCGCGCAGCTCGGCGAGCTCGCGGCGCAGCTCGTCGATCTCGGACCTCAGCGCGGCCGCCTCGCCCGCAGGGGGCGCGTCGCCGGGGGGCGCGGCGGCGGCCGGCTCGCCCGACAGCAGATGCGTCCAGCGCGTCTCGCGCATGCCGGCCGCGCGGGCCAGCTCGCGCGCGAGGGAGCGCTCGGCGAGCTCGCGCAGGAAGGCCTCCACCGCGAGGATGTCGCCGAAGCGGTGCAAGCGCTCGCTGTTGATGCGCAGTTCCCCCGCCGTCTGCGGCCCGCGCAGGAAGAGCGCCGCGAGGAGGGCCACCGATTGCGGCGGGATCCCCAGCGCCTTGCCCACGTTGTGCGCGTAGCGCATCACGCGCCCGCCGCTCGACTCGACCACGAGCGAGAGCGACTTGAGCCGGTCGAGGGCCGCCTGCACCTCGGTGTCCGCCGCCTCCATCACCGGATCGCGGCTCGACTTCTGGTTGCAGCCGGCGACCAGCGCGTTGAGCGTGAGCGGGTAGGCGTCGGGAACGGTGTGCTGCTTCTCGACGAGCACGCCGAGCACGCGCGCCTCGAGCGGCGCGAGGGCGGGCGGGGCGGCGCTCAGATGCGCACCCCGCCGCTGAGCAGCCCGATCACCCCGATCACGATGAGGTACACCGCGACGATGTAGTTGAGCAGGCGCGGCATGATGAGGATGAGGACGCCCGCGATGAGCGAGACGAGGGGCCCCAGCGCGACGTGGATGTTCATGCGGTTCTCCCGGCGAGGATCACTCGAGCCATGCGCGAAGCAGCCGCGTGACTTCCGCGGGCCGCTCGATGGAAGCCATGTGGCCGCAGTCCTCGATCACCTCGAGGCGCGCCCCGGGAATGCCGGCGGCGAGCTCCCGGAGGATCTCCACGGGCATGAGCACGTCGCCGCGCGCCGCGACGACGAGCGTGGGGCAGGCGATGGCGGCGAGGTGCGGCCGGCTGTCGATGCGCCCGATGATCGCGCGCTCCTGGCGCAGGAACGCCTCCTTGCCGGTCGCTAGCGCCATGCGCGTCACGGTGCCGGCGATCTCCGCCTGCGCGAGGTGCGCGGGCGTGACGAGCCGCGGAAGGAGCTGCGCGCCCACGGCCGGAAAATCGGTCTCGGCGAGCTCCATGAGGCGCCGGCGGTTCTGCGTCGCCTCGGGCGTGTCGGGCCGCGCGTTCGTGTTGAGGAGGGCGAGGCGCTTCACCCGGTCAGGCGCGCGGCGCATCACCTCGAGCGCGACGTAGCCGCCCATGGAATGGCCCGCGAGCGCGAACTCGCGCGCGGGCGCCTGGGCGAGGGCCTCCCCGGCGAGGGCCGTGATGGTGTCGCCGCGCGTGAGGTCGGCGACGGCGCACGAGGCGGCGTCGCCGAGGCCCGCGACCTGGTGCGCGAACGCCTCCGCGTTCTCGAGGAGGCCGGGAAGCAGCAGCAACGGGGTCGGCGGCATGGGCCTTGGGCAGCGCTACGCAAGGGAAAGTTGCGAGCGATGCTGCCACAAGGGCGCCGGCTTCGCAGGAGCCGCCAGGCCGGGCGCGACGCTCCCGCGCCTTCAGGCGGAATCAGGAGTCGGTGACGGACCTGCGCAGGAAGGTGTCGGCCTCGAGGGCGCGGCGATCGAGCTCGGCGTTGTAGCCGCGCTCCATGACGGCGCCGAGGCGCTTCACGGCACGGTCGAGGGCGGCGCCGCCCTCGGCGATGAGCTGCCCGATGTAGGCCGCCCGCGCGGTACGCGCGCGTTCGATGTGGTCCTCGACGGAAAGTTGGGATTTGTTGCCGGCGACGATGATCATTGATGCAACGCTCCTTGTGGGAAGGTCTCCGGGACGCGGCAGAGATGGGACTTGCCTGGGCCCCGTGAGCAAAATATAGTGGTCATGTTGCACTGCAACAACCGATTTGTTCTCCGCCAACGGGTGAGAAAAACTGAGGCATGCCCCGCCTTTCCGAGCGTCTTCCGCCGCTGAATTCCCTGCGCGTCTTCGAGGCCGCGGCCCGCCTCCTGAGCTTCAAGGAGGCCGCGCGGGAGCTGCACGTCACCCCGGGGGCCGTGAGCCACCAGGTCAAGCTCCTCGAGGAGCACCTGGGCGTGACGCTCTTTCGCCGCCTCACGCGGGCGATCGAGCTCACCCCCGAAGCGAAGGCGATGCTGCCCAAGGTCCAGGAAGGGCTGGAGAGCTTCGCGGCGGCGCTCGCCCGCGTGCGCCGGCGGCGGGCCGCTCGCGCGCTCACCGTCGTGGCCCCGCCCAACTTCACGGCCCGATGGCTCCTTCCGCGCCTCGGCCGCTTCACCGGCGCGCACCCCCAGATCGAGCTGCACGTCGCGAGCCGCCCGGCGATGATCGACGGTCTCGAGGCGCCCGTCGCGCCCGCCGCGGAAGCCCCGGAGGGCTCCCCGGTGGTGATGGTGCGATTCGGCGGCGGTCGCTATCCCCGGGCGCGCGTGGACGAGCTCTTCCGCGCGGTGTACGTGCCGGTGTGCAGCCCGAAGCTGCTGCGCGGCGAGCATCCGTTGCGCGCGCCCGCCGACCTGCGGTTGCACACGCTCCTGCACGACGACACCGTGATCGAGGAGGGCGCGCGACCGGCGTGGTCCGACTGGCTCGCGGCCGTGGGAGTCGAAGGGGTGGACGCGACTCGTGGCCCGCGCTTCAGCGACGCCTCCCTCGCCCTCGAGGCGGCGATCGACGGCATGGGGGTCGCGCTCGCGATGAAGCCGCTGGTGCGCACCGAGATCGAGGCCGGGCGCCTCGTGGTGCCCTTCGACCTCGCGGCGCCGGCGGTCTTCGCGTACTACGTCGTCGTCCCCGAGACCCCCGCCCGCGACCCGGGCGTCGAGGCATTCCGCGCGTGGCTGCTCGCCGAGGCCGCGCCCGAGCGCCGCTGAGGCCCGCGCCAGGGCTTCCCTAGAGCCAGCCCGCGCGGCGGAAGCGCCGGAACAGCGCCCAGTCGATGAGGACCATCACGGCGACCGCGGCCGGGTATCCCAGCCCCCAGTCGAGCTCGGGCATGTGGCGGAAGTTCATGCCGTAGATGCCGGCGATCATCGTGGGCACGGCGACCAGCGCCGCGTAGGAGGCGAGGCGCTTGGTCACCTCGTTCTCGGCGAGCGTGATCATCGAGAGGTTCACGGACATCGCGGTTACCACCATGTCGCGCAGTCCGTCGACGGCCACGCTCACGCGCAGGAGGTGGTCGTGGATGTCGCGGAAGTAGTCCTGCGTTCCGTGGCAGACCTGGGGCACGCGGCCCCCGAAGAGCCGGTGGGTGACCTCGATGAGCGGCTCGACGGCGTGTCGCAGCACCATGAGCTTGCGCTTGAGGTGGTAGAGCTCCTCGATGTTGGCGCGCGGCGAGCTGCCCGAGAAGATGCGCGCCTCGAGGCTTTCGAGCTCGACCTCGAGCGCGTCGACCACGGGGAAGTAGCGGTCCACCACGTTGTCCATCAGCGCGTAGAGCACGAAGCCCGACCCGTGGCGCAGCAGCTCGGGCTCGCGCTCCGTGCGCTCGCGCACCGCGACGAAGCCGTGCTCCGTGCCCCTGCGCACCGACAGCACGTAGTTGGGGCCCGCGAAGATGCTCACCTCGGCCACTTCGACCTCCTCGCCGCGCGGCTCCACGATGTGCAGCACGGCGAAGAGCGAGTCGCCGTACTCCTCCATCTTGGGACGCTGGTGGCCGTGGCTCGCGTCCTCGACCGCGAGCGGGTGCAGGCCGAACTCCCGCTGCATCTGCTCGAGGTCCGCGCTCGAGGGATCCTTCAGCGCGACCCACACGAAGCAGCCGGGCCGCTTCAGGTACTCGCTGATCTCCTCGGCCCGGATGTCGCCGAGCTTGCGCCCGTCCTGGTAGGCGACGCAGTTGACGATCACGCCGGATCCTCCCACTCGGCGGTCGCCTCCATCGTGATCGCGCCCTCCGCGTCGCGCGTCCACAGCCGCGCGCGGCGAGGCGCCCCGTCGGGCAGGCCGCAGGTCGCGAAGGGCGCCGTGTCGAAGAGGGGGCGCCGCGCCCGGAAGGAGAAGGTGCGCACGCGCACCGCCGGCTTCTCGCGGCGCAGCAGGTCCACGAGGAGCGTGGCGATGAGCGGCCCGTGCACGACGAGGCCCGGGTAGCCCTCGACCTTCGTCGCGTACGGCTGGTCGTAGTGGATGCGGTGGCTGTTGAACGTGACCGCCGAGTAACGGAAGAGCAGCACCGGGTCGGGGCGGATCTCGCGGCGCCAGGCCTCGCCCGGGGGCGCCGGCTCGGCGCGCGCGGCGAGCGCCCCCTCGCCGCGGAACACGATGTCGTGCTCGTCGGCGAGGACCGGCCCGCCGGGATCCGCGATCTCGTGGCGCACCGTGACGAACACGAGGGGCCCGCTGCGGCCCTCCTTCACCGCGACGTGGCGAATCGTGGACACGCGCGAGACCTCGGAGCCCACCACGAGGGGGCGAAGGAACTCGAGGCGGCTGCCCGCCCACATGCGCCGCGGCAGGGGCACCGGCGGAAGGAAGCCACCGCGGTGCGCATGGCCGTCGGGCCCGACCTCGGACTCGCGGTAGGCGGGCAGGAAATAGAGCCAGTGCGCGAGGGGCGGGGCGAAGTCGCCGAGGCGCGGCGCGGGATCGTCGCGGTCGAGGAGCGCCGAGAGCGCCACGAGCGGCGCGGCGGTCACCGTGTCGCGGCGCGTCTCGCTGCGCCCGATCCAGCGCTCGAGACCCGCGAGCCCGGCAGCGGCGCTCATTGCGCCTCCCACGCGCCGCCCAGCGCGCGGATGAGCGCAGTGCTCGCCGCGAGGCGCCGCGCGCCGAGGGAGACGAGCGCGCTGTCCTGCGAGAGCTGCGCAGCCTGCACCACGACCACGTTGAGGAAGCTCACGGTTCCCGCCTTGTACTGGTTCAGGGTGAGCGCCACGCTCTCGCGCGCGGCGCGGGTCGCTTCTTCCTGGACGACTGCCTCGTCGGCGAGCCAGTGCACCGCGGCGAGGTCGTCCTCCACCTCCTGGAGCGCCTGCAGGACGGTCTGCCGGTAGTTCGCGACCGCCTCGTCGTAGGCCGCACGCGCGATGGCGACCTCGGCCCCGCGCGCGCCGAAGTCGAGCAGCGTCTCGGCGGCGGCCACCCCCAGGGACCAGACGCGGGTCGGGGCGGAGGCGAGATGCGCGATGGAAGCGCCGACCGCGCCGCCGCTCGCCGTGAGGTCGAACGACGGATAGTACGCCGCCTCGGCCACGCCGATGCCCGCGTTGGCCTGGGCCACGCGGCGCTCCGCCGCGGCCACGTCGGGACGGCGTTCCAGCAGCGTCGAGGGAACGCCCGGCGGCACCGACGGAACGTAGGCCTCGACGTCGGCCGGCTCGATGGAGAACGAGCCGGGAGGGCGGCCCACGAGGACGGCGATGGCGTGCTCGAGCTGGGCGCGCGTGGCGCGCAGGTCCAGCGCGTTGGCCTGGGTGCTCTTCAGCTGGGTCTCGGATTGCACGACGTCCACTTTCGCCGCCACGCCCGCGCGGTAGCGATTCTGGGTGAGGGTGTACGAAGTCTGGAACGCCTTGATCGTGTCGTCCAGGAGCGCGATCCCGGCGTCGGTCGCGCGCAGCTGGAAGTAGTCGGTGGCGAGCTCGGCCTGCAGCGATAGGCGAACGGCCTCGACGTCCGCCGCGCTCGCCTCCTCCGCGGCGCGATTCGACTCGACGAGGCGGCGCACGCGGCCCCACAGGTCCGGCTCCCAGCCCGCGTCGAGGGAGATGCTGTAGTTGCGGGCGTCAGTGGCGTTGGCGCGCCCTCGCGTGGCGCTCGCGCTTGCGCCTACCGTCGGGAAGAGCTGCGCGCGCGCCGCCTGCACCTCCGCCACCGCCTGCCGGTGCGCCGCCTCGGAGGCCTTGAGCGACTGGTTCGAGACGCTCACCTGCTCTTCGAGCCCGTCGAGCACCGGGTCGCGGAAGGCTTGCCACCACCGGCCCCTGGGGGCGGCGTCGGCGGGCTTGGCGACGACCCACTCGCCCGCCTCCTTGTACGCCGGGGGCGTCTGCACCGCGGGCTTCGAGTAATCGGGGCCGACGGCGCACCCGGCGAGCATGGCCATCGCGAGCGCCGCCGTCGAACGGGAACGGACGGATGCAGGGCCTCTCACGCGGACTCCACGACGAGGTCGGGGTGGCGGCGCCGGAAGGCGCGCCGCGCCGCGAGGCGCAGGCGGTCGAGGTAGAGGTAGATCACGGGCGTCGTGTAGAGCGTGAGCAGCTGGCTCACGACGAGGCCCCCCACGATCGAGATGCCGAGCGGCCGGCGCAGCTCCGCCCCGTCGCCCAGGCCGAGCGTGAGGGGAAGGGCGCCCAGCATCGCCGCCATGGTGGTCATCATGATCGGGCGGAAGCGCAGCAGGCAGGCCTCGTAGATCGCCTCGCGCGGCGCGCGGCCGTCGCGCCGCTCGGTCTCCAGGGCGAAGTCGATCATGAGGATCGCGTTCTTCTTCACGATCCCGATGAGCAGCACCACGCCGATCAGGGCGATGATCGAGAAATCGGTCCGGAAGAGCATGAGCGCGAGGAGCGCCCCGAGGCCCGCCGAGGGCAGGGTGGACAGGATCGTCACCGGGTGCACGAGGCTCTCGTAGAGCACGCCCAGCACGATGTACACGGCCACGAGGGCGGCGAGCACGAGCCACGGCTCGCTCGCGAGCCCCTGCTGGAAGAGCTTCGCGGTGCCCTCGAAGGAGGCGTAGATCGAGGAGGGGACACCGATGCGAGCCATCGTGTCGCGCACCACGTCCGAGGCCTCCGACATCGAGACGCCCGGGGCGAGGTTGAAGGAGATCGTCGTGGCGGCGAACTGCCCCTGGTGGCTCACCGCGAGCGGCGCCTGCGTGGGCTCGTAACGCGAGAACGCCGAGAGCGGCACCTGACCCTTCGTGGGCGAGAGCACGTAGATCGAGCGCAGGATCTCCGGGCTCTGCCAGTACTCGGGCGCGGCCTCCAGCACGACGTGGTACTGGTTGCGGTCCTGGTAGATCGAGGAGACCTGCGCCTGGCCGAACGCGAGGTTGAGGGCCGTGTCGATCGCCTGGGGCGTGATGCCCAGGCGCGAGGCGGTTGCGCGGTCGATGACGAGCGTCATCTGCAGCCCCTTGTCCTGCTGGTCGGAGTTCACGTCGGTGAGCTCCGGGCGGTCGGCGAGCGCGGCCTCGAGGCGCGGTCCCCAGGTGCGCAGCAGCCCGAGGTCGTCGCCGCGCAGCGTGAACTGGTTGCTCGCCTCCGATTCCCGCCCCCCGGAGCGCAGGTCCTGGATCGGGTTGAGGAAGAGGCTCGCGCCGGGCTCCTTCGACAGGGCCATGCGCATGCGCGTGGTGACCGTGTCGATGTCGCCGCGCTCCTTCAGGGGCTTGAGCGAGATGAACATCCGGCCCGTGTTGGTCTGCCCGAAGCCCCCGCTGCCCGTGAAGGCGGTCACCTTGTCCACCGCGGGGTCGCGCATGACGATCGCGACGAAGTCCTGGAGCTTGCGGCGCATCGCCTGGAAGGAGATCTGCTGGTCGGCGTGGATGAAGCCGATGATGCGGCCCGTGTCCTGCTGCGGGAAGAAGCCCTTGGGGATCTTCACGTAGAGCACGAAGTTGACCGCGAAGGTGGCGAAGAAGAGCGCGAGCATGGGCAGCGGATGGCGCAGCACGAAGCCGAGGCTCCTCGCGTAGCCGCGGCGCATGCCCTCGAAGGCGGCCTCGCTCCAGCGCGCGAGGCGCCCGGGAGGCCGCTCGGGGGCGGAGGCGAGGAGCTTCGAGCACATCATCGGCGTGGTGCTCAGCGAGAGGGCGAGCGAGATGCCCACCGCCACGGAGAGCGTCACCGCGAATTCGCGGAACAGCCGCCCGATGATGCCGCCCATGAAGAGGATGGGGATGAAGACCGCCACCAGCGAGACGCTCATCGAGACCACGGTGAAGGCCACCTCGCGGGCGCCGGCGAGCGCGGCCTCGAAGGGCGCCACCCCCCGCTCGATGTGGCGCGAGACGTTCTCCAGCACCACGATCGCGTCGTCCACGACGAAGCCGGTCGCGATGGTGAGCGCCATGAGCGAGAGGTTGTTCAGGCTGAATCCGAGCAGGTACATCGCGGCGAAGGTGCCGATGAGGGAGATCGGCACCGCCACGGCGGGGATGAGCGTCGCGCGGACGTTGCGCAGGAAGGCGAAGACCACGAGGATCACGAGCGCCGTGGCGATGAGGAGCGTGCGCTCGACCTCGTGCAGCGAGGCGCGGATCGTGCTCGTGCGCTCCATCATGAGCAGCAGCTTCACGTCCGAGGGGATCGAGGCCTGCAGCTCGGGGATCATGGCGGTGATCGTGTCGACCACCTCGATGATGTTGGCGTTGGGCTGGCGGTTGATGATGATGAGCACCGCGGGCTTGCCGTTGGCCATGCCGTAGTTGCGCACGTCCTGCACGCTGTCCACGACCCGGCCCAGGTCGCCCAGGCGCACCGCCGCCCCGTTGCGCCAGGCGACGATCACGGGGAGGTAGTCGCGCGCGGTCTTCGCCTGATCGTTCGCCTCGACCTGCCACTGGCGGTCGCCTTCCTCGACGACGCCCTTCGGGCGGTGCGCGTTCGTCGCGACGATGGCGGCGCGCACGTCGTCGAAGCCGATGCCCATGTCGTTGAGCACCGTGGGGTTGAGCTCCACCCGCACCGCGGGCAGCGACCCCCCGCCCACCGTCACCTGGCCCACCCCCTTCACCTGGGACAGGCGCTGCGCGAGGTTCGTGGAGGCGATGTCGTACATCTGCCCCGGCGTGAACCGGTCGGAGGTGAGCGCGAGGATCATCACCGGCGCGTCCGCCGGGTTCACCTTGCGGTAGGTGGGATTGTTGGGAAGGCTCGAGGGCAGGTCGGCGCGCGCGGCCTGGATGGCCGCCTGCACCTCGCGGGCGGCGCCGTTGATGTCGCGCGAGAGCTCGAACTGCAGCGTGATGCGCGAGTTGCCGAGCGAAGACTGCGAGGTCATCTCGGTCACGCTCGCGATGCGCCCCAGGGCGCGCTCGAGGGGCGCGGCCACCGTGGCGGCCATCACCTCGGGGCTCGCGCCCGGCAACGCGGCCGAGACGGAGACCACCGGGAAGTCCACCTGCGGCAGCGGCGAGACGGGCAGCAGCCCGAACGAGACCATGCCCGCGAGCGCGATGCCGGCCGTGAGCAGCGTGGTCGCCACGGGCCGGCGGACGAAGGGCTCGGTGATGTTCATCCGCGGTTCCGGCCGCCTCTCATTCGCCCGCCACCGCCTGCTCCCGCGCGCCGCGGTGCCAGCGCTCGCGCCAGCGCCTCGCGATCCGGTCGAAGTAGAGGTAGATCACGGGGGTGGTGAAGAGCGTGAGGAGCTGCGAGACGGCGAGGCCCCCGACCATCGCGATGCCCAGCGGGCGGCGCAGCTCCGCGCCCACGCCCCAGGCGATCATGAGGGGGAAGGCGCCCAGCATGGCGGCGAGCGTCGTCATGAGGATCGGGCGGAAGCGCAGCAGGCACGCCTGGCGGATCGCCTCGCGCGGGGCGAGCCCCTGCTCGCGCTCGGCGTCGAGCGCGAAATCGATCATGAGGATCGCGTTCTTCTTCACGATCCCGATGAGCAGGATGATCCCGATGATCGCGATGATGCCCAGGTCCTGGCCGGCGACCATGAGCGAGGCGAGCGCGCCCACGCCGGCCGAGGGCAGCGTCGAGAGGATCGTCACCGGGTGGACGTAGCTCTCGTAGAGGACGCCCAGCACGATGTACATGGTGACGACCGCCGCGAGGATGAGCAGCAGCGTGTCGAGGAGCGAGGCGCGGAAGGCGAGCGCGGCGCCCTGGAAGCTCGTGCGCACGCTCAGCGGCAGGCCGAGGTCCTTCTCGGCCTTCTCGATCGCGTCCACGGCCTGGCCGAGGGAGTAGCCGTCCGCCACGTTGAACGAGACCGTGGTCGCCGGGAACTGCCCGAGGTGGTTCATCGCGAGCGCGCCGGTGCGCTCCGCGACGCTCGCGACGGCCGAGAGCGGGACCTGCGCCCCGCCCGCGCCGGCCACGTGCAGGTCGCCGATCGCCTCGGGGCCGCGGCCGAACTCCGGCTTCACCTCGAGCACCACGCGATACTGGCTCGCCTGCGTGAAGATGGTCGAGACGAGGCGCTGCCCGAAGGCGTCGTAGAGCGCGCTGTCGATCGCCGCGGGGGTCACGCCGAGGCGCGCGGCGGTGTCGCGGTCGATGGTGACGTAGGCCTGCAGCCCCTGGTCCTGCAGGTCGGAGGCCACGTCCGCCACCTGCGGCAGCTCGGAAAGGCGGTCCACCAAGCGCCCGGTCCACGTGGCGAGGTCGTCGGCGTTCGCGCTCTCGAGGGTGAGCTGGTACTGGGTCCGGCTCACGCGGTCCTCGATGGTGAGGTCCTGCACGGGCTGCATGTACAGCCCCAGGCCCTCGTGCTGCGCGAGGCGCTCCTTCAGCCGCTGCATCACCACGCCCACCGAGTCGCGCTCGCCGTGGGGCTTGAGCGCGATGAGCACGCGTCCCGCGTTGAGGGTGGTGTTCGTGCCGTCCACGCCGATGAAGGTGGAGACGCTGTCCACCGCCGGGTCCTCGAGGATCGTCTCGGCGAGGGCGCGGCTGCGCGCCGACATCGCCGCGAAGGAGACCGTCTGCGGCGCCTCCGAGATCCCCTGGATGAGGCCCGTGTCCTGCGGCGGGAAGAAGCCCTTCGGGATCGCGAGGTAGAGGACCACCGTGAGGGCGAGGGTGGCGAGGAAGACGAGCAGGGTGAGCGGCTGGTGGTCGAGCACCCAGGCGAGCGCGCGTCCGTAGGCCGCGATCAGGCGCTCGAACGCGCCGCCGCTCCAGCGGGAGAAGCGCCCCTCCTCCTCGGCGGGCGTGCGGCGCAGCAGGCGCGCCGACATCATCGGCGTGAGCGTGAGCGAGATCGCGCCCGAGATGAGGATCGCCACGGCAAGCGTCACGGCGAACTCGCGGAACAGGCGCCCCACCACCTCCCCCATGAAGAGGAGCGGGATCAGCACCGCGATGAGCGAGAGCGTGAGCGAGATGATCGTGAAGGCGATCTGCCGCGAGCCCTCGAGCGCCGCCTCGACCGGGCGCCGGCCCTGCTCCACGTAGCGCGAGATGTTCTCGATCACCACGATCGCGTCGTCAACCACGAAGCCCGTGGCGATGGTGAGCGCCATGAGGGTGAGGTTGTTGATGCTGAACCCCAGGAGGTACATCACGCCGAAGGTGCCGACGATCGACAGCGGGACCGCCACGCTCGGGATGACGGTCGCGCTCCCGCTGCGCAGGAAGACGAAGATCACCATCACCACCAGGACCACCGCGAGCAGCAGCTCGAGCTGCACGTCGTGCACCGAGGCCCGGATCGTGACGGTGCGGTCGGTGAGGATGCGCACGTCCACGGAGGCGGGCAGCGTCGCGGTGAGCGTCGGCAGCAGCTGCTTCACGCGGTCCACGACCTCGATCACGTTGGCGCCGGGCTGGCGCTGCACGTTCACGATGATCGCGGGCGTCGCGTCCATCCACGCGGCGAGCCGCGCGTTCTCGGCGCCGTCGATCACGTCGGCCACGTCCGAAAGGCGGATCGGCGCGCCGTTGCGCCACGCGACGATCACGTCGCGGTACTCGGCGGCGCTCCTCAGCTGGTCGTTCGCGTCGATCGTGTAGGCGCGCGCCGGGCCGTCGAAGCTGCCCTTGGCCTGGTTCACGTTCGCCGCGGCGATGGCCGTGCGGATGTCCTCGAGCGAAAGCCCCTGCGCGGCGGCGGCCTTCGGGTTGACCTGCACGCGCACCGCGGGCCTCTGGCCGCCCGAGAGCGTCACCAGCCCCACGCCCGGGATCTGGGAGATCTTCTGGGCGAGGCGCGTATCGACGAGGTTCTGCACGTCGGTCATCGGGATCGTGCGCGAGGTGACGCCCAGCGTGAGGATCGGCGCGTCGGCCGGGTTCACCTTGCTGTAGATGGGCGGGGAGGGCAGGTCGGCGGGCAGGAGATTGGAGGCGGCGTTGATGGCGGCCTGCACTTCCTGCTCGGCGGTATCGAGGTCGATCGCGAGCTCGAACTGCAGCGTGACGACCGAGGCGCCGCCCGAGCTCGTGGACGACATCTGCTTGAGGCCCGGCATCTGCCCGAACTGCCGCTCGAGGGGCGCGGTGATGGTGGCGGTGGTGATGTCGGGGCTCGCGCCCGGGTAGAGCGTGACCACCTGGATCGTCGGGTAGTCGACCTGGGGCAGCGCCGAGAGCGGCAGCTGGCGATAGGCGACGATGCCCGACAGCAGCACCGCCACCATCAGCAGCGCGGTGGCGACCGGCCGCAGGATGAAGATGCGCGACGGGTTCACTGCGCGCCCGCGTTCCCCGGCCCCGCGTGCTCACGGGGACGGCGCCCCTGGCCGTTGCGCTTGTGGGCGCCCCTGGCGGCGGGGCCGCTCGCCGCGCCAGGGGCGGCCGCGCCCGGCGTCACGACCTCGACCTTGGCCCCCTCGCGAATGCGGTCGACGCCGTCGGTCACGACGCGCTCGCCGGGCTCGAGCCCGGAGTCGATCTCGACGTAGGCGCCGTCCACGGGGCCCGTCGCGACGGGGCGCAGCGTCGCCGTGTCGTCGGCGCGTACGACCCACACGGCGCTGCCCTGGGAATTGCGCTGGATCGCCGCCGAGGGCGCGACCACCACGCCGCGGTGCGTGTCGACCACCATGAGCACGTTCACGAACTGGTTCGGGAAGAGGCGTCCCTCGGGATTGGGCAGCTCCGCCTTGAGCTTCACCGTGCCGGTCGTGACGTCGATCTGGTTGTCGATGCTCGCGAGCGTCCCGCGCTCGAGCAGCGTCTTCTGGTCGCGGTCCCACGCCTCGACCGCGAGCTTCTCCCCCGCGCGCATGCGCTCGAGCACCCGCGGCAGGGCGTCCTGGGGGATGGCGAAGAGCACCGTGATGGGATGCACCTGCGTGATCACCGCGATGCCGTTCGCGTCGCTGCTGTGCACGATGTTGCCCGCGTCCACGAGCCGCAGCCCGAGGCGCCCCGTGATCGGCGCGGTGATCCGCGTGTAGGAAAGCTGCAGCCGCGCGTTGTCCACCGCCGCCTGGTCCACCTTCACGGTGCCCTCGAGCTGCTTGACGAGCGCGGCCTGCTGGTCGACCTGCTGCGAGGCGATGGAGTCCTGCGCGAGCAGCGTGCGGTAGCGGTCGAGGTCGACGCGCGCGTTGGCGAGCTGCGCCGCGTCGCGGGCGAGCTGGCCCTCGGCCTGCTCGAGGGCGACCTGGAAGGGCGCCGGATCGATCCGCGCGAGCACCGCCCCCGCGTTCACGAGCGTTCCGTCGGCGAAGTCGATCTCCTGGAGCAGGCCGTCCACGCGGGGCCTCACGGTCACGGTGCGCAGGGCGACGACGGTGCCGAGCGCGGTCTGGACCACGTTCACGTCGCCCCGCTTCGCGGCGACCGCTGTCACGGGCTGGACGCGGTTCGCCTCGGCCGCGAAGCGCCCCCCGCCGAAGCCTCCGCCCCGGGAGCCCCCGCCGGGGGCGCCGGCCTTCGCCGCGACGGCCGCGGGCGGCTGGGAGTGCGTCCATCGCCACGCGAGCCCGGCGCCGATCGCGGCCAGCGCGAGCACCCCGACGACGACCGCGGGACGGATCCAGCGCCGCCGCGGCGGGCCCACGGGGGCGGGATCGGGCGGGATGGAGGACATGGGGCGGCGGGGAATGTCGAAATGGGCTTGGACCGGCAGTTTCCTAGAGAATCGGGGCCCGGAACGGGCCGATTTGTAACGAGACGCTATTCGGGCACGAGCGGCGGCTCGCTGAGCGCCGCCACCTGCTCGCGCAGCTCCAGGATGCGGTCCTGCCAGTAGCGCGGAGTATTGAACCACGGAAACGCGATCGGGAAGGCGGGGTCGTCCCAGCGGCGGGCGAGCCAGGCCGAGTAGTGGAGGAGCCGCAGCGTGCGCAGGGCCTCGACGAGGTGGAGCTCGCGATCGTCGAACTCGGCGAAATCCTCGTAGCCCGCGAGCAGTCGCCCGAGCTGTCGTCCCATGGAGCGGCGGTCGCCCGAGACCAGCATCCAGAGGTCCTGCACCGCCGGGGCCATGCGGGCATCGTCGAGGTCCACGAAATGCGGCCCGCCGGGGCCGTGGGCGCCCCCGGGCGTCCAGAGCACGTTGCTCGGGTGGCAGTCGCCGTGCACGCGGATCCACGCGACGTCGCCCGCCCGCGCGAACGCGTGCCGGACGCCTTCGAGCGCGAGGTCCGCGGCCTGGCGCCACGCGGCCTCGAGGTCGGCCGGAATGAAGCCGCTCGAGGCGAGCCAGGCGCGCGGCTCCTCGCCGAAAGTCGCGACGTCGAGGCGCGGGCGTTCCGCGAACGGCCGCGCCGCTCCCACTGCGTGGATGCGGCCGATGAAGCGGCCCAGCCACTCGAGGACCTCGCCGTCCTCGAGGTTCGGCGCGCGGCCGCCGCGGCGCGGGAAGACCGCGAAGCGGAAGCCTTCGCTCTCGTGCAGCGTCGCCCCGGCGAGCTCGAGGGGCGCGACGACCGGAACCTCGGCCTCGGCGAGCTCGCGCGCGAAGGCGTGCTCCTCGAGGATCTGGGCGCTCGTCCAGCGCCCGGGCCGGTAGAACTTCGCGACCACGGCGGGGTGCCGCGCCGGGGGCCCGGTCCCGGGCCCTTCCTCGACGCCCACCTGGTAGACGCGGTTCTCGTAGCTGTTGAGCGCGAGCAGCCGCCCGTCGCAGCGCAGCCCGAGCGCCTCGAGCGCGTTCAGCACGACGTCGGGCGTGAGGAGCGAGTAGGGATGGGAGCCTTCCACGCGAGCGATCATAAACGGGGCGGTGCTAGAATCGCCCTACTGCGCCCCCGCTTTCCCCCCACATTCCGGAGACAAGCATGAAAAATCCGCTGGATTCGCTTTGGGGCACCGTCATCTCGGGGCTGGTCCTGACGGTGGTTCTCTACTATCTCGCACGCGCCATCATCGGAGGCTAGGGACCATGAGCTGGGAATTCATCCACTACGGCATCGGCCGATGGGTCCACATCTTCTTCGGCGTGATGTGGATCGGGCTGCTCTACTACTTCAACTTCGTCCAGGTGGACGCGCTCAAGAAGGCGGCGGCGGACAGCCCGCCCACGGGCGCGGGCATCACCAAGCACGTGGCGCCGCTCGCCCTGCTCTACTTCCGCTGGGCCGCGGTCGGCACCTGGGTGATGGGCGCCTTCCTCCTCGGCGACAAGTTCCTCTCGGCGTTCCTGTTCCGGGAGAGCGCCTACGTGCCGATCGGCATCGGCGCGTGGCTGGGCACGATCATGCTCTTCAACGTCTGGGTGCTCATCTGGCCCAACCAGAAGAAGATCCTGGGCTTCGTCGCTGCGAGCGACGAGGAGAAGGCGAAGGCGCGGCGCGTCGCGTTCCTCGCCTCGCGCACGAACACCATGCTTTCGCTTCCCATGCTCTTCTTCATGTCGTCCTCGGCGCTCTTCCACCGGGGGCTGTTCGCCTGAGGGAACGAGCGGGGGGCTGCGGGGGGCGTGCACCGTCCGCGGGGAGGTCAGCGCGGCCTCGGCAGGCCGGTGACCCTGTCGCCGGCCTTCACGCTGTGCGCGGCGAACCAGCCCTTGTTCGTCTCGATCGCGTAGAGCGCGGGCCCGGCGGCCCCGTGGGGGTCGAGCGTCTGCGGTTCCATGTCGACGATGTTGAGGATGACACCCCCGCCGTCGATGAAGGCGACCGAGAGCGGGATGAGGGTGTTCTTCATCCACATCGTGTAGTAGCCGGGGTCGTCGAAGACGAAGAGCATGCCGTCGTCGGGCCCCAGCTTCTCGCGGAACATGAGGCCGCGCTCGCGGTCGGACTCGGTCGCCGCGACCTCGACCTTGAGCGGGTGCGGGCCCACCCGGACCTCGACGGTCCGCAACGGCACGGCGGCGAGCGCGTGCGCGGAGGCGAGGAGGAACGCGGCGGCGAGAAACCGCAGCGGGCGAAGGCGGTCGAAGAGGGTTGCGGCGCGGCGGTTCACTTCGAGCTCCCGGCGGAACGGAGGTCCCAAGGTTAACGCATGACCGGATCGATGCGACGACATGTTTCGGTCGGGCTTGCGGCGCTCGCGGCGGCTTGCGCGATCGCGCCGCCCGACAGTCGCGAGACCGCGGCCCAGGCCGCGGAGCGGCGCGCGCAGGCCCCGCGGCCCGCCTACAACCTCGCCGGCTACCCGCCCGCGGCGCGCGAGGGCTATATCGACGGCTGCGAGTCCGCCCGGGGCTCCGCCTACGCGCATCGCGACGCGAAGCGCATGGCCGACGATCCCCAGTACGCCATGGGGTGGAACGACGGCTACTCCATGTGCCGTCGGCAATGATTTCGCGCATCGGGAACGGCGTTGGAGCGGACGGCGAGTCGCCGCTCAACGCCATCGAGCGACTTCAGCCGGCGCGCGCGAGGATCCACGAGGCGATCGCCTCCTCGATCTCGCGCGCCTCGCCGATCGCGGGCTCGAGCCCGATGGGGATGTGCGGATGGGCGCCGCGCAGCTCCTCGAGCATGCGCGGCAGGTCCTCGCCGAGGTGCCCACCCTGCGCCATGAACAGCGGGAAGACGGTGATCGCGAGCGCGCCCTGCTCGACGAGCGAGCGGACCGCCTCCCCGAGCGGCGGGGCCATGAAGTCGAGGAAGGCGAGCTCGATCGGGTACTCGGGCCGGCTCTGGCGCACCCGCTCGCGGATCGCCTCGAAGGGCCGCTTCCACTCCGGGTCGCGCGAGCCGTGGGCGAAGAGGACGATGCCGCGCATCAGTGCTTGCCGGTGGATCCGAAGCCGCCGTCGCCGCGCTCGCTCTCCTCGAACGACTCGACCACGTTGAGCTCGACCTGCACCACGGGCACGACCACGAGCTGCGCGATGCGCTCGAGCGGATTCAGCACGAACGGCTCCCTCCCGCGATTCCAGCACGAGACGAGCACCTGCCCCTGGTAGTCCGAGTCGATGAGCCCGACGAGGTTGCCGAGGACGATCCCGTGCTTGTGGCCGAGGCCCGAGCGCGGGATCACGATCGCGGCAAGCCCCGGGTCGCCGAGGTGGATCGCGAGCCCCGAGGGCACGAGCGCGGACTCGCCCGGCCGCAGCGTGAGCGGCTCGTCGATGCACGCGCGCAGGTCGAGCCCCGCCGAGCCGCGCGTCGCGTAGGCGGGAAGGGCGGAGCGGATGCGCTCGTCGAGGATCTTCACGTCCAGGGTTCTCATCGGGGCTCGGCGCGGGCAAAAGACCGATGAAACCACAGATGGGCGCGGAAGAACACCGCGGGCCCCGCGAAGCGGGTTGCGCCGGACCTCGGGAGCTCAGGAGACCTGCTTGAGCGGCGCTGCGGCCGGAGAGCGGGCGCCGCGCCCGGCGAGCGCGAGGGCGTGCTCGACGACCTGGCCCGCGATCCTCGACTTGGGCGCGCGCGCGAGGGCGTGCTCCCCTTCGTCGTCGTAGATGACGACCTCGTTCTCGTCCTGGCCGACCGCCGACTGCACGAGGTTCGCGACGATCATCGGGATCCTCTTGCGCACGCGCTTCTCCTGCGCGTAGCGCGCCACGTCCTCGCTCTCGGCCGCGAAGCCCACGCAGAACGGGCCGTCCTTCATCGCCGCCACCCAGCCGAGGATGTCCTCGGTGGGCCTGAGCCGGAGATCCATGCCCTCGGCGCTCTTCTTGAGCTTGCGGGCCGAGGGGGCGACGGGCGTGTAGTCGGCCACGGCGGCCACGCCGAAGAAGAAGTCGCTCGCCTCGACGTGCTCCTTCACCGCGTCGAACATCTCGGCCGCGGAGGTCACGCGCACGAAGCGCGCCGCGGGCGGCGGCGTGAGCGCCGTGGGGCCGCTCACCAGCGTCACGTCGGCGCCGAGCGCGAGGGCGGCCTGCGCGACCGCGTAGCCCATCTTCCCGGAGCTGAGGTTCGTGATCCCGCGCACCGTGTCGATCGCCTCGAACGTGGGACCGGCCGTGACGAGCACCCTGCGTCCGGCGAGGCGCCCGGGCGCGAGCGCGCCGAGCGCGGCCTGGAGAAGCTCCTCGGGCTCGAGCATGCGGCCCATGCCAACCTCGCCGCAGGCCTGGTCGCCCGAGGCGGAGCCCAGGACCGTCACGCCGTCGGCGCGCAGCACGGCGAGGTTGCGCTGCGTGGCGGGGTTGTCCCACATCTCGCGGTTCATGGCGGGGGCGACGAGCAGCGGGCAGTTGCGCGCGAGGCAGGTGGTGGACAGCAGGTCGTCGGCGAGGCCGTGGGCGAGCTTCGCGAGGAAGTCCGCGCTCGCGGGCGCCACCAGGATCGCGTCGGCCGCGCGGGAAAGCTCGATGTGCGCCATCGCGTTCGGGAAGCTCGCGTCCCAGAGGTCCGTCGCGACGGGCTGGCCGGTGAGCGCCTGGAACGTGGCGGGCGCGACGAAGCGCGTGGCCGCCTCGGTCATCGCGACCCGCACCTCGACGTTGTTGCCCATGAGGAGGCGGGCGAGCTCGGCGGCCTTGTACGCGGCGATGCCGCCCGTCACCCCGAGCAGGACCCGGCGCTTCAAAAGCTTGTCCATAAAGGCATTTTACCCACGACCCCCGAGGCGTGCATGTCCCCGCCCCCGTGGCCCCCTGTCGAGCGGCCCCGCGAACGAATGCTGGCGCGCGGCGCGGCCTCCCTCTCGGACGCCGAGCTCGTCGCGATCTTCCTCGGAACCGGCATCCGCGGACGCGGCGCGGTGGAGGTGGCGGGCGATCTCCTCGCCCGTTTCGGCCGGCTTTCGCGCCTGCTTTCCGCCGCGCCGCGCGAGCTCGAGGCGGTGCCCGGAGTCGGAGCGGCCCGGGGCGCGCGCATCGCCGCGGTGATGGAGCTCGCCCGCCGCGCGCTCGTCGAGGAGATGAAGGCGCGCGACAGCCTCGCCTCGCCCGCCGCCGTGCGCGGCTACCTGCGGCTGCGCATGCAGGATCTCGCGCACGAATGCTTCCACTGCGTCTATCTCGACGCGCAGAACCGCGTGATCGCGGCCGAGGAGCTCTTCCGCGGCACGCTCACGCAGACCAGCGTCTATCCCCGCGAGGTGGTGAAGCATTGCCTCGCCCACAACGCCGCGGCGGTGATCCTCGCCCATAACCACCCTTCCGGGGTGGCGGAACCGAGCCTTCAGGACCAGGCCCTCACCCGAACGCTCGCCGAGGCGCTCGCGCTCGTGGACGTGAAGGTGCTCGACCACTTCATCGTGGCCCCCGGGGCGAGCCTGTCCTTCGCCGAGCGGGGGCTGCTCTGAAAAAGCCAATGGAATCAGTTTGAAAGGGGCGGCCGGCTGGGCTATAATGATCGACTTCCCCGAGCCACCACCGAAACACCCGGAGAGATTCCATGTCCCGCGTCTGCCAAGTGACGGGCAAGACCCCCCGCGTCGGGAACCACGTGTCCCACGCGAACAACAAGACCAAGCGGCGCTACCTGCCCAACCTGCAATACCGCCGGTTCTGGGTGGAGAGCGAGAACCGCTGGGTGAAGATGCGCCTGTCGAGCGCGGGCCTGCGCCTCATCGACAAGAAGGGCATCGACGTCGTGCTCGCCGAGATGCGCGCGCGCGGCGAGAACGTCTGAAGGAGCCCCGACCATGCCCCGCGAGAAGATCAAGCTCGAGTCCTCGGCCGGCACCGGCCACTTCTACACCACGACCAAGAACAAGCGCACCATGCCCGACAAGTTGGAGATCAAGAAGTACGATCCCGTCGCGCGCAAGCACGTGGTCTACAAGGAAGGCAAGCTCAAGTAGAGCGAGCACCGGGAAAGGCGCTGGAGCGGACGCAAAGCGACGCCGCTCAACGCCGGCAAGCAGCAGGAAAGCCCCGCGATGCGGGGCTTTTTGTTTGCGGACGCCCGGCCCGAGATGCCTCGGGTGGGCCGGCGTGCCGTGGGCCACCATCGCGGCCTGCGCCGTCATTCATCGTTCGTCTCGAAGCCCTGGAACTCGCCGCTGATCCAGGTCTCCTTGTCGCGCATCACCGCCTGCGCCGGCAGCGTGTCCGTGGCGGTCGAGAGCCCCGGCACGCGCTTCACGGCGGTGCCGATCGCCATGAACTCGATCAGGCTGCCGATCTCGTGGATGTGCGTCTTGATGCCGACCACGTCGTCCGCCCCGATCGAGCTCGCTTCGCGGCGAATGATGTCGATCGCATGCTCGCGCGCGTCGTAGATGAGCGTCGTAAGGTCGGATATCTCGCCCTTGGCAAACGACTTGAGCGCCGCCTTGATACCCCCTACTACACCCAGCGAATAGACCGCGGTGCCCAGGACCAGCCGCATCGGCGCGTAGCCCATGCGCGTCATGTTCCAGGTCTCCTCGCAGGTGAGGTCGCTGGTGGCGCAGCTCTGCCCGAGGCCGCCAAGGGCGTCGTGGTGGGCGGCCGTGCCCGTCATGACCATTTCATGCAATCCCTGGAAGAGCTTGAGCTTCGTCACGATGCCGAGCACGCAATTGCCTCCCGCGGCCTTCGCCTCGGTCACGAGGCGGTCCAATGCGACGTGACGGGTCGCATTGAACACATCGCTGAATTCCTTGATCTCACCCCGGGCCATGCTCTTTAAGCCTCCGAGCAGCCCGCCCGTCACGCCGATCGAGTAGGCCACATTGCTGAACACGAAGTGCTTTGGAACGTAGCCCGCATCGAGCAGGCAATAAAGCTCCTGGCCGTCGCCGCTCGTGGAAAACTCGATCGTGCGCTGCTTGCCCGCCTCGTGATACAGGCAGCTCCCGACGGAGACGAATTCGATGTTGCCCTGGAAGTGGCGCAGGTCGCTGGTCATCCCCGAGATGCCAGCGGCCTGGTTCTCCTCGGCCTCGGCGACGATGCGCTTTTCCGCTTCGAGCCGTCCCGCGTGAATGATGGCGGTGACTTCGGCCACCTCGCCGCCCATCACGCCGCGGAAGCCGCTGCTCAGTCCCCCGATGAATCCCAGGGAATGGACGCTGTTGCCGATCACGATGTCGCCCGCCTTGTAGCCCTTCAATCCGAGGCAGAACATCTCGTTGCCCGACAACCCGGTCATCACGGCCATGCGACCTCCCTGGTGAGGTGGGTGGCGGAATATAGCAGAATCGAATGCCGCGGTTCATCTCGGTCCGCAGCCGAAACGAACATCCTTTTCGTAACGCAGCGCTTCCCTCGCCGCCAAACGAAAAAGCCCCGCATCGCGGGGCTTTCGTCTATGGATTCCCGCCTTCGCGGGAGCGGCGCGCTAGGTGTAGCTAGGCGTAGCGGCGCAAGCGGTGCGAGAAGGCGACCAGCGGCTCGATGCCGGTCTTCTCGGCGCGCTCGCACCAGTCCTTGAGCTGGTGCACGAGCTGCTCGGTGGTAAGCGTCGAGCGCTCCCACAAGCGCACGAGCTCCTGGCGCATGCCGAGCGTCGTCTTGAGCGCCGGGCTCGATTCGACCACCAGGTTGATGGCCGCGCGATGCTTGGCGGGGACCACCGCCGCGTCGCGGTGCAGCCACTTGCGGATCCCCACGAGCGGCGCGCAGTCGCCGCCCCGCTCCCGCAGCGCCGCGATCTCGAGCTCGGCGGCGCGCTTCACGGACTTCGCGTAGTTCATCATCACGTCGTAGCGGTGCATGATGACCGCCTGGAGCGTCTGCGCGTCCACCTCGAACTTGGAGGGGTCCAGCCTCACCTTCGGTGCGCGGCGGCGCACGGTGGCGAGCCCCAGCGCCTCGAGCAGGCGCACGTAGCCCCAGCCCAGGTCGACCTCGTACCAGCGCAGCGAGAACTTGGCCGAGGTGGGGTAGGCGTGGTGGTTGTTGTGCAGCTCCTCGCCGCCGATCCACACCGCCCAGGGGGCGATGTTGGTGCTGTCGTCGTCGGTCTGGAAGTTGCGGTAGCCGAAGTAGTGCCCCAGGCCGTTGATCACGCCGGCGGCCCAGAACGGGATCCAGGCCATCTGCACGCCGTAGATGATCGCGCCCGGGACCACGCCGAAGAGCGCGACGTCGGTCGCGGCGAGGAGCAGGATGCCGTACTTGTGCAGCGGCGTGTAGAGGTTGCGCTCCAGCCAGTCGTCCGGCGTGCCGTTGCCGTAGCGCGACAGGGTCTCGGGCTTGTGCGATTCCTTCACGTACAGGAACACGCCGCCGAAGAGCACGCGGTTGATGCCGTAGATGCGCGGGCTGTGCGGATCGTCCTCCGTCTCGCACTTGGCGTGGTGCTTGCGATGGATCGCGGCCCACTCCTTGGTGATCATCCCGGTGGTGAGCCAGAGCCAGAACCGGAAGAAGTGACTCACCGCAGGGTGCAGGTCCAGGGCGCTGTGCGCCTGGCAGCGGTGGAGGTAGATGGTGACGCCGGCGATGGTGATCTGGACGAGCACGAGGCCCGCGAGCACGTCGCCCCACCACGGTAGATTCAGGAGACCGCTGAACATTCGATGAGCGCCTTTTTCACAGGATCCGTCCTCGGGATGGGACGTAGGTAGCGGCGGATTGTAACCCGGCGCGGGCCGCCCGGCGCGCCTCTTTTCTTGCGCAGGATCAAGTCCTTGAAGCGCCGGGGCTTTCCCGCGTTTCCGCCGGGGGAATCAGACGCACATCGTGGCGGGGATAGGGAATTTCAATCCCGTTCGCCCTGAAGGACTTGAGGACGTCGCGCAGGATGTCGCTCCTGAGGCTCGCGTCGCCCGCCTGCGGGTCGACGATCCAGACGCTCAGCTGCAGGTCCACGCCGCTCGCGCCGAGCTGCCGCACCCAGGCCGCGGGCGCGGGATCGGCGATGACGCGGGGCTGGCGCCGCGCCGCCTCGACGAGCAGCTCGCAGGCGCGGTCCACGTCGCTGTCGTAGGCGATGGTCACGAGGACCGCCACCAGGATCGCCGGGTCGCTGTAGGTGTGGTGGATGACCGTCTGGGTGATGAGGGTCTCGTTGGGGATGATCGACTCGTTGCCGTCGAGCGACTTAAGGACCGTGTACCGCGCCCCGATCGCCTTCACCTGGCCGCGGCGCCCGTCGACGGTGATCACGTCGCCGAGGCGCAGGCTCCGGTCGAGCAGCACGATGAACCCGCTCACGTAGTTGCTCGCGATCTTCTGCAGCCCGAAGGCGAGCCCGACGCCGAGCGCGCCGCCGAAGACCGAGAGCGCCGTGATGTCGATCCCCACCAGCGGCAGCGCGACGAGGATCGCGATCAGCAGGGCGCCCGCGCGTACGAGCTTCGCGATCACGATGCGCGTGGACATCTCCATCGTCTCCGCGCCGAGCACCCGGCTCTCGGTAATGCGCCCGAGCCAGAGCGCCACGGTGAGGGTGATGGCGAGCGCGGCGAGCCCCTGCAGCGCGATCCAGAGCGTGAGCCGCTGCCGGTCCTTGCCGAGGGTGAAGCCCACCTCGTTCAGCGCCTCGATCACGTCGGGCAGCAGCCCGCTCACGTGGAGCACCACGGCGATCCAGGCGATCCAGGCGACGACGCGCACGGCCGAGCGCAGGAACGCCCCCTCGGGGAGGATGTGCCGGAGCATGTACACGGCCGTGCGGATCACCACCAGCGCGAGCAGCAGCGACTTCACCACGTTGAGCAGCCTCACCGGCTGGTGGCGGGCGAGGAACGCCTCGGCGATTCCCACGAGGAGCAGCGCGAGCAGCGCGCCCGCGACGCGCTCGAAGCCGCCCTTGCCGAGCTTCAGGCGCGGCGCGGCGAGGACCACGCGATGCAGCGCTTGCGCGATGGCCCAGCCCAGCGCGAGGGAGGCGAGCACGGCGACGACCTGCACGAGCCATTGCGCCGGCGTGGCCGAGCGCGCCACCTGGCGCAGGAATTCGACCGCCGGCGCCGGATCGAGGCTCAGGGCCACGGCACGGGCCGGCCGCCGGGCGACCGGGAGTGGGCGGGGAATCGGGTAGCGATCGCGCGGGGGCCGGACATCACGACGACGTTCTCCGCGGGGCTCGACGGGCGGAAGGGATGGAATTGTAGCCGTCCGCGACCCGCCGCGCGCCGAAGCGCCCGGCCCGCCTCACGGCTTCGCTTTCGCGGCCCCGCGCTCCATCACCGCGGCGAAGAACCCGTCCGTATCGTGCACGTGCGGATAGAGGCGGAGGTACTGTCCCGCGCCCGGGACCTTCACGCCCTGCCGCGCGAGGACCTCGCTCGCCGGCACGAGGCGGAAGTCCGGGTGCGCCGCGAGGAAGGCTTCCACGATGGCCTCGTTCTCCTCGGGCAGCAGGCTGCACGTCCCGTACACGAGCCTTCCCCCGGGCTTCAGGAGCGTGGCGGCCGCCGCGAGGATCGAGCGCTGCTTCGCGGTGAGCTCCGCGAGGCC
>Ga0187776_10000044_pt1 | contig 62299 bp, 55 predicted proteins | sample 0216_BV02_MP12_2_FD_132426 | JGI IMG/M metagenome (GOLD analysis project Ga0187776, IMG submission 132426) | Tropical peat soil microbial communities from peatlands in Department of Meta, Colombia - 0216_BV02_MP12_20_MG | ecosystem: Environmental > Terrestrial > Soil > Wetlands > Peat | place...
CGCGAGGGCCGATTGGCGGGGCCGATGCGGGGGTCAGTGGCCCGCGCCGGAGGTCATCGGAATCGAGGGGTTGACGGCGTCGCGCGAGCGCTCGTAGCCCTCCTGGTTCATCACCGAGACCTCCCCCGATTGCTGGCGCCGCGGGATGTTGCTTCCCGTGACGTAGACGCGTTCCTCGTGCTTGGCCTGCGGATCGGTTTTCGCGTCGAGGGCGCAGCCCCCCGTCGAGGACGCGGCTGCGACGAGAAAAAAGACGGCCAATCCCTTCATGCATCTCTCCTTGTTATCGTTCGGGAAGCGAGCGCCATGATAGCCGATTCGCGCCTCACGAATAGCGGCGCGCGTCCTCGATCACCTTGCCGTCGTTCGGGAGCGTCCCGGGCGCTCGCCACGCCACGGCGCCGCGCAGCTTCATGACCTCGCGCACCGTCGCCTCGACCGCCTGCGCGAGGGCGGCGTCCGCGCCTTCGCCTTCGACCTGCAGCGTCATGCGATCCTCGCCCGCCTCGTTCTCCACCACGAGGCGCCCGCGGGCGAGCCCATGCCGCCGCAGAACCTCGGCGACCTGCTGCGGGTGGACGAACATCCCGCGCACCTTGGTCGCCTGGTCCGCACGGCCCATCCAGCCCTTGATGCGCACGTTGGTCCGGCCGCAGGGGCTCGCGCCCGGCAACGTGGCCGACAGGTCCCCCGTGGCGAAGCGCACCAGGGGATAGTCCGCGTTGAAGGGCGTGACCACGACCTCGCCCACCTCGCCCTCGCCCACGGGATCGCCGGTTCCCGGGCGCACGATCTCGAGGATCATGTCCTCGTTCAGCACGAGCCCTTCGCGCGCCTCGGTCTCGTAGGCCACCATCCCCAGGTCCGCGGTGCCGTACGCCTGGAAGGCCGCGATGGCGCGCCCCGCGAGGAACCCCCGAACCGGCGGCAGGAACGCTTCGCCCGACAGCAGGGCGCGTTGCACCGAGCCCGAGGCGAGTCCCAGCTCGTCGCTCTTCTCGAGGATCAGCTTGAGGAACGAGGGCGTGCCCACGTAGCCCGAGGGCCCGAGGCACGCGATCGCCTGGGCCTGCATCTCGGTCTGTCCTACCCCGCCGGGAATGACGGCGCAGCCCAGGTGGTGGAGCCCCGTCTCGAGCATGCTGCCCGCCGGCGTGAGGTGATAGGAGAAGCAGTTGAGAACCACGTCGCCCGGCCGGAATCCCGCGGCGAAGAGCGTGCGCGCCGTGCGCCAGTAGTCCGGGCGCCGGCCCTCGGGGTCGAAGATGGGCCCCGGCGACATGAAGATGCGCGCGAGGCCCGCGGCGGGCGTCGCGTTCAGGCCGCCGAAGGGCGGCTTCGCCTTCTGCAGCCCGGCGAGCTCCGACTTGCGCGTGACGGGAAGCCTCGCGAGGGCCTCGCGCGAGCGCACCTGCCCCAGGTCGAGGCCGCCGAGGACGCGCCGGTAGTGCTCGCTGCGGCTGCGCGCGTGCTCGAGGTGCGCGGGAAGCGCCTCCAGCAGCGCGCGCTCGCGCTCCGCGGGCTCGCGCCTTTCCAGCGCGTCGTAGAAACCGGCCATCGCGGCCCTCAGGCGAGCCAGCGCTTGCGCCGGCGGTAGTGCTTCACCTCGCGGAAGCTGCGCCGGCCGCCGCTCGAGATCCCGAGGTAGAACTCCTTCACGTCCTCGTTGCCCGCGAGCGCCGCCGCGTCGCCTTCCATCACCACGCGGCCGTTCTCGAGGATGTAGCCGAAGTCGGCGAAGCGCAGGGCCACCATCGTGTTCTGCTCGGCGAGCAGGAAGCTCACCCGCTCGGCGGCGTTGAGGTTGCGCACGATCTCGAAGATCTCCTCGACGATCTGGGGCGCGAGGCCCATGGACGGCTCGTCGAGCAGGATCATGCGGGGGCGGGCCATGAGGGCGCGCCCGATGGCAGTCATCTGCTGCTCCCCGCCCGAGGTGAAGCCCGCGAGCGCGCCGCGCCGCTGCTTGAGCCGGGGGAAGAACCCGTACACCTTCTCGAGGTCGGAGCGGATCTGCGCGCGCGGGGCCCTGCGGCTGTAGGCGCCCGTGAGCAGGTTCTCCTCGACGGTGAGGTGGGCGAAGCAGTGGCGCCCCTCCATCACCTGGATCACGCCGCGCTTCACGAGCTCCGAGGGGCTGAGCCGGTCCACGCGCTCGCCCTCGAGCTCGATGTAGCCCTTGGTCACCTCGCCGCGCTCGGCCGCGAGCAGGTTCGACACCGCCTTCAGCGTGGTCGTCTTGCCCGCGCCGTTGGCCCCGAGGAGGGCGACGATGCCCCCCTCGGGGACCTGCAGCGAGACGCCCTTCAGCACCAGGATCACGTGGTTGTAGATGACCTCGATGCCGTTCACGTCGAGCAGGGGCTTCCCCGCCGCCCGGCTCGCGGCACCGCGGACCACGCTTTCCGGGGCCGCGTTCACGCTCCTACTTCTCCTTCGAGCAGTCGACCGGCGTGATGCCCTTCTCTTTCGCGTACTTCATGGCGGAGGCCTCGACCATCGGCCGCAGCAGCTTGTAGTCGGCGGTGTACAGGTCGGAGGTGTAGCTCCAGCTCGAGCCGTCCCACGTGTGGATGCGGGCCGAGTGGGCGCCGCCGTGGTCCATGCACGAGGTGTGGAACGGCACCATCATGCCCTCGACGCCGAGCTGCTTGATGCGGTTCGCGTCGATCGCCAGGTGCTCCGCGCCCCAGCGAACCTGGTCGCCGGTCATCACGCCGTTGCCGTATTTCTTCATCGCGGTGCGGATCGACTCCACGGTGAGAATCGCCGAGAGCATGCCGCGGTTGTAGAGCACCTGGCCGACCTCCTTCTTGTCCGCGGCGGTGCCCTGGCCCTTGTCGTACAGGTACTTCATCATGTCCCGGTGGATCGGCTTGTCGTTCTCCGCGGAGTGCCCGAGCGCCAGCGCGTTGTAGCCCTTCGCGGCCTGCTCGGCGGGCAGCACGTCGGGCTCGGCGCCGGACCACCACACGCCGTACATCTGCAGGCGCGGGTACGCGACCGCGATCGCCTCCTTGATGGCCGTCGAGTTCATCACGCCCCATCCCCACAGGAACACGTAGTCGGGCCGCTGCTGGCGGATCTGCAGCCACGTCGCCTTCTGCTCGACCCCCGGGTGCGTCACGGGAAGGAGCATCAGCTGGAAGCCCTCCTTCTTCGCGAGCGCCTCGAGCACCGGGATCGGCTCCTTGCCGTAGGGCGAGTCGTGGTACACGAGCGCGATCTTCCGGCCCTTCAGCGACCCCTTCTTCTTCACGTGCTGCACCAGGATGTCGGCGCCGTCCCAGTAGGTGCCCATCATCGGGAAGTTCCAGCGGAACACCGCGCCGTCGACGGAATCCGCGCGGCCGTAGCCGGCGGTGATGAGCACGATGTGGTCGCCGGGCGCCTTCTCGGTCAGCGCGTAGGTGATGCCGGTCGACAGCGGGCTGAACGCCACGGGGTGCTTGCTCTTCAGGCGCTCGTAGCACTCCACGCCGCGGTCGGTCGCGTAGCCGGTCTCGCACTCCTCGTACGCGATCTTCACGCCGTTGATGCCCCCGTCGCGCGCGTTCACGAGCTTGAGATAGTCGATGAACCCGTCGGCCCACGGCACGCCGTTGGGCGCGTAGGGGCCCGTGCGGTAGACCAGCGCGGGAATGAAGATCTCCTTCCCCTGCGCGAGGGCGTCCGCCGCCGCGACGAGGCCGCCCGACGCGGCGAGCGCGAGCGCCGCCGCCTTGATACGCCATCCGTGCTTCATCTGTCTTCCCTCCTCTCGTTGTGGTGCTTCAATGCGGAAACGGCCAAAGGCGGAGCTTTTCCTTGCCGATCGCCCAGAGGCGCGCGAGGCCGCGCGGCTCGGCGATCAGGAAGAAAACGATCAGCCCCCCGAACGTCATCAGCTCGACTTCCGAGACGGTGGCCGTCGACAGCGGCATCCCGAGCGCGGTCGGGAGCCGGTTCAGGGCGATGGGCAGTATCACGATGAACGCCGCGCCGAGGAACGACCCGAGGATCGACCCGAGGCCGCCGATGATCACCATGAAGAGCAGCTCGAAGGAGCGGTTCACGTCGAAGGCGAGCGGCTCCCAGCCGCCGAGATAGACGAACCCCCAGAGCGCGCCGGCGATCCCGACGTAGAACGAGCTCACGGCGAAGGCGGTGAGCTTCGCGTAGAGCGGCCGGATGCCGATCACCTCGGCGGCGACGTCCATGTCGCGGGTGGCCATCCACGACCGGCCGATCGCCCCCCGCGTGAGGTTCTTGGCGAGCAGCGCGAACACCGACACGATCGAGAGCACGAAGAGGTACTTCTCCGCGGGGCCCTGGATCGGGTGCCCGAACATCTCGAGCGGCGGCGCGGCCACCGATCCGGAAGAGGAATAGTTCGTGAACCAGCCCACCCGGGAGAAGAGCCAGTCGAGGAAGAACTGCGCGGCGAGCGTGGTCACCGCGAGGTAGAAACCCTTGATGCGCAGGCTCGGGATGCCGAAGAGCGCGCCCGCGACGGTCGAGCACAGCCCCGCCAGCACGAAGACGACCAGAAGATTGAGGTCCGGCACGCGCACGGCCAGGTTGTAGGCCGCGTACGCACCCACGGCCATGAAGCCCCCGGTGCCGAGCGACAGCTGCCCGCAATAGCCGACGAGGATGTTGAGGCCCAGCGCGGCGAGCGACAGGATCAGGAACGGCGTGAGGATCGCGCGGAACAGGTAGTCGCTCGCGAGGAACGGCATCGCGACGAACGCGAACAGGAGGAAGCCGATCACGAACACGCGGTCCTGCAGGATCGGGAAGAGCTGCTGGTCCGACGCGTACGTCGTCTTGAACTGGCCGGTCTCGCGGTAGATCATCTCGCGGGTTCCTTCGTCATACGCGATCGATGTGCTTCTCGCCGAAGAGCCCCTCGGGCCGGAAGAGCAGGAACACCAGCGCGAGCACGTAGGCGAACCAGTTCTCGATGCCGCCCCCGAAGAGCGGACCCAGGTACACCTCCGAGAGCTTCTCGCCCAGGCCGATGAGCAGGCCCCCGACGATCGCGCCCGGGATCGACGTGAAGCCCCCGAGGATCACCACGGGGAGCGCCTTGAGGGCGATGAGCTGCAGCGAGAACTGCACGCCGAGCTTCGAGCCCCACACCACGCCCGCCACCAGCGCCACGAGACCCGCCACGCTCCAGACGATCACCCAGATGCGATTGAGCGGGATCCCGATCGACTGCGCGGCCTGGTGGTCGTCGGCCACCGCGCGCAGGGCCCGGCCGGTCGCGGTCTTCTGGAAGAAGAGCGCGAGCGCGGCCACCAGCAGCCCCGCGATGACCGCCGCGACGAGGTCCTCCGTGCTCACGAGGATGCCGCCCTCGAAGACCTTGTCGAGGATGATCTTCGGCTCCTTGGGCATGCCCACGTCGAGGGTGTAGACGTCCGCGCCCCACACGAGCTGCCCGAGGCCGTTGAGGAAGTAGGCCACCCCGAGGGTCGCCATGAAGAGCACGATCCCTTCCTGGTTCACCAGCGGGCGCAGCACGAGCCGCTCCACGAGCCACGCGAGCGCGACCATGACCGCGAGCACCACGGCCAGCGCCACGACGAAGGGCATCTTCTCCATGAGCCGCACGAGCGTGAGGGCGGCGAAGAGCACCATCGCCCCCTGCGCGAAGTTGAACACGCCCGAGGCCTTGAAGATGAGCACCAGCCCCAGGGCCACCAGCGAGTAGAGCACCCCCGACATCAGCCCGCCGATCACGATCTCGAGCCACTGCGGGAAACGCGCCTCGCCGAAGGCCATGGGCGAGACCGCCGCCGCGGCGAGCAGCGCGAAGAAGGCGATCGTGAGGTTGCGGGCCGAGGCGCTCAATGCTTGACCCCCAGGTAGGCGTCGATCACCGCCTGGCTCGAGCGCACCTCGTCGGGCGTGCCGTCGGCGATCTTCCTTCCGTAGTCGAGCACGACGACGCGGTCCGAGAGGTCCATCACCACGCCCATGTCGTGCTCGATGAGCACCACGGTGGTCCCGAACTCGTCGTTCACGTCGAGGACGAAGCGCGACATGTCCTGCTTCTCCTCGATGTTCATGCCGGCCATGGGCTCGTCGAGCAGCAGCACGCGCGGCTCGGCGGCGAGCGCGCGGCCGAGGTCCACGCGCTTCTGCAGCCCGTAGGGAAGGCGGCCCACGACCGTCTTCCTCACGTGCTGGATCTCGAGGAAATCGATGATCTCCTCCACGCGGCGGCGGTGCGCGATCTCCTCGCGCAGCGCCGGGCCCACGCGCAGCGCCTGCAGGAAGACGTTCGACCTCATCATGAGGTTGCGGCCGGCGAGGATGTTGTCGAGCACCGTCATGCCCTTGAAGAGCGCGAGGCTCTGGAAGGTGCGCGCGATGCCCATGGCCGCCGCGTGGTGCGGCTCCATCGCCGCGCGCACCTCGCCCCGGAAGGTGACACGCCCCTGCTGCGGCCGGTAGACGCCGTTGATCACGTTGAGGAGCGAGCTCTTGCCGGCGCCGTTCGGCCCGATGATCGCGCGGATCTCGTGCTCGCGCACGTCGAAGCTCACGTCCGTGAGCGCCTTCACGCCCCCGAAGGAGAGCGAGACCCCCTCCAGGGCGAGGATCACGTCGCCCACCCTGCCGCGCACCTCGCCCGGCTCGAGCTCGCGCAGGTTCACGCCGCCGCCTTCGCCGCCGCGGGCTCGAAGGTCTTCGCCGCCGCGATCGCGAGCTCGGCGCGCACCGAGCCCGTGCGCCCGTCCTCGAAGCGCACCTGCGCCTCCACGCTGCAGCGCTGCGCGCCCGCGTCGAGCGCCTGCACGATGGAGGCGTACTTCTCGGCGATGAAGCGCCGGCGCACCTTGCGCGTGCGGGTGAGCTCGCCGTCGTCGGCGTCGAGCTCCTTGTGCAGGACCACGAAGCGGTGGATCTGGCTGCCGGCGAGCTTCGGGTCGCGCGCCAGGTCCGCGTTCACGCGCTCGACGCAGCCGCGCACCAGCTCGAGCACCTGGGGCTTCGCGGCGAGGTCCGCGTAGCCCGAGTACGGGATCGACCGGCGCTCCGCCCAGTCGCCCACCGCCTGCATGTCGATGTTGACCATCGCGGTCGCGTGGGGACGCCCGTCGCCGAAGGCGACCGCCTCCTTCACGTGGGGGAAGAACTTGAGCTTGTTCTCGAGGTACTTCGGGGCGAAGAGCGTGCCGTCGGCGAGGTGCCCCACGTCCTTCGCGCGGTCGATGATCTTCAGGTGCCCGGTCGCGTCGAAGTAGCCCGCGTCGCCGGTGTGGAACCAGCCCTCGGCGTCCTTCGCCTCGCGGGTGGCCGCCTCGTTCTTGTAGTACTCGCGGAACAGGCCCGGGCCGCGCAGCAGGATCTCGCCCGCGTCGGTCACGCGCACCTCCACGCCCCTCATCGGCGGCCCCACGGTGTCCGGCTTCACGGCGCCGTCGTGCTGCACGCACACCATGACCGAGGTCTCCGTCGAGCCGTAGAGCTGCTTCAGGTTGATCCCGAGGGAGCGGTAGAAGACGAAGAGGTCCGGGCCGATCGCCTCCCCGGCCGTGTAGGCGACGCGCACCCGCGACATGCCGAGCGCGTTGCGCAGCGGCGCGTAGACCAGGAGGTTGCCGAGCGCGTAGAGCAGGCGGTCGCCTGGGCCCACGGGGCGGCCGTCGAGCAGGTCCCCTCCCACGCGGCGGGCGAGCTCCATGAAGTAGCGGAAGAGGAAGCGCTTGGGCGCGGCCGCGTCCTCCATGCGGATGGTGACCTGCGTGAGGAGGGCCTCCAGCACCCGCGGCGGCGCGAAGTAGTAGGTGGGGCCGATCTCGCGCATGTCGGTGAGGACGGTCTCCGCCGCCTCGATGCAGTTGATGCGGAAGCCCACCGCCATCCACTGCGCGTAGGAGAAGAGGTTCTGCCCGATCCACGCCATGGGCAGGTACGCGAGCACCTCCTCGTCGTCGCGCAGCCGCTCGAGCTCGGCGTAGGCGCGGCTCGAGGCGATGAGGTTGTCGTGGGAGAGCACCACGCCCTTCGGGTGGCCCGTCGTCCCCGACGTGTACATCATGATCGCGACGTCCTCGCCGCGGCCCCGGGCGGCGCGCGCCTCGAAGAAGCCGGGCTCCGCGCGCGCGGCGGCGCGGCCGGAATCGCGCAGCGCCTCGTAGGCCGCGAGCTCCGGGTTCGTGTAGTTGCGCAGGCCCCGCGGGTCGTCGTACCAGATGTGCGCGAGCTTCGGGCATTCCGGCAGCATCTCGAGGAGCTTGTCCGCCTGCTCCTGGTCCTCGACCACCGCGAAGGCGATCTCGGCGTTCTGGAAGACGTACGCCATCTCCTGGGCGACGGCGTCCTCGTAGAACGGCACCGGGATCGCCCCGAGGGCCTGGGCGGCGATGAGCGTCCAGTACAGGCGCGGACGGTTCGCGCCGACCACCGCGATGTGCGCCCCGCGCGCGAGCCCCGCCCGGGCGAGCCCGGCGGCGAGCCACTCGACCTCCTCGCGGACCTCGGCCCAGGTCCACGCCTGCCAGATGCCGTACTCCTTCTCCCGGATGGCGGGGTGGTCGCCCCGGGTGCGCGCATGGTGCAGCAGAAGCTTCGGGAACGTGTCGGTCGTCCCGATTTCCACCGTCATGGCCCTGGTCTCCTCCCCGTTTCCGGCTAGTGTAGCCGCAGCGCTACCGCCGGGGTGTCTTTTCGTTGACAATCCCGGGATCCCCCGGACCGAGGAACCCGAGCTGGAAACCCTCGCCGAGCTTCTCGCCGCCTCGCCCTGGACGCGCTCGCTCGGGCCCCGCCAGCTCGCCCGGGTGAAGGCCGAAACGGCGGTCCGGGATTTCCCGGCCGGCGCCTACGTCTGCCGCAAGGGCGAGCCGGTCGAGCACTGGATCGGCGTGGTCGACGGCCTGGTCAAGATGACCAGCGTGAACCCCCAGGGCAAGACCACGACGTTCACGGGCGTGACGAGCGGGGGCTGGTTCGGGGAAGGCTCGCTCCTGCGCGACCGCCTGCGCCGCTACGACATCGGGACCCTGCGCCCGAGCCGCATGGCGCTCATGCCGCGCGCCACCTTCGAGTGGCTGCTCGACACCGACATCGGCTTCAACCGCTTCCTGCTCATGCAGCTGAACGAGCGGCTTTCGCAGTTCATCGCGATGGTCGAGCACCAGCGCCTGCTCGGCCCCGACGCGCGCGTCGCGCGCTCGCTCGCCGCCCTGTTCAACCCGGTGCTGTATCCCGACCAGGCCACCGAGATCCAGATCTCCCAGGAGGAGGTGGGCTACCTCTCGGGGGTGTCGCGCCAGCGCGTGAACCGGGCGCTGCAGGTGCTCGAGAAGGCGGGGCTCCTCAAGGTCGAGTACGGCCGCGTCCGCATCCTCGACCTCGAGGGCCTGCGCGCCTTCGCCTAGGCCGCCATCGCCGGGCGCACGACGCCGTCGCGGATCGCGATGGCGCCGGCACGCTCGAGGTCGGAAAGCAGCCAGCTCGCGAGCCGCGCGTCGTCGAGGCCCAGGAAGCGCCCGGAGAGCTCCCGGTAGGCCGGAACGCGGCCCACGTAGCCCGCCACGTCGGCGACGGCCATCGAGCCCTTGTCGAGGAGCGCGAAGGCGAAGAGCGCTCGCAGGGCGTGGCGCGCGCCCTTCGCGGGGTCGCGCGCGAACGCGTCGAGCTTCGAGCGGGCCCGGGAGAGCGCGCCGGCCACGTCCTCGAACGGCGCGCCGTGCCCCGGGATCACCACGGCGGGATCGAGCCGCGCGATGGTGGCGAGCGCCGCGCGGGCCGCCTCGTGGGCGGGCTGCCCGCCTTCCTCGGGCCACACGAACCCCATGCCGCTCTCCCACAGCGCGTCGCCCGAAACGAGCACGCGATTGCGGGGCTCGAAGTACACGAGCGCGTCCATGTCGTGCCCCGGCGCGGCGTGCGCCTGCCACGCGAATCCGCCGGCCTCGAATTCGTCGCCCGCGGCGAGCGTATCGTCGAAGCGGAAGGGATCGGCGCGCTGGTCGAAGCGCTCCATCCAGACGCTCTGCGGCGTCCACGGCACCACGTGCTTCGCCTCGCCCTCGGGGATCGTGACGCGGCAGCCGTACGCGGCCGCGACGGCCGCGTTGCCGCCCATGTGGTCCGAGTGGCAATGGGTGTTGATCAGGCGCTCGAGGGGCTCGCCCTCGAGGCCCGCGGGCCCCGCGAGCAGTTGCAGCGTCTCCTCGCGGTGGCCGCAATAGCCGGAATCGATGACCACGTTGTCGCCGGGAGCGCGCAGCACGACGTGGTTTGAATTGAGCCAGCCGCGCACGATCACGCGCACCGATGGGGGAAGGCGGGGAGCCATATAGACTTTATGCCATGAATCTCCTCGACGGCCTCGCCGTGGTCACCATGGCGCTCAACCTCCCCGGCCCCGTGGCGTGCGCGCGGCTGCGCGACCTCGGCGCGCGCGTGACGAAGGTCGAGCCGCCGGATGGCGACCCGCTCGCGGGCTACTGTCCCTCCTGGTACGCGCGCCTGCACGCGGGCATGGCGGTGCGGCGCCTCGACCTCAAGGCCGACGCGGGCCGCCGGGAGATGGAGGCGCTGCTCGCCGGCGCCGACCTCTTCGTGAGCGCGCAGCGCCCGTCCGCGCTCGCGCGCCTCGGCCTCGACGCGGCTTCCCTCGCGGCGCGCCACCCGCGCCTGTGCGTGCTCGCGATCACCGGGCACGGGCCGCCCGACGAGGAGAAGGCCGGCCACGACCTCACCTACCTCGCCGGGCACGGGCTCGTCGCCCCTCCCCGGCTTCCGCCCACGCTCTTCGCGGACATGGCGGGGGCGGAGCGCGCGGTGTCCACCGCGCTCGCGCTGCTCCTCGCGCGCGATCGCGACGGCGCGGGACGCGCGCTCGCCGTGCCGCTCGCCGAAGCGGCCGCCTTCCTCGCGCAACCGCTCGCCGAAGGCCTCACGCGCCCGGGCGCGACGCTGGGCGGGGGGCTCGCCGGTTATAATCTCTACGAGGCGCGCGACGGCTGGATCGCGGTCGCCGCCCTCGAGCCGCACTTCGCGCGCCGCCTCGCGCAAGCCCTCGGCCTGGAATCGCTCGCGCGGGAGACGCTCGCCGCGCGCTTCGCCGCCGAGAGCGCGGGCCACTGGGAAGCGTGGGCGCGCTCGCTCGACCTGCCCATCGTCGCCATCCGTCCCATCCCTCCCCCATCCCCATGAAAATCCAGGACAACGCATTCCTCGTCACCGGCGGAGGCTCCGGCCTCGGCGCCGCCACCGCCAAGATGCTCTCCGAGGAGGGCGCGAACGTCGTGATCGCCGACGTGAACGACGCCGGCGACTGGGTGGCGAAGCAGCTCGGCGGCCAGGGGCGCTTCGTGAAGGCCGACGTGACCGACGAGGCCTCGATGCAGGCGGCCGTGGACGTGTGCATCGCCTCCTTCGGCGCCATCCACGGCCTCGTGAACTGCGCGGGCGTGGCTCCCGGCGAGCGCGTGGTCGGGCGCAGCGGGCCGCACGCGCTCGCGAGCTTCGAGCGGACGGTGAGGATCAACCTCGTGGGAACCTTCAACGCGATCCGGCTCGCCGCGGCGAAGATGAGCGTGCAGCCCGCGTTCCCCAACGGCGAGCGCGGCGTGATCGTGAACACCTCGTCGGTGGCCTCCTTCGAGGGGCAGATCGGCCAGGCGGCCTACGCGGCGTCCAAGGCGGGCGTGAACGGAATGACGCTGCCCGTCGCGCGCGAGCTCGCCCGCTTCGGCATCCGCGTCGTCACCATCGCTCCCGGCATCTTCGACACGCCGATGCTCCAGGGCATGACGGAGGAGGTGCGCGCTTCCCTCGGCCAGCAGGTGCCGTTCCCTCCCCGCCTCGGCCGGCCCGACGAATACGCCTCGCTCGTGCGCGAGGTCGTGCAGAACGAGGTGCTCAACGGAACGGTGATCCGCCTCGACGGGGCGATACGGATGGCCCCCAAATGAGCGATAATTAGAGTCCGGCCCCCCACGAGGGACGCCGGCTCGCGGCCCGCGGAACTGCCGGGCGGCGAGATTCCAGGGAGCCGCATGCTGTTCGATACGCATCTCACGGAAGAATTCGACGCGCTTCGCGACACCGTGAAGCGCATGTGCGACGCGGAGCTCGCGCCGAGAGCCGCGGAAATCGACGCCCGGAACGAGTTCCCCGCCGACATGTGGGGAAAGCTCGGCGAGCTCGGCCTGCTCGGCATGACGGTGCCCGAAGCCTACGGCGGCACGGGCCTGGGCTACGTCGCCCACGTGGTCGCCATGGAGGAAGTCTCGCGCGCCTCCGCCTCCGTGGGCCTGTCCTACGGCGCGCACTCGAACCTGTGCGTGAACAACCTCTATCTCAACGGCAGCGAGGCGCAGCGGCGCCGCTACCTGCCGAAGCTCTGCTCGGGCGAGCTCGTGGGCGCGCTCGCGATGAGCGAGCCCGGCGCCGGAAGCGACGTCGTGGGCTCCATGGCGTGCCGCGCCGAGAGGAAGGGCGAGCGCTGGATCGCCAACGGCTCGAAGATGTGGATCACGAACGGGCCGGACGCCGACGTGCTCATCGTCTACATGCGCACCGCGCCGAAGGACCGGGGCTCGAAGGCGATGACCGCGTTCATCGTCGAGAAGGGCATGAAGGGATTCTCCACCGCGCAGAAGCTCGACAAGCTCGGCATGCGCGGCTCCAACACCTGCGAGCTCGTCTTCCGCGACTGCGAGATCCCGCACGAGAACGTGCTCGGCGAGGTGGACGGCGGCTCGCGCGTTCTCATGCGGGGACTCGACACCGAGCGCTGCGTGCTCTCGGGCGGGCCGCTCGGGATCATGCAGGCGGCGATGGACCTGGTGCTGCCCTACCTGCACGAGAGGAAGCAGTTCGACGCGCCCATCGGCACCTTCGAGCTCATGCAGGGCAAGATCGCCGACATGTACACGAAGCTGCAGGCCTCGCGGGCCTTCAGCTACCGGGTCGCCGCCGCGCTCGACCAGGGCCGGGGCCGCGCTGCCCGCAAGGATGCGGCCGCGTGCCTGCTGTTCGCCTCCGAGAACGCGGTCGAGGTCGCGCTCGAGGCGATCCAGGCCCTCGGCGGCAACGGCTACATCAACGAGTTCCCCGCCGGGCGGTTGCTGCGCGACGCGAAGCTCTACGACATCGGGGCCGGGACGAACGAGATCCGCCGGATGCTCATCGGGCGGGAGCTCTTCGAGGAGTCGCTCTGAAGCAGCATTGAAGCAGGCATCGGTTCGAAGGAAACATCGGTACGACGGAAAGGAAGGCCATGGAAAGCATCGTCATCGTCGGCGCCAAGCGCACCCCCATCGGCGCCCTGCAGGGCAAGTTCAACGCGGTTACCGCGCCGCAGCTCGGGGCGACCGCCATCAAGGCCGCGGTCGAGCAGGCGGGCGTGAAGTCGAACGAGGTCGAGGACGTGATCTTCGGCTGCGTGCTCCCCGCCGCCCAGGGGCAGGCGCCGGCGCGCCAGGCGGCGATCTACGCGGGCCTCGACAAGACCACGCCCGCGACGACGGTGAACAAGATGTGCGGCTCCGGCATGAAGGCGGCGATGATGGCCTTCGACGAGCTCTCCGCGGGACAGGCGAAGGTGATCGTGGCCGGGGGGATGGAATCGATGACCAACGCGCCCTTCATGCTGCCCAAGGCGCGCGCGGGCTACAAGTACGGGGCGCAGCAGCTCCTCGACCACATGGCCACCGACGGCCTCGAGGACGCCTACGTCGGAAAGCCCATGGGATTCTTCGCCGACAAGACCGCGGAGAAGTACGGCATCACGCGCGAGGAGATGGATGCGTTCTCGAAGGAATCCACCACGCGGGCGCTGAACGCGGAGAAATCCGGCGCCTTCGCCGACGAGATCGCGCCCGTCACGGTGAAGACCCGCGCGGGCGAGGAAGTCGTGAAGCAGGACGAGACGCCCTTCACCGTGAAGATCGAGAAGATCCCGACGCTGCGCCCCGCGTTCAACAAGGACGGGCGGGTGACGGCGGCGACCTCCTCCTCGATCTCCGACGGGGCCGCCGCGCTCGTGATGATGACCGAGTCCGAGGCGAAGCGCCGCGGCGCGAAGCCGCTGGCCCGCATCCTCGCCTACGCGAGCAACGCCCACGAGCCCGAGTGGTTCACGACCGCCCCGGTGGGCGCGATCCAGAAGGTGCTGGCGAAGGCCGGATGGAAGGCCTCCGACGTGGATCTCTTCGAGATCAACGAGGCGTTCGCCGTGGTCACCATGGCGGCGATGAAGGACGTCGGCATCCCCTACGAGAAGGTGAACGTGAACGGGGGAGCGGTCGCGCTCGGGCACCCGATCGGGGCCACGGGGGCGCGCATCATCACCACGCTCATCTACGCGCTGCGCAAGCGCGGCCTGAAGAAAGGCGTCGCCGCGCTGTGCATCGGCGGCGGCGAAGCTACCGCAGTCGCACTGGAGGTGCTCTAGACCATGGCCACGAACCTCGCCACCCCGATCGAAAGGACGCCCAACATCGGGCGCACGCTCGCCGCGGAGCTGCGCTCGATGGGCATCGATTCCCTCGAAGCCCTGATGCGCGTGGGCTTCTGGGACGCGTGGCTGCAGCTGCGCCGGAACAATCCCGAGCGCGACGGCGTCCCGGCCTGCCTCGCCCTCGCGGGCGCCGTGGCGGGAGTGCGCTGGAACCACCTGCCGCCCAAGGTGCGCGCCGACATCCGCCAGCGCGTGAAGGCGGTGCGATCGTGAGCCGCGCGAACGCGGTCGCCCGATGGGGGCTCGTCGCCGCCGCGCTGCTCGTCGTGGCCGCGTGCGGCAAGTCCGAGGCGCCGAAGGCGGCGGCCGATCCGGCCGCGGAGCGGGCCGCCGCGAGGGAGCGCGCCAAGCACGAGGCGTTCGGCGCCGACGTGAAGGCCCTCGAGAAGGCGGAGAACCTCGGCGCCGACCTGAACAAGAAGGCGGAAGAGAACCTCCAGAAGGCCGACCAGTAGCCGCGATGGCGACCGGTCCCGGATGCCCTCCCGCGCGATGAGCGGAACCGCGCCGCATCCGCGCCAGGGCGTCGTCGCCGCGTGGCTGTCGCAGATGGTGGGCACGGTCGTGCTCGCCGCCGTCGTCCTCGCGTTCGTGAAGGCGGCCGGGGCTCCCTTCGCCGCGAGCGGCCGGGGGCTGCACGCCTACGCGTTCACGGCGATCCTCGCCGCCACCGTCCCGGCGCTCGCGTACCTGCGCTCCTTCAGGACGCATCTCGTCGCCGACGAGGCGGCGACGCGCGCGCGCGGCGGCGCGCCCGATCCCGCGGCGCGCAAGGCGCTGCTGCGGGCGCTCGCGATCGGCGGGGCGCTGTGCGAGCTGCCCATGGCCGTGGGCGCGCTCGACCTGCTCTGCGGCGGGGAATCGCGCCTCTTCGTGGGCGCCACGATCCTCACGCTCGCGATGCGCCTCTCGCACCGCCCCTTCCTTCCGCGCGCCGCGGCCTGACGCGATGCCCGCCATCCGCACGCGCCTCGACCCGTCCTCGCCCGAGTTCCGCGCGAACGCCGAGCACCACCGGGCGCTCGCCGAGGACCTGCGCCGCCAGGTGGAGCGCCTGGCGCAGGGCGGCGGCGCCGAGGCGCAGAAGAAGCACACGGCGCGCGGCAAGCTCCTCCCGCGCGACCGCGTGCGTGCCCTGCTCGATCCGGGCGCGCCCTTCCTCGAGCTCTCCCAGCTCGCCGCCTTCGGCATGTACGGCGACGACGCGCCCTGCGCGGGGCTCATCACCGGCGTCGGGCGCGTCGAAGGCCGCGAGGTCGTGATCGTCGCCAACGACGCGACCGTGAAGGGCGGCACCTACTATCCGATGACGGTGAAGAAGCACCTGCGCGCGCAGGAGATCGCGGCGCAGAACCGGCTGCCGTGCATCTACCTCGTCGACTCGGGCGGCGCGTTCCTCCCGCTGCAGGACGAGGTCTTTCCCGACCGGGAGCACTTCGGGCGCATCTTCTACAACCAGGCGAACCTCTCCGCGCGGGGCATCGCGCAGGTCGCGGTCGTGATGGGCTCGTGCACCGCGGGCGGCGCGTACGTGCCCGCGATGTGCGACGAGTCGGTCATCGTGAAGAACCAGGGCACGATCTTCCTCGGGGGCCCGCCGCTCGTGAAGGCCGCGACGGGCGAGGTCGTGAGCGCCGAGGACCTGGGCGGGGGCGAGGTCCACTCCCGCACATCGGGGGTGACCGACCACCTCGCCGACGACGACCGGCACGCGCTCGCCATCGCGCGCGAGATCGTCCGCCACGCGAAGAGCGGGGACGCGAAGACGGGTCCGTCCCCATCGTTCGACGAGCCGCTGTACCCCGCCGAGGAGCTCTACGGGATCGTCCCGAAGGACCCGCGCCGTCCGTTCGACGTGCGCGAGGTGATCGCCCGCCTCGTCGACGGGAGCGACTTCCACGAGTTCAAGGCGCTCTACGGGACGACGCTGGTCACCGGCTTCGCGAGCCTGTACGGCAACCCCGTCGGCATCCTCGCGAACAACGGCATCCTCTTCTCCGAGTCGGCGCTCAAGGGCGCGCATTTCATCGAGCTCGCCTGCCAGCGCGGCATCCCGCTCCTCTTCCTGCAGAACATCACCGGCTTCATGGTCGGGCGCAGGTACGAGACGCAGGGCATCGCGAAGGACGGCGCGAAGATGGTGACGGCGGTCTCGTGCGCGCGGGTGCCCAAGCTCACCCTTATCCTCGGCGGCTCCTTCGGCGCGGGCAACTACGGCATGTGCGGCCGCGCCTTCGACCCGCGCTTCCTCTGGACCTGGCCCAACGCGCGCATCTCGGTAATGGGCGGCGAGCAGGCGGCGAGCGTGCTCGCCACGGTGCGCCGCGACGGCATCGAGGCGAAAGGCGGCCAGTGGTCGAAGGAAGAGGAGGAGGCGTTCAAGGCCCCGATCCGCGAGCAGTACGAGCGCCAGGGCCATCCGTACTACGCGACCGCGAGACTGTGGGACGACGGCGTGATCGATCCGGCGGACACGCGGCGCGTGCTGGGCCTGGGGCTCGCCGCCGCCCTCAACGCGCCGATCGGGGAGACGCGCTTCGGCGTCTTCCGCATGTGAACGAAAGGATCCCGTGAGCTCGCTCGCCGTCGAACGCCAGGGCCCCGTAGGCCTGGTCACCATGAACCGGCCCGAGCTCCACAACGCCTTCGACGACGCCCTCGTCGCCGAGCTCACGGAAGCGCTGCGCTCCATGGAGGCGGAGGAAGGGATCCGCATCGTGGTCCTCTCGGGCGCGGGCAAGTCCTTCTCCGCGGGCGCGGACCTCAACTGGATGCGCCGCATGGCCGGCTTCTCCGCCGACGAGAACCGGCGCGACGCGATGGCGCTCGCGACCCTCATGCGCACCCTCGCGCACCTGCGCAAGCCGACGATCGCGCGCGTCCACGGCGCGGCCTACGGCGGGGGCGTCGGGCTCGTGGCCTGCTGCGACGTGGCGATCGCCAACCAATCGGCGACCTTCGCGCTCACGGAAGCGAAGCTCGGTCTCGTCCCGGCCGTGATCGCGCCGTACGTGATCGCCGCCATCGGCGAGCGCGCGGCGCGGCGCTACTTCCTCTCCGCCGAGCGCATCTCCGCGGGGGAGGCTTTCCGCCTGGGCCTCGTGCACGACCTCGGACATTCCGACGGCGACATGGACGAGAAGATCGGCATCGTCGTCGACTCGATGCTCGCGTGCGGCCCGGTGGCGCAGCGCGAGGCGAAGGAGCTCATCCGCGCGGTCGCCGGGCGTCCCGTGACGAGCGAGCTGATCCAGGACACGGCGGAGCGGATCGCGAGGCTGCGCGCCTCGCCCGAGGGCCGCGAGGGCGTCGCCGCTTTCCTCGAGAAGCGCCGCGCCTCCTGGGTCCCGCCGGACCCCGACCCCGTGATCCCTCCCGAGCCGATCGTCTAGGCGCCCCAAGCCGGGCCGGCGCCTACATGTTGCGCCGGTACTGGCCGCCGACCTCGAAGAGCGCGCGCGTGATCTGGCCGAGCGAGCACACGCGCACGGCCTCCATCAGCACGTCGAAGACGTTCGCGTCGCGGATCACCGCCTCGCGCAGCCGCTCGAGCATCGCCGGCGCCGCGGCCGCGTGGCGCGCCTGGAAGTCGGCGAGGCGCGCGAGCTGGCTGCGCTTCTCCTCCTCGGAGGAGCGCGCGAGCTCGAGCTTCGCGGGGATCGGCTCGCCGTGCGGGTTGCGGAAGGTGTTCACGCCCACGATGGGATAGGAGCCGTCGTGCTTGCGGCTCTCGTAGTACAGGCTCTCCTCCTGGATCTTGCCGCGCTGGTAGCCGGTCTCCATCGCGCCCAGCACGCCGCCCCGGGAGGCGATCGCCTCGAACTCCTTCAGCACCGCTTCCTCGACCAGGTCGGTGAGCTCCTCGATCACGAACGAGCCCTGGTACGGGTTCTCGGTCATCGCGAGGCCCCATTCCCGGTTGATGATGAGCTGGATCGCCATGGCGCGGCGCACCGACTCCTCGGTGGGCGTGGTGACCGCCTCGTCGTAGGCGTTGGTGTGCAGGCTGTTCGCGTTGTCGTACACGGCGGTGAGCGCCTGCAGCGTCGTGCGGATGTCGTTGAAGGCCATCTCCTGGGCGTGGAGGCTGCGCCCCGAGGTCTGCGCGTGGTACTTGAGCTTCTGGCTCCTCTCGTTCGCCCCGTAGCGCTCGCGCATCGCCACCGCCCAGATGCGCCGCGCGACGCGCCCCATCACCGAGTACTCCGGGTCCATGCCGCTCGAGAAGAAGAACGAGAGGTTGGGCGCGAAGTCGTCGATCGCCATGCCCCGCGCGAGGTAGGCCTCGACGTAGGTGAAGCCGTTGGCGAGCGTGAAGGCGAGCTGGCTCACGGGGTTCGCGCCGGCCTCCGCGATGTGGTAGCCCGAGATCGAGACGGAATAGAAGTTGCGCACGTCGTGGCGCACGAACCACTCCTGGATGTCGCCCATCATCTTGAGGGCGAACTCCGTGGAGAAGATGCAGGTGTTCTGGCCCTGGTCCTCCTTGAGGATGTCGGCCTGCACGGTGCCGCGGACGGCGGCGAGCGTGGCGGCCCGCAGCGCCGCGTGCTCCTCGGCCGTGGGCGCGCGAGCGTTCGCCAGCGCGAACTTCGCCGCCTGCTGGTCGATGGCGGTGTTGAAGAACATCGCGAGGATCGTGGGCGCCGGCCCGTTGATCGTCATCGAGACCGAGGTCGTCGGCGCGCACAGGTCGAAGCCGTCGTAGAGCGCCTCCATGTCGTCGAGCGTCGCGATCGACACGCCCGAGTTGCCCACCTTGCCGTAGATGTCGGGGCGCGGGTCGGGGTCGCAGCCGTAGAGCGTCACGGAGTCGAACGCGGTCGAGAGCCGCTGCGCGGGCATCCCTTCCGAGAGCCGCTTGAAGCGCCGGTTCGTCCGGAACGCGTCGCCCTCGCCCGCGAACATGCGCGTCGGGTCCTCGGCCTCGCGCTTGAACGGGAAGACGCCCGCCGTGTACGGGAACGACCCCGGGACGTTCTCGCGCAGCAGGAAGCGCAGGATCTCGCCCTCGTCCTCGAAGCGCGGCAGCGACACCTTGCGCACCTTCGAGCCCGAAAGCGTCTCGCGGACCAGCGCCGTGCGCACCTCGCGGTCGCGCACCCGCACCACGTCCTCGTCCCGGGAGTAGCGCTCCGCGAGCGCGGGCCACTCGTCGAGCAGCCGCCGCGACGTGGGCGTGAGCCGCGCCTCCTTCGCCTGGGCGAGCGGGTCGAAGTCGCCCACGGGTTTGCCCGCCGCGTGAAACAGATCCTTCGCGGTGCGCAGCGACTGGCGCTCGCGCGCGAGGCGCGCCTGCTCGGCGGCATGGCGGTGGTAGCCGCGCACCGTGTCGGCGATGTCGGCGAGGTAGCGCACGCGCTCGGGCGGGACGATGGCGCGGTGGGGCGAGGACACCTTCCCCGGCGCCCGCGGCAGCTTCCCGGGCCGGGCGTCGAGCCCGAGCTCCTTCAGCCGCCCGACGACCGCCTGGTAGAGCGCGGTCACGCCCTCGTCGTTGAAGCGGCTCGCCTGGGTGCCGAAGACCGGCATCTCCTCCGGGCGAATCGCGAAGAGCTCGCGGTTGCGCTGGTACTGCTTGCGCACGTCGCGCAGCGCGTCCTCCGCGCCCTTGCGGTCGAACTTGTTGATGGCCACGAAGTCGGCGAAATCGAGCATGTCGATCTTCTCGAGCTGGCTCGCGGCGCCGAACTCCGGCGTCATCACGTAGACCGAAGCGTCGACGCAGGGCACGATCGCGGCGTCGCCCTGGCCGATGCCCGAGGTCTCGACGATCACCAGGTCGAAGCCCGCCACGCGGCAGGCCGCGATCACCTCGGGCAGCGCCGCGGTGACCTCCGTGCCGGTGTCGCGGGTGGCGAGCGAGCGCATGAAGACGTTCGGGTGGTCGATCGCGTTCATGCGGATGCGGTCGCCGAGCAGCGCCCCGCCCGTGCGCTTGCGCGAAGGATCGATGGAGACGACGGCGAGCTTCAGGCGCTCGGCCTGGTCGATGCGCAGCCTCAGCACCAGCTCGTCGGTGAGCGAGCTCTTGCCCGCGCCGCCCGTTCCCGTGATGCCGAGCGCCGGCACGCGCCGCTCGCGCGCCGCCTCGAGCAGCCGCGCGCGGAACCCCGCGCCGTACACGCCGTTCTCGAGCGCCGTGACGACCCGCGCGAGCGCTCGCCGGTCGCCCGAGGCGAGCTTCGCGATCGCCTCGCCCTCCTTCGGGGCGGAAGCCGCGACGTCGTAGTCGGAGCGCTCGAGCACGTCGTTGATCATGCCCTGCAGGCCCATCACCGCGCCGTCCTCGGGCGAGTACACGCGGGTGACGCCGCAGTCGTGCAGCTCGCGGATCTCGTCGGGAACGATCACGCCCCCGCCCCCGCCGAAGACCCGGATCTCGGAGCCCCCGCCGGCGCGCAGCAGGTCCAGCATGTACTTGAAGTACTCCAGGTGCCCGCCCTGGTAGGAGGTGATCGCGATGCCCTGCACGTCCTCCTGGAGCGCGGCGCTGACCACCTCGCCCACCGAGCGGTTGTGCCCCAGGTGGATCACCTCCGCGCCCGAGGCCTGGAGGATGCGCCGCATGATGTTGATCGAGGCGTCGTGGCCGTCGAAGAGCGAGGCGGCCGTCACGAAGCGCACCTTGTGGCGCGGCTTGTAGGGGGCGAGCTTCCTGCGGACGGAAAGGTCGGTCATCGGGTTCGCGCCGACCGGCGGCCGGGCCGGAGGGCGCCTCGATCCGATGATATCGCACGTTGCGCCGGTTCCCCGCCTTCGGGCATCCTTGTCGTCCCCGCGACAATTCCCGGCGCATGTTCGACAAGATCCTCATCGCCAACCGCGGCGAGATCGCCTGCCGCGTGCTCCGCACCTGCCGGCGCCTCGCGATCCGCACCGTCGCCGTGCACTCCGCGATCGACTCGCGCGCGCTGCACGTCGAGCAGGCGGACGAGGCGTACCTCGTCGGGGGCCCGCGCCCGGCGGAGTCGTACCTGCGGGGCGCGGCGATCATCGAGGCGGCGAAGGCCTCCGGCGCGCAGGCGATCCATCCCGGCTACGGGTTCCTGTCGGAGAACGAGGCCTTCGCGCGCGGCGTGGAGGCGGCGGGCCTCGCCTTCATCGGGCCGACGCCCGAGGCGATCGCGAAGATGGGCCTCAAGGACCGCGCGAAGGCCATCATGGAGAAGGCCGGCGTCCCGGTCGTCCCCGGCTACCACGGCGAGGACCAGGACGGGAAGCTCCTGCGCGAGCAGGCGAGGCGGATCGGCTTTCCGCTGCTCGTGAAGGCCGTCGCGGGCGGCGGCGGCAAGGGCATGCGCCTCGTCGCGAAGGAGTCGGAATTCGACGATGGGCTCGCGGCGGCGCGCCGCGAGGCGAAGAGCGCCTTCGGCGACGACCGCGTGCTCCTCGAGCGTTTCGTGCAGGGGCCGCACCACATCGAGTTCCAGGTCTTCGGCGACACCCATGGCCACTACGTGCACCTCTTCGAGCGCGAGTGCTCGATCCAGCGCCGGCACCAGAAGGTGCTCGAGGAAACGCCCTCCCCGTTCCTCGACGAGGCGCTTCGCGCGCGCATGGGCGCGACGGCCGTCGCCGCGGCGCGCGCCATCGCGTACCGCGGCGCCGGCACGATCGAGTTCATCGTCGGGGCCGACCGCGAGTTCCATTTCATGGAGATGAACACGCGCCTCCAGGTCGAGCACCCGGTGACCGAGATGGTGACGGGCCTGGACCTGGTCGAGTGGCAGCTGCGGGTCGCCGCGGGCGAGCCGCTGCCGCTCTCGCAGGCCGCGATCCGCCCGGCGGGCCACGCCATCGAGGTGCGGCTGTGCGCGGAGAATCCCGACAACGGCTTCCTTCCGGAGACCGGACGCATCGGCCTCCTGCGCGCCCCGCCCGCCGCAGAGGACGTGCGCCTCGAGATCGGCGTTCGCGAAGGCGACGAGGTGAGCGTCTTCTACGATCCGATGATCGCGAAGCTCGTCGCGCGGGGCGCGGACCGCGCGGAAGCGGCGCGGCGGCTGCAGTCGGCCCTCGAGGCGACGGCGATCCTCGGCGTGAGGACGAACCTCGCCTTCCTCGAGCGCCTGGTGCGGCATCCCGCCTTCCTCGCGGGCCGAATCGACACGGCCTTCATCGACCGGAACCGGGCCGAGCTCCTTCCGGCCCCGGGCGAGGTGCCCGTGGAGGCGATCGTCGCGTGCGCGGTGCGCGTCTTCCTCGACGAGCTGCGCGACGTGGCGGCGCTGGCGCCCTCGCCGTGGAACGACACCACCGGCTGGCGCCTCAACCAGCCGAAGGCGCGGCGCATGGAGTTCCGCCTTTCCGACGGCCGCGAGGTCGCGCTCGAGGCGGAGCATCGCGGCGACCACGCGATCGTCGCCCTCGGAGGAAGGCGCCACGAGGTCCGCGTGGGCCCCGTGGACGGGGAACGCGTGCAGATCGCGCTCGACGGCGAGACCTACTTCGCGCGCGTGGCGCGGCTCGGCGAGCGCCTTTCCGCCACGACGCCGCAGGGCCGGCGCGAGCTCGATCTCGTCGACCCCTTCCGCTACGAGCCGACCGAGACGCTCCCCGACGCCCGCCTCACGGCGCTCATGCCCGGACGCGTCGTGAAGGTGCTCGCCGCCGAGGGCGCCCGGGTGCGCAAGGGCGAGGCGCTCATGATCCTCGAGGCGATGAAGATGGAGCACACCATCGTGAGCCCGCGCGAGGGCGTGATCGAGCGCGTGGCCTTCCGCGAGAACGACCTGGTGCCCGCCGAGGCGGTGCTCTTCGCGTTTCGCGAGTGAGGCGCTACTCCCGGTAAGGCCGCGCGAGCGGCTTGCCGTCGAGCCACGCGAGCAGGTTCGCGACGACGCCGGGGCCGGCCTTCGCGAGCACCCCGTCGTTCACGAAGCCCAGGTGCGGCGTGAGGACGACGTTCGGGCGCTTCGCGAGCGCGTAGCCGGCGGGAAGCGGCTCGTCGTCGTAGACGTCGAGCGCCGCCACGCCGGGGCGCCCCGCGTCGAGCGCCGCGGCGAGCGCCGCCATGTCGACGAGCGCCGAGCGCGCGGTGTTCACGAGAATCGAGTCGGGGCGCATCGTCGCCATCCGCTTCGCGTCGATGAGCTTGCGCGTCTCGGGCGAAGGCACGAGGTGGAGCGTGACGACCTTCGAGGTCGAGAGCAGCTCCTCGAGCGGGACCGACTTCGCGCCGCCCTTCTCCGCCCGCTCGGCGGTCATGTGGGGGCTCCAGGCGACCACTTCCATGCCGAAGGCCCTGCCGACGGCCGCCACGCGCGAGCCGATGGTCCCGAGGCCGACCACGCCGAGGCGCTCGCCCGCGAGCACCGCGGGAAGCGGCCCGCCGTCGCGCCAGCGTCCTGCGCGCACCAGCGCCACGTAGGCCTCGAGGCGCTTCGCCGCCGCGAGGATGAGCGCCCAGGTGAGCTCCATCGTGCTGTCCTTCGAGGCGCCCAGGTCGGTGTTGCCGACGGGGATGCCGCGCGCCGCGAGCGCCGCGAAGTCGAGCTGCGTGTTGCGCGCGCCGGTGAAGACGAAGCACTTGAGCTTCGGAACCTGCGCGAGGAGCTCGGCCTTGAAGGGCGTGCGGTCGCGCACCACGACGATCGCCTCCGCATCCCGCACGGCCGCGAGGAGCGCCTCTCCGCGCAGGCGCTCGGTGTGGAACGCGACGTCGGCGCGCGCCTCGACCGGCGACCAGTCGGCGGTCCGGCGCAGGGAATCCTCGTAATCGTCCAGGACGACGATGCGCGGCTTCATGGGCATCGCGGCACGGCTCCCCGCGCTATCGGCCCGCGTTGAGCTCGTCATCCTTGTAGTACTTGGTGCCCTTGGCGGTGAGCTCCGCGGCGAGCCCCTCGTCGGTCAGCTGGTAGAGCCACACGCCGGGAGAGATCGACATCGCGCCCTGGTACAGGCTCTGTCCCATGCCGCTCACCTGGGCTGCGGCGGTCGCCTGCGCGCCGAGCTCCCAGCCGGAATTCACGAAGCGGTCCAGGTCCGATTGCTTCTCGAAGACCCACACGAGCCGGAACTTCTTCACGCCCACCCCGAGGCCCGCCTGCACCTCGACCATCTTCATGAAGGTCTCGGCTTTCGTCTTGCGGTTGACGGCGATGCCCTCGCCCTTGCCCCCTCCGGCGAAGAGGATCTTCATCCCGAAGTTCGAGAACACCGCGTAGCCCGCCGAGCGCTCGATGGCCTCCCTCGCGGCGGGCTGCGCCTTGTACAGGCGCTCCAGCGTGTTGCGGGCCACGTCGCGGACATCCTGCCTGCGCTCCTCGAGCGTGGGCGCGGCGATCGCCGACGCCGTCCCGAGCGCGAGGAGGAACCCCAGCATCAGCGCGCGCTTCATGGCTCCGTTTCCCCCTTCCGGTCGCAAGATGCGGAAGTGTACCCGAGCCCGCGGCCGCCTTCCGGAAGGCACCCGCGCCGCGCCGGGCCCGGGCGCTCGCCCGATCGCGCCCAACGACTATAATTCGGGGACCAACCCGGAGTGATCGCCATGGCCGCCAATCCCCAAGCCGGCACGAGGCCGGTTCCCACCGTCAAGCTCCTCGTCGACGGCCGGTTCGTCGAGTCGACGGCGCGCGAGTGGCGCGACGTCGTGAACCCTGCCACCCAGGAGGTCCTCGCCCGGGTCCCGATGTGCGGCGCCGACGAGGTCGACGCGGCCGTGAGGTCCGCCGCCGGGGCCTTCAGGGCCTGGCGCAACACCCCGATCGCGGCGCGCGCGCGCATCATGCTGAAGCTCCAGGAGCTCATCCGCCGCGACATGAAGAAGCTCGCCGCGGTGCTCACGGCCGAGCAGGGCAAGACCCTGCCCGACGCCGAGGGCGACGTCTTCCGGGGGCTCGAGGTGGTCGAGCACGCATGCTCCATCGGCTCGCTCACGCTCGGCGAGTTCGCCGAGAACGTCGCGGGCAACGTCGACACCTACTTCATCCGCCAGCCCCTCGGGGTCTGCGTCGGGATCACGCCGTTCAACTTCCCCGCGATGATCCCGCTGTGGATGTTCCCCATGGCGATCGTGTGCGGCAACACCTTCGTGCTCAAGCCCTCGGAGCAGGACCCGATGACGTCCATGGTGCTCGCCGAGCTCGCCCTCGAGGCGGGCATCCCGCCGGGCGTGCTCAATGTCGTGCACGGCGGCAAGGAGGCGGTGGACGGGCTCTGCACCCACCCGGACGTGAAGGCCGTCTCGTTCGTGGGCTCCTGCCAGGTGGGCGAGCACGTCTACAAGCTCTCGAGCCAGCACGGCAAGCGGGCGCAGTGCATGATGGGCGCCAAGAACCACGCGGTGGTCATGCCGGACGCGAACAAGGAGCAGTCGCTCAACGCCCTCGTGGGCGCGGGTTTCGGGGCCGCCGGCCAGCGCTGCATGGCGGTGAGCGTGGCGGTGCTCGTGGGCGAAGCGCGGAAGTGGATCCCCGACATCGTCGCCAAGGCGAAGACGCTCAAGGTGAGCGCCGGCACCGAGAAGGGCGCGGACCTGGGTCCCCTCATCTCGAAGCGCGCCCGGGAGCGCGTCGAGGAGCTCATCGGGCAGGGTATCCAGGAAGGCGCGAAGCTCGAGCTCGACGGCCGCCACCCGAAAGTCCCCGGCTACGAGAGCGGCAACTTCGTCGCGCCCACGATCTTCTCGGGCGTGAAGCCCGCGCACCGGATCTACACTGCCGAGATCTTCGGGCCGGTGCTGTGCATCATGGGCGTGGACACCCTCGACGAGGCGATCGACATCGTGAATCGCAACCCCTACGGCAACGGCACGGGCATCTTCACCCAGTCGGGCGCGGCGGCGCGCAAGTTCCAGAACGAGATCGACGTGGGGCAGGTGGGCATCAACGTGCCGATCCCCGTCCCGGTCCCCTACTTCAGCTTCACGGGCTCGCGCGGCTCGAAGCTCGGCGACCTCGGCCCCTACGGCAAGCAGGCGATCCAGTTCTACACGCAGGTGAAGACCGTCACCGCGCGCTGGTTCGACGACGCCTCGGTGTCGCCGGGCATCCACACCACGATCTCGCTCAAGTAATGAAGATCGGATTCGTGGGCCTCGGGCACATGGGCAACCCCATGGCCCGCAACCTCCTCGCGCACGGCCACGCGCTCAAGGTGTACGACGTGGTCCCCGAGCTCGTGCGCAAGGTGGCCGAGCACGGTGCCGAGGCCGCGTCCTCGGCGTCCGACTGCGCGCGCGGGGTCGAGATGCTCGTCACGATGCTGCCCTCCTCGCCCCACGTGCGCGCGGTGTACGCCGGAGCCCGCGGCGTGCTCGCGGAGGTGGCGCCCGGCACGCGGCTCGTCGATTGCTCGACCATCGATCCCCTCACCGCGCGCGAGGTGGCGATGGACGCGAAGGGCCGCGGCTGCCCGATGATCGACGCGCCCGTCTCGGGCGGCGTCTCCGGCGCCGAGGCGGCGACCCTCACGTTCATGATCGGCGGCGATGCCGCCGACTTCGAGGCCGCGCGCCCGGTCCTGCAATGCATGGGCCGCAACGTCGTGCACTGCGGCGCGTCGGGCAACGGCCAGGTCGCGAAGATCTGCAACAACCTCATGCTCGCCATCGAGATGATCGGGACCGCCGAGGGCATGACGCTCGCGGCGAAGCTCGGCATGGACCCGAAGGTCTTCGCCTCCATCGTGAACACGTCGAGCGGCCGGTGCTGGAGCTCCGACGCCTACAATCCCTATCCGGGCGTGCTCGAGAACGCGCCCGCCTCGCGCGGCTACGCCGGAGGGTTCGGGGCCGACCTCATGCTGAAGGACCTCACGCTCGTCTCGGAGGCGGCGAAGGCGGCGCGGCAGCCGATCCTCCTCGGGGCGCTCGCGCAGCAGATCTACCAGAAGCATTCGGCGGACGGCTACGGCGGCAAGGACTTCTCGAGCGTGATCCTCCAGTACATGAAGACATGATCCGGCGCCGCATCGAGGGCCACACGGCCTTCCTCACCATCGACCATCCCCCGGCGAACACCTGGACGCCCGAGAGCCTGCGCGCGCTCGAGTCGCTCGTCGCCGAGCTGGAGGCCGACCGCTCCGTGTACGCCGCCGTGATCACCGGCGCGGGGGAGAAGTTCTTCTCGGCGGGCGCGGACCTCAAGAGCTTCCAGGGCGACAAGGCCCTCGCGCGCGAATTCATCTCCGCCTTCGGGCGGGCGTTCGGCGCGCTCATGGAGGCGCGCTTCGTCACCATCGCGGCGATCAACGGCTTCGCCATGGGCGGCGGGCTCGAATGCGCGCTCGCCTGCGACGTGCGCATCGCCGAGGCCCACGCGCAGATGGCGCTGCCGGAGCCGGCCGTGGGGCTCCTTCCCGCGGGATGCGGCACCCAGAACCTGCCCTGGCTCGTGGGCGAGGGCTGGGCCAAGCGCATGATCCTCACGAACGAGCGCGTCGACGCCGCCACGGCGCTCCGCATCGGCCTCGTGCAGGAAGTGGTCGAGAAGGGCCTCGCGCTCGCCGCCGCGACCGCGATGGCCGAGCGCGTGGCGACCCTCTCCCCCCGCGCGGTGCGCTACTGCAAGTCGCTCATCCACAACGCGCGCGACGGAGTGCCCCGCCGCGCGGGCCTTGCGCTCGAGCGCGAGCGTTTCGTCGACCTCTTCGACCACGGCGACCAGGCCGAGGGCGTGCGTGCGTTCCTCGAGAAGCGCAAGGCGGAATGGAAGAACGATTGACCGAGGCGCCGGAGGCGGCCTCCGGCGAGCTGCAGGTCGAGGTGCGCGGCTCGGTGGCGACCGTTGCCCTGAATCGCCCGGCGGTGCTGAACGCGCTTTCCTTCGGGATGCTGCGCGGCCTCGCGCGCCGGCTGGACGACTGGGAAGGCGACGGGCGGGTGCGCACCATCGTGCTGCGCGGCGCGGGCGGCAAGGCCTTCTGCGCGGGCGGCGACGTGCGGGCGCTCCGCGAGGGCTTCCTCTCCGGCGAAGGGACCGCGGGCGAGTTCTACGCCTTCGAGTACGCGCTCGACTACCGCATCCACACGTACCCGAAGCCCGTCGTCGCCGTGATGGACGGGATCGTCATGGGCGGCGGCATGGGCATCGCCCAGGGCGCGAGCTTGCGCATCGTGGGCGACCGAACGCGCATGGCGATGCCCGAGACCGCCATCGGGCTCTTCCCCGACGTGGGCGGAAGCTACTTCCTGTCGCGCGTGCCGGGGAAGGTCGGGATCTACCTCGGGCTCGTCGGCGCGACCATCGGTGCGGCCGACGCGCTCTATTGCGGGCTGGCGGACCTGCACGTGGGGGGAATCCTCGGGGAGCCGGAGCTCGCGGCGCTGCGCCCCGCCATCGACCGCCACTTCGCCCACGACTCGATCGGCGCGATCATGGGCTCGCTCGAAAGCGAGGAGCGCCCGGAGCTGCGCGCGTGGGCGGGCCGGACCCTGGAAGCGCTGCGGCGCAATTCCCCCACGATGCTCGCGGTCACCCTCGAGATGCTCCGGCGCGGGGCGAGCCTGACCCTCGCCGAGTGCCTGCGCATGGAGCTCAACCTCGTGCACGGCTGCTTCGAGCAGGGCGACTTCCTCGAGGGCATCCGGGCCCTCATCGTCGAGAAGGACGACCGCCCCCGCTGGCGGCCCGAACGCCTCGCGGAGGTCACGGCCGAAAGCGTCGAGCGGTTCTTCGCGCCGCGCTGGGCGCCGTCGCAGCATCCCCTCGCCTTCATGCCCTGAGGAGGACCCCATGAAGCTCGCCACCTTCTCCCCGCTCCCCTCGGGCGACCCGCGCCCGGGCCTCGTCCTCGAAGGCCGGCGCATCGTGGACATCCCCGCCGCCCTCGGCACCGATGCCGACACCTCCACGATGCTCGGCATCATCCGCGCCGGCGCCCCGATGATGGCGCGGCTGCGCGCGCTGGCCGCGGCCCCGCCCGCCGTGACGGCGGCGCTCGCCGACGTGAAGCTCCGCGCGCCGATCCCCCGCCCGGCGAAGAACGTCTTCTGCGTCGGCTGGAACTACCTCGAGCACTTCGAGGAAGGCGCGAGGAAGCTGCAGGACGACCGCGAGCTGCCCCGGTGGCCGGTGTTCTTCAGCAAGGCGGCGACCGCCGTGACCGGCCCCTTCGACGCGATCCCCTTCGACGCGCGCATCTCCACGTCCCTCGACTGGGAGGTTGAGCTCGGCGTGATCCTCGGCGCCGACGGCAAGGACATCGCCGAGGGCGACGCGATGCGTCACGTCTTCGGCTACACGGTGGTGAACGACCTGTCCTGGCGCGACATCCAGCGCCGCCACGGCGGCCAGTGGCACAAGGGCAAGAGCCTCGACGGCACCTGCCCCATGGGCCCCTGGATCGTCACCGCCGACGCGCTCGACCCGAACGGCCTGCGCGTCGCCTGCCGCGTGAACGGCGTGACCAAGCAGGACTCGAACACGAGGTTCCTGTATTTCAAGCTCCCGCGCCTGATCGCCGACCTCTCGTCCGGCCAGACGCTCGAAGCGGGCGACGTCATCTCCACCGGCACTCCCCAAGGCGTGGGCTTCGCGCGCACGCCGCCGGAGTTCCTCGAGCCGGGCGACCTTCTCGAGACCGAGATCGAGGGCATCGGCACGATGCGCAACCCGATCGGCGCCGAGTCGTAGGGCGCGGCGGGCCCCGGCGGGCGCGGCTCGCGTTAACCGTCGTTAGCGATTTCCCGGGCCGGGAGGAAAGTTCCGGCGCCCGCCCCCGCTTGGGTAGAATGGCGCCACGGAGGACGGGGGGAATGGTGAGCAAGGTCCAGCCGGGCCGCGCGCTCCTCGAGCGCCTGTCGGTCTACCGGCTGCTCGGGGAGATCGGGCCGTTGCGCGAGAGCTACGCGGGCAAGTTCGCCCTCGCGGCGTTCGTGGGCGTGTTCGTCCCCCTCGGCACCTTCATCGCGTATCTCCTCTACACGCGCACGGACCTCGAGGCGACCTATCCGATGCTCGCGGCGCTGGTGCTCGCCTCCGTCGCGGGGTTCCTCGGGATGATGTGGGTGCTCAACGAGCTGCTCGTCCCGGTGGACCTCACGGCCCAGGCGCTGCGCGACTACATCGAGCGACGCCAGCTTCCCGACCTGCCCACCGGCTTCCCGGACCACGCGGGCCGCCTGATGGAGGGCACGCAGTACACGCTCACGCAGCTCAACGAGACGATCGACCGCCTCGAGCGCACCTCCGACACCGACGAGCTCACGGGCCTGTACAACCGCCGCGCGGGCGAGAAGCGCCTCGCCGAGGAAGTGGCGCGGGCCGAGCGCGACCTCGAGAGCTTCCAGCTCGCGTTCTTCGACATCAACGAGCTGAAGGCCATCAACGACCAGTACGGGCACGCCTCCGGCGACGCGTGCATCTCGCACGTGTCCGCCCTGCTGGAGACCAACACGCGCCGGGGCGACTGGGTGGCGCGCTGGGGCGGCGACGAGTTCGTGGTGGGGCTGCATCGCAGCCAGGCGCTGAAGCTGGTCGTCGACCGGCTCCTGGAAGCCGTCGGGTCCACGCCCGTGGAGGTCGCGGTGGGGGTGGAGGTGTACCTGCACATGAGCTGCGGCGTGGCGGTCTACCGCTTCGGCTCCGGCTCCGCGGGGCTGCTCGCCGACGCCGACCACGCGATGTACGCGGCGAAGGAGCTCTCCCGCCGCGACGGGCGCTCCCACGTCTGCTATCGCACCGAGCTGGACTTGCCGGCCGCCACGGCGAGCGCCGCGGGCGGGCGCGGCTAGCGCGGCCCCGCCCCTAGGGAAGCTCTGAACAAGAGCCGGGGTCTGCGACGGGTCGATTTCGGCGACGATTCTAGGCGTCGAGTCCGACGCAAGGTAGGTACCTTGCTAGGACGAGCAACGACGAAGCGGCCCGAAATCGCCCGTCCCTTCGACGCCGTACTCGTCGATGCGCGGTGCATGTGGGTTGCGGCAGGTGCGGCGTCTGCGTCGTTGGACGCCTTGCGAAGGTTGCCGACATTCGCTGCGCCGTCCGCCTAGCAGCCATCCGCACCTGCCGCAACGCAGATCCCCGGTACTTGTTCAGAGCTTCCCTAAAGCAGCGCCTCCTCCACCGCGAGCACGCTCTCCGCCCCTCCCACGACGGTCGCCGCGAGCGCCGCGGCCTGGGGAAGCACGTGGTCGGCGTAGAAGCGCGCGGTGAAAAGCTTGCCGCGCAGGAACGCCGTGTCGCCGCCGCCGGAATCGAGCTGGCGCGCCGCGATGAGCGCCGCGCGCGCCATCATCCACCCGCCGCACACGATGCCCAGCAGCTTGAGGTAATAGACCGACGCGGCGGCGACCGCCGCCGGGCTCGCGCCGTAGGTCGCCGCGATCCACTGGGTGGCTTCCCTGAGGCGCGCGATCGCGGCCGCGAAGCGCTCCCCGATCTCCTTCAGGCGCGCGTCGCGCGTCGCCGAGAGCTCCGCGGCGAGCTTCTCCATCTCCGCGATCGCGGCGAGCGCCGTGCGCCCCGCCTCGCGCCCCACCTTGCGCCCGACGAGGTCGTTCGCCTGGATGCCGGTCGTGCCTTCGTAGATCGTCGTGATGCGCGCATCCCGCAGGTGCTGCGCCGCGCCCGTCTCCTCGATGAAGCCCATGCCGCCGTGCACCTGGATGCCGAGGGAGGCGATCTCGATGCCGTTCTCCGTCGACCATCCCTTCACCACGGGCACGAGCAGGTCCACCATCGCCTGGCAGCGGCGGCGCTCCTCGTCGTCCGGATGGCGGCGCGCGCGGTCGAGGAGCGCCGAGGTCTTGTAGGCGAGCGCGCGCATCGCCTCGGTGACCGACTTCATCGTGAGGAGCATGCGCTTCACGTCGGGGTGCTGGACGATGGGCGCGGTCCTCGCGCCCGCCACGCCCACGGGCTTGCCCTGCAGGCGCTCGCGCGACCAGGCGAGCGCCCGCTGGTAGGCGCGCTCGGCGATGGCGACGCCTTCGAGCCCGACCGAGAGGCGCGCCGCGTTCATCATGATGAACATGTACTCGAGGCCGCGGTTCGCCTCTCCCACGAGGTAGCCGACGGCGCCCTCCTTCTCGCCGTAGATCATCACGGCCGTGGGGCTCGCATGGATGCCCAGCTTGTGCTCGATCGAGGCGCACTTCACGTCGTTGGGCGCGCCGAGGGCTCCGTCGTCGCGCACGAGCACCTTCGGGACCACGAAGAGCGAGATGCCCTTCACGCCTTCGGGCGCGCCTTCCATGCGCGCGAGCACCATGTGCACGATGTTCTCGGTGTAGTCGTGCTCGCCGTAGGTGATGAAGATCTTCTGGCCGTGGAGCCGGAAGGTGCCGTCCTTCTGGGGCACGGCGCGGGTGCGCACGAGCGACAGGTCGCTGCCGGCCTGAGGCTCGGTGAGGTTCATGGTTCCCGTCCACTCGCCCGCCACCATCTTCGGCAGGAAGCGGCGCTTGAGATCGTCGGAGGCGACGGTGTCGATCGCCTCGATGGCGCCCTGGGTGAGCATCGGGCAGAGCTTGAAGGCGAGGTTCGCCGCGCCCCACATCTCCTCGACGGGAGTGGCGACGAGGTGCGGAAGCCCCTGCCCGCCGAACTCGGCCGGCGAGAGCACGTTGCCCCAGCCCGCCCTCACCCATTGCCAGTAGGCGTCCCTGAAGCCCGGCGGCATCGTGACCTTGCCGTCCTTGAAGACGGCGCCCGCCCGATCGCCCGCGGCGTTGAGGGGCGAGAGCACCTCGGCGGCGACCTTGCCGGCTTCCTCGAGGATCGCGTCGACGACGTCGTCGGTGAGCTCCTCCCAGCCCGGAAGGGTGTTCACCTGGTCGAGGCCCACCACGTGCTTCAGCACGAACTGCATGTCCTTGAGCGGTGCGACGTACTCGGCCATCTGCGGCCTCCTAGATCTTCGCGGTGAGCTCGGGAACGAGCTGGAAGAGGTCGCCCACGAGCCCGTAGTCGGCGACCTGGAAGATGGGCGCCTCGGGGTCCTTGTTGATGGCGACGATCACCTTGCTGTCCTTCATGCCGGCCAGGTGCTGGATCGCGCCCGAGATGCCGATCGCGACGTAGAGCTCGGGCGCGACGATCTTGCCGGTCTGCCCGACCTGGTAATCGTTGGGCACGAAGCCGGAATCGACGGCCGCGCGCGAGGCGCCGATCGCCGCGCCGAGCTTGTCGGCGAGCGCTTCCAGCATCTTGAAATTCTCGGCGCTGCCGAGTCCGCGGCCGCCCGAGACCACGCGGCGCGCGCCGGCGAGCTCGGGACGCGCCGATTTCGTGAGCTCCCGCGAGAGCACCTTCGAGCGTCCCAGGTCGGGGCCCGCCGGGGCGGCCTCGACCGGGGCGGACCCCGTGGCGGGAGCCGCGTCGAAGCCCGTCGCGCGCACGGTCACGACCTTGACGGCATCGGCCGAGCGCACGGTCGCGAAGGCGTTGCCCGCGTAGATCGGGCGCACGAAGGTGTCGGACGATTCGACCGCCGTGATCTCGGAGACCTGCGCCACGTCGAGCAGCGCGGCGACGCGCGGCGCGACGCTCTTGCCGAACGCCGTGGCACCGGCCACCACGTGCGAGTAGCCCCTCGCCATCGGGACGACGAGCGCCGCGTGGTTCTCGGGCGAGCCGCCGTCGTAGTGGGCACCCGGCACGTGCAGCACCTTCGCCACGCCGGCGAGCTTCGCGGCCTCCCCGGCCGCGCCCTGCGCATTCGAGCCGGCGACGAGGACGTGCACCTCGCCCGCCATCTTCGCGGCCGCCGCGACCGCGTTGGCGGTGCCGCCCCTCAGGTGCGAGCCGTCGTGCTCCGCGATGACCAGGGCCGTCATGTCAGACCACCTTCGCTTCGTTCTTGAGCTTGCCGACGAGCTCGTCCACGTCCTTCACCATCGCGCCCGCCTTGCGCTTCGGCGGCTCGGACACCTTGAGGGTCGCGAGCCGCGGCGCCACGTCCACGCCCAGGTCCGCGGGCTTCACGACGTCGAGCGGCTTCTTCTTCGCCTTCATGATGTTGGGCAGCGTCGCATAGCGCGGCGTGTTGAGGCGCAGGTCCGTGGTGACGACGGCCGGGAGATTCATCTCGACCGTCTCGAGCCCCCCGTCGATCTCGCGCGTCACGCGCGCGGCGGCGCCGTCGATCTCCACCTTGCTCGCGAAGGTGGCCTGCGGCCAGTCGAGGAGCGCGGCGAGCATCTGGCCGGTCTGGTTCGCGTCGTCGTCGATCGCCTGCTTGCCGAGGATGGCGAGCCCCGCCGATTCCCTCTTCGCCAGCGCCGCGAGGAGCTTCGCCACCGCGAGCGGCTGCAGCTCCGCGTCGGTCTCGACGAGGATCGCGCGGTCGGCGCCCATCGCGAGCCCCGAGCGCAGCGTCTCCTGGCACGCGGACGTCCCCGCGGAAACGACGATCACCTCGGCGGCCCTGCCCGCCTCCTTGAGCTTGAGCGCCTCCTCGACCGCGATCTCGTCGAAGGGGTTCATCGACATCTTCACGTTCGCGAGCTCGACGCCGGTCTCGTCCGACTTCACGCGCACCTTCACGTTGAAGTCGACCACGCGCTTCACGGCCACCAGGATCTTCATGGCAGGGGGAGAAGTTTCAAACGGGTGTTTGAATTATACCGTGTTCGAAAAATGCCGATCGGCCTCCGTAGCCATGAGCACGACACGACCGCGCTCATCTGCGTTTGTCGGCGGATCCAGCATCTTGCTCCCCCAACGCCCTCGCGCGCTCGCGCAGCACGAATTTCTGGATCTTCCCCGTGGAAGTCTTCGGCAGCTCGCCGAAGACCACCGTGCGCGGCACCTTGAAGTGCGCCAGGTGCTCGCGGCACCAGGCGACGATGTCCGCGGCGCAGACCGCCGCCGCCCCGGGCTTGAGCAGCACGAACGCGCACGGCGCCTCGCCCCATTTCTCGTCGGGCCGTGCGACCACCGCGGCCTCCATCACCTGCGGGTGGCGGTAGAGGCACTCCTCCACCTCGAGCGAGGAGATGTTCTCCCCGCCGGAGATGATGGTGTCCTTCGAGCGGTCCTTCACCTCGATGTAGCCGTCGGGATGCCACACCGCGAGGTCGCCCGTGTGGTACCAGCCCTCGCGGAACGCTTCCGCCGTCGCGCGGGGGTTCTTGAGGTAGCCCTTCATGAGGGTGTTGCCGCGCAGCATCACCTCGCCGAGGGTCGCGCCGTCGCGCGGAACCGGGACGTGGGTCTGCGGATCGGCCACCTGCAGGCCCGCGAGCGTCGGATAGCGCACGCCCTGGCGCGCCATGAGGCGCGAGCGCGCCCCGAGGTCCAGGTCGTCCCATTCCTCCTGCCAGGCGCACAGCGTCGCGGGCCCGTAGCTCTCGGTGAGGCCGTAGAGGTGCGTCACGCGGAAGCCCATCGACTCCATCGCCTCGATGACCGCCGAAGGCGGGGCCGCGCCTCCCGTGGCCACCTCGACCGTGTGGTCGAAGCGCCGCTTCACCGCGGCGGGCGCGTGCACGAGCATGTTGAGCACGATGGGCGCGCCGCACAGGTGCGTCACGCGGTGCTTCTCGATCGCGGGGAACACGAGCGCCGGGTCGACCTTGCGCAGGCACACGTGGGTCGCCCCCACGGCGGTGACCGCCCACGTGTACGTCCATCCGCTGCAGTGGAACATGGGCAGCGTCCACAGGTACACCGAGCGGGGCCCCAGCCCGAAGGCGAGCGCGTTGCCGAGCGCGTTGAGGTAGGCGCCGCGGTGGTGGTAGACCACCCCCTTGGGGTCGCCCGTCGTGCCCGAGGTGTAGAGGAGCGCGCAGGAATCCCATTCGTCGAGGGGCCCCGGCATCTCGAAGGCCGGATCGCCCGCGGCGATGAAGTCCTCGTAGGTGGTCCCGCCGAGAAGCTCGCCGCCGGAAGCGAGCGGATCGTCGATGTCCACGACGAGGATCGGGCGCTTCACGCGCTCGAGGGCCTTCGCGATCACCGGCGAGAGCTCGCGGTCGGTGAGGAGCACCTTCGCCTCCCCGTGCTCGAGGCAGAAGGCGATCGTGGAGGCGTCGAGGCGGTAGTTCAGCGCATTGAGCACCGCGCCCAGGCCGGGCACCGCGTAGTGCGCCTCGAGCATCGCGGGAACGTTGGGCGCCATGATCGCGACCGTGTCCCCGCGCCCGATGCCGTTCGCCGCGAGCGCGGAGGCGAGGCGGCGGCAGCGCTCGGCGAATTCGCCGTAGGCATAGGCGCGATCGCCATGGATCACCGCGGTCTTGCCGGGATAGGTCTCGGCCGAGCGCCTCAGGAAGTCGAGCGGCGTGAGGGGCGCGTGGTTGGCGCGGTTCTCGCCGAGGCCCGCGACGAACGGATGCTCCGGGTGCAACGCGCCCACCGTCAATGCTTTTGGCGCCGCCGCCGCAGCCACGCCTCGAGCTCGCCCACGATCCCGCGCCGGAACGCGAGCACGCACGCGACGAAGATCACTCCCTCCGCGACCGTGAACCAGGCCCCGAGCTGGGAGAGGTAGCTTTGCATCGCGACGAGGACGAACGCGCCCACCACCGGCCCGAAGACCGTCCCGAGCCCGCCCACGAGCGTCATCAGCACCACCTCGCCCGACATGGTCCAGTGCACGTCGGTGAGGGAAGCGAGCTGGAAGACGATCGCCTTGGTCGCCCCCGCGAGCCCCGAGAGCGCCGCGGACATGACGAACGCGGCGAGCTTGTAGCGCTCGGTGCGGTAGCCGAGCGAGATCGCGCGCGGCTCGTTGTCGCGGATCGCCTTGAGCACCTGCCCGAAGGGGGAATGGATCACGCGATGGATGAGGAGGACGCCCGCCGCGAAGATCGCGAGCACGGTGTAGTACATCGCGAGGCCCTGCAGCGGCACCAGCCCCAGAAGCTTCCCGCGCGGCACGGCCTGGATGCCGTCCTCGCCTCCGGTGAACGGGGCCTGCACGCAATAGAAGAACACCATCTGCGCGAGCGCGAGCGTGATCATCGCGAAATAGATGCCCTGGCGGCGGATCGCGATGAGTCCCGTGACGAAGCCGAGCGCGGCGGCCGTTCCGGTTCCCGTGAGGATCGCGAGCTCCGGGGTGAACCCCCAATGCTTGGCGGCATGGGCCGAAAGGTAGCCCGCCATGCCGAGGAACATCGCGTGGCCGAACGACAGGAGCCCGCCGAAGCCGAGCAGCAGGTTGAAGGCGCAGGCGAAGAGCGCGAAGCACAGCGCCTGCATCAGGAACACCGGGTAGAGCACCGCGGGCGCGACGACGAGGATCGCGAAGAGCACGACGAAGCCGTTCCGGTGGTAGCGCGCCTCCCGGAGCTCGTCGCGCGAGGCGAGCGGGTGGAGCGCTTCGTCGGAGCCGGGCTTCGTGTCCGCCGCCATCGCTAGCGCTGCCCGAAGAGGCCCTGCGGCCGGACCATGAGGACGATCGCCATGATCACGAAGATCACGGTGCTCGAGGCCTCGGGATAGAAGTACTTCGTGAGCCCCTCGATGATCCCCAGGCCGAAGCCGGTCACGATCGAGCCCATGATCGAGCCCATGCCCCCGATCACCACGACCGCGAACACCACGATGATGAGCGAGGAGCCCATCTGCGGGCTCACCTGGTAGATGGGCGCGGCGAAAGCGCCGGCGAGCCCCGCGAGCCCCACGCCGAAGCCGTAGGTGAGCGTCACCATGCGCGGGACGTTGACCCCGAACGCCTGCACCATCGACGGGTTCTCGGTCGCCGCGCGCAGGTAGGAGCCCAGCTTGGTGCGCTCGATCATGAACCACGTGCCGAGGCAGATCGCGAGCGAGGCGAGGATCACCCACGCGCGGTACTTCGGCAGGAACATGAAGCCCAGGTTGTAGCCCCCGGAGAGACCCTCGGGGATCGAGTACGGCAGGCCCGCCGAGCCGAACTTGTGGGTGAAGAGCCCCTCCAGCACCAGCGCGAGCCCGAAGGTGAGGAGCAGGCCGTAGAGGTGGTCGAGCTTGTAGAGGTGCTTGAGCATCAGCCTCTCGATGGCGATCCCCACGACCGCGAGCACGACCGGAACGAGCAGCAGCGCCCACCAGTAGCCGAGGCCCGCCTGGTTGAGCAGGAACCACGCGACGAAGGCGCCCAGCATGTACTGCGCCCCGTGCGCGAAGTTGATGATGTTGAGCAGCCCGAAGATCACCGCGAGCCCGAGCGAAAGCAGCGCGTAGAACGAGCCGTTGATCAGCCCGATCAGCAGCTGCCCCATGAGGGCCGGGACGGAGATGCTCATTGGGTCGTTTGCTCGGCGGGGATGAGCGGCGCCGGAGTCGTCCGCTCCATCCCCGTTCCCGATCTCATTTCACTCTCATTCGCTTCCTACTTCACGAGCGGGCATCCGCCGTCCTTGAGAGGGCGAAATGCCTCGTCCGCGGGGATCGTGGCCCGCAGCTTGTAGTAGTCCCAGGGACCCTTCGACTCCGAGGGCTTCTTCACTTCCCACAGGTAGGCCGGGTGGATCGCGCGGCCGTCCTCGCGGATGGAACCCTTGCCGAAGATCGGGTCGTCGGTGGGCAGCTTCTTCATCTCGGCGACCACGCGGGTGCCGTCGTCGCTGTCGATCGCCTGGACCGCCTTCAGGTAGTGCAGCACCCCCGCGTACACGCCCGCCTGGCTCATCGTCGGGTACTGGCCGTGGAGCTGCGCCGCGTAACGCTTGCTCCACGCGCGCGTCTGGTCGTTGAGGTCCCAGTAGAACGTGTTGGTGAGGATGAGGCCCTGCGCCTTCTCGAGGCCGATGCCGTGGATGTCCGTGAGGAACACGAGCAGGCCCGCCAGGTTCTGGCCGCCCTTCACGATGCCGAACTCCGCGGCCTGCTTGATCGAGTTGATCGTGTCGCCGCCCGCGTTGGCGAGGCCGATGATCTTCGCCTTCGACGCCTGCGCCTGGAGCAGGAACGACGAGAAGTCCTGGGTGTTGAGCGGCACGTTCACGGCGCCGAGCACCTTGCCGCCGGCCGCCTTCACGGCGTTGGTCGTATCGCGCTCCAGCGCGTGCCCGAACGCGTAGTCGGCGGTGATGAAGAACCAGGTGTCGCCGCCCGTTTTCACGATGGCCTTGCCCGTGCCGTTGGCGAGCATCCAGGTGTCGTACGTCATGTGCACGGTGTTGGGCGAGCACTTGGAGCCGGTGAGGTCCGAGGTCGCCGCGCCCGAGACGATGAACGCCTTCTTCTTCTCGCGCGTCACCTCGCTCACCGCGAGCGCCACGCCCGAGTTCGGGACGTCGAAGATCGCGTCCACGCCCTCCTCGTCGTACCACTTGCGCGCGATCTGCGAGCCCACGTCGGGCTTGTTGAGGTGGTCGCCGCTCACGATCTCGATCTTGAACTTCGGATGGTGCGCCTTCTCGAAGTCCTCGACCGCCATCTTCGCGGCGAGGACCGAGCCCGGGCCGCCGATGTCGGCGTAGAGGCTCGACATGTCGCTCAGGATGCCGAGCTTCACCACGTTGCCGGAAATCTGCGCCTGCGCGGCGCCCGCCGCGAGCGCCATGGCCGCCGCGGCAGCCAGAAGCCTGAATCTCATTGTCGTTCTCCTCTTGTTGGCCTGCATGGAATCACACCCCCAGGTATTCGTGCAGCATACCGGTCCTCGACGGGAGCTCGGCGGCCGTGAACGATTCCGCGACCCGGCCGTGCTCCACCACGTAATGCCGGTCCGCGAGCGGGGCCGCGAACCGGAAATTCTGCTCCACCAGCACGATGGTGAAGCCGCGCTGCTTGAGCTTCACGATGACGCGCCCGAGCGCCTGCACGATCACGGGCGCGAGCCCCTCGGTGATCTCGTCGAGAAGCAGCAGGTGCGCGCCCGTGCGCAGGATCCGCGCCATGGCGAGCATCTGCTGCTCGCCGCCCGAGAGCTTGGTCCCCTGCGCCGTCGCGCGGCGCTCGTACAGGTTCGGGAACATCTCGTAGATCTCGGCGACCGACATGCCGCCCTTCGCGATCGCCGGCGGAAGCGCGAGGTTCTCCTCCACCGAGAGGCTCGAGAAGATGCCGCGCTCCTCGGGGCAATAGCCGATGCCGAGGTGCGCGATCCGGTAGGTGGGAAGGCGGACCGTCTCCGCGCCGTTCACGCGGATCGAGCCCTCGCGCCGCCCGACGAGGCCCAGGATCGCCCGCAGCGTGGAGGTGCGCCCCGCGCCGTTGCGGCCCAGGAGCGTCACGACCTCGCCGCGCCGCACGGTGAAGTCCATGCCGTGCAGGACGTGCGACTCGCCGTACCAGGCGTGGAGATCCGCGACCTCCAGGACTTCCTCAGCCATGGGCGGCTCCTTCCGTCGAGCCCATGTAGGCCTCGACCACCTGCGGGTTCCTCGAGATCTCGGAATACGGCCCTTCGGCGAGGACGGTGCCGCGCGCCATGACCGTGATCGTGTCGCAGATGCCCGAGACCACGCTCATGTTGTGCTCGACCATGAGCACGGTGCGGCCGACCGCCGCCTCCTTGATGAGCGCCTGCACGTGGCCCACGTCCTCGTGCCCCATGCCGGAAGTCGGCTCGTCGAGCAGCATCAGCTCGGGCTCCATCGCGAGCGTCGTCGCGATCTCGAGCGTGCGCTTGCGGCCGTAGGCGAGCTCGCCCGCGTGCACGCGCGCGAAGCGGACGAGGTGCACGCGCTCGAGGAGGGCCATGGCGCGGTCGTTCAGGACCTCGAGCGTCTTCTCGCGCTTCCAGAAATGGAAGCTCGTGCCGAGGCTGCGCTGCAGCGCGATGCGCACGTTCTCCAGCACCGTGAGGTTCGGGAACACCGCCGAGATCTGGAACGAGCGGATCATGCCGCGGCGCGCGACGTCCGCGGGCCGTTCGCCCGTGATGTCCTGTCCGTCGAACAGGATCGTCCCGGCGCTCGGCGCGAGGAACTTGGTGAGCAGGTTGAACGTCGTGGTCTTGCCCGCGCCGTTGGGGCCGATGAGCGCGTGGATGGCGCCGCGGCGGACCTTGAGGTTCACGCCGTCGACCGCGACGAAGCCCTTGAACTCCTTCGTGAGGCCGCGCGTTTCGAGGATGGTGTCGCCGGTCATCGGGGTCGCCGGGCCGCCTTCTTGCGGCCGCTTCGCTGCGGCCGATCCGGGCGGGATAGGGTCCGTGCATGCTACCGCAGCGCGGCGGGCGCGGGCAAGGCGAGGGAGCGCGTCCGGTGCGATAATCGCGGGAATCGCACCATCGGGAGATCGCCATGAACGACCGTCCGGCCGATGCGGCCCTCGCCCAGGCCGAGCCCGTGCTGCGCCGCGAGGTGCGCGAAGGGGTCGCCGCCCTCGTCCTCAACCGTCCCCGGCAGTACAACGCCCTGTCGCGGGCGCTGCTCGAGGCGCTGCACGAGGCCCTCGACGCCGTCGCCCGCGACGAGGCCGTGCGCGTGGTGACGATCACCGGCGCGGGCGGCGCGTTCTGCGCGGGGCACGACCTGAAGGAGATGCGCGGCCTCGCGTCCCAGACCGAGGTCGAGGCGCTCTTCGCCTCGTGCAGCGCGATGATGCAGAAGCTCGTGGCCCTGCCCGTGCCCGTGATCGCGATCGTGAACGGGCTCGCCACCGCCGCCGGCTGCCAGCTCGTCGCGCAATGCGACCTCGCGGTGGCCTCGACGCAGGCGAAGTTCGCCGTCTCCGGCGTGAACCTGGGCCTCTTCTGCTCCACGCCCGCGGTGGCCCTTTCGCGCAACCTCGGCCGCAAGCGCGCCGCGGAGATGCTCCTCACCGGCACCTTCATCGACGCGGAGAAGGCGCTCGAATGGGGGCTGGTGAACCACATCGCCGCGCCGGACAAGGTGATGGAGGCGGTGCAGGAGCTCGTCGCGAGCCTCAAGGCGAAGCCCCGCGAGGCGCTCGCGATGGGCAAGGCGCTCTTCTACCGGCAGCTCGAGGCGGGGCTCGCGCAGGCGTACGAAGACGCGACGCGCACGATCTCCTGCAACATGGACACCGATTTCGCCCGCGAAGGCGTCGACGCGTTCCTGCAGAAGCGGCCGCCCGACTGGAAGCTCTAGCGGGCGGGGGCTCCCCCGGGAGGCCCGCCCCCGCCGAGGGCGAGGAAGAGCCGGGCGGTGTCGAGATAGCGCTCGCCCTTCGCGCGCACGTAGCCGAGCTCCGCGCGCCGGTAGATGCGCTGCGCGTCGAGCACCTGCAGCACCCCCACGTTGCCCTCGGCGTAGCTCTTGCGCGTGAGATCGGCGTTCGTCCGCGCCGTCTCCCGGGCGCTTGCCTGGGCGCGCAGCTCCTCGGCGTCGTGGTCGAGCGCCTCGAGGGCGTCGGCGACCTGGTCGAACGCGGCGAGCACGGTCTGCTCGTAGCTCGCCAGCTTCGAGCGCATCGCCTCCACCGCGGCGCGCTTCTGCGCGCGCAGCGTGCCGCCGTCCAGGAGCGGCGCGACGAGGCTCCCGGTCGCGCCCCACGCCGTGCTCTCGCGGTCGAAGAGGTGCGCGAGGTCGATCGATTCCTGCGCCACGGATCCGGTGAGCGTGATGCGCGGATAGAGGTTCGCCTCCGCCACCCCGACCGCGGCGGTGGCCGCGTGCAGCTGCTCCTCGGCCGCGAGGATGTCGGGCCGGCGATGCACCAGCTCGGATGGCACGCTCACCGGCAGCGTGGCCGGCAGCCTCACGCGATCGAGCTCCGGCACGGGCAAGGCCGCGTTCCCGGGCGCCACCCCGGCCACCACCGCGAGCGCGTGCCGCGCGACGGCGAGATCCTGGCGCAGCGGCGGCAGGAGCGTCGCGTCGGTCGCGAGCTGGCTCGCGGCGGCGACGACGTCCAGGCGTGAGACCGTGCCGGCCTCGAAGGCGAGCCGCACGAGCTTCACGTTCTCGCGGTCCTGCCCGAGCAGCGCCTCGACGGTCGCGATCTGCTCGCGCAGCGAGGCGATGCGCAGCGCGAGCACGGTCGCGTTGCCCGTGACGGCGAGATAGGCGGCCTCGGCCTCGCGCTCCCGGTAGCGCGCGAGCGCGTCCTCGCGCTCCACCGCGCGTTTCGTGCCGCCGACGTAGTCGAGTGCGTAGCTCACGGTCGGCCCGACGGCGAAATAGGTGAACGGGGGCGGCTTCGGGAAGGTGCCGAGCAGCTCGACGCCGTACTTCTGCCGCCCGGCGCCGGCGGTCATCGCGACCTGGGGAGACAGGGCGCCCGCCTCGGCGGCGGCGAGCTCGCGGGCCTCGCCCAGGTTCGCCTCCGCGGCCGCGAGGGTGCGGTTCGCCTCGAGGGCGCGCTCCACGAGCGCGTCGAGCTCGCTCGAGCCGAATAGGCGCCACCACTCCCGCCCGGGGCCCTCGCCCATGCGCACGCGCTGCGCGAGCTCGTCGGGCGCCGACTCGTCCTCGAGCGCGAGGCGGCCCGCCGTGTAGCGGTGCACGTCCGCGGGCGGCGCCGGGCGCACGAAGTCGGGCCCGACCGTGCAGCCCGAGAGCACGAGGGCGGCGACTGCGGCGCCGAGGCGAGCGCCGCGCCGGGAACATTCGGAGGCGGGGCGGCGCGCGCTCATTCGATCGCCACGGGCCGGGCGGCGCCGGCCGCCTTCGGCGTGCGCAGCAGCGCCACGAGCGGGATGGCGCACAGGGCGAGCACCATCATCAGCTTGAAGTCGTCGAGGTAGGCGATCATCGCCGCCTGCCGGGTCACCTCCGCGTTGACCGAGGCGAGCCCCGCCGGGGTCGAGAGGGCCGCCGGATCGATGAGCCGCAGGAAGTTCCCGTAGGGGGTCACGTGGTCGGCGAGCCGCGAGTGCGCCACCTGCGTATTGCGCGCGAGCAGCATCTCGACGGCCGAGATCCCGATGCTGCTGCCGAGGTTGCGCACCAGGCTGAAGAACGCCGTCCCCTCGTTGCGGTACTGCGGCGCGAGCGTGGCGAAGGTGGCCGCCGCGAGCGGCACGTAGACGAAGCCCGTGCCGATCCCCTGCACGAGGCCCGACAGGACGACGGGCGTCGTGTCCATCTGCAGATAGAAGCCCGTCATCTGCCACGACGAGAGCGCGGTGACCGCGAAGCCCGTGCCGATGATGAGCCGCGCGTCCACACGCCCCACGATCCTTCCGACGATCACCATGGCGATCACGGCGCCCACCCCGCGCGGGGCGGTCACCAGGCCCGTGAGGACCACGGGGTAGCCGAGGAGCTCCTGCAGCATCGTGGGCAGCAGCGCGAGGGTCGCGAACAGGACCACGCCCACGATGAAGATGAACGCGTTGCCGGTGACGAAGTTGCGGTCCGCGAAGAGCGCCGGGCTCACGAACGGGCGCTCCTTCGTCGTGAGCATGTGCACGACGAAGAGGTAGAGCGCGAGCCCGGCGACGATCGCCTCGGCCTGGATCTCCGGCGAGCTGAACCAGTCGCGCAGCTCCCCCCGGTCGAGCATCAGCTGCAGCGCGCCGATCGCGAGGCTCAGGGTCGCGAAGCCGAAGAAGTCGAAGCGCGACTTGCGGATCTCGGTCTCCGGCATGAAGGCGGCGATGCCGAGGAGCGACAGGATCCCGAAAGGCAGGTTGATGTAGAAGACCCAGCGCCAGTTGTAGTTCTCCGTGAGCCAGCCGCCGAGCGCCGGCCCGATGATCGGGCCGATCGTCACCCCCATCACCCAGAGCGCCATGGCGCGCGCGTGCTCCGAGCGGGGGTTGATGTCGAGGAGCACCGCCTGCGACATCGGGATGAGCGCGGCGCCGAACGCTCCCTGGAGGAGGCGCGCGGCGACGATCTCCGGCAGCGTGCCCGCGAGCCCGCACAGCGCCGAGGACACCGTGAACCCGATCACCGAGGCGATGAACACGCGCTTGCGCCCCACCTGCCCCGCGAGCCAGCCGGTGAGCGGCGTCATGATCGCCGCGGCGATGATGTAGGAGGTGAGGACCCAGGCGATCTGGTCCTGCGTGGCCGAGACCGAGCCCTGGATGCGGGGCAGCGCCACGTTCGCGATCGTGTTGTCCAGCGCCTGCATGATCGAGGCGAGCATCACCGAGACGGTGATGAGGGCCCGGTGCGGCGCCGGCGCCTCGTCGTGCGCCGCGCGGGCGGCTGCGCTCATGAGCGGGCGGCCTGCGGGCCCGCCTCGCCCGCCCCCGCGGAGCCGAGGAGGCGCCGGCGATGCCGCGTATCGACGGTCGCGCTCGCGCTGAGGCCCGCGTGCAGCGGGTAGGCGGGATCGAGGCGATCGAGGTGCAGGCGCACCGGCACGCGCTGCACCACCTTCACCCAGTTCCCCGTCGCGTTTTCCGCCGGCAGCGCCGAGAACTGCGATCCCGTGCCGGGGCTCAGGCTCGCGACCGTCGCGCGGAAGGTGTGCCCCGGATACGCGTCCACCTCGACCGTCGCGGCCTGCCCCGCGCGCATGTGCTCGAGCTGGTCCTCCTTGAAGTTCGCCTCGACCCACACGTCGGTCGCGGAGACGAGGGCGAACACGGGCGCCGCGGCGGCGATGTAGGTCCCGGGCTGGAGGCGGTCGACGCGCGCCACGATGCCGTCGGCGGGCGCGCGCACGACGGTGTACGACAGCTCGAGGCGCGCGCGGTCGAGCGCGGCCTGCGCCTGCTGCACGGCCGGATGGCGCTCCGGCGCGATGCGGGGGTCGCCGCCCAGGCTCGCGACCACTTCCCCGATCCGCTGCTTCGCGCCCGCGAGCTGCGCCTCGGCGTCCTGGACGGCGTGCAGCGCGCGGTCCACCTGCAGCTGCGAGGAGATCCCCGAGGGCAGCAGGCGCTTCTGGCGCTCGTACTCGCGCTGCTGGTAGGCGAGCGTGTCCTCGGCCGCGCGCTGCTCCGAGAGCCGCTGGCGGTAGCTCGCCTTCAGCGACTCGACCCGCAGGCGGGCCGCCGCGAGCTGCGCGGCCGCGTCCTCGACCGCGATCCGGAACGGCGCCTCGTCGAGGCGGAAGAGGAGGTCGCCCTTGCGCACCGGCTGGTTCTCGCGGACCGCGACCTCCTCCACGCGCCCGGCTACGTTGCAGCTGATCGCCACGCGCGCGGTTTCGACGTAGGCGTCGTCCGTCGTCTCGTAGCGGCCGCCCGTGAGGTAGAAGTAGAGAGCGGCCGCGACGACGACGACCGGTCCCAGGATCATGAGGACGCGCCGCGAGCCCCGGGGAAGCGTCCGCGAGCGGATCTGCGAGGCGATGCCCGGGCGAGCGCCTTCGCCGGCGCTCATGCCTTGAGCCTCGGGCGCGCCTTCTTCCCGGCGCTGCGCGCCGCGCGCCGCGCCGCAGCGCCCGTTGCCGGCCCGTCGTCCGGCGGGTCCTTCAGCGCGCAGACGTTCCGGTGGATGCGCTCGAGCACGTCGAAGAAGACCTCCCGCTCCCGGGCGCCGATGCCGGCGAGCACCTCGGCGCGCGTGAGCTCCGCGAGGCGCCAGATCTCGTCGAGCATGCGCCGGCCCTTCGCCGTGAGGTGCAGGCGGCGCGCGCGCCTGTCCGCAGGGTCCGGCCGCCGCTCGACGAGGCCGCGCTCCTCCAGCCGGTCGACGGTGCGCACCATCGTCATCGGCTCCATGGCGGCGACCTCGGCGAGCCGCGCCTGGCTCGCGCCCTCGTGGTCCTCGAGGCGCACCAGCGCCCGGCACTGCGGGAGCGTGAGCGACAGAGAGCGCGCCCGCTGCTCGAAGCGCAGGACGTAGCGGCGACTCACGTCGCTCAGGGTGAAGCTGAAGTTGCGCAGTCGAGCCACGGGCGCGGCGCGGGCCGGCGGGCGTTTAGTAACGCCTGATACTATCTTGTAACGTTACTACCGGCAAGCGGCCCGCGCGCCTACAGGTCCCTCAGCGCTTCGCGCGCCGCGTTGTGCCCCGGGATGCCCGTCACGCCCCCGCCCGGATGGGCGCCGGAGCCGCAGAGGTAGAGGCCCTCGAGCGGCATGCGATAGTTGCCGTATCCGAGGACGGGACGGGCGCTGAAGAGCTGGTTGAGGGCGAGCTTTCCGTGGAAGATGTCGCCGCCCACCAGGCCGAACTCGCGCTCGAGGTCCAGGGGCGAAAGGATGCGCCGCCCGAGTATCGCGGCCCTGAAGTTCGGCGCGAAGCGGCTCACGTGCTCGACGATCGCGTCGGCCGCCCGCTCCCGCTCCGCCTCCCAGCCGCGGCCCCCCGGAAGCGCATAGCGGAAATGCTGGCAGAACAGGCTCGCCACGTGCTTTCCCGCGGGCGCGAGCGAATCGTCCACCGTGCTGGGAATCAGCATCTCGACGATCGGCTCGGCGGACCAGCCGTTCTCGCGCGCGGTCGCGTGCGCGCGGTCCATGTACGCGAGCGACGGCGCCATGATGACGCCCGATCGATGGTGGTCGCCCGCCTCGCGGCCCGGCAGCGCGACGAAATCGGGCAGCTCGGCGAGCGCCACGTTCATGCGGAAGGTCGCCGATTCCGACCGGTAGCTGGAGAACGCCTCGCGCCACTCGCCGGGAAGGTCGGGAAGCGCGCGCAACAGCCACTGCGGATGCGCGTTCGAGACGACGCAGCGCGAGGCGACCTGCGCGCCGTCCGCGAGCGCCACGCCCGCCGCCCTTCCGCGCTCCACGAGGACCCGCTCCGCGGAAACGCCGGTGCGGATCTCCACGCCGCGCGCCTCGGCCTCGCGCCGCATGGCCTGGGTGATCGCGCCCATGCCGCCGATCGCGTGGCCCCACGAGCCCTTCTTCCCGTTCACCTCGCCGAAGACGTGGTGCAGCAGTACGTACGCCGTGCCCGGATCGTAGGGGCTCGCGAAGTTGCCCACCACGCTGTCGAAGCCGAAGCACGCCTTGATGGGCTCGGACTCGAACCAGCGCTCGAGCCAGTCGGCAGCCGGGACCGTAAAGAGGTCCAGCACGTCGCGCCGCGCCGCCATGGAAAGCCGCCGCCATGCGCGCGAGGCCTTCCAGGCCGACACGAGCTCGCCCACCCCGCCGCCGGCGTTGGGCGGCGTGGCGAGCAGCAGCTCGCGCAGCACCCCGGCCACGGCCTCGAGGCGCCGGTAGTAGTCGGGCAGCCGCTCGGCGTCGCGGCGCGAGAAGCGCGCCACCTCGCGCTGCGTCGCCTCGAGCCCTCCGCCCACCTTGAGGAATCCGCCGTCGGGCAGCGGCAGGAAGTTCGCGATCGGCCGCTCGACCACGCGCAGGCCGTGCTCGGCGAGCCGCAGGTCGCGGATCACCTTCGGGTGGAGCAGGCTCACCGTGTAGCTCGCGGTCGAATTGCGGAACCCGGGATGGAACTCCTCGGTGACCGCCGCACCGCCCACCGTCTCGCGCCGCTCCAGCACGCAGACCTTCAGCCCGCGCACAGCGAGATAGCACGCGCACACGAGGCCGTTGTGGCCGGCTCCGACCACCACGGCGTCGTAGCGGCGCGGCGCCGAGGTCATCGGCCTCAGGTGAGCAGGAAGTGGCGAACGGCCGCGACCTGCCGCTCGTCCATCAGCATCGGCGCGTGCCCGCAGCGCGGCACGACGAAGGTCTCGGTGCGCGGTCGGGCGCGCATCTCCTCGAGCGTCTGGGGCAGGAGCAGGTCCGAGTCTTCGCCGCGGATCACGAGGACGGGACCGGCGATCGCGTTCCAGTACGGCCGCAGGTCCACGTCGACGTCGACGGACTGGCGGAAGTTGACCGCCACGCCCGGGTCGTAGCGCACGCGCCACTTGCCGTCCGGATCGCGCCTCGCCGCGTGGACGGAGAGATGGCGCCATTGCTCCGCGGTGAGCTCGCCGAAGGGCGAGACGGAGCGCATCGCCGCCTCGTAGGCCTCGAGGGAATCGAACGCCGGCTCGCGGCCCACGTACTGCGCGAGGCGCGCGAGCGCCGCCTTCGGGATCGTGCAGCCCACGTCGTTCAGCACGAGCCTGCGCACCGGCGAGCCGGGCGAGGCGGCGAGCAGCAGGCCGATGAGCCCGCCCATCGAGGTGCCGACCCAGTCCACCGTGTCGGCCCCCAGGCTCGCCATGAGCGTGACCATGTCGGCGGCATAGACGGGCTGCGCGTAGTCGCGAGGGTCGCGCAGCCAGTCGCTGCGGCCCCTGCCCACGACGTCGGGGCACACGACGCGGTAGGCGTCGGCGAGGCCCCGGGCGAGGTCGTCGAAGTCCCGGCCGTTGCGCGTGAGGCCGTGCACGCACAGCAGCACGCGCGGGTTGCGCGGGTCGCCCCACTCGACGTAGCGCATGCGATGGAACCCGTGCGGATCCAGGCACAGCACGCTGCCTTCACGCATGGCGTTCATCGGCGTCCATCGGTGGATTCAGGGCTCTTCAAGAGCGTCATTCGATCGCGGCGGTGCTCTTCGCGCGCTCGCGGAGGAGGAATTTCTGGATCTTGCCGGTGGATGTGCGCGGGAGCGGCCCGAAGACGACCGCCTTCGGCGCCTTGAAGCGCGCCATGCGCGCGCGGCAGAACTCGATCAGCTCGTCGGCGGTCGCCGTCGCGCCCTCCTTGAGCTCGACGAACGCGCAGGGCGTCTCGCCCCATTTGGGATCGGGCTGCGCGACGACCGCCGCGAGGAGCACCGCCGGATGGCCGTGCAGCACGTCCTCCACCTCCTGGGAGGAGATGTTCTCTCCGCCGGAGATGATCACGTCCTTCGAGCGGTCGCGGATCTTCACGTAGCCGTCGGACTGCCGCACCGCGAGGTCGCCGGAATGGAACCAGCCGCCGCGGAAGGCCTCCTCGGTCGCCGCGGGATTGGCGAGGTAGCCCTTCATCGTGATGTTGCCGCGGAACATGATCTCGCCCATGGTCTCGCCGTCGGCGGGCACCTCGCGCATCGTCGCCGGGTCGCGCACCGTCATCCCCTCCTCCAGCAGGTAGGCCACGCCCTGCCGTCCGTTGAGGCGCACCTGCTCCTCGAGCGGCCGCGAGGCCCACTCCGGGTGCTTCGCGCAGACGGCCGCCGGCCCGTAGGTCTCCGTGAGGCCGTAGACGTGCGTGATGTCGAAGCCCATGCGCGCCATCCCCTCGATTACCGCCGCCGGCGGCGGGGCGGCCGCCACGAGGCAGTGGACCTCCTGGTCGATGCCCCTCTTCCATTCGGCCGGCGCGTTGAGCAGCATCGAGTGCACGATCGGCGCGCCGCAGTAGTGCGTGACGCGGTGCTCGCGGATGAGGTCCAGGATCGCTTTCGCCTCGACGCGCCGCAGGCACACGCTCGTTCCCGCCGCCGCCGCCATCGTCCAGTTGAAGCACCAGCCGTTGCAGTGGAACATCGGCAGCGTCCACAGGTACACGGCATGCTTCGGCATCGACCAGTCGAGGATGTTGTTGATCGCGTTGAGGTACGCGCCCCGGTAGTGGTAGACGACGCCCTTGGGGTTGCCGGTCGTGCCCGACGTGTAGTTGAGGGCGATCGCGTCCCACTCGTCGGGCGGGTGGCGCCATTCGAACGCCGGATCGCCCTCCGCGAGCAGCGCCTCGTACTCGATCGCGCCCAGCCGCTCGCCCTCCTCGAAGAGCGCGTCGTCCACGTCCACCACGAGCGGCTTCGCGCGGCAGCGCGCGAGCGCCGCGGCCACGGTGGCGGAGAATTCCCGGTCGGTGAAGAGCGCCTTCGCCCCGCCGTGGTCGAGCATGAAGGCGATCGCCTCGGCGTCGAGCCGCGTGTTGAGCGTGTTGACGATCGCGCCGAGCATGGCCGGCCCGAAGTGCAGCTCGATCATCGCCGGGACGTTGGGCAGCATGGCGGCGACCGTATCGCCGCGCCCGATGCCGCGGCGCTCCAGCGCCGAGGCGAGCCGCCGGCAGCGCTCGTAGGTCTCGCGCCAGGTGCGGCGCGTGGCGCCGTGGATCGCGGAGAGGCGCTCCGGATAGACCGCCGCCGCCTTCGCGAGGAAGGACACCGGCGTGAGGGCCGTGTAGTTCGCGGCGTTCCGCTCCAGACCGCGCGAGTAGGCATCCGTTCCCATCGCTCTCCTCCCCCGGCGCGCAGCGCTCTCAGGCGATGCGCGTCTCCATCTTCGCCGCCAGCCCCGCGACGCGCTCGGCCGCCTTCACCGTGTTGGCGAGCAGCATCGCGATGGTCATGGGCCCCACGCCGCCCGGCACCGGCGTGATCCGCGAAGCCACGGCGGAAGCCGAGGCGTAGTCCACGTCGCCCGCGAGCTTTCCGTCGGGCAGCCGGTTCACGCCCACGTCGATCACGACCGCGCCCGGCTTCACCATCGAGCCCGTGACGAGCCCCGCCCGCCCCGTGGCGACCACCAGGATGTCGCCCTGCCGCGTCATCGCCCCGAGGTCGCGCGTCTTCGAGTGGCAGACGGTGACGGTCGCGCCCGCGTTGACGAGCAGCATCGCCATGGGCTTGCCGACGATGTCGGAGCGCCCCACGACGACCGCGTGCGCCCCTTCCACGGGGATTGCCTCGTGCTCGAGGATCTTCATCACGCCCCAGGGCGTGCAGGGGTAGAAGTTCGCATCTCCCGCGACGAGCGCCCCCACGTTGTGGTAGTGGAACCCGTCGACGTCCTTGTCCGGGGCGATGGCCTCGATCACCGCGCGCTTGTCGAGCGGCTTCGGCAGCGGCATCTGCACGAGGATGCCGTGCACGGCGGGATCGTCGTTCAGCCGGCGCACGAAGGAAAGCACCCGCTCCTGCGAGCTGTCCGCGGGCAGCGCGTGGACCTCGGAGCGCATGCCGATCGATTCGCACGCGAGGGCCTTGTTGCGCACGTAGACCCTGCTCGCCGGGTCCTCGCCCACGATCACGACCGCGAGCCCCGGGACGACGCCCGCCTCCCGCAGGCGCTCGACCCGCACCGCGAGCTCCGCGCGCAGCTCCTGCGCGATCGCCTTGCCGTCGATCGGGCGCGCGCTCACGACTTCGCTCCCCGGGTGCGCCGCGCGCCCGTCTCGTCCACGATGAGGTCGACCGGCTGGTCGTGCGCCTCGTGGGGCAGGCTCTCCACCACGAAGCTCGCGGGCAGCGCCGTCACGCAGTAGGTCGAGGCCGTGCGGCCTGCGAGCAGCCGGTCGAAGTAGCCCGCGCCGTATCCGATCCGGTAGCCGTCCAGGTCGATCGACAGGGCCGGGACGAGGGCGAAGTCCACCTCTCCGATCGAGACCCGCTCGCAGCGCTCCGGGTCGGGCTCGGGGATGTTCCACACGCCCGGCACGAGGTCGCGGTCGAGGTCGCCCACGAGGTGCAGCTCCAGGTGGCGCGGAGGCGGCGTCACCCGCGGGAGCACGATCGCCTTGCCCCCGGCCCGCGCGCGCTCGAGGAGCCCTCGGGTGCTCCATTCGCTGCCGATCGCCAGGGTGGCGAGCACCGAGCGCGCCGAGGCGTAGCGCGCGAGCCCCGCGATGCGCTCCGCGAACGCCGCGGCCATCCGGCCGCGCTCGGCGTCGGGGTATGCGTCCCGGCGGGCGATCATCTCGCGCCGCAGGCCCGCCTTCAGGGAGGGGATGGGAGTGGAGTCCATGGCGCTATTCTAGTGTGTCGCCGCCTCCGGCCGGAATCCGCTATCCTTGCGGCTTTCCCGTGGAGGACACGCCCCCGATGAAGATCGCCACCCTGCTCGCCCTCGGATGCACGGCCGCATTCGCCCTCGCCGCGTCCGCCGCCGACAATCCCTTCTCCGCGTTCAAGGGGAAGATGAAGGCCGGCCTTTACGAGTACCACATGGACGTCGACATGGGCGCGGTGCCCGGCATGCCGCCCGGCATGGGGCGCCAGAGCCACAGCTTCCAGCACTGCGTCACCGACGAGGACATCCACAAGGGCGAGGTGAACAAGGACCAGCGCAGCGCGCCGCGCGACTGCGAAGTGAAGGACTTCCACATGTCGGGCAACACCGCGACCTACAAGATGGTGTGCAACGGCCAGCACCCCATGAGCTCGGAGAACCGCATCACGTTCATGGGCAGCGGCTACGACATGGACATGAAGATGTCGCTCAACGAGGGCGGCCACCCCATGAACATGACGCAGCACATGCAGGCCCGCTACCTCGGAGCCTGCAGCAAGTAGCGGGCGTCCTCAGCGCAGCGCCGAGCGGATCTGCTCCAGCGCCCCGGGATCCTCGATGGTGGTGAGGTCCCCGGGGTCGCGCCCCTCGCAGATCGCCTGGATCGAGCGGCGCAGGAGCTTCCCCGAGCGCGTCTTCGGCAGCGTCGACACGAAGCACACCTTCGCGGGGCGCGCGATCGCCCCGAGCTCGTGGTCGACGGCCGCCATGACCTCCTTCTCCTCGGCCGCCGCGAGCTCCTTCGAGGCGGCGCGGGAGGCGTCCTTCAGCACCGCGAACGCGACCGGCACCTGGCCCTTCACGGAATCGGCCACCCCGACCACGGCCACCTCGGCGACGTTCGGGTGCGACTGGACCGCCTCCTCGATCTCGCGCGTGCCGAGGCGGTGGCCGGCCACGTTGATGACGTCGTCGGTGCGGCCCAGCACGAAGTAGTAGCCGTCCTTGTCGCGCGTCGCCCAGTCGAACGTCGTGTAGACCATCTCGTCGGCGAAGGACTTGTAGTACGTCTGCACGTAGCGCTCGTCGTCGCCCCACACCGTGGTCATCGCCCCCGGGGGCAGCGGCGGCACGATGCACAGCACGCCCTTCTCGTCCGTGCCCACCTCGCGTCCCGTCTCCTCGTGCTTGAGCTTCACCCGGTAGCCGTACGCGGCGAACGACGGCGAGCCGAACTTGCGCGGCGTGTCCTCGACGCCCGGGCACGCGGTGAGGATCGGCCAGCCCGATTCGGTCTGCCAGTAGTTGTCCACGACCTCGCAGCCCAGGGACTCGGCGACCCAGCGCGCGGTGGGCTCGTCGAGCGGCTCGCCCGCGAGGAAGAGGTAGCGCAGGCTCGACGTGTCGTACTTCCTCATCCACGCCGGGTCCTGCTTCTTGAGCACCCGGATCGCGGTGGGCGAGGTGAACATCGAGGTGACGCGGTGCTCCTGGACGATGCGCCACCACACGCCCGGGTCGGGACGCACGGGCACGCCCTCGTACATGATCGTGGTGGAGCCGTTGAGGAGCGGCCCGTACACGATGTACGAGTGGCCCACCACCCAGCCGATGTCCGAGGTGGAGAAGTAGGCCTCGCCCGGGTTGCAGCAGAAGATGTGCTTCATCGAGGCGGCGAGCGCCACGGCGTGCCCGCCCGTGTCGCGCTGCACGCCCTTGGGCCGGCCCGTGGTGCCGCTCGTGTAGAGGATGTACGAGGGCTCGTTCGACTCGAGCCAGGCGACGGGAACGCTCACCGGCCCCTGCTTCTCGCGCGCCTCGGCGTAGTCCACGTCGCGCCCCGCGACGCGCGCGAACGACTTGTCGAGGCCGCGATCCACGATGAGCACCTTCGCGGGCGGCGACTTCGCGAGCCGGATCGACTCGTCCACGAGGGGCTTGAGCGGGATCATCCTGCCCATGCGCATGCCCGCGTCGGCCGTGACCATCACCTTGGGCCGGGCGTCGTCGATGCGCGCCGCAAGGCTCGCCGCGGCGAACCCGCCGAAGACGACCGAGTGGATCGCGCCCAGCCGCACCGTGGCGAGCATCGCGAACACCGCCTCGGGAATCATCGGCATGTAGATCAGCACGCGGTCGCCGCGGCCCACGCCCATCGAGCGCAGCAGCCCCGCGCAGCGGTTCACCTCGTCGTGCAGCTGCGCGAAGGTATAGGTGCGCCCCTGGTCGACTTCCGTCGACACCCACACGAGGGCCGGCTGCGAGGCGCGCTTCGCGAGGTGGCGGTCCACGGCGTTGTGGCAGAGGTTGGTCTCCCCGCCCACGAACCACGAGCGGAACGGCGGCTTCGAGTAGTCGAGCACCTTGCGGAAGGGCTTGTGCCAGTCGATCCGCTTCGCCTGCTCTGCCCAGAAGGCCTCGGGATCGCGGATCGAGCGCTCGTAAAAGTCGCCGAAGGCCACCTTCGTGTCGTCGATCGTCGTCATCGCTGCTCCTCCTCCTAGCGGTCGACCTGCACCACCAGCCGGCCGCGCACCTTGCCGGCGATCACCTCCGGCGACCTCGCGATCGCCTCGGCGAGCCCGATGTCGGTGACCATGGAACCGAGCTTGCGCCGGTCGAGCTGGGTCGCGAGCCGCCGCCACGCCTCGAGCCGGCGCTCCATCGGCGCGGTCACGCTGTTCACGCCCGCGAGCGTCACCCCGCGCAGGATGAAGGGCGCCACGGTCGCCGGGAAGTCCATCCCCTGCGCGAGCCCGCACGCGGCCACCGCCCCCTCGGACATCGTCTGCGCGCAGGCGTTGGCGAGCGTGTGGCTTCCCACGGAATCGACCACACCCGCCCAGCGCTCCTTCTGCAGGGGCTTGCCGGGCTGCGAGAGGGCCGCGCGGTCCACGACCTCGGCCGCGCCCAGGGATTCGAGGTAAGCCTTCTCGGCCGCCTTGCCCGTCGAGGCGACCACGCGGTAGCCGAGCCCCGCGAGGATCGCCACCGCCACGCTTCCCACGCCCCCGGTGGCCCCGGTCACGAGCACGTCGCCGCGCCCCTTCGCGAGCCCCAGCCGCTCGAGCGCCATCACGCAGAGCATCGCGGTGTAGCCCGCGGTGCCGATCGCCATCGCCTCGCGCGTGGTCATCCCGTCGGGCACGCGCACCGGCCAGTCGCCCCTGAGCCGCACCTTCTGCGCGAGGCCGCCCCAGTGCGTCTCGCCGAGGCCCCAGCCGTTGAGCACCACGCGGTCGCCGGGCCGCCACGACGGGTGCGCGCTCGCCTCGACGACGCCCGCGCAATCGATGCCCGCCACCATCGGCCACTTGCGCACGATGGGCGACTTGTCGGTGATGGCGAGCGCGTCCTTGTAGTTGACCGTTGAGTATTCGACGCGCACCGTCACGTTGCCCTCGGGCAGGTCGTCGTCGCCGATCTCGGCCACGCGCGCCTCGAACCGGTCCGCTTCCCGGGTGAGCAGGATCGCTTTCATGGCTCCTATTATTCGCCTATTCGGAAACGGGGTCAGCGCCTCATTGGGAGAGGAGCGCGGGATTTTCGGCCGAGGCGTGCTTGCGCGCAAAGTAGCCGCGCGACTGCATCTCGAGGAGGCGGCTCGCCGTTCGGGCGAACTCCGAGCGCAGCGTCCGTTCGGCCCCCGAGGAGCCCTCCGCGGCCTCCGCGAGCAGCGCCTCGGGCGGCGCCTCGGCCGTCACGACGAGCTTCACGCGCTGGTCGTAGAAGACGTCCACGAGCCACGTGAAGCGCCGCGCGGCGTCCATCGCCGCGGCTCCCAGCCGCGGCACGTTCGAGACGAGCACGGTGTGGTAGGCGCTCGCGATCTCGAGGTAGTCGGTCTGGGAGCGGGGCTTCACGCAGGCTTCCGCGAAATCGATCCAGATCACGCCCTTCGCGCGGCGCCGGAAGGCGAGCGGGCGGCCGCCGGCCTCGATCGTCCCGTCCTCGGCGTAGCTCGCCTTGGTCATCGCCTCGAAGAAACGGGCGAGGTGCGCGTCGGACTCCCCGTCGAGGGGCGAGTAGTACACCGACAGCGCATCGAGCAGCCGGCGGCGGTGGTCGACCGAGCCCCCGAGGTGCACCACGTCGAGCTCCCGCTCGAGGATCGCGATCGCCGGCAGGAACCGCGCGCGCTGCAGGCCGTTCGGGTAGAGGTCGGCGGGACTGTAGTTGGACGTCAGCACCAGCACGACGCCCTTGGCGATGAGCAGCTCCAGGAGGCGCCCCAGGATCATCGCGTCGGCGATGTCGCTCACGTGGAACTCGTCGAAGGCGAGGAGCCTGAGCTCCCGGGCGATCTCCGTGGAGATGGCGTCGAGCGGATCCTCCCTGCCGGGCAGCGCCCGCAGGCGCGCGTGGATCTCGCGCATGAACTCGTGGAAGTGCACGCGGCGCTTGCGGCGGTGGCGCGAAACCTTGAAGAACGCGTCCATCATGAGCGACTTGCCGCGCCCCACCCCGCCCCAGATGTACATCCCGCGCGGCGGGCGGCGCCCCGCGCCGAGGTTGGTCACCAGGCGGTTGAGCTTGCCCTGCCGGTACTGGCGGTAGTCCTCGAGCTGCTCGAAGAGGCGCTGCAGCTTCTCGAGCACGCGCAGCTGCTCCGCGTCGGTCTCGAAGTCGGCGCGCTGGCTGAAGTGCCAGTACCACTCGAGCGGGCCCGAGAAATCCCCCGCGTCGAGCTCCTCGTCGCGCTCCTCCGGAATCGCGAACTCTTCGGCCGGCTGCATCCGTCTACATGTTGAGCGAGCGCTTGTCGACGTTGAGCGCCGCCTCGCGGATCGCCTCGGAGAGCGTCGGATGGGCGTGGACGATGCGCGCGATGTCCTCGGCGGCTCCGTGGAACTCCATGGTGGTCACGGCCTCCTGGATGATGTCGGAGGCCCGGGCGTGGATCACGTGCACGCCGAGCACCCGGTCGGTCTCGGCGTCGGCCACCACCTTCGCGAATCCGACCGTCTCGCCCGTGCCCAGGGCGCGACCGTTGATCGAGAACGGGAACTGCCCGGCCTTCACCGTACGGCCCTCGGCCGTCGCCTGCCGCTCGCCCAGGCCCACCCAGGCGATCTCCGGGTTCGTGTAGATGATCCACGGGATCGACGCGTAATCGATGAACGGCTCCTGGCCGGCGACGAGCTCGGCGGCCATCACGCCTTCGTCCTCCGCCTTGTGGGCGAGCATGGGGCCGCGCACGACGTCGCCGATGGCGTACACGCCCGGCAGGTTCGTGCGGCAGCGCCCGTCGACCTCCACGAACCCGCGCTCGTCCACCTTGAGGCCGACGGCGTCGGCGCCGAGGCCCTCGGTGTTCGGCACGCGCCCCACGCTCACGACGAGCTTGTCGCACTCGAGCTTCTGCGCGGCGCCCGAGGCGTCGGCGTACTCGACCGAGACGCCGGGCTTGCGCGCGGCGACCTTGCCGATCTTCACCCCCAGGCGGATGTCGAGCCCCTGCGCCTGCGTGAGCTGCTTCCACGCCTCCTTCGCCACGGCCTCGTCGCACGCCCCGAGGAACGCCGGCAGCGCTTCCAGGATCGTCACCTCGGAGCCGAGCCGCCGCCAGACGCTGCCGAGCTCCAGCCCGATCACGCCTGCGCCGATGACGCCCAGGCGCTTCGGCGGCGCGCCGAACGCGAGCGCGCCCTCGTTGTCGCAGATCGTCTCGTTGTCCACGGCGACGCCGGGGAGCGGGCGGGGCTTCGAGCCCGTCGCCACGATCACGCTCTTCGCCTGCACGGTCTCGGGCGGGCCCACGCCCGCCACCTCGATCGCATAGCCCTCGTCGCCGCGCGCGACGAAGCGCCCGAAGCCCTGCAGCCACGCGACCTTGTTCTTCCTGAAGAGGAACTCGATCCCCTTCGTCATCTTCGAGACGACCGCCTCCTTGCGCGCCTGCATCTTCGCCACGTCGATCTTCACGCCGGTCGCGGTGATCCCGTGGGCCTCGAGGTGCCCGCGCGCGTTCTCGTAGGCCTCCGAGGAGGCGAGCAGCGCCTTCGAGGGGATGCAGCCCACGTTCAGGCACGTGCCGCCGAGGGCGAGCTCGCCCTTCGCGTTGCGCCAGCCCTCCACGCACGCGGTCTTCAACCCGAGCTGCGCGGCGCGGATCGCGGCGATGTAGCCGCCGGGGCCCGCGCCGATCACGACGACGTCGAATGTCTGGGCCATGGGGTGTCCGTCATCTCAGCCAGAAGCGCGCGATGTGCACGCCGAGGCCCGCGCAGATCCCGGCCGCCCACGGCGGCACGTCGCGCAGGAGGAGCGGCGGGTGCTTGAGCAGCCGCAGCAGCCAGAAGGTCACCGCCACCGCGATCCCCACGGCGAGCGACACCGCGAAGTGGCGCGGCAGGTAGATGCCCAGCTCCGCGTCGAGGAACACGGTGAGGAAGCCCACGAGGAGCGAGCCGGCGACGAAGAGGACGGCCCGCCACGCGAGCGAGGCCGCCGTGAGGCGCCGCTTCCTGCGTCCCACGCCTCAGAGGTCCAGCAGGAGGCGCGCGGGGTCCTCGAGCGCCTCCTTCATCGCGACGAGCGAGAGCACCGCCTCGCGCCCGTCGATGATGCGGTGGTCGTAGGACAGCGCCAGGTAGTTCATGGGGCGGATCACGATCTGCCCGTTCTCGACGACCGGGCGGTCCTTGGTCGCGTGGATGCCGAGGATCGCGCTCTGCGGCGGGTTGATGATCGGCGTGGACAGCATCGAGCCGAAGACGCCCCCGTTGGAGATCGAGAACGTGCCCCCGGTGAGCTCCTCGAGCGTGATCTTGCCGTCCTTCGCGCGCCGCCCGAAGTCGGCGACCGCCTGCTCGATCTCGGCGATCGACAGGAGGTCGGCGTTGCGCAGGATGGGGACCACGAGGCCCCGCTCGCTGCCCACCGCGATGCCGATGTCGTAGTAGCCGTGGTAGACGATGTCGGACCCGTCGATGGAGGCGTTCACGATCGGGTACTTGCGCAGCGCGTGCACCGCGGCCTTCACGAAGAACGACATGAAGCCGAGCTTCACGCCGTGCTCCTTCTCGAAGCGCTCGCGGTAGCGCGCGCGCAGCTCCATCACCGGGGCCATGTTGACCTCGTTGAAGGTCGTGAGGATGGCCGCGGTCGCCTGCGACTGCACGAGCCGCTCGGCCACCCGCTGGCGCAGGCGCGACATCGGCACGCGCTGCTCGGTCCGGCTGCCCGTGGGAATCTGGATGGCGGGCGCCGGGCGCGCCGCGGGCGGGGGTGGGGGCGCCGCAGGCGACGGTGCGGCCGGGGCCGGCGCGGCGGGCGCGGCGAGCACGTCGCCCTTGGTCACGCGGCCGTCGCGGCCGCTGCCCTGCAGCCACGCGGTGTTGACGCCCTTCTCGGCGGCGAGCTTCGCGGCGGAGGGCGAGGCGGCGCGCGCCGCGGCCGGTGCCGGGGCCGCCTTCGCTGCGGCCGCGGCGGCCGCCGGCGCGGGGGCCGCGGCCGGCTTCTCGACGCCCGCCGGGGCGACGGTCGCCGCCGCCTCGGTGTCGATCACGGCGATCAGCTCGCCGCTCGTGACGCTCTCGCCGTCGTTCTTGACGATCCTCGCGAGCACGCCGTCGGCGGGCGCGGGAAGCTCGAGCACGACCTTGTCGGTCTCGATGTCGATCAGGTTCTCGTCGCGCTTGACCGCCTCGCCGGGCTTCTTGCGCCAGGCGACGAGAGTCGCCTCCGAGACCGACTCCGACAGCTGCGGGACCTTCACGTCGACTTGCATGGGAACCTCCTCGCCGCCCGGCCTCAGGCGGCCTGCTTGCGCGAGCCCGCCTCGAGGCCGAGGGCCTCCTCGACGAGCGCCTTCTGCTGCTCGGTGTGCAGCTGCATGTAGCCCACGGCGGGTGCGGCCGACGACGGGCGCCCCGCGTAGGCGAGCTCCTGGTCGGGCCTCATGTGCCGCAGCAGGTAGTGCTGGATGCGGTGCCAGGCGCCCTGGTTGCGCGGCTCCTCCTGCGCCCACACGACGTGCTTCGCGTTCGGGTAGAGCTCGAGCTGCGCGGCGAACTCCTCGTGGGGGAAGGGATAGAGCTGCTCGATGCGCACGATCGCGACGTCCTCCACCCCGCGCTTCGCGCGCTCGGCGGCGATGTCGTAGTACACCTTGCCCGAGCAGGCGACGAGGCGCTTCACCTTCTTCGGCGTGAGCTTCTCCACCTCGGGAATCACGACCTGGAAGCCGCCGCCCGCCAGGTCCGCGAGCGGCGAGGTCGCCTCCTTCTTGCGCAGCAGGCTCTTCGGCGTCATCACGATGAGGGGCTTCCTCAGGGGCCGCTCGACCTGGCGGCGGATCATGTGGAAGAACTGCGCCGCCGTCGAGGGGACGCACACCTGGATGTTGTGCTCGGCGCACAGCTGCAGGTAGCGCTCGAGGCGCGCCGAGGAGTGCTCGGGCCCCTGCCCCTCGTAGCCGTGGGGCAGGAACATCGTGAGACCGCACAGCCGCCCCCACTTCGCCTCGCCCGAGGCGATGAACTGGTCGATCACCACCTGCGCGCCGTTCGCGAAGTCGCCGAACTGCGCCTCCCAGATCACGAGCTCGAAGGGCTGCGCGGTCGCGTAGCCGTACTCGAAGCCGAGCACCGCCTCTTCCGAGAGCACCGAGTCGATCACGAGGAAGTTCGCCTGGCCGGTGCGGATGTTCTGCAGCGGCACGTACACGCCCGAGTCCCAGCGTTCGCGGTTCTGGTCGTGCAGGACCGCGTGGCGGTGCGCGAAGGTGCCCCGTCCGGAGTCCTGCCCCGAGAGGCGCACCGGATGCCCCTCGTCGACGAGCGAGGCGTAGGCGAGGTTCTCCGCCATGCCCCAGTCGAGCGGGGCCTTGCCTTCGCCCATCTCGCGGCGCGCGGCGAGCAGGCGCTCGACCGACGGGTGCAGCTTGAAGTCCGGCGGCACGTCGGTGAGGCGCGAGGCGTAGTGCTTGAGCTTCGCGAGCGGCACGGCCGTCTGCGCGGGATGGCGCCAGTCCACGCCCACGTACGGCGCCCAGTCGATCGCGAGCGCCGACTTGAGCCCGTAGAGGATCTTCGGGTTCGTGCCCTTGCCCGCGTCCAGGGCCCCGCGCACGCTCGTCACCAGCTCGTCGCCGTACCCGGGCGCGACGACGCCTTCGCGCTCGAGGAGGTCCGCGTAGAGCTTGCGGGTGCCCGGGTGCTGCGCGATCTTCTTGTACATGAGCGGCTGGGTCACGAAGGGCTCGTCCTGCTCGTTGTGGCCGAGGCGGCGGAAGCAGACGAGGTCGACCACGACGTCCTTGTGGTAGCGCTGCCGGTAGTCGAGCGCGACGGCGGCCACCATGACGCACGCCTCGGGGTCGTCGCCGTTCACGTGGAAGACGGGCGCCTCGACCATCTTGGCGATGTCGGTCGCGTACAGGGACGAGCGCGCGTCGCGGGTGTCCGAGGTGGTGAAGCCGATCTGGTTGTTCACCACGAGGTGCACGGTGCCGCCGGTCTTGTAGCCGCGCGTCTGCGACAGCTCCAGCGTCTCCATGATCACGCCCTGGCCCGCGAAGGCCGCGTCGCCGTGGATGAGCAGCGGCAGCACCTGGTCGCCCGTGTGGTCGCCCCGGCGGTGCTGGCGCGCG
>Ga0187776_10000045_pt1 | contig 62127 bp, 52 predicted proteins | sample 0216_BV02_MP12_2_FD_132426 | JGI IMG/M metagenome (GOLD analysis project Ga0187776, IMG submission 132426) | Tropical peat soil microbial communities from peatlands in Department of Meta, Colombia - 0216_BV02_MP12_20_MG | ecosystem: Environmental > Terrestrial > Soil > Wetlands > Peat | place...
CGAACTGGTTGAGCAGGCGGTTCACCTCCTGGACCTGGACGCCGGCGCCCGCGGCGATGCGGCGCTTGCGGGAGGCCTTGATGAGCTCGGGCTTGCGCCGCTCGAGCGGCGTCATCGAGTTGATGATCCCCTCGGTGCGCTTGAGCGCCTTCTCCTGCAGGTCGGGCGAGGCCTGCGCCATCTGCGTGAGCTGCACCGGGAGCTTGTCCGCGAGGCTCGCGATGCCGCCCATCTTCTTCATCTGCGCGATCTGCGCCTTGAAGTCCTCGAGGTCGAAGTCCTTCCCCTTGCGGAACTTCTCGGCGAGCTTCTCGGCCTCCTTCTCGTCGACCTTGGCGCGCGCCTCCTCGACGAGCGAGAGGATGTCGCCCATGCCGAGGATGCGCGAGGCCATGCGCTCGGGATGGAAGGCCTCGAGGCCGTCCATCTTCTCCGAGACGCCCACGAACTTGATCGGCTTGCCGGTGATGTGGCGCACCGAGAGCGCCGCGCCTCCGCGCGCGTCGCCGTCGAGCTTGGTGAGGATGATGCCGGTGAGGGGGAGCGCCTCGCCGAAGGCGCGCGCGACGTTCACCGCGTCCTGGCCCTGCATGGAGTCCACGACGAAGAGCGTTTCGATCGGGTCGAGGGCGGCGTGCAGCTCGCGCGCCTCGCTCATCATCGCCTCGTCGATGCCGAGGCGCCCCGCGGTGTCCACGATCAGCACGTCGAAGAAGTGGCGCTTCGCGTGGTCGAGCGCGGCGCGGGCGATGTCCACGGGCTTGCCCGACGGGTCCGCGGGGAACACCTCGATGTCGAGGCTCCTGCCGAGGGTCGCGAGCTGCTCGAGGGCGGCCGGCCGGTAGACGTCGGTGGAGACGAGGAGCACCTTCTTCTTCGTGGTCGCGCGGATGAGCCGCGCGAGCTTGCCCGCGCTGGTGGTCTTCCCGGAGCCCTGCAGCCCCGCGAGGAGGATGACCGCGGGAGGCTGCGTCGCGAAGCTCAGTGCCGCGTTCGCCCCGCCCATGAGCTCGACGAGCTCCTGGTGCACGACGCCCACCAGCGCCTGGCCGGGGGTGAGGCTCCCGATCACCTCCCGGCCCAGCGCCTTCTCCTTCACCTTCGCGACGAAGTCCTTGACCACCGGCAGGCCCGCGTCGGCATCCAGGAGGGCGAGGCGCACCTCGCGCAGCATCTCCTGGACGTTGTCCTCCGTGATGCGCGCGTGGCCCCGCAGCGTCTTCACGACGGACGACAGGCGTTGGGTCAGGGCGTCGAGCATGGGAATTGGTAAACTGGATGAACGTCGGTCGAGGGGCCGGCACTGAAATGCCTGATTTGCTTTTATATTTTAGCACCGCCGCCGTCTGGCTCCTGCTCGCGGGGATGGCGTGGCGCACGAGCCGGGTCGCCGCGGCGCCCGGCGGCCCTGCGGCCCGGGACGACGTGCGGATCGAGACCGTCCTGGTGCCCCTCGCGCTCGCCCTGAACGGCCTGCTGCTCTACCGCAGCATCGTGCACCCGGACGGGCTCGACATGAGCGTGGGCAACGGCGTCGCGATGCTCGTGTGGCTCACGGTGCTCATCTACTGGCTCGCGGGGCTCGCCTTCCGGGGGCTCGCGGGCATCCTCGGCCTCATGGCGCCCATCGCCTTCGGGGCGGTCGTGCTGCAGGTCTCGATCATGAGCGTGCACCACGTGGTGAACTACGGCGGGGACCCGCTGTTCGCGCTGCACTTCGCGATCGCGATGCTCGCCTACGCGCTCTACTTCGTGGCCACGGTGCACGCGCTGGTCATGCTCGCCGAGGAGAAGTGGCTGCACCGGGGCGTGCTCCCGCCGTTCATCCGCAGCCTCCCGCCGCTGCTCGAGATGGAGGCGCTGCTGTTCCGCATCCTGCTCGCCGCCTTCGTGCTGCTCACGCTCACGGTGGTCTCGGGCCTGTTCTTCTCGGACGAGATCTTCGGCAAGCCCTTCACCCTCACCCACAAGAACGTCTTCGCGATCATCTCCTGGTTCATCTTCGGGGGGCTGCTCGCCGGGCACTTCGTGCGCGGCTGGCGCGGCCGCACCGCCGTGTACTGGACGCTCGCGGGCTTCACCGCGCTCATGCTCGCGTACGTCGGGAGCAAGGCGGTCCTCGAGCTCATCCTCAAGCGCGGGCTGTCGCCCACCCCTTGATCGACGTCGTCCCCCTGCGCTGGCTCTTCGGCGCGCTCGCCGCGCTGCTCGCGGTCTCGGGCTTCTTCTCGATGTCCGAGACCTGCATGATGGCCCTCAACCGCTACCGCCTGAGGCACCTCGTGCGCGAGGGCAACACCGGCGCGAAGCTCGCCTCGGCGCTGCTCGAGCGCACCGACGAGCTGCTCGCCTTCATCCTCGCGGGCAACACGCTGTTCAACGCCGCCATCACGATCCTGGTGGCGGAGATCTGCCGCCGGCTCCTCGGCAACGCCGAGTTCGTGCTCGCGATCGCGACCGTCGCGGCGAGCTTCGCGATCCTGATCTTCGCCGAGATCCTGCCCAAGATCCTCGGCGCGACCTACTCGGAGGCGATCGCGCTCGCCGCCTCCTACGTCCTCACGCCGCTCATCCGCGTCACGCGCCCCCTCATGTGGATCGTGAACGTGTTCGTGCGCGGCCTGCTCAGGGTGCTGCGCATCCGCCAGGTGGGCGAGAGCAGCGCGCAGCCGCTCAGCATGGAGGAGCTGCGCACGCTGGTGCTCGAGGGGGGCAAGTTCATCCCGAAGAAGCACCGCTCGATCTTCCTCAACCTCTTCGAGCTGGAGGACATGACGGTCGACGACACGATGACGCCGCGCGGGCAGATCGAGGCGATCGACCTCGCCGACGACATCGAGAAGGTGCGCGACGCGCTCGCGACCGCGCACCATACGCGGCTCGTGGTGTGCGAGGGCGGCCTCGACAACGTCGTGGGCATGGTGCACGTGCGCAAGGTCCTGAGCGTCGCGCACCGCGAGCAGGTCGACGCGCAGTCGCTGCGCGCCATCATGCGCGAGCCCTATTACGTCCCCGAGGGCACGCCGCTGCTCACCCAGCTCGGCAACTTCCAGGACAACCAGCGCCACATGGGGCTGGTGGTCGACGAGTACGGCGAGATCCTGGGGCTGGTCACCATGAAGGACATCCTCGAGGAGATCGTGGGGGAATTCACCAGCCAGGCGATCGGCAGCGCCGCCTACTTCCACCGGGAGGACGACGGCGCCGTCATCGCCGACGGCGCCTGCTCGCTGCGGGTGCTCAACCGCAAGGCGGGCTTCGACTTCCCGCTCGAGGGCCCGAAGACCATCAACGGGCTGCTCCTCGAGCAGCTCGAGGAGATCCCCGAGGCCGGCACGCGCCTCGTGGTCTCGGACCACCCGGTGGAGATCCTCCAGGTTCAGAACCGGATGGTGAAGGTGGTGCGGATCCTGCCGAAGCCCGCCGCGCCCCAGGCGCGCGCCGCCTAGCGCCGCGCGGGCGGGGCGCAATAGCGCCGGACGAAGGCGCGGTCGATGCGGTCCTTCCAGCGCCAGACCCAGCCGCCCTCCCAGGACCAGTCGCCCCATACGCCGACCGCGTGGCGGTTGCCCGTCGAGACCAGCGCGAGGTAGCGCTCGCCGGTGCGAAAGGGCGTGAGCGGCTCGCCCGCGAGCGCGGCGCGCAGGTTCGCGGCGAGGGTCGGCGCGGCCCGCACGGCGAAGACGCCCGCCTTCGCGTGGGGACGGCCCTCGACGCCCGCGCAGTCGCCCGCGCCGAAGACGTCGGGATGGGACACCGACTGGAGGCACTCGTTGGTGAGCAGGAACCCGCGCTCGTCGGTCGAGAAGCCCGATTCGCGGATCCAGGCGTGGGCGGACCCGCCGGTGGCGAAGAACACGGCGTCGGAGGCGAACTCGAGCCCCTGCTCGAGGCGCACGTAGTCGGGCCCGACCTCCGTCACGGCGCTGCCCAGGTGCAGGCCCACGTTGCGCTTGCGCAGCTTCGCGGTGAGGCGCTGGCGCGCCCCCTCCGGGAACCCGGGCACGGCGTGCCCCGTGTTGGTGATGACGCGCACGTGGGCCCACGCGAGCCCCAGCTCCTGCCGCAGCCGGTACTCCATCGCGAGCGCGAGCTCCACGCCCGCGGCCCCCCCGCCCACCACCGTGACCGCGCCGATCTCCCCTTCGCGCGCGCGCACGATCACGTCGCTCCAGCCCTTCACGGCGCGCTCGAGCGGTCGCACGGGCACCCCGTGCCTGTCGACCCCGCGCACGCCGACGGTGTAGGGGGCGAGGCCCACGTCGAGCGAGAGCGCGTCGTAGCGGAACCGCGCGCCGTTCTCGCACGCGACCTCGTGCTCGCCCGTGCTCACGTGCGCGACCGAGCTCTGCTCGAGGCTCACGCGGGCCCGCTCGGCGAGCGCGCGCAGGTCGATCGAGCACTCGTCGATCTCGTAGTGCCCCGCGAACAGCCCCGGCACCATCCCCGAGTACGTGAGCCACGGGTAGGGCGTGATCAAGGTCGCGTGCAGGCTCTCGTCGGGGCGCTCGGCGAGGTCGCGCAGGACCTCCACGTGGGCGTGCCCGCCGCCCAGCAGCACCAGGCGCTTCACCGCGCGCCCCCCGCGGCCTCGAGGCGGAAATCCCCGAACCACGCCGTCGCCCTCTCCCCCGTCTGGTCCGTGTCGTTGCCCGCGGCGATGCCCGAGAGCGCGGGAAGCGGCCCTTCGTCGCCGAAGGCGAGGCGGTAGTCGGCGACGAGGTCGCGCCGCTCCGGGACCCAGCGGCCGGCCCGCGAGTCCCCGCTTTCGAGCACGACGACGCGCACGCGGTCGGTGTACGGGCTCCAGGCCGACGTGCCGACCGGGTGCCGGTTGTCCCAGACGTAGCAGATGGCGGTGGTGGGAAGCTGCGAGCCGTAGAGGAGCCGCGCGAGCAGGATCCGCACGCGCGCGCTGAACGGCAGGCGGGAGACCGGCACGTCGAAGAACGCGTAGACGCGCGCGGCGAAGTCGTCCCCGCTCTTCGCCGCGAGGTCGCCCTTCGCGACGACGTGGTCGATCTTCCAGCGCCACGCGAGGACGTTGCGCGCGGCGAGGTCCTCGTGCAGCGTCTGCGCGAGCGTCCCGGCCGCCGCTTCCGAGCGCACGCGCAGCACCGTCGTGCCGTTCTCGTCGACGAGCGCGAACGAGGGAGCCTTCGCGCGCGGCGGCACCAGCTCGCGCCACGCCGCCGCCGGCGCCGAGCCGGGCGTGAGCGACGAGAAGGAGATCACGGCGGCGGGCGCCGCGGCGAGCGCCGCCGGCACGAGGAGCGCCGCGCCGAGCGGCCGGCATCTCACGAGAGCACCTCGGCGAGCAGGCCCTCGCGCCGCAGCCGCGCGTAGTCCTCGGGGCGATCGACGTCCCAGAGCGCGGGAAGCTCCTCCCACCGGGCGCGCAGCTGCGCGAGGCGCTCGCGCGTCTGGGCCATCACCGCGGCCCCGCCCCAGGCGATGCCTTCGAAGAGGCGCGGCAGCGCGCGCGCGACGCCGACCAGCACGTAGCCGCCGTCCTCGGCGGGAACGAGGACCACATCCTGCGCCTCGAGCGCCCCGGCGGCCCGCGCGAGGTGCTCCCCGGTGAGCGCGGGGCAGTCGGAGCCGATCAGGAGCAACCGCCCGCCCGCCGCCCACGCGGGCTCGAAGGCCCGCAGCATGCGCTCGCCCAGGTCCGCGCCGCGCTGCGCCTCGAGCGCCACGCCGAACTCGTCGCGGCAGCGCTCGAAGAAAGGGTGGCTCGCGTCCGGCGAGCACCAGAGCGACACGGGGCCCACCCGCGCCTGCACCGCGGTGGCGAGCGCGTGGCGCACGAGCCCCGCGTGCAGGCTCGCCGCCGCGCTCGGCCCCAGCACCGCGGCGAGACGCGTCTTCACGCCGCCCGCGACGGGCGCCTTCGCGAACACGGCGATCGCCGCCTCAGGGCGAGGTGCGCTCGACGTCATAGCGGCGGGCCAGGCGGTGCGGATCGGCGCCCAGGGCGTAGGCGAGGCGCAGGCGCCACATGAGGGCCATGGTGCGCCAGGGGCCGCGGCGCTCCCAGCGCCGGCCGGAGGTCGTCACGCGCTCGGCGAGGCACGCCGGGGCTGAAGCGCGCTTGAGCGCCTTGCTGAGCGCCACGTCCTCCATGAGCGGGATGTCGGGAAAGCCGCCGGCGGCCTCGAAGGCCGCGCGCCGCACGAAGATCGCCTGGTCGCCCGTGGCGATCCCCGTGAGCCGGGAGCGCAGGTTCATGGCCGCGGCGATCAGCCGAAGCGGCCACGCGCGCCCCTCGATGCGCACGTCGAAACGGCCCCAGGCGCGGCGCGGGTCGGCGAGCGCCGCCTCGATCGCCTCGAGGGCGCCTTCCGGAAGCGACGTGTCGGCGTGCAGGAAGAGCAGGACGTCGCCGCGGCTCGAGCGGGCTCCGGCGTTCATCTGGGAAGCGCGCCCGCGCGGGGCCTCGAGCACGCGGTCGGCCCAGGACGCGGCGAGCGCCCGGGTCGCGTCGCGGCTCGCGCCGTCGACCACGATCACCTCCGCGCCGCGCGCGCGCAGGCCCTGCAGCGGGGCGAGGGCGCGCTCGATGCCCGCCGCCTCGTCCAGCGTGGGAACGACGATGGAGACCCGTGCCATGGGCGCGATTGTAACGTCCGCCCCCGGAACGTCACGGTTTCGCGTCGTTGAGCGACCAGTCGTAGTCGAGGAACGCGACCTCGGCCTGCTGCGCGCGCACGCGCTCGCGGTCCTGCGGGCGGTCGGCGAGGAGGTCGGCGTATTTCGCGAGCGCGGCCTTCACGGACGTGTAGCCGTGCCAGCCGTGCTCGAAGTCCTTGCCGTACCAGTCGAAGATCTTCGAGACCTCGAGCCGGCCGGACGCCGAGTCGTAGCGGTTGCGCGTGCGGTCGGAGAGGAACCGTCTCATCGCGTCCTCGAGCTGGGCGTCGAGGCGGTCGGCGACGTAGGCCTCGTTGCGCAGCATCGGGCAGCCGACCGAGGCGCACACCACCGCCACGTGCACGCGCGGCTCGTCGTACACGCCAACCTTCCGCAGCATCCCGTGCTCGATCCCGTCGAGGTTCATCGGCTCGCCGAAGAGCGTGAAGAACCGGTCCTTCCACGGGTTGCCGAAGAAGGTCCCGAAGTCGCGGATCGAGCGGATGTCGGGATAGCGCGTGAGGATCTTCTCGATGGTGAAGGCGTTGTAGGCGTTGACGAGGAACGCCTCCTGCTGCGGCTTGCTCCAGCCGTCGAAGTCGCCGCGCGTCACCTTCTCGTCGTCGGCGAGCACGGCCTTGAGCTGCGCGCGGTCGCGGGCCATGCCCGCGTAGTCCACGCGCGAGGCGACGCCGTTCGCGATGTAGCGCACGTGCTTCGCGAGCAGCGCGTTCCACGCGGCGTAAGTGTGGTCGAAGGCCGCCGCGGGGAGGGGGGCGGCGGCGAGGACGAGGACGGCGAGGAACCGGCGCGCGACCATGACCGCCTCAGTCGTCGCCCGGATTGCCGGCCGCGTCGTAGTAGGGGCGCGTGTCCGAGAGCCCCGTGAGGCGCACGAGCACCGCGCCGAGGCCCCCCGCCCCGCGCGCCCAGTCGTTGTAGGCCTCGGCGAGCGCCATCTGCCCCCGCGTCACGCGCGCGCGCCGCCACGCCCCGGCGGCGTACTTGCTCGCCTCGGCGAGCGTCGGATAGGCATGGATCGTCCCGAGGATGCCCTTCAGGCCGATGCCGTGCCGCATCGCCGCGACGAGCTCGGCGAGGATCTCGCCCGCGTGCTCGCCCGCGACGGTGGCGCCCAGGATGCGGTCGCCGCCCGGGCGCGTGAGCACCTTCACCATGCCGCGGGCCTCGCCGTCGGCGATCGCTCGGTCGAGGTCGTCGATGCCGTACACGCTCACCTCGTGCGGGATCTTCCGCGCGCGCGCCTCCTGCTCGTTGAGGCCCACGCGCGCCACCTCGGGGTCGGTGAAGGTGACCCACGGCACCACCGACCAGTCGACGCGCAAGCGCCGGAAGCGCCCGAAGAGCGCGTTCACGGCGCAGTACCACGCCATGTGCGAGGCCGTGTGCGTGAACTGGTAGGGCCCGGCGACGTCGCCGCAGGCGTAGATGTTGGGATAGATCGTCGCGAGGTGCTCGTCCACCTCGACGGTCCCCTGCTTCGTCACGGGGATCCCCAGCTCCTCGAGGCCGTAGCCCGCGGTGTTCGCCACGCGCCCCACGGCGCAGAGGATCTCGTCGCAGGCGATGCGCACCTCGCTTCCGTCGTGCTCGGCGATGATGACCTTCTCCGCGCCCTCGAGGCGCACCGTCTTCGCCCGGTGCCCCGTGAGGACCTCGATGCCCTCGGCGCGGAAGCGGGCCGCGACGAGCTCCGAGAACTCCGGGTCTTCGCGCGTCATGAGGCGCGGGAGCATCTCGACCTGGGTCACCTTCGCCCCCAGGCGCGCGAAGCACTGCGCGAGCTCGCAGCCGATGGGCCCGCCGCCCAGCACCGCGAGGCGCCGCGGCAGGGTGCGCAGGCTCCACACGTTCTCGGAGGTGAGGGGCAGCGCCTCGGCGAGCCCCGGCACGGGCGGGACGAAGGGGCGGGCGCCCGCGGCGATCACGATGCTCTTCGTGGCGAGCGTGCGCGTGCCCCCGCCCGCGAGCGCCACCTCGACCGTCCAGGGGCTCGTGATCCGCGCGGCGCCCTGCAGGCACTCGACCCCGAGCCTCGTGTAGCGCGCGGCCGAATCGTGGGGCTCGACCTCCCGCACGACCCGCTGCACGCGCTCCATCACCTCGGCGAAATCGAGCTGCGCGCTCGCCGCGCGGATGCCGAAGTCGGCCGAGCGCCCCATGTCGGCGACGAGCTTCGCCGAGCGGATGAGCGCCTTCGAGGGCACGCACCCCGTGTTGAGGCAGTCGCCGCCCATGGCGCCCTTCTCGACGAGGGTCACCTTCGCCTTCACCGCCGCCGCGATGTAGGCGGCGACGAGCCCCGCGGAGCCCGCGCCGATCACGACGAGGTTGCGGTCGAACTTCGCCGGGCGCTTCCAGCGCGCGTAGAGCCTGCGCGCCTTCATCGCCGCGAGCGCCCTCTTCGCCGCGAGCGGGAAGACGCCGAGGATCACGAACGCGGCGACGAGCCCCGGGGAGACGCGAAACGCGCCGAGCTGCGTGCCGGCGTAGACGTAGGCGACGGTGCCCGCGAGCATCCCGGCCTGGCTCACCCAGTAGAAGGTCCACGCGCGGATCGGCGTGAGGCCCATCACGAGGTTGATCACGAAGAAGGGGAACGCGGGGACCAGGCGCAGCGCGAACAGGTAGAAGGCGCCCTCGCGCGCGATCCCGTCGTTCACGGGCCTGAGCCTGTCGCCGAAGCGCGCCTGCACCCAGTCGCGCAGCACGAAGCGCGAGGCGAGGAAGGCGAGCGTGGCGCCGATCGTCGAGGCGAAGGAGACGATCACCGTGCCCCACAGGAGCCCGAAGATCGCCCCGCCCGCGAGCGTCATGATCGCCGCCCCCGGCAGCGACAGCCCCGTGACCGCCACGTACACCGCGAAGAATCCGCCCGCGGTGCGAAGGGGATGGTCGCGGGCGTAGGCCTCGATCGCCGAGCGCTGCGACTGGAAGTACTCGAGCGAGACGTAGCGCTGCAGGCCGAGGGCGAAGAACGCGGCGACCAGGATCGCGAGGACCCCGAAGACGGCGAGCTTGCCCTTGCTCATGGAAGCCTCCTCCCCGAAGCGCGCCCGTGCGTCGCGGACGCGTGCCTCACCCTCGCGCGGCGGACGCGGGCCGCGCGCGTTCGATCCCGTGGCGCGGTCCGTGGACGATCCGCCGCTGGTAGGACGCGTGCGCGCTCGAGCCCTCGGGCCAGCTCGCCGTGAAGCGATCGAGCCAGCGCCCATGGTCGTAGTCGACCCGCAGCGCCTCCACGTGCACGCCGGCGACCGCGGCCCCGTACAGGCGCTCGGGGCCGGCGAAGGAGTCGACGCCGATGCGCGTCACCACGCCGAAGCGCGTGCCCTCGAAGTTCGGCATTCCCGCCGCGCCATTGTTCGCGACCGCGCGCGCACGCCCGTCCACGTCGAAGAGCCGCAGCGCCGGCAGGCACGTGTGGGAGCTCGCGAACACGTCCACGCGCGCGTCGCGGAACGCGGAGGCGATCCAGCGCCCGTGCCGCGGGTCGTCGAGGCGGTCGTGCGCGAAGCCCCATCCCGCGAGCGAGGCCGCGTCGCCGTGGACGATGGCGACCCGCGCCGCGCCCACCCGCGCCACGAGGTGCATGGGAAGCGCGCCCAGCCGCGCGCGCAGGTCGGGAACCCCGCGCGCCGTGGCGCGCAGCCGCTCCAGGATCTCGTTCGAGCGCGACACTTCCGCGTCGCTCACGTCGGCCGGATAGGCGCAGCCGCAGCCCGCCCCGCTCTCCTCGCCCGCGATCTCCGTCTCCACGTTGCCGCGCAACGCCCGCTGCGCGAGCACCGCCTCGCTCACGGCGGCGAAATCGCCGGGCGCCACGTCGAACCAGTGGAAGTCGCCGTTGAAGACGAGCTCCACGGGCCCCGCCTCGCGCGCGGCGAGCGCGCCGATCGCGGCGAGCGCCTCCCGGTTGCCGTACAGGCCGCCCGCCACGTAGAGCGTGCGCGCGGCGAGCTCCGGATCGCGATCGAACACCCGGGGCGGATAGAGGTAGGAGACGGGGCAGGTGCGTCCGGGACGGGCCGCGGGCGCTCGGCCGGCCCCGGCGAGCGCGCCGGCGCTCACGCGAGCGCCCCGCCGCAGCTCGACCCCTGCCCCGCGGTGCAGCCGTAGCAGTGGTCGCGCACCGCGATGGGATTGCCCTCGAGGTCGCGCCCCATCATCTGCGTGACGTGCACGCGCGGGCGGCCCGCCACGCGGAGCGCGAGGCCCAGCATCTGGTTGAAGTCGCAGTCGTAGAGGTAGCCCTGCCAGTCCACCGAGACGAGCGACCGGCACATCACCGTCGCGAGGTTCGACTCGCTGTGGGAGCGGCGCAGCAGCTCCATGTACGCGCCAAACTGGCCCTTGGTCACGAGCGTCGAGCCGAAACGCTGGATCGGCATGTTGGCGAGCGTGAGCAGCCGGTTGAACGCGATCCCGCGCTCGCCGAGGACGCGCTTGTAGTCGGCCTCGAGCTTCGCCTGCGCGGGCGGCAGCGTCGCGCCCTGCGGGTTGTAGACGAGGTCGAGCGTGAGGCCGCTTCCCTCGGCGCCGTAGCCGAGCGCGTTGAGCGCGCGGATCGCCGCGAGGCTCGCCTCGTACACGCCCTTGCCGCGCTGGCGGTCGACGAGCTCCGGCGTATAGCAGGGGAGCGAGGCGACGATCGCCACCCGGTGGCCCGCGAGGAACTGCGGCAGGTCCTCCTGGCCGGGCTCGTGGAGCACCGTGAGGTTGCAACGGTCGATCACGTCGCGCCCCAGGGCGCGGGCGCCGCGCACGAGCGGCCGGAACTGGGCGTTGAGCTCCGGCGCCCCGCCCGTGAGGTCGAGCGTGGCGGCCCCGCTCGCGGCGAGGAAGTCGAGGACCTGGCGGGCGGTCGCCTCGGTCATCGCCTCGGTGCGCGTGGGGCCCGCGTTGACGTGGCAATGCACGCACGCCTGGTTGCACACGTAGCCCAGGTTCACCTGGAGCGTCTCGAGGCGGCGCCGGGCGAGCGGGGGGAAGTCGGTGTCGGCGAGCAGGGGCAGGGTGGCGTGCATGGCGCGTGGACGGGCGTTACGGGGACTCGGATCGTCGCGGCCGGGCGTGAACCCATCTTACCAAACGGCTAGACTAGGCCCTTCCCGGCGCGCGCCTCTATGAGTCGGCACGCCTACGGAGAACTGACAACAGCGGGGCCGCGCGCGCATTCCGCCGGCCCTTTCCCGATGGCCGAGGTCGAGCTCAAGTTCGCGGTGGACCCCGCTTCGCGCGCCCGTCTCGCGCGCTCGGCGCCGCTCGCCGGCGCGAAGCCGTCGCGCTCCCGGATCTCGACCACGTACTTCGACACGCCGAAGGCGGAGCTCGCCGCGCACGGCATGGCGCTGCGCCTGCGCCGCGCGGGGCGGCGCTGGATCCAGTCCCTCAAGGCGGGGGGCGAAGGCCCCGGCGGCCTGCACGTGCGCGAGGAGTGGGAGCACGAGCGGCGCGGCCCGGGCATCGACCTCTCGGCCTTCGCCGCCACGCCCCTCGCCGCGCTGCACGGCGCGAAGCGCCTCCACGAGCGCCTCGTTCCCGTGTTCACGGTCGACGTGGTCCGCACCACGTGGGTCGTCGAGCCCGCGCCCGGATGCCGCCTCGAGGTCGCGCTCGACGTGGGCGAAGTGCGCTCGGGAAGGCGCTCGCAGGCGCTGTCGGAGCTGGAGATCGAATGCCTCGAGGGCGATGCGCGCTGCGCCTTCGACCTCGCGCGGCGCCTCCTCGACGAGCTGCCGATGCGCCCGAGCGCGGTCACCAAGGCCGAGCGCGGCTGCCGGCTGCACGCGGGGCGCGCGCCCGCGCCCGTCAAGGCCCGGCCCGTCGCCCTCGAGCGCGCGCTGCCCCTCGTCGAGGCCGCGCGCGCGCTCGTGCGCTCGGGCCTTGCGCATCTGCAGGCGAACGAGGAAGGGGTGCTCGCCACCACCGACCCCGAATTCGTGCACCAGGCGCGCGTCGCGATGCGGCGCACGCGCTCGGCGCTGCGCATCTTCCGGGAGACCGTGGGCGAGGAGCGTTCCCGCGCCTGGCGGGACGAGCTCGGCGAATCCGCCGGCGCCCTGGGCGAGGCGCGCGACTGGGACGTCTTCGCGCTCGAGTCCCTGCCGCCGGCCCTCCAGGCCTACGGCGATGCCGCGCTCGCGAAGCAGGTGCTCGCGCGCGCGGCCCGCCGCCGCGCCCGGGGACGCGCCGCGTCCCGCGCCGCCCTCGCGGCACCGCGCCATGCCCGCGCCGTGCTCGACCTCGCGCGCTGGCTCTCGCGCGCCGATCCGGATCCTCCGGTCGCGGCCGAGGAGCCGCTCGCGCGCTTCGCGGCGCGCGCCATCCGCAAGCGCCACAAGCGCCTCGTCGAGGACTCCCGGCACCTCGCCCGCCTCGACGCCGCCGCCCGCCACCGCCTGCGCATCGACGCGAAACGGCTGCGCTACGGCGTCGAGGGGCTCGCATCGCTCTTCGCGCCCCGCGCCATCGGCCCCTATCGCGACCTGCTCGCCGGGCTCCAGGATGCGCTCGGCGAGGCGAACGACGCGGCCACGGCCGGCCGCCTCGTGGGCGAGCTCGGCGCCCCCGAGACCTTCGTCGCGTTCGCGCGGGGATGGTTCGCGGCGCGGGAACGCGGCGACCCGGCGCGCCTCGAGCATCTGGTGCGCGCGCTGCGCCGACGCCGCCCGCCCGGCTCGTAGGGGTCCGCGGCAGGCCGCGCCGTTGATCTTCCGCAACCGCCGGCGCGGGCGCGGTGGGACACTGGCCACGGGTCCCGACCCGCCCGCCACTTCCGCCATGCGACTGCCCGCGACCGCTTCCGTCCTCATCGCCTGCGCCCTGCTCGGCACGGCGCCGTTCGCCTCGGCCGCGGACGTGCAGCGCGGGCGCTCGCTCTACGAGCTGCGATGCGGCGGCTGCCACGCGGTGAGCGTCCACGGGCGCGCGAAGCGCGAGGCGCGCGACCCGGGCGACGTGCGGCATTGGGTGAAGCGCTGGGGGGACTACCTGCACCTGCAGTGGGGCGAGGAGGAGGTCGACGACGTCGCGGCCTACCTCGACGCGACCTACTACCACTTTTCGTGCGACAAGCCGCCGTGCCGCGTCGGCCTCGCCGGGCCCGGGGGGCCGCGGGGCGCGCGCGCATCCACGACGCGAGGGAGGGAGCCTTGTTCGAGTCCGCCGAGATCGGCCACCGGCTGAAGAAGTCCGAGTTCAGGCGCGAGGCGCCGAAGCTGCGCGAGCGCCTGCTCGAATTGCAGTTCCGGCTGCTCCAGAAGGGCGACTTCCCCGTCGTGATCCTCGTGAACGGCGTGGACGGCGCGGGCAAGGGCGAGACCGTGAACCTCCTCAACGAGTGGATGGACCCGCGCCACATCCGCACGCGCGCCTTCGTCGCGATGGCGGACGCCGAGCGCGAGCGCCCCGAGATGTGGCGCTTCTGGCGCGAGCTCCCGCCCAAGGGGCACATCGGCATCCTCTTCGGCTCGTGGTACACCGACCCGATCCTCAAGCGCGTGATGGGCCACGAGAAGCGCGCGGTGTTCGAGCACCGCCTCGAGCGCATCCGCCACTTCGAGCGGATGCTGGTCGCCGAAGGCGCGGTGCTGCTGAAGCTCTGGTTCCACCTCTCGAAGAAGGCGCAGAGGAAGCGGCTGAAGGAGCTCTCCTCGGACAAGCGCACCGCGTGGCGCGTCGGTCCCGGCGAGTGGGAGCGCTGGGGGCACTACGACGAGTTCGTCGACGTGTGCGAGGACGCGCTGCGCGAGACGAGCACCGGGGAGGCGCCCTGGGAGGTGATCGAGGGAAGCGACCACGAGTACCGCTCGCTCACGGCGGGAAGGCTCCTCGAGGAGGCGCTCGCCGTGCGCCTGAAGGGCAAGCGCCCGGTCCTCGCGCCGCCGGCCCCGCCCCCGGAGCCGCCGATCGACGGGCGCACGCTCCTCGCTTCCTTCGACTACAAGCGCCGCCTCGACCCGAAGCCGTACGCGAAGGAGCTCCTCGCGCTCCAGGCGGACATCAACGCGCTCACCCGCTCGAAGAAGATGCGTGGCCGCTCCCTCGTCATGGTCTTCGAGGGCATGGACGCCGCGGGCAAGGGCAGCACCATCCGGCGCATCACGCAGGCGATGGACGCGCGCTTCTACCGCATCGTCCCGATCGCCGCGCCCACCGACGAGGAGCGCGCGCAGCCCTACCTGTGGCGGTTCTGGCGCCACATCCCGGGCCACGGGCAGGCGACGCTCTTCGATCGCTCCTGGTACGGGCGCGTGCTCGTCGAGCGGGTCGAGAAGTTCGCCTCGGAGTTCGACTGGATGCGCGCCTACCACGAGATCAACGACTTCGAGGAGCAGCTCACGGAGGCCGGGGCCATCGTCGCCAAGTTCTGGCTCGCGATCACGCCCGCCGAGCAGCTGCGCCGCTTCCGGGCGCGCCAGAACACGCCCTACAAGCGCTTCAAGATCACCGCCGAGGACTGGCGCAACCGCAAGAAGTGGCCCGCGTACGAGCGCGCGGTGAACGACATGATCGAGCGCACGTCGACCGATCACGCGCCGTGGAACGTGATCGCCTCGGACGACAAGCTCTTCGCGCGCATCGAGGTGCTCGAGCGGCTGCGCGCGGCGATGAAGACGGCGCTCTGAGGCCGCACGCATGAGCCTCACGGCACTCTTCCAGCGGCAGATCGCGGCGGCGATGGCGATCGCGCTCGTCCTGGTGCTGGTGCTGCTATGGCTGCGACCCGCCGACAAAGCGAGCGTGCGCAACTCCCTGCTCCTGCTCGGCGTGTGCGCCATCGCGCAGCTCGTCGACGTCGTGGCGGCCGGCATCGGGGTGCACCGGACGGCAGCGATCGCGGCGGACGCGGCGAGCGTGCTCGCGGGCCTCGTGCTGGTGCGCCTCACGGCGATCCTCGCCTTCCGCGTGGTGCTCCCCGCCGCGGGCGCGCATCCCGCGCGCATCGTCGAGGACCTCGCCACCGCGCTTCTCTTCTTCGCCTGGGGCTTCGTGTGGCTGCGTCTCGCGGGCGTGGACCTCGCGAGCCTCGTCACGACCTCGGCGATCATCACCGCGGTGATCGGCTTCTCGATGCAGCAGTCGCTCGGGAACGTGCTGGGGGGCGTGGTACTGCAGCTCGACCGGTCGCTCAAGCCCGGCTACTGGGTACGGCTCGACGACGTGAGCGGGCGCATCGTGGAGATCACCTGGGGCCATACCGCGATCGAGACGCGCAACGGCGAGACGGTGGTCGTGCCGAACGGGTGGCTGATCCAGAACCGCTTCATGGTCATCGGCACGCGCGGGGACCCCGAGGGCCCGTGGCGGCGCTGGATAAGGCTCAACGTGGACCTCTCGGCCAATCCGGCGGACGTCTGCCGCATCCTCGAGGAGGCGGTGACGAACGCCGTGATCGAGAACGTGGCGCTCGAGCCCGGGCCCAGCGCCGTGCTCATGGAGATCGGCCCGCGGCACGGCGCCTACGCCCTGCGCTACTGGATGATCGACCGCAAACCCGACGACGCAACCGACAGCCGCGTGCGCATGCACGTGGTGGCGGCGCTCTCGCGGCACGGCATGCGCCTGGGCGCGCCGTACACCGAGCAGCTCGAGGTGCACGACACCGAGGCGCACCGCACGATGGAGGCGGCGGCGGAGCACCGGCGGCGCGTCGCGGCGCTCGCCGCCGTCGAGCTCTTCGCGCCGCTCTCGGACGCGGAGCGCGAGGCCCTCGCCCCGCACCTGGAATACGCGCCCTTCGCCGCCGGGGACGTGATGACGCGCCAGGGCGCCGTCGCCCACTGGCTCTATCTGGTGATCTCGGGCACCGCGGACGCGCTCGTCGAGACGCCCGAGGGGCGCAAACCCGTGGGCACGCTCGGCGCGGGCGAGGTGTTCGGCGAGCTGGGCATGATGACCGGCGAGCCGCGGCGCGCCACCGTGGTCGCGCACAGCGACGTCGCCTGCTACCGGCTCGACAAGTCGGGATTCGCCGAGATCCTGAGGAACCGCCCCGACATCGCCGAGTCGATCTCGCGCATCCTCACGCGCCGCGAGGCGGAGCGTGCGACGCGCGCGCACTGGACGCCGCACGAGGCCCGCGCCGCCGCGAAGGACGACATGCTCGACCGCATCCGCCGCTTCTTCGGGATCGAGGAGAAGGCGGCCGCGGACTAGGCGAGCGTGAGGCGGATGCGGTTGCGCCCGAAGAGGTACGCGTACTCGGCCGTCGCGGTGAGGCCGTGCGCGAGGAGCACGCCCAAGCCCCCCTCGCGCCGGGCGCTCGCCAGGGCCTCGAGCATGTCGCGGGTGGCGCGGGCGAAGGGGTTGAAGGGAGCCGCGCGGTCCTCGTAGCTGAGCTCCACGCGCCCGTCGCGCGCCGCGAGGCCGATCCACACCGGCGCGTCGCTGCCGCCCGCGTGGGCGTGCTTCACGGTGTTGAGGAAGAGCTCCTCCAGCACCAGGTTCGCCCGCAGGCAGGTGTCGCGCGGCACCGCGGCCGCGCGGCAGAAATCCTCCACGAACGCGCGGGCGAGGCGCCAGGCCTCGGGCCGGGACGGAAACATCCCCATTCGGCTTGTGACGGCGTTCACAGGTCGGCTTCCTCCCTTTTTGGCATCATTAGGGACGCGAAAACAACCTTTGGCAAGCAAGGAGGCTCGCATGCGCAAGGTCTGGATGGTGGTTGCGGCGATGGCGGCCCTGCCGGCGCTCGGCGCCGACGTCGGCCTGATCAAGGTCTCCCACGGCTCGGTCGCGATCGAGCGGGCCGGGGCGAGGATGCCCGCCCCCGTGGGCACGGCGCTGGAGCCCTCCGACGTGATCGTCACCGGCGCCGACGGCTCCGCGGGCATCACGTTCACCGACAACAGCCTCGTTTCCGTCGGCCCGGACAGCGTGTTCGCGATCGACAAGTACGCCTTCGACGACACGACGTACGCGGGCGAATTCCAGGGCACGCTCAGCAAGGGCCGGCTCGCCGCGGTCTCCGGCAAGATGGTCAAGCAGTCGCCCGAGTCGATGAAGATCCGCACGCCTTCGGCGGTGATGGGCGTGCGCGGCACCGAGTTCGTCGTGCAGGTGGACGAGCCCGCGGCCGCGGCCCGCTAGGCGCTTCCCCTTGCTGCGGATCGCGGCCGCCCTGCTCGCGGCGGCCCTCGCGGCCGGCTGCGCCTCGCAGCCCGTCTCGCCCGCCCTCTTCGCGGTCCTGCCGGCGCCCGACGGGCACATCGGCTCGATCGTCGTCGAGCGCGAGGGCGAGCGCCACGTCATCGACACGGCCTACGGCGCCCAGCGCCTGGGCGCCGACGGCGGCGTGCGGGCCGAAAGCCTCACGCCGGCGCAGGTGAACGCGAGCTTCGGCACCACCCTCGCGGCGTTGCCCGCGCCCCCGGCGACCTTCACCCTGTATTTCCTCGAGGACAGCGACGAGCTCACCCCGGAGTCGAAGGCCGAGCTGCAGCAGATCTTCGCCGAGATCAAGCGCCGGCCGCTGCCCGACATCGTCGTCATCGGCCACACGGACACCGTGGGCGGGCTGCGCTACAACGACCGCCTGTCGCTCGCGCGGGCCCAGAAGATGCGCCAGATGCTGATCGACCTGGGGATCCCCGCCGATCGCATCCAGGCGCGCGGGCGCGGCAAGCGCGAGCCCCTCGTGCCCACCGGCAACGAGGTCCCCGAGCCGCGCAACCGCAGGGTCGAGATCAACGTCCGCTAGGGTCTAGCCCCCCTCCCAGCGCACGGCGAGCAGGGTGATGTCGTCGGCGGGCTCGGCCTCCCCCGCGAAGCGCGTCACCTCCGAGCGCACGCGCTCGACCACCTGCGCGGGGTCCGCGTCGCCCGGTAGCCACGTGAGCGCCGTCTTCAGGCGCTCCGCCGTGAAGAACTCGCGCCGCGCGTTCATGGCCTCGGTCACGCCGTCGCTCACCACGCAGAGCCATTCCCCCGGGCGCAGCGTGCGCCGCCCCGTCGGCCACTCGAAGCCGTCGATCACGCACAGCGGCGGCCCTCCCGAGGAGCCGAAGCGCTCGGGAACGCCGTTCGGGAGGCGGCCGAAGGGCGCCTCGTGCCCCGCGTTCGCGTACTCGAGCTCGCCCGTGAGCAGGTCCAGCACGCCGGCGAACACCGTCACGAACAGGTGCTCGGGGTTCTCGCGCGCGATCTCGCGCTGCGCGCGGGCGAGGACTTCCTCCCCGAGGCGGCCGCCGGCCGCGACCGCGCTCTTGAGCTCCGCCTTCACGGCCGCCATGAAGAGCGCCGCGGGCAGCCCCTTGCCCGACACGTCGGCCACGGCGAAGAACAGGCGCCGCTCGTCGAGGCGGAAGCAGTCGTAGAAGTCGCCGCCCACCGTGCGCGCGGGCTCGAGGCGCGCGGCGACCCGCACCCGCCGATCCTCGCCCAGCACCTCGGCGGGATCGGGCAGCAGCCCCATCTGGATGCGGCGCGCCGCGTCCATCTCGCCGGCGAGGCGCGCGGCCTGCTCGCGCAGCTGGCGCCGCTGGCGCTCGGCCTCCGAGAGGGAGCCCACGACGATCCCCACGTACACCGCCACCGTGCCGAGCGCGGGCCACGCGGGATCGAGCAGCAGGCCGCGGCGCGCGAACGCGTAGAGCGCCGCGGCGGCGAGGCCGAGCACGAGGAGCGCGACGAAGTTCACGCCGCGCAGCGCGCTCATGCGCGGGACGACGCCGACGACGAGCAGCGCGCAGGCGAGGAGCGCCGCCGCCTCCGCCCAGCGCGCCCAGTCCGGGCGCACGAGCGAGACGCCGTCGAAGATGTTCTCGACGATCTGCGCGTGGATCTCGACGCCGGGCACGAACTGCCCGAGCGGCGTGGTCTTGAAGTCCTCCACGCCCAGCCCGTCGATCCCGACGAGCACCACCTTGCCCTCGAACTGCGCGCGGTCGGCCTTGCCCGCGAGCACGTCGGAGGCGGACACGAAACGCGAATCGTCGTGCGGCGCGAAGCGCACCCACGCCGTGCCGTCGGCCTCGAGCGGGACCGAGGCTCCGGCGAAGCGCAGGTCGAGGAGCCCGCCCGGCACGGCCGCGACGCGCAGCCCCGAGTCGCTCGCCACGCGCAGCGCTTCCACCCCGAGCGAGGGCACGATCGCGCCCTGCACGCGGGCGATCAGCGGGACCGCGCGCACCACCTGGTCCGCGGGGCCGGAGTTCATGAGGCCGCGCCCGCGGGCGGCCTCGTCGATCACCGGGAGGCTCCCGATGTGGCCCGGGTAGTCCGCGAGCCCGTCCGCGCCTCCGCGGGCGACCACCACGGGAGAAGCGCGCGGCGGCCGCGCGAAACGCGGGTCCGGCGCGAGGCTCGCGCCGATGCCGAGCACCACGGGGCGGCCCCGGATCGCGTCGGCGAGCCGCCGGTCGTTGGACGGCATCGCCTCGAGGGCGCGGGCGACCTCGGGCGGCAGCGGAAGGCGGGCCGCCATCGCGCCGGGCGAGTAGCGGTCGGGCTCCGGGAAGAAGAGGTCGAGCGCGATGGCCGCGGGCCCGAGGCGCGCGATCGCCTCGATCAGCTCGGCCACGAGCGTGCGCGGCCACGGCCACTGCCCCTCGGCCCGGAGCGAGTCCTCGTCGATCGCGACGATGGTGACGGGCGAGGAGCGGCGCTCGAGAGGAAAAGCGCGCTGCATGCCGTCGAACACCGCGTCGCGCAAGCCGCGCGCGGCGGGGGGCGAGGCGCCGATGAACAGCGCGAAGGCCGCAGCGAGCAGCAGCGCGAGGACGCGCAGCCCGCCCAGCGCGCTCAGAGATCGATCTCCAGGCCGTCGTACGCGGCCGACACCTTGAGCCCGTGGTCGCCGCGCGTGAGCTCCTCGAAGCGGCGCGCCTCGCGCAGGAGCCCCTCGAGCGTGGCATCGTCGTTGGCGGGCTCGTGGTGGAAGAGCACGAGGTGCTTCGCGCGCGCCATCTGGCACAGCTCCACGCCGACGATGTTGCTCGAGTGGCCCCAGTCCGCCTTCACGCTGATCGCCTCGGCGAGCGCGTACATCGCGTCGAAGATGACGACGTCGGCATCGCGGAAGAACGCGGCGAAGCCCTCGGCCTCGGCGCGGTCCTCGAGCTTGTGCTCGGAATCGGTGGAATAGACCACGCTGCGGCCGCCGTGCTCGAAGCGGTAGCCGTAGGAATCGCCCGAGTGCAGCTGCAGGTGCGGCGTGACCGTGAGCCCCGAGACGACGTGCGGGCGGTCGGGCTCGAGCTTCACGAACTCGATGGAGGCGCCGAGCTGGTCGAACTCGACGGGGAAGCACGGAGGCGACTGCTGCAGGCGGAACGCTTGCTCGAGCACGTCGTGGCAGCCGTGGATGCGGATCCTCGTGCCGGGGACGTACGCCGGACCGAAGAAGGGGAAGCCCATGATGTGGTCCCAGTGCACGTGCGACATGAAGACGTTCACCGTCGCGGGCTTGCGCGCCTGCCGCGCGAGCACGTGCACCCCGAAGGGCCGCGCCCCGCTGCCCATGTCGCAGACGTAGTACTCGTCGCCGGGAAGCTCGAGCTCGACGCAGGGCGTGTGGCCGCCGAACGTGTGCGTGAGCGAGAAGTCGAGCTCGGCGGTGGCGAAGGCGTGCGCCTCCTCGTACGTGGCGAACGTGCGCCCCGAGGCCTGCACCAGCGCCTGCGCGAGCTTGTCGCGCACGTCCGCCGAGGTGAGCGCGACGGGGATCGAGCCTCGGGTTCCCCAGAAGCGCACGCGCACGGCGGGCTAGGCCTTCCCGTACGCCGCCACGGCCTCGGGCGAGACGGCCGCGAGCGCCTCGTGGACCGTGGGAAAGACCTGGAACACGAGGTTGAAGTGGCTGATGCCGAAGATCTCCTCGACCATCGGCTGCAGCGCCGCCACGTAGATGCGCGACTGGCGCGCCTTCGCCTCGCGGGAGGCGAGCATGAAGCAGCGCAGCCCGGCGCTCGAGACGTATTCCAGCCCGGAAAGGTCGAGCACCACGGTGCTGCCGTCCTGCGCCGCAGCCTCCACCCGCCGCGTGAGCTCGGCGCGGAAGCCGTCGCAGGTGTCCTGGTCGAGCCGTCCGGCGACTTGCAGCACGGCAGCCGAGGCGTAGCGCCGGAAGGTCACGTTCATCTCTTCTTGGTCGCGCGGGCAGGCGCCTTATTGTGTCACAGGCCCGGCTCGCCATCAGGGCCGGGTCGGGTCACCTCGGCCGATCGGGGAATTGGTGGCCTGGGGCGGAATTGAACCACCGACACAAGGATTTTCAGTCCTCTGCTCTACCAACTGAGCTACCAGGCCTTTCCGGGAAGCTCCGACCGTCGGGCCGGAGCCGAGGAAAGCATGGGATTATAGTGTTTCGGCCCATTCGAAGCCAATCCCGCCCGTGAAGATGCAATCGAGGATCGCTCGCGTGGCGGCAGGCCTGCTGGCGTGCTCGGCCGGCGGCGCCCTGCTCGCGTGGCTGCACGCGCCGCTGCCGTGGATGATCGGGCCCATCGTCGCGATGGCGGGCGCGCAGGCCGCGGGGCTGCCTTTCGAGTCGCCGCCGTGGGGGCGCCCCGCCGGGCTCGTGGTCGTGGGCGCCACGCTCGGCCTGCACTTCACCGCCCCGGTCGTGCTCGAGGTCGCCCGGTACTGGCCGTGGTTCCTCGCGCTCGGCTTCGCGGCGATCGGCTTCGGAGCGGCGAGCGGCTGGGTGCTCTCGCGCCTCGCGGGCGTCGATCGCGCCACGGGCTACTTCGCGTGCATGCCCGGCGGCGCCTCGGAGATGGCGATGACCGGCGAGCGCCACGGCGCCCTCGCCGATCGCGTCGCGTTCGCCCACTCGCTGCGCATGGTGCTCACGGTGACGATCTTCCCCGTGGCGATCACGGCCGCGGGATTCTCCTCGACCGAGGACTACCAGGCGGTGGACTTCCCCTTCAGCGCGCCGGGCCTCGCCGCGCTGCTCGCGATCGGAGCGGCGTGCGGCGCGATCGCCCGCCGGCTCGGCCTGCCCACCGCCTACATGATCGGCTCGCTCGCCGCGGCGACGGCGCTCACCGTGAGCGGCGTCGTGCTCTCCTCGGTTCCCGCGCCGCTGCCGAGCGCCGCGCAGGTGCTGCTGGGAGCGGCCCTCGGCGAGCGCTTCGACCGCGCCTTCGTGAGGACCGCGCCGCGCTTCGCGGCCGCGCTCGTCCCCTCGGTCGCCCTGACGCTCGTCTCGGCGGCGCTGGTGGGATGGGCGCTCGCGCGGGGAAGCGGGGCGTACCTCGGAAGCGGGCTGCTCGCCGCGGCCCCGGGCGGCATCGCCGAGATGTCGATCACCGCGAAGGTGCTGCACATGGGGGTCGCCTTCGTCACCGCGGCGCACGTCGTGCGCTACGTGATCGTCGTCCTCCTCACGGGGCCGATCTTCCGGCTGTTCGCGCGCCGGGCGCGCTGACGACGCGCAAAGGCCGTGGCCTCGATCACGGGCTGGCCAACGACCGGACGCCCCGGATAGGCGCGGGCTTGCCGCATCGTTCTTGATTCAACGCAGGCCCCCCCGGGCTTCGGCGGGGGATTTCGCTCCGTGCTCTTTCAGCAGCTCGACCAATGCCGTCTTGTCGGCCTCGATCGCGTAGTCGGAGGCGGTCTTGTTGAACCTGTCGGCCTGGTTCGGGTCGGCGCCTTTGTCGAGCAGCACTCGCGCGGTGACGGCGAACCCGCGGCCCGCGGCGTAGAAGAGCGCGGTGCGCCCCTGTTCATCGCGCGCGTCGACCTGCGCGTTGCGATCGAGCAGCAACTTCACCGCCGCCACTTGCCCCGTCAGCGCGGCAAACATCAGGGGCGTAACGTCCCCCTTCGCGCGCGCGTTCACGTTGGCGCCCTTGTCGAGCAGGGCCGCGGCGACCTTGTCCTCGCCGAGCGAAACCGCCCGCATCAGCGGCGTCACGCTCCTGGCATCCGCCAGATCCGGCGCCGCTTTGCTGTCGAGCAGGAGCTGCGCTGCCTCGTCGTGCTTCTGTTGGATCGCCCATTGGAGCGCCGAGCGGCCCAAGGCGTCCACGGCGTCGATATCGGCGTGCGCGGCGATGAGCTTCTTCATCGCCGACAGGCTACCGGTGGTGGCGGCCACAATCACCGGCGTCCGGCCGGCGTTGTCACGCGCATCGAGAGCGGCGCCGCGCTGCACCAGGTACTCGACGATATCGGCCTGGTCGGTCCGCGAGGCATAGATGAGCGCGGTCGAGCCGCCGCCGTCGCGGGCCTCGAGCTGCGCACCCTTCTGGAGGAAGAATTCCGTCAATTCACGATTGCCGAGTCCGGCCGCGATCATCAGCGGCCGCGCTTCCTGCATGAACGGGGTTTCAACGTCGACGCCGCGATCCAGAAACATCTGCACGAGCTCGCGGTTCTTCTGCCAGATGGCATAGATCAACGGCGAATTGCCGTCGCCATCGTGCGCGGCAAGATTGGCGCCTTTTTCGATCAACAGCTTGACGGTCTCGGTGTCGCCCATCCTGGCCGCGAGCGGCAGGGGAACGTTGCCGAGCTCGTCGCCGACATTGACGTCGGCGCCATGTTCGATCAGAAACCGCGCCGCCTGCGGCTGCTTGCTCTGCAGCGCGACCAGCAGCGCCGTTGTGCCGTCGTCGTCGGCCGCATCGATGTCGATGCCACGGTCGAGCAGCAGCGCCATCAGATCGAGGTGGCCACGATGGGCGGCGAGCATCAGGGCGTTGGCGCCGCTGATGTCCTGGGCCTTGAGCCGCGCGCCGTGGTCGAGCAAGAGGCGCGCGACATCCGTATGCCCGCCCGCGGCGGCGCGCAACAACGGAGTCGCGCCGCGCTTCTCCCTGGCATTGGCGTCGGCACCATGTTCCAGCAGGACCGACACGATTTCCCGATGACCGCCGCCGGCCGCGGCGTGCAAGGGCGTGGTGCCGGATTCATCCGCGCGGTTGACGTCCGTTTTCGGGCCGAGGAGCTTCAGCAGCAGCTCGGTCTTGCCCTGGGCGGCCAGCTCCACCAAGGCTTTCACCTCGGGATCCACTTCCACGTTCGCGGCCCCGGAGGGCGCTTTGGAATCGGCCGCGGACGCGGTCACGGGATATGCCTGGCCGGCGATCAGTCCCAGCAAACCCAGGATGCAAAATGTCCTTTTCATGCGTCTTCCGCCCTCCCAAGACGGCGTCGTTTCCACAGAACGTAAAGCACGGGTATGACCAGCATCGACACGAGCGGCGCGGTGACCATGCCGCCGATCATGGGGGCGGCGATGCGCCGCATCACCTCGGAGCCCGTGCCGCCGCCCAACATGATGGGCAGCAGCGCGGCGATGACGACCGCGACGGTCATGGCCTTGGGGCGCACGCGCAACGCCGCGCCCTCGATCACCGCCTCGTGCAGTCCGGCAAGCGTCGTGGGACGGCGGCGTTTCACCGCCTGATCGAGATAGACCAGCATCACCACGCCGAATTCGGCGGCGACGCCGGCCAGCGCGATGAAGCCGACGCCAACCGCGACCGAAAGACGGTAGTCCAACGCGAACAGCAGCCAGACGCCGCCGACGAGGGCCAGCGGCAACGCCCCCATGACCATGAGCGCCTCGGTCATGTTGCGGAAATTGAGATACAGCAGCAGGAGGATCAGAACCAGGGTCAGCGGCACGATATAGCGCAGCCGTTCGGAAGCGCGCGCGAGATATTGATACTGGCCGGACCAGCCGATCGAATAGCCCGCCGGCAGCCTGACGTGATTGGCCACCACGCGCTGGGCGTCGGCGACGTAGGAACCCAGGTCGCGCCCCTGGATGTCGACGTAGACCCAGTCGTTCAGCCGCGCGTCCTCGCTCTTGATCATCTCCGGTCCGTCCTTGATGGCGACGTCGGCGACGTCCGCCAGGCGGATCTGCTGTCCGCCCGGCAGGAACACCGGCAGCTCCCTGAGCGCCGCCAGCGAATTGCGCACCTCGGACGGGTAGCGCACGTTGATCGGATAGCGCTCGCGCCCTTCCACGGTATAGGTGATGTTCTCCCCCCCGACCGCCATCGCGATGACCCCGTAGATGTCCGCGACACTCAGGCCGTAATGCGCAGCCGAGTCGCGGTCGACGTCGATCTCGACGTAGCGCGCGCGTCCGGTACGCTCGGCGTACACCGACGCGGTCCCGGGCAGCGGCCGCAGCAGGCCTTCGATCTGCGCGCCGATCGAGTCGATCACGCGCAGGTCCGGTCCGGCCACCTTGACGCCGAGCGGCGTCTTGATGCCGGTGGCGAGCATGTCGATGCGCGCCGCGATCGGCATCTGCCAGGAATTGGTCAGACCGGGCAGCCGCACCCGTTCGTCCAGCTCCGCGATCAGCCTCGGCAGCGTCATCCCCTCGCGCCATTGCGCGCGCGGTTTGAGACGGATGGTCGTTTCGATCATGGTCAGAGGCGCCGGGTCGGTCGCGGTCTCGGCCTGGCCGATCTTGCCGAACACCGAGTCCACTTCGGGTACCGTCCTGATCAGCCGATCGGTCTGTTGCAACAGCTGCTGTGCCTTGCCCGCGGACAGCCCCGGCAGCGTGGTCGGCATGTAGAGCAAATCGCCTTCATCGAGCCGCGGCATGAATTCGGACCCGAGCCGCGACAACGGCCACAGGCTCGTGGCCACCAGCAGCCCCGCAACCGCGAGCGTCGCGCCGGGGCGGCGCAGGACGGCGTCGATGATTGCGCGATACGCGCGTATCAGCGTGCGGTTCAACGGATTCGCCTTTTCATCACGGATACGCCCGCGCACCAGGTACACGATCAGGACGGGCACCAGCGTCACCGACAATCCCGCGGCGGCGGCCATGGCAAAGGTCTTGGTATAGGCGAGCGGCGCGAACAGCCGCCCTTCCTGCGCCTGCAACGCGAACACCGGCAGGAACGAAAACGTGATGATCAGCAGCGAGAAGAACAACGGCGGACCGACCTCCACCATCGCCTCCTGCATCGCGGCGAGACGCCGGTCGCCGGCCGGCTCCCGTTCGAGGCGCTTGTGGACGTTCTCGATCATCACGATGGCGGCGTCGACCATGGCGCCGAGCGCGATGGCGATGCCGCCGAGCGACATGATGTTGGCGTTGATGCCCTGGAAGTGCATGACCACGAACGCCGCGAGGATCCCGACGGGCAAGGTGAACACCACCACGAGCGAGGAGCGCAGATGGAACAGGAACGCGGCGCAGACCACGGCCACGAGGATGAACTCCTCGGCGAGCCGCCGTTCGAGCGTCGCGACGGCGCGCCCGATCAGCGCCGAGCGATCGTAGGTCTCGACGACTTCCACGCCTTCAGGCAGGCTTGCCTTCAATTGCTCCAGCTTGTCCTTGACCTGCGCGATGACCGTCTTGGCGTTGCTTCCCGCGCGCATGACGACGATGCCGCCGGCGACTTCGCCTTCGCCGTCGAGATCCGCGATGCCGCGGCGCATCTGGGGCCCGATGCGGATGTCGGCGATGTCCTGCAGCAGAAGCGCAGCCCCGGCCTCGCGGCGCGTGACGTAGGGAATGCGCTTGAGGTCGTCCAGGTTCCTGATGTAACCCTTGCCGCGGACGAGATACTCCGCCTCGCCCATCTCGATCACCGAACCGCTCACCTCCTGGTTGGCGTCGAGAATCATCTGGCGGATGATCGGCAGCGACAGCGCGTGCGCGCGCATGCGCCCGGGATCGAGCACGACTTGATACTGCTTGACCATTCCGCCGACGCTGGCCACCTCGGCCACGCCCGGCACGGTCTGGAGCTCGAACTTGAGAAACCAGTCCTGGATGCCACGCAGCTCCGAAAGGTCGTGGCGGTTGCTGCGATCGACCAGCGCGTACTCGTAGATCCAGCCGACGCCGCTCGCGTCCGGTCCGAGCTGCGTGCGCGCGCCCGCGGGCAGCCGGTCGCGTGCCTGGCTGAGATATTCGAGCACGCGCGTGCGCGCCCAGTACGGATCGGTGCCGCCCTGGAAAATGACGTACACGTACGATTCGCCGAAGAACGAGTAGCCGCGCACGTGCACCGAGCCGGGCACGCCCAGCATGGCGGTGGTCAGCGGATACGTCACCTGGTCCTCCATGACCTGCGGTGACTGGCCGGGGAACGTCGTCTTGATGATCACCTGCACGTCGGACAGATCCGGGATGGCGTCGAGCGGCGTGTGACGCACGGCGTAGATTCCCCAGCCGACGACGAGCAGCGCAACCAGCAACACCAGCGGGCGATTGATGGTGGACCAGCGAATGAGCCGCGCGAGCATCGCCGCTTGTCGTTCGGCTCTAGCGCGCCGTCATGCGCCGGAAGCTCGCCTGCAGGCTGCTTTCGGAATCGATCAGGAACTGCGCCGAGACGACGATCTGGTCGCCTTCCCTCAGCCCGCCCAGGATCTCCACCTGGCCGCCCGTCTCGATGCCGGGACGCACGGGCACGGGTTTGAAGCGCCCGCCGCCGAGCGCGACGATCACCCGGTCTTCGGACTCCGTGCGGATCAGGGCATCCGCGGGCACCGCGAGCACTCCCGGATGAGCATCGCCGTGGATGGTGGCCACGACGTACATGGCGCTCTTGAGGACCTCGGCCGGCGCCGTGAAGGACAGCCGCACTCCGATGTTTTGCGAACTCGGATCGATCGCAATGGCCCCCTGATTGACTACGCCGGGCCACGACCGATTCGAGACATGCGGAAGGCTCACGTCCACCGCCTGTCCGTTCTGGATCCAGGCGGCGTCGCGCTGGAAGGCGTTGGCCAGCACCGTGGCGCGCGCCATTCCCGACAGCTCGAGCAGCGTCGCCTCGCTCTTCACGGCGGCGCCGGCGGCGACCTGCAAGTTCGTGATTCGGCCAGGATATGGCGCATACAGCGTCACTCTCGCCGACGGCGCGCGCTTCCGCTCGAGCTCCCGGATGGCGTCGTCGGAGAGCCCCAGGCGGGCGAGTTGCGCACGCGACTCCTCCAGCGTCATGCCGTGCTCCGTCGGTGCCGCCGCCCCGGGCAAGATGGACTCCTGCGATCCCTTGGACGCTGCGCGATCGTTCCGCAGCAACGCGATGTGCGTCCGTTCGGCGGCGAGCAGCGTATCGGATTCGAACGTCACCAATGGCTTTCCCGCTTCGAGCCATTGTCCGGATTTGACGTGCAGCGCCGCGATCCTGGCCGCAATCGGCGCCCGCACGCGCACGTGCTGCGCCGGCTCGATCTGCTGCACGAAACCGGGCGTCTCGATGCGCCGCACCAGCGTCGTGCGGGTGACGCGCGCCAGCTTGACGCCGAGATTGTTGATCACCTCCGGCTCGATCTGAACGACCGGTTCGGCATCCATGTCCGGGCCGGCTTGCGCGGAAGTTCCTTTCGGTACGAGCGCCATCCCGCAAATCGGGCAGGTCCCCGGTTTGTCGGAGATGATCTGGGGATGCATCGGACACACGTAGATCGAGTTGGCCTGCGTGCTCGTCCGAACGATTACAGGCGCGCGATTCGCGGAGAAGAGATAGCGCTGTGTGGCAACGCCGGCGGCAAAAGCGACGGCGGAGGGAATCGTCCACTTCAAGAACGTTCTGCGCTGCATAAGTCCCGATCAAACGTCCGGCTTGCCCGAAAGCTTCCGGCTTGCGTGGGACGGAAACAAGAAAAGACCCGGCTCTTCGAGCCGGGTCTCATCCCGCGGCCGTCATCCGCTCGGCAGTCAGTCCGTCTGCTCCGAGGCGAGCCCCAAACCGGGCGTGTAGTGAGTGCCGGGGCCGATCTCGCCGTTGCTGAAGAAGCGGAACGAGCCCACCGTGTAGAACGACATCCCGTGCGGCGAGGCGTTGCCCGCGTCCGGATTGCGCGCGCCGTTGGCCGGCCATTGCTTGCCGGCATCGCCGAAGTCCATGTCGATGCAGCCGGTCGGCGATTTCGGATCGCCCGCGTTGAACCGCGGATCCAGATCCAGGCTTCCGGTCCAGCGATTCCACCGCATCATGCACACGGTGTCGTCGCCCACCGAGCCCGTTCCCGGAAGGACGCTCTGCCAGCCGCCGGTCTTGTACGGCAGCAGGTTGTTGTCGTCGAGCAGCTGGAATGCCGCGCCCAGGCCGCCCGGCGAATGATCGCCCGGATTGGGGCCGCCCGGCGGATACGAGTTCGGGTGGCCCGTGGGCGCATCACCCACGTGCCAGGCATGACCCAGGCCGAGCGCGGTCAGCAGGTTGTCCACGTCCTTGATGGCGAACTTGCGCAGGTCCACGAAGTACAGCGAGGTCGCGATGTAGCGATCGAAACCATCATGGACCACGAAGTGCGGTCCACCGCGGCTGGTCACGCTGTCCGGATGATCGTCGGCCGTCCCCGCGATGCCGTCCTGGCCGGTTGCGCTGAGATCGACCTGATCGACCAGTTTCGGACAATCGTTCTTGCCGTTGTTGGGCCAGAACACCCCGCCGTGATGCAGGTCGCCGGGATTGTGATACACGATGCCCGACGGGCCGACCGTCGCCTTCTGGCCCAGCGCTGTCGTCGCGCCGGTGTTGTTCCACGCCGCGGCCGGCGCCGCGTTGCAATCGAAGCCGTTGCCCTCGCGAAGGAGCGCCCGGATGTCGAGCACGGCCATGCGCGAGTTGTGCTCGCCCACGTAATCGCGGTTGTAGATCGGATCGCCCGGCCGCTGGATGCCCGACACCGGCATGATGATGTAGTTGTCGTCCTGCGTGATCGTGAACACCGAAGCGCCGGTACAGGCGCCGAAGTCGTACACCTGCGTGAACTTCGGGTTCATGACGGTGATGTCGGGCGAGTAGTACAGCGCGCCGCCGCACATCGAAGCCACGAACATGCCCTTGTGCCCGTGGTTGTGCATGACACGCATCGCCATCAGGCCTTCCGGCTCCTCGTGGATCTGGTTCTCCTCGTGGCGCGGTCCATCCGGCATTTGCGCGACGGCGTAGGGACCGGCGCTCAGGTTGCCGACGTTCCAGAAGCGCACGGTCGTGCCCAGGTCCTGCGCCGAAGTGCCGGGCCCCGAGCCGGAACCGGTGATCGCCAGGCTCACGGGATCGGCATAGTCGGACGTGACCAGAATGCCGCCCGAGGTCTTGCCGGCAAACTTGCCATCCTTGTCGCCCATGGTTCCGACCAGGTCGGTGCGCAGACCGATACCGTGCGGATGGGCGAGGAGGCCGGCGTCGGGACCCTGGTCGATGCCGTGGTCCAGATCGACCGCCCCGCTGTCGTGCCCGATCTGGTTATACGGCGCGACACCCGGCACACACAGCGGCTGACCGGCGCAGTCGCCGTTGCCATCCACGCCGCCGAACACGATCTGGGTCCGCGGCGCGTAACGCTTCGGCCCCAGCATGTTGGTGCCGTTCACATACTTGCCGTGACCGGGTACCGGGTGCTGCGGGACCGCCCCGTATTCGCCGACGACCGCGCCCGTGAAGGGGTCCAGCTCCTGGACGCCGCCCGGGGTCGTCAACGCCGGCGGCAGGCTGACCATGCCGGCCGGACCGCCGGAGAAATTGCCGCCGCCGCGGTTGGCGCCCGCGCCCATCATGGTGGTGTAGTAATGGCCGTTGACGGGGTTCCATTCCAGGTCGTCGGTACCGGTCAGGTTGTTGTGCACCGCGCCGCTCACGGTCAGGCCGCAGAGATTCTGCGTCGCGCTCGCGTGCAGCGGAATGTTCTCCAGCGTGCTGTTCGGCGCCGGTTTGATGTGCATCGGGTCGCTGATGTCGCAACCGAAGATATTGGCGCTGATCAGGCCCCCGTAGAAGGTGAGTATCCTGCCGTCCGGCGTGACCGTGGGCACCACGCTGTGGTGGTGCATTTCGTTGAGCACCGAGGACGGCGCCGGCACGACCGGCGGCAGCCCGTTGCCCGGATTGAAGTTCGGCACGCCGCCCAGGATGTCGTCATCGAGCACGCCATGGTTGGGCAGGCCCAGGGCCCCGAGCGCGTCATCGACGAAGTTCTCCGTGGCCGAAAGCAAGTGCTGGCCGTACACGGCCGGCATCTCGGCGGTATTCACGACATGGCCATAAGTCGGCGAAAGCGGGTTTGCGTCGATGACCGCCAGGAAATCGGCGTCCGGCAGCGCGCCCGCAGGCAGCCCGAGAATGCCGTCCAGCGGGCTCTTGTTCCTGCCGTCCATGTACTGATCCGACGCCACCACGATCAGGTACTTGGGGGGGCCGTCATTCCAGGCGTGCGCGCCGCCACTGACCGCGATACCGGCGGCGGCTCCCAGCAGTGACGCTCGCACGGCGTTCGATAGCTTCGTTCGTCTCATGGGGGCTCCTCCCAAATAAGGCCTGGTTATTTTGCGAAGACGGGGCCTGCGGCCCGCGTGGACTCACTGGCAAAGCCCCGCCCGGCTTTTAACGCACAGCAATTTGGATGCCACGAGGGAGCCTTCGGAAAGGGCTGGAATTTCAGGGATAAAAAATTCGCGGCCCCTGACTGCCGTCGAGCTTGCCATGATATTGTGTCATGACAAATTGTCGCAGGAATGCGGCGGCATCCGCGGAATGATTGCCCGCCGCTGGCGCGACGCGAACATGACCAGGGAGCAGAAAGCGCCATGAAGAGACCGGCGATCGACATTCATTCGCTCATCAACGCCCAGGATTCCCCCGCGGTCATCATCGACGAGAACTACCGGATCATCGCGGCCAATCAGGCCTATTGCACTTCCTACGGCATCGATCCGAAGCAAGTCGTCAATCACCGCTGCCACGAGGTCTCGCATCACTCCGCCGTGCCGTGCCACATGAACGGCGAAGACTGCCCGCACAAGCAGGTGTTCGCCACCGACAAGCCATTCGAAGTGCTGCATACGCATTACGATTACGCCAACCGCCCGGACCGCGTGCGCATCAAGGCGCATCCGCTGCGCGACGCCGACGGTGAGCGTTACCTGATGGAAGTCATCAGCCGGCTCGCGCCGTCGGCCCTGCTCAGCTATGAGGATATGAAGATGGTGGGCCAGTCGCCCGCCTTCCTGGCCTTGCTCGAAAATCTCATGGTGGCTGCGAAATCGGACGCGACGGTGCTGATCTACGGGGAAAGCGGCACCGGCAAGGAGCGGGCGGCGAAATTCGTGCACGAAAGATCCGCGCGCGGGAAGAAGCCCTACGTCGAGCTGAACTGCGCGGCAATCCCCGAAGCGCTGTGCGAGAGCGAGCTCTTCGGCCACGAGCGCGGCGCCTTCACCGGCTGCGCCGGCCTCAAGCAGGGCCTGTTCGAATTGGCTGACGGGGGAACCTTGTTCCTGGACGAAATCGGCGAATTGCCGCTGTCGATGCAGGCCAAGCTGCTGCGCGTCCTCGACAGCGGCGAATTCCGCCGGCTCGGCGGCAACAATTTGATCAAGGTCGATGTGCGCGTGGTGGCGGCCACCAATCGGAACCTGATGGCCATGGTGCCGCAGGGAAGATTCCGCGAAGATCTCTATTTCCGCGTCGCCGGGATCAACGTGAGCATCCCGCCGCTGCGGGAACGGCGCGCGGACATACCGGCCCTCGCCGAAATACTGGTCAAACGCCTGTGCAAGCCCGGCCACGACCTCTGCCGCCTGACCCACGGAGCGATCGAACGGCTCGTCGGCTATTCTTTTCCGGGCAACATCCGCGAATTGCAGAACATCCTGCAGAAGGCGCTCGCAACCTGCGATCGCAACATCATAGACGCCAGGGACATTCATCTCGACAACCACGCGCGATCGGACCCGCCGGCGGCGGAAGCGACGACGTCGAGCCATGCGCCGCGCGCGATGGGAACCGCCGGCATCGCCGACGGTTCCGAGCTTTCGATGGCGGAAATCGAGCGGCGCTACATTTCCACGCTGCTCGCGCAGCACGACGGCAACCGCCGCATCGTCGCGAACATCATGGGCATCAACGAGCGCACGCTTTATCGCAAATTGAAGCGCTACGACTTGCAGAAGAACGCCTGACCGGCGTTCGGGCAAACGAAAAGCCCCGCCGGAGCGGGGCTTTCGGGACTCGCACGAAGGGCGGCGGGCCGCCCCCGGAGCGACTTACATGTCCATGTCGCCCATGCCGCCCATGCCGCCGCCGGGCATCGCGGGCGCCTTCTCGTCCTTCGGCATCTCCGCGACCATCGCGTCGGTGGTGAGGATGAGCGCCGAGACGGAGGCCGCGTTCTGCAGCGCGGTGCGCGTCACCTTCGTGGGATCGAGCACGCCCATGGAGACCATGTCGCCGTACTCGCCGGTCTGGGCGTTGAAGCCGAAGTTGCCCTTGCCCTCGACCACCTTGTTGATCACCACGCTCGGCTCCTCGCCGGCGTTGCGGGCGATCTCGCGCAGGGGCTGCTCCAGGGCGCGCAGCACGATCTTCACGCCCGCGGCCTGGTCCTCGTTGTCGGTCTTGATCTTGGCGATCGTATCGCGCGCGCGCAGCAGCGCCACGCCGCCGCCCGGGACGATGCCCTCTTCGACCGCGGCGCGGGTCGCGTGCAGCGCGTCCTCGACGCGGGCCTTCTTCTCCTTCATCTCGACTTCCGTCGCGGCGCCGACCTTGATCACCGCCACGCCCCCGGCGAGCTTCGCCACGCGCTCCTGGAGCTTCTCCTTGTCGTAGTCGCTGGTCGCCTCGTCGATCTGCTTGCGGATCGACTCGACGCGCGCCTTGATCTTGTCCTCCTTGCCGGCGCCGTCGATGATCGTCGTGTCCTCCTTCGCGATCTCGATGCGCTTGGCGCGGCCCAGGTCCTTCACCTGGACGTTCTCGAGCTTGAGCCCCAGCTCCTCGGCGATCACCGTGCCGCCGGTGAGGATGCCGATGTCCTCGAGCATCGCCTTGCGGCGGTCGCCGAAGCCGGGCGCCTTCACCGCGCAGGTCTTGAGGATGCCGCGCAGGTTGTTCACGACGAGCGTCGCCAGCGCCTCGCCGTCGACGTCCTCGGCGATGATGAGCAGGGGCTTGCCGGCCTTGGCGATCTGCTCGAGCACCGGCAGCAGGTCGCGGATGTTGGAGATCTTCTTGTCGTGCAGCAGGATGAACGGGTCGTCGAGGACCGCGACCTGCTTGTCGGGGTTGTTGATGAAGTAGGGCGAGATGTAGCCGCGGTCGAACTGCATGCCCTCGACGAGGTCGAGCTCGTTCTCGAGGCCCTTGCCGTCCTCGACCGTGATGACGCCTTCCTTGCCCACCTTGTCCATCGCGTCGGCGATCGTCTTGCCGATCTCGGGATCGGCGTTGGCGGAGATGGCGCCGACCTGGGCGATCTCCTTGGACGTGGTGCACGGCTTGGAGATCTTCTTCAGCTCCTCGACCGCGGTGTGGACCGCCTTGTCGATGCCGCGCTTGAGGTCCATCGGGTTCATGCCCGCGGCCACGAACTTCATGCCCTCGGTCACGATCGACTGGGCGAGCACGGTCGCGGTCGTGGTGCCGTCGCCGGCCACGTCGGAGGTCTTGGAGGCGACTTCCTTCACGAGCTGCGCGCCCATGTTCTCGAACTTGTCCTTGAGCTCGATCTCCTTGGCGACCGACACGCCGTCCTTGGTGACGGTGGGCGCGCCGAAGGAGCGCTCGAGCACGACGTTGCGGCCCTTCGGGCCGAGGGTGACCTTGACCGCGTCGGCCAGGATGTTCACGCCCGCGATCATGCGGTGGCGCGCGTTTTCCTTGAATTTGACGTCTTTGGCTGCCATGGGTTTTTCCTCTCGATTCGGTGGGATTCGGCGGTCAGTTCACGACGGCCATGATGTCTTCTTCGCGCATCACCAGCAGCTCGTCGCCCTCGACCTTCACGGTCGTGCCGGAGTACTTGCCGAAGAGCACCTTGTCGCCGACCTTGAGGTCGACGGGAGTGAGCTTGCCGTCCTCGCTCCTCTTGCCGGGACCGACGGCGAGCACCTCGCCCTGGTCGGGCTTCTCGGCCGCGGTGTCGGGGATGACGATGCCGGAGGCGGTTTTGCGCTCCTCTTCGAGGCGCTTGATGATCACGCGATCGTGCAGCGGACGCAGTTTCATGGTTTCGCTCCTGATGGGGTTCTTCGAGGGGACCGCGCCCGGCGCTTTCGCGAAGGCTCGCTCGCGAAAGGGCCGGCCCCGATCCGGTTGCTGGGTCCTGGCGGGTGTTTGGCACTCACCCGCGACGAGTGCTAATAATAGGCGCGGCGCGCGAGGATTTCAAGCGCCCCGGCGCCGAATCCCCACCCCAACGAATCAACGGCTTAGATGACGGGGCGGCGCGGCTCCTGCGCGGCCTCGCGCTCCGCCCGGGCGCGTGACCAGCGCTCGAGCAGCTCCGCGGCCCGCTTCCGCCCCCCGAGCCCGAAGGCGAGCGCCAGCGCGAAGGCCACCGCCGCCACGAGGATCAGGAAGGTCTGCCGGATGATGTCGCCCACGCCGAGCGCGTCGATGGCGATCAGCACGACGAAGACGAGGATCGCGTAGAAGGCGAGCCGCGCGAGCGCGTCGCCGTCGCCCAGGCCGATGCTGCGGCAGTACGCGGCGAGCGCCGTGGCGATGAAGCCGGCGAAGTACGCGCCGAAGGCGATGATCAGCACCGCCACCACGACCTTCGGCAGGAAAAGCACGACGCGCCCGATGAGGTCGGTCACGTACGCGAGGCCGAGGCTGTTGGACGCCACCATGAACGCGGCGAGGATCGCCAGCCAGTAGAAGAGGCCCCCGAGCAGGCCGATGGTGTCGAAGCGGCCCCCGCCCTGCTGCAGGAAGCGGTCGACCCCGGACTTCTGCGTCATCACGCCGAAGTTGATCGCGCGCAGCGCCCTCACCACGGCGAAGCGCACGCCGCGGGCGAGGAGCCACCCCGCGAGCAGGATCAAAAGGGCGAGCAGCACCCGCGGAAGGAAGTCCCCGATCGCGTGCAGCGAGGCGCGCACCGGCTCGAGCAGCACATTCACGTCGTCCATGGTTCCTCCGGTCAGCGGCGGGCTTCGAGGATGCCCGCGAGCCCGCGCAGCGGGATGAGGGCCCAGTCCGGGCGATTATCCACTTCGTGGCCGAGCTCGTAGAACGCCTTCTCGAGGGCGAAGAGCTCGAGGAGCCCTCCCGGCGCGGGGGCGGGAAGGCCCGCGGGACGCCCGGCCTCCCCGTATCCCTCGAGGAACATGCGCCGCGCCTCGTCGCGCCATTCGCGCCCCACGCGCTCCACGCCCTCGCACGCCTCGGGCCATTTCGTCGCGGCCTGGAGCAGCCCCGCGTGCAGCGCGTAGTCGAAGGAGCGCAGCATCCCCGCGACGTCCTTCAGCGGCGAGATCTTCTCGCGCCGCTCGGCGAGGGTGCGCGCGGGCTCGCCCTCGAAGCCGGTGATGAAGAAGTCGTTCTCGGCCACCAGCACCTTGCCGAGATGGTAGTCGCCGTGCACACGCGTCTTCGCCCCGGACGCGACGTCCTCCGCGTGCGACTCGACGCGCCCGAGGAGCTCCGCGCGGCGCGCGAGGAGCCGCTCGGCGAGCGCGCGCGCCGCCTCGGGCAGCGAGGCGCGCCGGCGCTCGAGGCGATCGAGCGCCGAGGCGGCCTGCGCGCGGGCGCGCTGCGTCCAGGCCGCGACGTCGGCCGCCGCGATCGGCTCGGGATCGAAGGCCGGATCGCCCGACCGGGTGGCGAGCGCGGCGTGCAGCTCGGCCGTGCGCCGCCCGAGGGTGCGCGCGAGCGCGAGGTAGCCTCCGTGCGCCTCCCTCGCCGCCTCGCCCGCGCCGTCGCGCGCCTGGGAGCGCTCGAAGTGGCGGTCGAGGTATTCGAGCGTGAAGCGCCAGCCGTCGCCCTGGTGCTCGATGAAGCCCTGGAGGAGCGCGAGCGTGGTCTCGCGCCCGTCCTTCGCGACGTATTCCACGGTGCCCGCGACCGGCACCGCGCGCGCGAAACGCGCGACCTGCGTGAGGAAGCGGCCCACCTCCGCCTCGGGGTTCACGCCCGCCCGGACCCGGCGGTACGCCTTGAGGAAGAGGCGCTCGCCCAGCTCCACGAGCGTGTTGCCGCCGCGCGAGGCGAGAAGCGTGACGGCGAGGCGCGCGGGCTCCGGGCCCGCGAGGTCCGCGAAGGCGCGCGTCGGGCGGAAGCGGATGCGCCCCTGGTCCATCGCGAGCTCACCGCCCTCGCCCACGGCCGCCGCCAGCTCGCGGCAGAACGCTTCGTCGGCGAGCGCGTCGGCGAGCACGCCGACCTCGGCCTGCCGGCGCACCCTCGCGATGCTCGCGGCGGCGAGGGCGCGCAGACGCTCGTCCTCGCGCCCCTCCCACGCGAGCGCCATCGGCAGGAAACAGGTTTCGACCTCGCCCCCGGCGCGCTCGGCGTGGACGAGCGTCACGAGCCAGCTGCGCTCCCCGCGCTTCCACTCGACGTGGTCGGCGATCGCCACGCGCCGGATGCCCTCCGCCTTCGCCGCGTACCAGCGGCGTGTGGCCACGAAGGCGGGCAGCGCCTCGGCCTCGAGCTGCTCGCGCACGCGCTCGGACATCGCGATGCGCCACGGCACGACGCGGTCGCGGAAGAGGGTGGCCCAGCCGTCGAAGAGCACGAGCACCGCGAGCTCCTGCGCGGGCAGGCGCTCCTCGCGGGCCTCGGGCACCTCGCGCGCGGCCGCGAGCCGGAACCAGAGGAAGGCGTGCCCTCCGAGCGAGAGGAGGTAGGGCCGCTCCCCGATCGGGGGAAAGGCGGTGCGGCCCACGAGCTCGACGGGAACGCGCCCCTGGAAGCGCGCGAGATCGAGCTCGACGGGCTGGGCCGAGCGCGCGAGGTTCGCGACGCACAGGATCACCTCGTCGCCGTGCTCGCGCAGGTAGGCGAGGATCTTGCGGTTGCGGGCCTTGAGGAACTCGAGGCGGCCGCGCCCGAACGCGGCCACGCCCTTGCGCACGGCGAGCATGCGCCGCGTCCAGTTGAGGAGCGACGAGGGATCGCGCGCCTGCGCCTCGACGTTCACCGCCTCGTAGCCGTAGACCGCGTCGCGGATGGGCTGCAGGTACAGGCGCTGCGGGTCGGCGCGCGAGAACCCGCCGTTGCGCTCCGGGCTCCACTGCATGGGCGTCCTCACGCCGTCGCGGTCGCCCAGGTAGATGTTGTCCCCCATGCCGATCTCGTCGCCGTAGTAGAGGATCGGCGAGCCGGGCATCGACAGCAGCAGGCTGTTCATGAGCTTGATGCGCGCCGGGTCGTTCTCCATGAGCGGGGCGAGGCGCCGGCGGATGCCCAGGTTGATCCGCGCCCGGGGATCGGCGGCGTAGAGCTGGTACATGTAGTCGCGCTCGCGGCTCGTGACCATCTCCAGCGTGAGCTCGTCGTGGTTGCGCAGGAAGATGGCCCACTGGCAGTTGTCGGGGATGTCGGGCGTCTGGGCCATGATCTCGGTGATCGGGTGGCGCTCCTCCTGCGCGATGGCCATGTACATGCGCGGCATGAGCGGGAAGTGGTACGCCATGTGGCACTCGTCGCCGCGCCCGAAATACTCGCTCACGTCCTCGGGCCACTGGTTGGCCTCGGCGAGCAGCATCCGCCCCGGGTAGCGCGAATCCAGGAGCGCCCGGATCCGCCTCAGCACCGCGTGCGTCTCGGGCAGGTTCTCGTTCGTCGTGCCTTCGCGCTCGACGAGGTACGGGATCGCGTCGAGGCGAAAGCCGTCCACGCCCTGGTCGAGCCAGAAGCGCATCACGCGGAAGATCGCCTTCAGGACCCGGGGATTGTCGAAGTTGAGGTCCGGCTGGTGGCTGAAGAAGCGGTGCCAGTAGTAGGCCTTCGCCACGTCGTCCCACGCCCAGTTGGACTTCTCGGTATCGGTGAAGATGATGCGCGTGCCCGCGTACTTGCCGGGATCGTCGCTCCACACGTAGTAGTCGCGCTTGGGCGAGCCGGGCGCGGCGCGGCGCGCCGCCTGGAACCAGGGGTGCTGGTCGGAGGTGTGGTTCACCACGAGCTCGGTCACGACGCGCAGGCCGCGGCGGTGCGCCTCGCGCACGAACTGCTTGAAGTCCGCGCGCGTGCCGTACCAGGGGTGCACGTCCGTGTAGTCGGCGACGTCGTAGCCGTCGTCGCGCAGCGGCGACGGGTAGAACGGCAGCAGCCAGATCGTGTTGACGCCGAGGTCGCGGATGTAGTCGAGCTTCTCGGTGAGCCCGCGGAAGTCGCCGGTGCCGTCGCCGTTCGAGTCGAAGAACGCCTTGACCTGCACCTGATAGACGACGGCGTCCTTGTACCAGAGGGGATCGCCCCCGGCGAGCGCGACCGGCGTGCCCGCTTCCTCGACCGTCACGTCGGGTCCCATGCTCTCCCCCAGGCCTCGGGGCCTCGTCCATAGGAGTGCCGCGCCGCGGCGGAGTTCGCGCGGGCGCGCCGGCGGGCCGCGCGGCCCGCTCCTCCCGATGATGCTACCGCGCGAGCCGCGTGCAGCGCCCGAACTGGTAGGTCACGCGCCGCGAGCGGCGCGTGCGCCCGACCCGCGCAGGCAAGGCGACGTACGGGCACGGCGGGTTGCGGTACCCGCCCGCCTCGAGCGTCTCGTCCTCGGCGATCCCCGCCCAGACCCCGCCGCGAACGGGCCGAAACAGCCACGAAAGGTAACCCGCCCGCGAGGCGGCCTCGATGAGGTCGCCGGCGTCGGGCACCTCCGAGACGACCGCGGGCTGGCCGTCGGGCATCGCCGGAATGGAGCCGAACGCGCCCCTGCACTCGACCGACTCCTGGCGCGTCCCGCCCGGGCGCACGAAGGGCACCGCTTCGGTGCGCGCGAGGTCCCAGGCGCCCAGCTCCCAGGCGACGTCGAGGATCGCGTTCTCGAGATCTTCCAGGCGGTCCCAGCGCTCGTTGAGCTGCAGGGCCGAGCTCGGCACGGCCTGGTAGGCCACGGGGGCCGCATCGAGCCCCTCCGCGAGCCGCGTCTCCACGAAGCCGTGCCAGTGCAGCGTGAGCACGACCGGGGTGTTCGCGAAGGGCACCGCCGCCACCGTGATCGCCACGAGCGGCAGGCGGTTGGAGACGAGCTGCGTTTCGACGCGGTCGAGCAGTTGCATGTCCTGCGGCCCTCCGTTGCGCGAGCGATCCGGGGAGCGAGGCCCGCTCCTTCGACAGCGAAGCAATCCCCGTGCTCGAGGGAGGTTTTCGCACGGATCCGCGGCGCGCTGTTGCTAGCACTCCGCCCCGGCGGTTGCCAGCGTCGCGCCCGCCGGCCCGGTGCGTCGGGCCGCCGAGCGCTAGAATGGGCCCCAGGGAGCATGACAAGAGCGATTCCATGCCGCTGCTGGGAAACGCCGAGAAGGCGGAGCTCGAGAAGCTGATCCTCGAGCGACTGGGCGAGCGCTACGATTCCATGGGGTCGGGCGCGCTGCTCGCGGAGGGCCTGCGCGTGGTGGTGAACGGCTCCGGCATCGCGCTGGACTCGGGCGAGATGGCCGACCCGCTCGCCTCGGTCGAGGTGCGCACGCTCTTCACGGCGCTCTGCTACGTGACCGGCGGCACGACGGCCCTGCCGCGCGACGCCCTCGAATCCCTCGCCTCCGAGGCCACGAGCGCCCTCTCGGCGCAGATCAACCGCATCGCGCAGCCTCGATGACCAACCGCGAGATGGTCGCGCGCAGCCTCGCGGCGATCTGGCACCCGTGCACGCAGATGAAGTCCCACGAGCGCTTCCCGCTCGTGCCGGTGGCGCGCGCCGAGGGCCCGTGGCTCTTCGACTTCGAGGGCCGCGCCTACCTCGACGGCGTGAGCTCGTGGTGGGTGAATCTCTTCGGCCACTCGCACCCGGCGATCAACGCGGCCCTCGTCGAGCAGCTCGCGAGCCTCGAGCACGTGATGCTCGCGGGCTTCACCCACGCCCCGGCGATCGAGCTCGCGGAGCGCCTGCGCCGAATCGCCCCCGGAGGCCTCGGGCACGCGTTCTTCGCCTCCGACGGCGCCTCGGCCACCGAGATCGCGCTCAAGATGGCGTTCCACTACTGGACCAACCGCGGCCGGCCCGGCAAGAACCGCTTCGTGTCGCTCGCGGGCGGCTACCACGGCGAGACCGTCGGCGCGCTCGCCGTGACCGACGTCGCGATCTTCCGCGACGCCTACGCGCCGCTCGTGCGCGCTTCCCTCGTCGCGCCCTTCCCCGCGCGCCACGAGGACGACCGCCGCTTCGGCGGCATCCGCGGCGCGATCGAGGCGGCCGACGCCCTCGCGAAGCTCCTCGCCCAGCGCCACGGCGAGATCGCCGCCCTCGTGGTGGAGCCCCTGGTGCAGGGGGCGGCCGGCATGCGCTTCCACCATCCCGAATACCTGCGGCGCGCGCGCGAGCTGTGCACGCGCCACGAGGTGCTGCTCGTCGCCGACGAGATCATGACCGGGTTCGGCCGCACGGGGACGATGTTCGCGTGCGAGCAGGCGGGCATCGCGCCGGACCTGCTCACGCTCTCCAAGGGGATCACGGGCGGGTACCTCCCGCTTTCGTGCGTCCTCGCGACCGACGAGGTGTACGGCGCCTTCTACGACGACGACGTCGCGCGCGGCTTCCTCCACTCGCACTCGTACACCGGCAACCCGCTCGCCTGCCGGGCCGCCTGCGCGGTGCTCGACCTGTTCGAGCGCGAGGGCGTGCTCGCCGCGAACGAGCGCAAGGCCGCGCGCTTCGCCCCCGCGGCCGAGGCGCTCGCGGGCCACCGCGACGTGCGCCACTTCCGCCACCTGGGGATGATCTGGGCCTTCGAGGTCGAGAGCGACGAGCCGGCCTTCTCCGCGCGCGCCTTCGAGCTCGCGCTCGAGCGCGGCGTGCTGCTGCGCCCAATCGGGCGCACGGTGTACTTCATGCCGCCGTACGTGATCGGCGATGCCGAGTTCGCCCGCCTCGCGGAGGCGGGGCTCGCCGTCGCCGAGACGCTCGGCCGCTCGCGATGAGACGCCGCCTCGCGGCGCTTTGCGCCGCCGCGCTCGTCGTCGCCGTCGCCGCGCCCCTCGCGACAGCCGCGCCGCTTTTCGGCCGCACGCGCGGCCTGCCCGCGCCGGTGCACGACGCGCTCGCGCGGGCCCGCGTGCCGCTCGGCGCGGTCGCCGCGGTCGTGGAGCCGGCCGAAGGCGGCGCGGCGCTCGTCGCCCACCGCGAGCGCGCCGCGATGAATCCCGCCTCGGTGATGAAGCTCGTCACGAGCTACGCGGCGCTCGGCCTCCTCGGCCCCGCCTTCACGTTCCGCACCGACGTGCTGCTCGACGGGGAGCTCAAGGACGGCGTCCTCGCCGGCAACCTCGTGCTGCGCGGCGGAGGCGACCCCGAGCTCACCTACGAGCGCGTCTGGCAGATCGCGCACCAGCTGCGCGCGCGGGGCCTCAGCGCGATCCGCGGCGACGTCGTCGTGGACCGCGGATACTTCGCGCCCGCGGCCGACGACGCGGCGCGCTTCGACAGCGAGCCGCGGCGCGCCTACAACGTGCCGCCCGACGCGCTGCTCGTGAACTTCGGCGCGATCGAGTTCACGTTCGTGCCCGGCGCGGACGGCGTGTCCGTCGTGGGCGAGCCCGACCTGCCCGGCGTGAGGATCTCGGCGGGCATCCGCGCCGTGCCGGGGCCGTGCGGCGCGTGGCGCCACGGCCTCGCCTACGAGGTGCACGACGCGGGCCTCGGAGCCAGCGTGGAATTCTCCGGGACCTATCCCGCGGAATGCGGCGAGCGCACGTGGCCGCTGGCGGTGCTCGCCCCGCCGCGCATGCTCGAGGCGGTCTTCCGCTGGGCCTGGAGCGAGGCGGGGGGCACGCTCACGGGGCGTGTGCGCGACGGCGCCACGCCGGACGGGGCGCGGCTCTTCCTGCGCCACCGGTCCGAGCCGCTCGCGAACCTGCTGCGCGACATGAACAAGTTCTCCAACAACGTGATGGCGCGCGACATCTTCCTCGCGCTGTCCGCGGAGCTCGCGGACGGGCCCGGGACGGCCGCGGAAAGCGCGCGCATCGTGCGCGAATGGCTCGCCGGGCGCGGCATCGACGCCTCCGGCCTCGTCCTCGAGAACGGCTCGGGGCTTTCGCGCGACGAGCGCGTGAGCGCGGCCACGCTCGCGGCGCTCCTGCGCAGCGCGTGGGCGAGCGGCCTCATGCCGGAGCTCGCCTCGTCGCTGCCGATCTTCGCCGTGGACGGCACGTTCGAGGACCGGCCGGAGTCCGACGCCGCGGGGCGCGCGCACGTGAAGGGCGGCACGCTCACCGGCGTGCAGAGCATCGCCGGCTACGTCCTCGACCGCGCGGGGCGCCGCTGGATCGTCGTCATGATGGTGAACGACCCGCAGGCCAACGCCGCCGAGTCCGCCTTCGACGCGCTTCTCGAGTGGGTGGCGGCGCGGGGAGCGCCCCGGCCGGGGCGAGCGAGGTCCGGATGAACGGCACGCACGAAGTGACCAACCAGCCGCCGCCGCTCGAAGGCTACGACGCGTGGTCGCGCGATCCGTGGCTGCGCGAGGCGGCCCGCCGCGCCGGGGCGCGGGGCATCGACGAGCGCGCGCGCGACCTGGGCCGCTTCGTGGGCAGCCCCGAGGCGCAGGAGCACGCGCGGCTCGCCAACGCGCACGTCCCGCAGCTGCGCACCCACGACCGGCGCGGGCATCGCATCGACGCCGTCGAGTACCACCCCTCCTACCATGTCCTCATGGCGCGCTCGATCGGCGCCGGCGTGCATTCTTTCGCGTGGAAGGGCGCGCCGGGCGGGTTCGCCGCGCGCGCCGCGCTCTTCTATCTCTGGAACCAGCTCGAGCAGGGCACGGCCTGCCCCGTCACGATGACCTTCGCCTCGATCCCGGTCTTCGCCCACGCGCCGGGGCTCGACGCCGCATGGCGCCCGAAGGTCCTCGCCGACGCCTACGATCCGCGGGCGCTCCCGATGGGCGCCAAGGCGGGCGTCACGATCGGCATGGCGATGACGGAGAAGCAGGGCGGCTCGGACCTGCGCTCGGTCGCGACCGAGGCGCGGCCCGACGGCGAGGCGTGGCGACTCACGGGCCACAAGTGGTTCTGCTCCGCGCCCATGAGCGACGGGTTCTTCACGCTCGCGCGCGGCCCCGACGGCGTCAGCTGCTTCTTCGTGCCCCGGTCGCTTCCCGACGGCACGCGCAACGCCTTCGAGATCCAGCGCCTCAAGGACAAGGTCGGCAACCGCTCCAACGCCTCGGCCGAGGTCGAGTACCGCCACACGTGGGCCGAGGCCGTGGGGCCTCCCGGGCGCGGGATCGCCACCCTCATCGAGATGGCGCACCACACGCGCTTCGACATCGTGGTGGGCGTGGCGGGCATGATGCGCGCGGCGCTCGACCAGGCGCTGCACCACGCGCGCCACCGCTCGGCGTTCGGGGCCCCGCTCGTCGACCAGCCGCTGATGCGCAACGTGCTCGCCGACCTCGCCCTCGACACCGAGGCGGCCCTGCTCGTCGCCTTCCGCCTCGCCGCCGCCTTCGACGCCTCCGCCCGCAGCGAGGACGAGCGCGACCTGCAGCGCATCCTCACGCCGGTGGCCAAGTACTGGCTGTGCAAGCGCATGACGCCGCTCGCCACCGAGGCGATGGAGTGCCTCGGCGGCAGCGGCTACGTGGAGGAGAGCCCGCTCGCGCGCCTGTACCGCGAGGCCCCGCTCAACGGCATCTGGGAAGGCAGCGCCAACGTGATCTGCCTCGACGCGCTGCGGGCGATCGAGCGCGCGCCGCGCGCGCTCGAGGCGCTCGCCTCCGAGATCGACGCCGCCGGCGAGGCGCGCGCCACGGCGCTCCTCGACGCCGCGCGCCGGCTTCTCGGCGACGGGGTCCACGCGCCGCACCACGCGCGGCGCATCGTCGAATGCCTCGCGCTCGCCGCGCAGGCGGCGCTCATGAGGCGCCATGCCGATCCGCGCGCCGCCGAGGCCTTCGCGGCCTCGCGCATCGATGCGGCGGGCGGTGGGCGCGCGTTCGGGACGCTCGGCTCGCCCGCCGACGCCGCGGCGCTCGTGCGCCGCGCTTCGTTCGAGGAGCCCTAGGCGCCGCGCCGCGGGCGGTTGCCCCCCGCGACCATCCGGTACTCGTAGAGGCGGCACTCGAGCGCGCCGTTGAAGAGCACGGTCCTGCGCGACGGATGCAGCCGGACGAGGCGCGCGAGCTCGGGATCGCCCGAGAAGATGAACGCCGTCCATCCCGCGAACTTCCTCTTCAGCACGTCGCCGAGCTGCGGGTAGAACGCGGCGAGACGCTCCTTCTCCCCCAGGCGCACGCCGTACGGCGGGTTGGTCACGATCATTCCCGCGGCGCAGGGCGGGGCGAGCTCGAGCAGGTTCGCCTGCTTGAGGCTCACCGCGGCTTCCAGCCCCGCCTCGCGCAGGTTGCGCCGCGCCTGGTCGAGCGAGCGGCCGTGCAAGTCGGAACCGTGGATCGGCAGGGGCGCGACGGGCTTCTCCTCCCGCGCCGCCCCCTCGCGCGCGCGCGCCCAGGCCCGCGCGTCGAAGCGCGCGAGCTTCTCGAATCCGAACGCGCGGTCGCGCCCCGGGGCGCGGCCGAGGCTCATCTCCGCCGCCTCGATGAGGAACGTGCCCGCGCCGCACATGGGATCGAGCAGCGCGATCCCGGGCCGCCATCCGGCCACGCGCAGGATGCCCGCGGCGAGGTTCTTCTTGATGGGCGCCTCCCCCACGTGCTCGCGCCGCCCGCGCTTGAACAGGGGCTCGCCGCTCGTGTCGAGGTAGAGCGTGCATTGCCGAGCGTCGAGGAAGGCGTGCACGCGCACGTCGGGGTCGCGCGGCGCCACCGACGGGCGCCGGCCGAGGGCGTCGCGGAAATGGTCGGCCACGGCGTCCTTCACGCGCAGCGTCACGAAGTCGAGGCTCTTCACCGGGCTGCGGTGCGCGTTGGTCTCGACCTTGAAGGTGCGCTCGGCGCAGAAGAGCTCGCGCCAGCCCACCTTGCGTGCGCCCTCGTAGACGTCGTTCTCGTTCGAGTAGGGGAACCGCGCCACCCGCCACAGGATGCGGCTCGCGATGCGCGAGCGCAGGTTCGCGCCATAGGCGAGCTCGAACGGCCCGCGGAAGGCCACCCCGGCCTCGGCGGGCTCGGTGCCCTCGGCACCCAGCGCGGCCAGCTCCTCGGCGAGCGCGGAGGCGAGCCCCCGCGGGCAGGGGGCGAAGAAATGGGCCGTTCCGGGTCCCTCCCCGCGAAATTTCCCGCGCTCGCCGCTGTTCACCTTCATCGTAGGCGGGTCCTCGCCCGTGGGCCTCGCGCGGATCCGGGGCCGGCTTCCGGTCCGCTAGAACGGCTTCACGACGGCGAGGATCACGATCGCCACCAGCAGCACGGTCGGCATCTCGTTCACCCAACGGTAGAACACGTGCGTGCGGCGGTTGGCGTCGCGCGCGAAGTCGCCGAGGAGCTTGCGCATCCAGAAGTGATAGGCCACGAGCAGCGCCACGAGGAAGACTTTCGCATGGAGCCACCCGCCGTCGAAGCCGTAGTGCAGCCAGAGCCAGAGCCCCGAGGCCACCGTGAGGACCATCGCCGGCACCATGATGCCGCGGTAGAGCTTCCGCTCCATCACCTTGAAGCGCTCGTTGGAGGCCGCGTCGCCGGCCTGGGCGTGATAGACGAACAGGCGCGGCAGATAGAATAGCCCCGCGAACCACGCGACGACGAAGATGATGTGCAGGGCCTTCCACCAGAGCATGGGCGTATCATTCTACGTGATGTTCAACCGCCTTCCGGCCGCGGCGCTTGCGGCGGCAGCCGTCATCCTCGCCGCCGCGCCGCTTCCCGTGCGCGCCGAAGCCGTCGTGACCACCGAGCACGTCGAGGCCCGTCTCGTCACGAACCGGACGAGCGCGCAGCCCGGCAAGCCGATCCTCGTGGGCCTCAAGCTGCGCATGGCGGAGCACTGGCACACGTACTGGAAGAACCCCGGCGACTCGGGGTTGCCCACGCGCATCCACTGGATCCTGCCTCCGGGGTGGAAGGCAGGCGAGATCCAGTGGCCGTATCCGTCGCTGCTGCCCGTGGGGCCGCTCATGAACTACGGCTACGAGGACGACGTGGTGCTGCTCGCCGAGCTCACGCCGCCCGCGAACGCGCCCGCCGGCACCGCCGACGTGAAGGCGAAGGCCGAGTGGCTGGTGTGCAAGGACATCTGCGTGCCGGAGAAGGGCGAGCTCGACCTCGCGCTCCCGGTCTCCGCGGCGCCGCCGAAGCCCGACGCGCGCTTCGAAGCCCACATCGAGCGCGCGCAGGAGAGGCTGCCCGTCGCCGTGCCCGGGTGGAAGTTCGAATCGGCCCTCTCCGGCAAGACCCTCGTGGTGCGCCTCACGGCCCCCACGGGCGTGACGCCGCCGGCCCGGGCGATCTTCTTTCCCGATCGCGAGCAGCTGATCGAGCCCGCGGCCCCGGAGAAGGTCACGCGCGCGGGACGCACCCTCAGCATCGAGATGAAGCTCGCCGATCCGCCGCTCGCCGGCGTGACGACCGTCGGCGGCGTGGCTTTCTCGGCCTCGGGCTGGCCCGGAACGAGCCAGCGCCGCGCGATCGCGGTCGAAGCGCCCGTGGTGGCCTCCCTCGGGCCCGCCGCCGGCTCCGTCGGGCCCTCCGAGCCGAGCGAGGGCAACGTCGGGGGCAGCGCCCTCGTGGCGCTCGTCTTCGCCTTCGCGGGCGGGATCTTCCTGAACCTGATGCCCTGCGTCTTCCCGGTGCTGGGCATCAAGGTGATGGGATTCGTGAAGCACGCGCACGGCCACGCACGGGCGATGCGGCTGCAGGGCGCGATCTTCGCGCTCGGCGTGGTGCTCTCCTTCGGCGCGCTCGCGGGCACGATGCTCGCGCTGCGCGCGGGCGGGGCCCAGCTGGGTTGGGGCTTCCAGCTCCAGTCGCCCGTCGTGGTGGCGCTCCTCGCGTGCCTGTTCTTCGTCCTCGCGCTCAATCTCTCGGGCCTGTTCCAGTGGGGCGCCTTCGCGCAGTCGATGACGTCGAACCTCACGGCGCGCGGCCGCTACGCCGACGCGTTCCTGTCGGGCGTGCTCGCGACGGTGGTCGCCACGCCGTGCACGGCGCCGTTCATGGGCGCCGCGGTGGGATTCACGCTGACGCAGGGCGCGGGCCTCGCGCTCGCCGTGTTCCTCGCGATCGGCGTCGGGATGGGGCTTCCCGTGCTGCTGCTCTCGTTCTTCCCGGCGCTGCTCAAGCGCCTGCCGAAGCCCGGCGCGTGGATGGAGACCTTCAAGCAGGTGCTCGCTTTCCCGCTCTTCGCGTCCGCGGCGTGGCTCGCGTGGGTGCTGGGCGCCCAGGCGGGCAACGACGCGGTGCTCGCCCTGCTCCTGGGCCTCGTCCTCGTCGCGCTCGGCGCGTGGATGTACGGGCGTTGGGGCCACGGTGGGCCGCGCGGGCTGCCGGCGCTCGCGCTCGCCCTCGGCCTGCTGGGCCTCTTCGTCGCCTGGCCGCGCGCCGTGGAACCGCAGCCCGGGGCCGCGATCGCGCGCGCCGAGGACGGCTGGGAAGCGTGGTCGCCCGAGAGGGTCCGCGAGCTCCTCGCCCAGGGCCGCCCGGTGTTCGTCGACTTCACGGCCGCGTGGTGCGTGACCTGCCAGGTGAACAAGCGCGTGGCCCTCCATGACGCGGCGGTCGCGAAGGCCTTCGCCGAGCGCGGCATCGTCCGCCTCACCGCCGACTGGACGCGCCAGGACCCGCGCATCACCAAGACGCTCGCCGCGCTGGGCCGCAACGCCGTGCCCGTGTACGCGCTCTACCTTCCGGGCGAGGACGCGCCGCGGCTCCTGCCGGAGGTCCTCACGCCGTCCATCGTGCTCGCGCAGATCGAGCGAATTCCGGTCCGTCCCGCGACCGCGCTCACCGAGCGCTGAAGGCGCGCGGCCGCTCAGCTCGCGAGCCGCCGCCGGAAGATCCGCAGCGCGAGCGCCATCGCGGCGAGCGCATAGCCCAGCAGCACCGCCACGTGCGCCAGGGGCGCGTCGGGCCAGCGCCCGAGGAGCAGCGGCCGCGCGAGGGCCACGCCGTGCGTGAGGGGCAGCACCTGCGCGAGGAGCTGCACCCAGCCGGGCATGCCCGTCACGGGATAGAAGACTCCGCCCAGGAGCATCATCGGCGTGATGGCGAGCGTGAACCAGTAGATGAAGAAGTCGTAGGACTTCGCCGCCGAGGTCACGAGCAGCCCCAGCCCCGAGAAGCACAGGCCGATGAGGAAGGCCACGGGCACGACGAAGGCCATCGTCCACGAGCGGGCGAGACCGAGGGCGACGGCCACCAGCAGCACCGCCATGCCCGACAGGAAGCTCTTCGACGCGGCCCAGATCCACTCCGCGAGCACCACGTCCTCGAGGCTCACGGGCGCGTTGAGGATGCTCTCCCACGTGCGCTGCACGTGCATGCGCGTGAAGCCCGAGTAGAGCGCCTCGAACGACGCGGCCATCATCGTCGAGTAGCACAGGGTCCCGCCCGCGAGGTAGGCCACGTACCTCACGCCCTGCACCTCGGGCAGGAGCGCGCCCAGGCCGATGCCGAAGCCCGCCAAGTAGAAGAGCGGGTCGACGATGTCGCCGAGCACGGATTCGGCGGCGAGCTTCCTCCACACCAGGTAGTTGCGCCGCCACACCGCGATCCACGCCCGCGAGACCGGCATCGTTCCCGTCATTCCCTCATCTCCCGTCCGGTGAGCTTGAGGAAGACGTCCTCGAGGTTCGCGGGGCGATGGACGAAGCGCACGCGCGCAGCCCCGCGCAGGCTCTGCATGGCGGGACCGGGGTCGTGCACGTAGCAGAACGCGGTCTCCCCGTGCAGCTCCGAGCGAGCGCAGCACGCCGGGCCGTTCGCCGCGAGCCACGCACCCGCGCCCTCGCCGTACACCTCGACCACCTCGGGCTCGATGTGGCGGGCGATGAGCTCGCGGGGCGAGCCCTCCGCGATCGGGCGCCCCTGGTCGATGATCATCAGCCGGTCGCACAGGCGCTCGGCCTCGTCCATGAAGTGGGTCGTGAGGAGGATGGTCTTGCCCTGGTGCAGCAGCAGCCGCAGCCTCTCCCACAGGAGGTGGCGCGCCTGGGGATCGAGCCCGGTCGTGGGCTCGTCGAGGAAGAGCAGGTCCGGGTCGTTCACGAGGGCGCGCGCGAGGACGAGCCGGCGCTTCATGCCGCCGGAGAGCTCCTCGATGCGACTGTCGGCACGCGCCTCGAGCGCCGCGAACTCGAGCAGCTCCGGGATGCGCCGGGCGAGGAGCGCCGGGGCGAGGCCGAAATAGCGCCCGTACACGAGCAGGTTCTCGCGCACGGTGAATTCGGGATCGAGGTTGTCGGCCTGGGGGACCACGCCCACGCGCCGGCGGGCCTCGCGCGCCTCGCGCGGCACCGGATGCCCGAGCAGCGCGATATCGCCCCCGCCGGGCGGGACGAGGCCGAGCAGCATGCGCAGCGTCGTGGTCTTGCCCGCGCCGTTGGGCCCCAGCAGGCCGAAGCACTCGCCGCGCGCGAGCGCGAGGTCGAGCCCGGCGACCACCTCGCGCCCGCCGTAGGACTTGCGGACCGCCCGCGCGGCGAGGATCGTCATCGCACCCAGCGGGAGACGATCTCGCGCAGAACGTGGAGCTTGCGGTGGAAGAAATGCCCGCCGCCCGGCACGACGACCACCGGCACTTCCCGCGGCGTCGCCCACGCGAGGGAATCGGCGAGCGGGACGGTCTCGTCGAGGTCGCCGTGCACGATGACGGTGTTCGCGCTGCTGTGGCGGCCCGGCGCGCCGAGCCGGGGATCGTCCGGGTCCGGAGCGGCGCCCATGCCCCGCTCCGTGATGCGCCGGAAGCCGGGCGCGACGAGGAAGAGCTGCGCGAAATCCGCTTTCGCGCTCGCGCGCACCGCGACGGCGCCGCCGAACGAGAACCCCGCGAGCACGAGCGGCAGCTCGCCGAAGGCCTCCCGCCCGTAGGCGGCCACGCGCAGCATATCGTCGGCTTCGCCGCGCCCCTCGTCGTGCGCGCCTTCGGTCGCACCCACGCCGCGGAAGTTGAAGCGCAGCGTCGCCGCCCCCGCCTCGGCGAAGGCGCGCGCGAGCGTGGTGACGACCTTGTTGTCCATGGTGCCGCCGAACAACGGATGGGGGTGCGCGATGACCGCCAGCATGCGCGGCGCGACCGGGCTCGCGCCTTCCACCTCGATCCGGCCGGCGGGGCCGTCGATGAGCGCGCGGCCGGCCCGCGGCGGCATCAGATGCGCAGGCGCTCGACCACGCGGCCGTGCACCAGGTGCTCGTCGACGATCTCGTCGATGTCCTCGCGGTCGACGTACGTGTACCAGACGCCTTCCGGGTAGACGACGGCCACGGGCCCCTCCTCGCATCGGTCGAGGCAGCCGGAGGCGTTCACGCGCACCTTGCCCGGGCCGTTGAGGCCGAGCTCCTTCACCCGCCGCTTGGCGTGGTCCCGCATCGCCTCGGAGCCGCGGCAGGCGCAGCAGGCCTCGGGCGGATCGCGGCGGTTCACGCAAAAGAAAATATGGCGTTGATAGAACGGCATCGAAAGCTCCGTTGGAGCGGACGGGACGACGGCGACGCCGATGCTCCGCCGTCCGCCGCTCAACGCGCCATGGGGATTGTTCGCTTCACTGCGCGATTATCGCACGCGCGGCGCGGCGGTCCCGCAGGAAGAGCGCGATGAGGAACGCGAGCGCGGCGAAGGGCCACAGCTCGTGCAGGAAGCGGGTGAGCGTGGCGAGGTTCGCGAGCTGGCCGTAGGGCCAGCGGAAGATGCGCAGCAGCTCCTCGAGCGGGGTGTACGCGCCGAAGATCTTCGACAGCAGCGCCCCGGCGAGGATGGCGAGGATGGCGACGTACGCGCGGCCCGCGCGGGGCAGGCGCCGCAGCGGCGCCAGCGCCGCCAGCCCCGCGGCGATGCCCAGGAGGCGCTGCATCGTGACCCACTCGCCGGAGACGTACGGCTGCAGGAAGAGCGTGGCGCCCACGAACTTGAGCCACAGGGCGACGCTCAGCAGGACGAGCGTCACGCGCAGGCTCCCCTGCTCGCCGGCGAGCAGCACGGACACGAACAGGCCGAATCCGCAGATGCCGAAGGCGACAGCGCCCCACTCGACGATTCCGCCGACGGGCGCCTCGTCCCCCGGCGCGCCGATGTTGCCCGCGCCGAAGAAGGGGAGCGCGGGATTGAGCTGCGCGATGAGCCAGAGCGCGAGCAGCATGAGGCCCGCGTCGCCCCAGGCGCCCGGGACGAGCGCGCGCTCGCGCCAGCGCCCGAGCGGCAGCGTGACGACGGAGTAGAAGGGATCGGCGAAGGCGAGCGCCCCGGTGGCCGTCCCCGCCGCGTTGGCGAAGACGTCGTAGATCGAGGCGACCCGCCCCGGAATGAGCAGCTGGCACGCCTCCATCGCCGTGCTCAGCGCCGCTCCGAACGCGACCGCGGCCGCCATCGCGCGGGCGCGGCGTCCCGGTGCCGCGACGGCGAGCGTCGCGAGCACGCCGAGGGGAAAGTAGGCGAGGACGTTGAGCACCACGTCGAAGGGGATCACGTAGCGCGGCCGGGCGAGCGCCGCCGCGACGAGCTCGGCCGGGGGAAGGCGCAGGGGCCCGAAGGGGTACAGGCTCGCGTAGCCGATGAGCAGCACCCAGACCGCGAGCAGCCCGCGGAAGCGGCGCGCGGTCATCCCAGCGGCTTCAGCCCCCGGCGGTACAGCGACGAGCGCTCCACGTAGTGCTCGGCGATCCACGTGTTGTTCGCGATCTCCTCCGCGGTGAGCGAGCGCACCACCTTGCCGGGCACGCCCAGCACGAGCGAGCCTTCGGGGATCACCTTGCCCTCGGTCACCATCGCGCCGGCGCCCACGAGGCAGTTCTTCCCGATCACCGCGTTGTTGAGGATGATCGCGCCGATGCCGATGAGGGAATTCTCGCGGATGGTGCACCCGTGCAGCATCACGAGGTGCCCCACGCTCACGTTGCGCTCGAGCACCACGGGCACGCCGAGGTCGGTGTGGACGACGCTCCCGTCCTGGACGTTCACGTTCTCGCCGAGGGTGATGACGTCGTTGTCGCCGCGGATCGTGACGTTCCACCACACGCTCGCGTTGCGCTCCATCACCACCGAGCCGATCACCGCGGCGTTGTCGGCGACGAAGCATTCGCCCTTCAGGACGGGCTTGCGGTCCTCGAGCTGGTAGATCACCGGGCCTCCATCGTTCCCGCGACGGCGGGAATCCTGCCGCATTTTCGCACCGAACCCCGGCGGGGTCAGGTGCCTTTTCGGCCCCGCCCCCCTTTCCGCCCTACATCTGCTTGAACAGGTGCGAGTAGATGCGCGAGACCACGAGGGACTCCGCGCTCCCGCGGACCTTCACGTGGGCCTGGCCGCGGAAGTCGCGCGTGACGCCGGCGATCGATGCCGCGTTCACGATGGTCGAGCGGTGGATCTGCCAGAACTGCTGCGGGTCGAGCCCGTCGAGGAGCTCGCGGATCGGCGTCTTGATGAGCGCCTCGCCCTCGGCGGTCACCACGCGCGTGTACTTCTCGTCGGACTGGAAGAAGAGCACGTCTGCCACCGGGATGAGGCGCAGGCTCTGGCCGACGGTCGCCCGGATCCACTTCAGCCGCTCGCGCTTCGGCTCGAGGCGATCGGCGATGCGCGAGAGCACTTCGTCGAGGTCCCGCGGCGGCGCGGCGAGCCTCGCCTTGAGGCGCTCGATCGCGACGGTCATGCGCTCGGGAGTGTGGGGCTTGAGCAGGTAATCGACCGCCCCCGCCTCGAAGGCCTGGATCGCGTACTCGTCGTAGGCGGTCACGAAGACGACGTGGCAGCGGCCGGCGATGTGCCGCGCCACCTCGATGCCGGTCATTTCCGGCATGCGGATGTCGAGGAACAGGATGTCGGGGGTGCGCTCCTCGAGCGCCTCGAGCGCGGCCACCCCGTCGCCGACGGCCGCGAGGACCTCGAGCTCGGGCCAGAGCTTCGCGAGCTTCGCCTGCAGCTGCTCGCGCAGGATCGGCTCGTCCTCGGCGATGATGGCGGTGGGCATCGCGCGATTCTACGGCGCGGAAGGCGGCGAAGCGCCGGGAGGCGCGGCGCCCGGGGCTGCGGCACCCGGTTGCACGGCACTCTCCCCGTCCTTCTTCCGCCGGCTGCGGCGCACCAGCCACCAGATGCCGAGCCCCACGAGGATGTAGGGCGCGAGCACCGGGAAGAGCGACACCAGGATCGCGACCGGGATGAACAGGGCGAGCCCCACGAGGAGGAAGCCCAGCCCGTAGACCACCGCGAGCACGATGGCGAGCGCGAGGACCGCCACGACGAACGCGACGGCGATCCCCGCGGTGCCGATCAGCGTCCCGGTGGGCCCTCCGAGCGCCTGGTCGCCGATCCGGACCGGCATCACGCCGGTGGCCACGCCCACGATGGCGAGTCCCGCGGCCACCGCCGCGACGCACACCAGCACGATGAAGGCGAACGACAGCCCCTTGCGCCAGGCGCGCTCGGCGCTCCCCACCACGGCAAGCGTGCGGGCGGCCGCGCCCGCGGGCGGGGCGGCCTTCGGCGCGGCCTTCGGCCCGGCCGCGGAAGGCTGCGCGCGGGCACCGTCGCGCGGCACCTCGATCGTCGCGCGCACGCCGTGGGGCTCGTTCGCTTCGAGGGTGAGCTTGCCCGCCTCCCCGTAGAGCGCGCCGAGGCGCTCGCGAATGTTGGCGAGGCCCACGCCCTGCCCCGGCGCCTCGGCGAAGCCGCGCCCCGTGTCGGTCACCGTCACGCGCAGCCTCCCGTCCACCGCGTCGGCGGCGATCGCGACGGTCCCGCCCTCGCGCTGCGGCTCGAGGCCGTGCTTGATCGCGTTCTCCACGAGCGAGGGGAGCATGAGGGGCGGAAACGGCGTCTCGGCGAGCTCCGGCGGCATGCTGATCTCGAAGGCGAGCCGCGGCCCCATGCGCATCTGGAGGATGCTCAGGTACGCGCGCGCGAGCTCCACCTCCTGACCGACCGTGGAGACCGACTCGCGCATCTTCGGCAGGGCGTTGCGCAGGTACTGGATGAGGTGCCCCGTCATCGCGCTCGCCCGCTGGGGATCGGTTTCCGTGAGCGCCTGCACGCTCGCGAGCGTGTTGTAGAGGAAGTGCGGCTCCACCTGCGCCTGGAGCGCCGAGAGCTTCGCCTCGGTCACCTGGCGACCCATGCGGTGGTATTCGGCCTCGCGACGCTTGAGGTCGGCCACCTGCTGCGCCGCCCGCGAGCGGTCGATGAAGATCTTGGAGACGACCGCGAGGATGAAGAGGGGAATGAAGATCAGGATGAGGGCGGTGCCCACGCCGATGCGGTAGAGGTCCCCGGTCACCTTCTGGCGGATCTGCGCGCGCAGCTCCGGCGGCAGCGGAACGACGGGCGTGGCGCCGGGCTCCTCGTCCTTGTCGACGCGGATCTCCACGGCCGGGTGTCCTGGGAACGGACCCACGACGATGTGGCCCGGGCTCACGCTGACCTCGGGGGCGGCGCTCTCCGGGACCGGGGCGGCGGGAGGCGACGGCGCCTTTCCAGGTGGCGCGGCCGGCGGCGGGGTCGCCTTCGCGGACGGCGTGGCGGGGGTCGCGGGCGGCTTCCCGGGCGGCGCCTCGGCTGCGCCCTCGAGCGCCTCCTTCTCGGCCTTCTCCGCCGCGCTGAGGGAGCCCGCGAGCGACTTCTCCACCTCCTTCTCGACCTGCGCGTCCTTGAGCGCCTGCGCCGCCTCGTGGCGCGCTTCCTCGATCGCCTGGGCAGCCTCCCGCACCGCGCCCGCCGCGCTCTCGGCGGCCTCGCGCTTCGCCCGCGTGGCCTCGGTCCCGGCCTCGCGCAAGCTCTCCCGTGCCTGCCCCATCTCCCTCAGGGCCCGGTCGAGCGCGGCGAGGCGCGCCGGATCCCGGGTGCGGCTGCGCATCTCGCGAAAGATGCTGCTCACGAAATCGATGACGCCTTCCGAGAACGTCGAGTCGATCTCGCGGCGGATCGCGCGGTTCTCCTCCGGCGTCGCGCCGCTGTGCTCGAGCTCGATGAGATGGATGGGCGTGGCGAATAGGCCGAGCGTCGCGAGCAGCGCGAACCCGCCGAGGAGGAGCGCCCACCAGGGCGTGCGGTGGAGAAGATCGCCGAGCTTCATCGAGCGGGCATTATCGGTGCCCGCCGCCCGCCCGATCCACCACGGCCGCGACGAAATGCAGAACCCGGGGGCCGAAAGGGCTTCCGGGGCGACGGCGGCCGGTCACATCTGCTTGAAAAGGTGGGTGAAGGCGCGCGAGACGACGAGCGTCTCCGCGTGGTCGCGCAGGCTCACCTCGGCCTGGTCCTTGAGGCCGCGGCGCACCGAGGCGATGTGGTCCACGTTCACGATCGTGGCGCGGTGGATCTGCCAGAACTTGGCCGGGTCCAGCTCCTCGAGGAGCTCGCGGATCGGCTTGCGGATGAGCGACTCGCCCTGCGCCGTCACGACCCGCGTGTACTTCTCGTCGGACTGGAAGAAGAGCACCTCCTCCACGGGGATCAGCCGCACGCTGGATCCCACCGAGGCCTTGATCCAGCGAAGCCGCTCGGGCCCGTGCGGGGCGAGGCGCGCAGCGAGCGATTCCACCAGCGCGTCGAGCGCGGGCGGCTTCGCGCCGAGGCGCTCCTTGAGCCGCTCCACGGTGATCGCGAGCCGCCGCTCGTCGAAGGGCTTGAGCACGTAGTCGACCGCGCCCCGCTCGAAGGCCTGCACCGCGTACTCGTCGTAGGCGGTCACGAAGACCACGTGGGCGCGGGCGCCGATGGCGCGCGCGGCCTCCAGGCCGTTCACGCCGGGCATGTGGATGTCGAGGAAGAAGAGCGCCGGCGCATGGTCCCGCAGCACGCCCTCCACGTCGCGGCCGTCGGCCATCTCGTGGACCACGTCGAGCTCGGGCCAGAGCCGGGCGAGGCGCGCGCGCAGCTGCGCCCGCAGCAGGGGCTCGTCGTCGGCGATCACGGCCCCCACGCGACCGCCGTCCGGGGCGGACGGATCCGCGGGGCTGGCGCTCACGCGGGCACCTCGATGGAGGCCACGACGCCCCGCGGGGCGTTTTCCTCGAGCACCAGGCGGGCCGAGGAGCCGTACAGCGCCTTCAGGCGCTCGCGGATGTTGGCGAGGCCCACGCCGCCGCCGTTGGTGGGCCGGATGCCTTCGCCGGTGTCGGCGACCGAGACGCGAAGCTGGCCCTCGGCTTCCCTCGCGCGGATCACGATGCACCCGGCATCGCAGCACGGATCCACGCCGTGCTTCACCGCGTTCTCCACGAGCGAGATCAGCATCATCGGCGGGAAGGGCCGGGACCGGAGCGCCTCGGGCACCTCGATCGAGAAGTCGAGGCGCGTGCCCATGCGCACCTGGTGGATCTCGAGGAAGGCGCGGGCCATGTCGAGCTCGCGGCCGAGGTTGGTAGCGGTCTCGCGCATCTGCGGGAGCGCGGCGCGCAGGTACTTGATCAGGCTTTCGAGCACCCGGGAGGCGGCGGGCGGATCCGTCTCGACCAGGTGCTGCACGTTGGCGAGGGTGTTGAAAAGGAAGTGGGGCTCGACCTGCGCCTGCATGAGCGCCAGCCGCGCCTCGAGCACGCTCTTCTCGAGCTGGTGGCGTTCCGCCTCGCCCTTCAGGATGCGCGCCTGGTCGCGGGCGTGCTTCTCGCGCAGCAGCACCGCGGCGACGACGACGCAGCCCACGCCGATGCCCAGGCCCATGGTGATGGTGACGCCCGCCAGGCGCTCGCTGAACATCTGCGCGAGGTTGCGCCCCTTGACGAAGCCAGCGACCACGGTACCCACCAGCGACCCGGCCACGACGGCGAGCACCTGCATCGCCTCGCGCGGCATCCAGCGCTGCCGGATGTTCCCCGCGACCGTGAAGAGCACCATGCTCGTGTAGCCGACGCAGAGCGCGCTCACCAGCAGGTCCCAGTACGTGTTCACGAAAAGCCGGACCACGACGAGGCAGGCCGCGGCGCCGAGCGCCGTCACCGCGAGGACGCGCCGCATCGTGAGGCCTTCGAGCAGCGATGTGGAAGGGGGGGTCACCCCGCCAAGTTACCGAATATGACGCTCCGATGGCAAAGGACGATGCGACGAAACGCGCATTCGGCTACCCGCGCCGCGCCTCCACGGTGATGTGGAAGTGGGCCTCCGGCGCCGCGGCCACGGGTTCCAACCCCCGCGCCGCCGTCCCCGCCACCACCTCGATCGGGGCGAATTCGTGGACATGCACCGTGCGCGTCGCGTAGGGCGAGGCGGGATCGGCGAGGATGGCGCCCGCGGCGACGAGGAACCAGGCGCAGACCACGAAGGTCACGAGCGCGGCGACGGCGGATTCCCCGCGCGGGGAGACGAAGGCGGGACGGGACGCCCTTCCCGCGGGGACGCGGGGGCGGAGCGCGACGAAGTTCGGACGGGTCATGGGTCTTCTCCTCTTTTCGGCGCCGGCCGCCGCAGCGGCACGGCATGGCGGCAGATTAGGCAGCCGCGCGCGGCCGAGAAAGGAGAAAGCGACGAAATGCGGAAAAGGCGGGCCGAAACGACGCGCGAGGGGCCGCTAGCGTGGGTGCTCGGCTGCGTGGGCCGGCTGCGGCACCTGCCCCGGCACGAGGGAGCCCGCGACCATCGCGGCGAAGCTCGCAATGAGGCCGGCGAGCTGGGGCGGCACCGCCGCCTCCGGATAGTAGTACTCGCACCCGATCCACACGATGAGGCCGAGCACGACCGAGAGCACCGCGCCCAGGTTCGTCGCGCGCTTCCAGTAGATGCCGCAGGTGAGCGGGACGAACGCGCCGACGAGCGTCACCTTGTACGCGTTCTCCACCATCTTGTAGATGCTCGCGTGCGTGCTGAGGGCGAAGGAGGTGACGAGAATCGTGAAGCCCACGACCACCACGCGCATGAGCACGAGGTTCTGCCGGTCGCTCGTGCGGCGCAGGAACGGCCGCACGATGTTCTCGCTGAAGCTCACCGAGGGCGCCAGCAGCGTGGCGCTCGCGCAGCTCTTGATCGCCGAGAGCAGCGCCCCGAAGAACATGATCTTCGCGAAGAGCGGCACGATCGGCGAGAGGATGAGATCGGGGAGGATCTTCTGCGGGTCCTTGTCGAGGTTCGCGGCCACCATGTTCGGGTCGATGAGGCTCGCGGAATACGCGAGGAACATGGGGATGAACGCGAAGCAGAAGTACAGGATGCCGCCCAGGATCGAGGAGTTCGCGGCGATGTTCTCGTCCTTCGCCGACTGCACGCGCTGGAAGACGTCCTGCTGCGGGACCGAGCCCAGCATCATGGTGATCCACGCGGTGAAGAACCCCACCACGTCGGCGAACTTGAGGTCCGGAAGCATGTGGAACTTGCCCTGGCTCGCCGCATGGGCGACCACGGCGGGGGCGCCGCCCGGCACGAGGCTGCTCACGGCGCCTCCGATGTAGAGCATGCCGAGCACGATGATGATCATCTGGATGAAATCCGTGATCGCCACCGAGAACATCCCGCCCAGCATCGTGTACACGAGCACGGTCGAGGCGCCGATGATCATCCCCGACGGCTGCGAGATCCAGCCGTTCGAGACCACGTTGAAGACCAGGCCCAGCGCCTTGATCTGCGCCCCCACCCAGCCCAGGTACGAGATCACGATGCACAGCGACGTGAGCATCTCCACCGGCCTGCTGAAGCGCCGGCGGTAGTAGTCTCCGATCGTGAGGAGGTTCATGCGGTAGAGCGGCCGCGCGTAGAAGAGGCCGACCAGCACCAGGCAGAGCGACGAGCCGAAGGGATCCGCGACGATCCCCGAGAAGCCGCTCTGCAGGAACGTCGCCGGGATGCCGAGCACCGTCTCCGAGCCGAACCACGTGGCGAACACGGTGGCCGTGACGATGTACATCGGCAGCCGCCGGCCCGCGACCGCGAAGTCCTTGGTGTTGTGGACCCACCGCGCGGCGAAGAGGCCGATGGCGACCGAGATGACCCAGTAGGCGATCACGAACCAGAGGAGCATGGGGCGGCCTCGAGGCGCTCGGGCGGAGATGGTTCGCCATTCTAGAGGACTCCCGCCTCCCGGAGGATGGCGCGCCCGATCGCGGGGCGGTCGCCCGGCGCGCTCCCCGGTCCCGGCGTGACGTTCAGGGCGAAGAACGCTTCCGGCCGCCCGCGCCGCTCGATCCACCCGATCCACCATTGCACGGGCTCCCGGCCCGCGGCCGCGCCGGACTTGGCGTAGAGCGTCCGGGAGCGCGTCTTCTCGGCCACCAGCGCCCGGCGCACGAGCCGCTGCGCGCGCTGGGTCATCGGCAGCCGCCCCTCGGCGAGGCGGTACAGGAACCGCACCTGCTCCATGGCGCTCACCCGCAAGCCCCCCTGGAGCCAGAAGAGGTCGATGCCTCCCGCGAGGTCGCGGTTGCCGTACTCGAGGCGCTCGAGCCATTCGAGCATGCGCGCCTTGCCCGTGCGCCGCGCCACCTCCTGGGACATCCAGACGACGCCCTCGCGCAATCCCGAATCGAGCGTGTGGTCGCGCTCCCACGCGGCGACCGGCTTGGGCCGGCCGTCCCACGGGAAGACCTCGTTCTCGTCGGCGATGGAGCCCACCTCGAGGCCGACCAGCGCGTTCGCGATCTCGAAGGTTGCCGCGGGCGGCACGCGCCGGTGGGCGCGCGCGGGATCGAGAACGCGCCAGCGCTCCTCGGCGGGCTCGAAGAGCACGAAGGTGCCCTTCGCGCCCGTCGCGTCGAGGTGCCGTTGCCACGCGGGCACCGGGAGGGTCTGCGGCGCCGGTTCGGCGAGCCCCGTGAAGAGCGCGAGGAGGGATGTCGAGAGTCGGTCCATGGTCCTTCCGGGGCGGATGGCGATCGAGCGAGCCTGCCCCCCGAATCTGGCAAAATCGGGGCGAAGCGCTGCGGAAATTGCGATGGACTACGAGGCCTGCCACCCCGCGAAGATCGTCCGCTACCGGGATCCCGCCGAGATGGCGGCGGCCTATCCGGCCTCGGCCGTCCACTACGAGAGCCACGGCGTGGTCGTGCTCGAGGACTGCGGCATCGGGTTCGACCGGGAATTCATCGGCGGCCTCTCGTTCGCGCCCTCGTGGAAGAAGATCGGCACGATCAACGGCCTGACCGACCCGCCCCTCGTGATGCGCTCGGGCAAGCTCGTCCGGACCGCCAACCCCCTGTGCGCGTCGATGCGCGACGACGTGCTGCTGCTCAAGCTCTACTCGGAGCTCCTGCGCCTGGAGCTCGAGTTCAAGCTGCTCGTCGCGCGCGTCCTTCCGGGATACTGGAACGCAGTGTGGGGCAACTGCACGTTCAGGTTCACGCGCACGGAGAACGAGGCGATCCACCTCGATTCGTTCCAGGATGGAAAGCCGACCCCGCCCAAGTTCCACAGGCCGCGCCTCAAGTTGTTCCTCAACGTGGACGCCGAGCCCCGGGTCTGGAACGTGGGCCCCACCCTGCCCGACCTCCTGCGCCTGTCGGAGGGAGAGCTGGGCGCGGAGCTCCCGACGAACGTGAACGTCCTGTGCGCGCGGATCAACGCCTCGGGAATCCTGCGCAAGGTGCGCACCGTGCGCGTGGAGATCCCCCCCCGCGGCATCGTGTTCGCGAACGGCGCCACGGTGGTCCATCAGGTCGTC
>Ga0187776_10000046_pt1 | contig 61796 bp, 63 predicted proteins | sample 0216_BV02_MP12_2_FD_132426 | JGI IMG/M metagenome (GOLD analysis project Ga0187776, IMG submission 132426) | Tropical peat soil microbial communities from peatlands in Department of Meta, Colombia - 0216_BV02_MP12_20_MG | ecosystem: Environmental > Terrestrial > Soil > Wetlands > Peat | place...
GCGCAAGGCCGCGCGCCAGGTGCGCGACACCGCCGCCGAGCTCCTCGACCTGTACGCGAAGCGCCTCGCGCGCCAGGGCTTCGCCTTCCCGCTCAAGCTCCAGGACTACGAGGCCTTCGCCGCCACCTTCCCCTTCGAGGAGACGCCGGACCAGGCCGAGGCGATCCAGTCGGTGATCGTGGACATGACCATGGGCCGGCCCATGGACCGGCTGATCTGCGGCGACGTGGGCTTCGGCAAGACCGAGGTCGCGATGCGCGCGGCCTACATCGCGGTGGCCGCGGGCAAGCAGGTCGCGATCCTCGTGCCCACGACGCTGCTCGCCGAGCAGCACTACGGGAACTTCAGCGACCGCTTCGCGGGCTTCGCGGTGCGCATCGCGGAGCTGTCGCGCTTCAGGAGCCCGAAGGAGGCGGCGAAGTCCCTCGAGGGCCTCGCCTCCGGCGCGATCGACATCGTGATCGGCACCCACCGCCTGATCCAGAAGGACGTGCAGTTCGCGAACCTGGGCCTCGTGATCATCGACGAGGAGCATCGCTTCGGGGTGCGGCACAAGGAGGAGCTCAAGAAGCTGCGCTCCGAGGTGGACGTGCTCACCCTCACCGCCACGCCCATCCCGCGCACGCTCGCGATGTCCCTCGAGGGCCTGCGCGACTTCTCGGTGATCGCGACCGCACCCCAGCGCCGGCTCGCGATCAAGACCTTCGTGCACCGGCTCTCGGGCGGGCTCGTGCGCGAGGCGGTGCTGCGCGAGCTCAAGCGGGGCGGGCAGGCCTACTACGTCTACAACGAGGTGGAGACGATCGAGAACCGCCGCGCCGAGCTCGAGGACCTCGTCCCCGAGGCGCGCGTCGCGGTGGCCCACGGGCAGATGCGCGAGCGCGAGCTGGAGGCGGTGATGCGCGACTTCTACCACCAGCGCACCAACCTGCTCCTGTGCTCGACGATCATCGAGTCGGGCATCGACGTGCCGAGCGCGAACACCATCCTCATCCACCGCGCGGACCGCTTCGGCCTCGCCCAGCTGCACCAGCTGCGCGGGCGCGTGGGCCGCTCGCACCACCAGGCCTACGCGTACCTGCTCACGCCGCCCGAGGACGCGCTCTCGGCGACGGCGAAGAAGCGCCTCGAGGCGATCCAGATGATGGAGGACCTGGGAACGGGCTTCTACCTCTCGATGCACGACCTCGAGATCCGCGGCGCGGGCGAGGTGCTCGGCGAGTCGCAGTCCGGCGGCATCCACGACGTGGGATTCGCGCTCTACACGGAGATGCTCGAGCACGCGGTGAAGAGCCTGAAGCGCGGCAAGGAGCCGGACCTCTCGCGGCCCCTGGAGATCGCCACCGAGGTGAACCTGCACGCGCCGGCGCTGCTCCCGGAGACGTACTGCGGCGACGTGCACGAGCGCCTCGTGATCTACAAGCGCCTCGCGAACTGCGCCTCCCCCGAGGAGCTCGAGCGGCTCACCGAGGAGCTCGTCGACCGCTTCGGGCCGCTCCCCGAGCCGGCGCGCGTGCTGCTCGAATCCCACAAGCTGCGCATCCAGGGGGCTCCCCTCGGGGTGCAGAAGATCGACGCGGCTCCCTCCGGCATCGTCGTGCAGTTCGTGCCCGAGCCCCCGGTGGACGCGGCCCGGGTGCTCGCGCTGGTGCAGTCGAGCCGCATCTATCGCCTGCCGGGCCCGGACCGCGTGCGCATCGAGATGAAGCACGACGACCTGTCCGGGCGCGCGGGCGAGGTCCGGCAGTTCCTGAAAAGACTGGCCTCCGGGCCCCACGAATCCGCGGGCGAGCGCCGATGAGCGTCGACGAGCGCCGCATGAACCTCGTGATCCAGGGCGAAGAGGTCGCCACGCCCGACCTGAAGGCGCTCGCGCGCATGACGGGCGCGCAGGCCATCGAGCGAATCGCGGACAACGCGTTCCGGGTGGCGCGCGCCGATCCTTCGGCGAGGGGCGCGGTGGCCGAGCACTGCGCGCGGGCGAGGCTCGACTGGGGCTTCGTCGCCGAGGGCCGCACGCTCGCGGACTTCGCGCTCATGGTGATGGACATGGACTCCACGCTCATCTCCATCGAGTGCATCGACGAGATCGCCGATTTCGCGGGGCGCAAGGCCGAGGTGGCCGCGGTCACGGCCTCGGCGATGCGCGGCGAGATCGACTGGCCCGAGAGCCTGCGGCGCCGCGTGGCCGCGCTCGCGGGCCTGGACGCCGGCTGCCTCGAGCGCGTGTACGCCGAGCGCCTCAGGCTCAACCCGGGCGCCGAGCGCCTCATCGCGGGGGCCCGGCACGCGGGCGTGAGGACGCTCCTCGTCTCGGGAGGGTTCACCTACTTCACCGACCGCGTGCGCGAGCGCCTCGCGATCGACCACGCCTATTCCAACGAGCTCGTGATCGAGAACGGGAAGCTCGCCGGACGGGTCACGGGACCGCTCGTGGACGCCCGCGGCAAGGCGGGTCACGTAGCGCGGCTCAAGCGCGAGATGGGGATCGGCCCCGAGCGCGTGCTCGCGATCGGCGACGGCGCGAACGACCTCGCGATGCTCGCGGAGGCGGGCACGAGCGTCGCGTACCACGCGAAGCCCGTGGTGCGGGAGAAGGCGGACTACGCGCTCGACTTCGTCGGGCTGGACGGCGTGCTCGCCTTGTTCCCCGAGGCGGGGCCTTCCGCGTCCCGGCGCGGCAGCGGAAAGTAGACGTAGCCGGCCTGCGGCAACGTCGCCTGACCGCGCTCGTCGAGCGTGTCCACGTCCTGGGGGCGGTCCCACCAGGTGAGGCGGTTCTTCTTCTGCTGCTCGACCACCTGCGGGTTCTTCCGCACGAAGTCGCGCAGGAAGCGGGTGAGCTCGGATTCGTACATGGCGGGAACGACAAACAATTGATTCGCAGGCATTTTATCACCGATAATCCAGGCCTGATGCGGCTCACCTATCCGCGCTCCTTCCTCGCCCTGCTGCTGATCGGCTTCTCGATCGTCGCGGCTCCGCTCCTCTTCGCCCTCTTCTCGAACGCGGTCGCCTTCCAGCGCCTCGCGGCGCTCTCGGAGCAGGCGGTGCATTCGGCGGTGCGCGTCACGCAGTCGAGCCGCGTCCTGCTCTCGACCCTCACCGCGCTCGAGCGCTCGGCGCGCCAGTACGCGGTGGATGGCGATGCGACGTACCTCGACGCCTACCACGCCAACCGCGCGCGCTACCTCGCCGCCGCCGACGACCTGGACCACATGGCGCTCTCCGACGGCCAGCGCGCGGACCTCACCGCGATCCGCGCCCGCGAGCAGGCCACCGACCAGATCGTGGCCCGGCTGGGGCCGGTACCCCAGCTCTCGGAGGTCCTCCCGCGGGAATACAACGCGCTGTTCGAGCGGGCCCAGGCGCTCGTGCAGCTGGGCGACCACGTGACCGACCAGGGCATCGCCGAGCTGCGGGCCCAGGCCGAGAAGTCGAGGAACAGCGTGTTCTGGCTGATGGTGGCGCTCATCCCGACCGCGGTAGCGCTCATCGCCTCCTTCACGTTCCTCATCGCCCGGCCGATCACGCAGGTGAGCGCGAGCATCCGCGCGCTGGGCGAGGGCCACTTCGCGCGGCCGGTGCGCGTCGAGGGCCCCGGCGACATGGTTCGACTGGGCGAGCAGCTCGACTGGCTGCGCGAGCGGCTGGTCGCGCTCGAGGCCCAGAAGACGCGCTTCCTGCAGCACATCTCGCACGAGCTGAAGACTCCGCTCACGGCCCTGCGCGAGGGCTCCGACCTGCTCTCCTCGGGCGTGGTGGGCAACCTCAACGCGGAGCAGCGCGAGATCGCGCGCATCCTGCAGGAGAACTCGATCGAGCTGAGGAAGCTCATCGAGGGGCTGCTCAACTACAGCGCCGTGCACGCGCAGGCCTCGTTCCTCGACGCGCGCATCGTGCAGCTGCGCGAGGTGGTGCGCCGCGTGGTGAACGACCGCAAGCTCGCGATCGTCGCAAAGGGCATCCGCATCGAGCTCAACTGCGAGAACGTCTCGGCCTACTGCGACGAGGAGAAGATCCGCGTCGTGCTCGACAACCTGCTGTCGAACGCCGTGAAGTACTCCCCGGAGCTGGGGCTCGTGTCGATCAAGCTCTACAAGGAGCGCGGCGACGCGGTGTTCGAGGTGCTGGACGAGGGGCCCGGCATCCCGGCGCCCGAGCGCGAACGCATCTTCGAGGCCTTCTACCGCGGCACCGACGTCCCGACTTCCGCGGTGAAGGGCAGCGGCCTGGGGCTGTCGATCGTGAAGGAGTACGTGTCCCTGCACCGCGGCACGATCGAGGCGCTCGAGGGGCCGGGCGCCCACTTCCGCATCCGCATCCCGCGCCGCAAGCCCGCGGCGGTCGAGGCGGCGGCATGAGCGGGCGCGGCGGCCCCCTCGTCATGGCAGGCTTCTTGCACGTAATCTCGCGAACGCGCTTGGCGTGCGCGACGGTCCGCGAAGCACGGCGGGCCCCCTCTGGACCACGACTCTCGAGCCCCTGAATGCCGCAACCCGGAAAAGCATCGCTGTTGCTCGTGGACGACGACCCGGACCTGCTCCGGCTCCTCTCGATCCGCCTGAAGGCCAACGGATACGCCGTGACCGCCGCGGACAGCGGGCGGCGCGCGCTCGCCGCGATCGGCGCCTCGCGCCCGGACCTCGTCCTCACGGACCTGCGCATGGAGGGCATGGACGGCATGGCGCTGTTCCGCGAGATCCAGGCGTCGTATCCCGGCCTGCCGGTGATCATCCTCACCGCCCATGGGACGATCCCCGAGGCCGTGGACGCCGTGAAGAAGGGGGTCTTCGGCTACCTCACGAAGCCCTACGACGCCGAGGAGCTGCTCGCGCAGATCGAGCGCGCGCTCACGCTGCACGGCGGGTCGGGCGCGATGCAGGCGGGCGTGGGCCAGGTGTGGCGCGAGGACATCGTGACGCGCTCCTCGCTCATGGAGGACCTCCTCGCGAAGGCGCAGCGCGTGGCCGCGGGAGATGCGAGCGTGCTCATCCAGGGCGAGAGCGGCTCGGGAAAGGAGCTGCTCGCGCGCGCGATCCACCGCGCGAGCCCGCGCGCGAACCACCCCTTCGTGGCCATCAACTGCGGCGCCATCCCCGAGACCCTCCTCGAGAGCGAGCTCTTCGGGCACATGAAGGGCAGCTTCACCGGCGCCATCGCCGACCAGCGGGGGCTCTTCGTCGCCGCCGACAAGGGCACCCTCTTCCTCGACGAGATCGGCGACATGCCGCTCGCGCTGCAGGTGAAGCTGCTGCGCGTGATCGAGACGCGGGAGGTGCGCCCCATCGGCGCCACGCGCGCGATCCCGTTCGACGTGCGCATCATCTCCGCGACGCACCGCGACCTCGCGCGCGAGAAGGCGGCGGGCGCGTTCCGCGAGGACCTCTACTACCGCCTGAACGTCGTGTCGCTGAGGCTCCCGTCGCTCGAGGAGCGCCGCGAGGACATCCCGCTGCTCGCCGAGCACTTCCTCGCGCGCCTGGCGCCGCGCTACGGGCGGGACAAGGCGCAGTTCTCCCCCGAGGCGCTCGAGCTCCTCGCGAAGGCGACGTGGCCCGGCAACGTGCGCCAGCTGTACAACGTGGTCGAGCAGTCGATCGCGCTCTGCCCCACGCCCATCATCCCGCAGGCCTTCGTCGAGCAGGCGATCCAGGTGGAGATGCACGAGATGACCTCGTTCGAGGACGCGCGCAAGCGCTTCGAGCGCGACTACCTGACGCGCATCCTCAAGCTCACGCGCGGCAGCGTGACGCAGGCGGCGAAGCTCGCGCGCCGCAACCGCACGGAGTTCTACAAGCTCCTCCAGCGCCACGGGATCGAGGCCGCGATCTTCAAGACCGAAGCGAAGTGACGCTGCGGGGCGTGGCCCCGCGGTCCTGTCGCCGGACGACGACGCTCTTTTCGTTCGTTAATTCAGGCGCTTGCCTGAATCGCTGCGCGCCTCTGTCGCCGGCCGGAGACAGGGGCTTCCTCGGGGGCGCGTCGCACGATGCCGAAGTCCTTGATTTATCGCGCAATCGCAAGGCTGGCACCCTCCTTGCTGCCGGGATGGCGTGCGCCTTGTGGGGCAGATTGAAAGATCTGCCCCGTTTTTTTTCGCGCGCGTCAGTCGGGCAGCGCGTTCAGCAGGTACATCGTGACGAGTGGCGCCGAGGGCTTGCCGAGCGGCGCCAGCCACTTGCCGTAGATCTCCTCGATCTCGCCGCTGCGGTAGACCTGCGCGAGGACGCGATCGACCGCCAGCCGGAAATCGGCGTCGCCGCGCCGCAGCACGAGGCCGTAGGGCTCGAGCGAGAGGTTCTCCGCGAACACGGTCAGCCCTTCCGCGCCCCCGGCGCCGAGGAAGGTGCCGACGAGCACCGTGCGGTCGCTCGCGAGCGCGTCGACCTTGCCGTCGCGCAGGAGCTCGAACCCCTCGGCCACCGTCTTCGTCTTCACCACCTCGGCCTTGATGAAGCCCTTGGCGAGCGCGCGCTCGAGCGCCCCCACCGTCGTCGTGCCCTCGGCCACCGCGATCTTGCGGCCCTGCAGCTGGGCGAGCGTGGTGGCGACCGACCGGCGCGCCATCAGCGTCGAGGCGTCGGCGAAGATCGGCAGGCTGAAGTCCACCTTCTCGCGGCGCCCGAGCGTGGCGGTCGTCGTACCGCACTCGAGGTCCACCTTGCCCGAGGCCACCGCCTCGATGCGCGTGGAAGGCGTGAGCGGCACCCACTCGGTCTTCAGCGCCGGCGCGCCCACGGCCTGCGCCACGGCCTCGGCCACGCGCTTGCACAGCTCCACCGAGTAGCCCGAGACCTCGCCCGTCGTCGACTTGAACGAGAACGGCGGCGAGGTCTCGGAGTAGCCGAGCCGGATCGCGCCGCGCTGGCGGATGTCGTCGAGAGTGCCGGCTTGGGCGGCGGTGGCGAGCGCTAGCAGGGTTGCGACGGCAAGGATGCGGATCACGAAGGGCTCCGGTCGGGGTGGGGGAGGCGCCATTATCGCCTGCCCCGGCCCTAACCCGCCTCCTCGACCCACGCCATCTGGATCGCCTCGAGGATCTTCTCGCCGGAGCGCTTCGGGTCGTCGTCGAATCCCTCGAGCGCGAGCACCCAGTCGCGCAGGTCCACGAAGTTGACGCCCTGGGGATCCACCTCGGGGCGCGCATCCGCGAGCGCAATGGCGATCTCGCGCGTGTCCGTCCATTTCATGGCGTCATCTTAACGCGTCGCGCACACAAGCCGCCGCGGCTTGCCCATCGCGTTTGATTCTCGCTCGCAGGCGTCGGGGCCGGGCCGTCCGGCATCGGGGCAGCATGCCGGCGACAGATTCACGAACGGAGACAGGAAGCCTCAACGAAGAAATCATGCGCACTTGCCGCGCGGCACCTCGCTTGTTTGACCCTTGTCAAGAATGCTCCGCGTACCCCGGCTTTCACTTCCCTTGATCTCTCCCCTCGAACGAAGACCAAGGAGATACGCAAATGAGATCGAGAAGCAAATCCTGGAGCCACATGGCCGCCGTCGTCTCAGTCGCCGCGACCGCGTTGCTCCTCGCGCCCGGAGCGGCCCTCGCGGTTCCGAGCTTCGCGCGACAGACCGGCATGGCATGCGAAGCGTGCCACACCGTCTTCCCGGAGCTCACACCCTTCGGCCGGCGCTTCAAGCTCAACGGCTACACGATCGACAATATTCCGCAGGTGAGCGGGATCACGGCGAATCGCGAGCAGACGCTGTCGCTCAACCAGCTACCGCCACTGTCGTTCATGTTCCAGGCGTCCTATACCTCGCTGAAGAGCGCGGTTCCCGACTCGCAGGTTTCCGGCGCGCTCGCCAAGAACGGGCAGGTGCTCTTCCCGCAGCAGGCGAGCCTGTTCTACGCCGGGCGCATCGCCCCCAACCTCGGCGCGTTCGTCCAGATGACCTACGACGGGACCGCGGCCCAGTTCGGCTGGGACAACACCGACTTCCGCTATGCGAGGCTCGCGAACGACAACCTGCTCTGGGGCATCAGCGTCAACAACAACCCCACGGTGCAGGATCCATGGAACTCGACCCCCGCCTGGCAGTCGCCGTTCGACCAGCGCAGCGCGACCGCGCCGACGCCGGGCGCCGCTGCCATGATCGACGGCGGGCTCGTCGACGCTGGAGTAGCGGGCGCCAGCGTCTACTTCTACGTGAACAACGCGTTCTACGCGGAGCTCGGCGGGTATCACTCGGCGCCGGCAGTCGCGCAGATCGACAGCACGAGCACCAACGTCGTGAGCGGCCTCGCGCCCTATTGGCGCCTCGCCTACGAGCACCAGTGGGACCGGAACTCGTGGGAGGTCGGCGCCTACGGCGTCGAGGCGAAGCTCTACCCGGGCGGCGGCCAGCCGCTCTCCGGGCCGACGAACAAGTTCAGCGACTGGGCGATCGATTCGCAGTACCAGTACATCGGCGACCAGCACCTGTTCTCGGTGCTCGGGACATACATCCACGAGAAGCAGACGCTCGATGCCACCTACGCCGTGGGCGCCTCGAGCAACCCGTCGAACGACCTGAAGACCGTCCGGATCGGGGGCAGCTACTACTACCAGCGCAAGTACGGCGCGGCGCTCGGGTACTTCTCGACCACCGGGTCTTCGGATGACGCACTCTACGCGTCGGGCGCCGCGGTGACGGGCTTCGCCAACAGCAAGCCCGACAGCAACGGCTGGATCATGGAGCTCGACTGGGTTCCCTACGAGAATACCAAGTTCGCCCTGCAGTACACCACGTACAGCAAGTTCAACGGCGGCGGCAGCAACTACGACGGCCTCGGGCGCAGCGCGTCCGACAACAACACCCTCTACGTGCTCGGCTGGATCAACTTCTAGGCGGACGACGATGAAAGAGATCACTGCATTGGCGGCGGGCGCGCTGCTCGCCATCGCCGGCGCGACCGCATCGGCCCAGCAGCAGGGCGCGACGGAGCTCACCACCGGCGTGTGCTCCGCGTGCCACGGACCCAACGGCCACAGCATCTCGCCGGTCTTTCCCAACCTCGCGGGGCAGCAGGCGGACTACATCGTGCTGCAGCTCGAGGCGTTCCGCGGCAGGATGCGCGGCGACCCGAACGCGCAGGCGTACATGTGGGGCATGGCTTCCCAGCTCTCGGACGCCACGATCAAGTCGCTCGCCGACTACTACGCGGCGCAGAAGCCCGCGGCGGGGATGGCGGGCGATCCCGCGCTGATGGCCGAGGGGCGCATGATCTACACGGAAGGGATGCCGAAGGAGGGCGTGCCGCCCTGCGCGTCCTGCCACCAGCCGGGCGCGGAGGGCAACGCGGCCTTCCCGCGGCTCGCCGGGCAGCACGTGGAATACCTGATCGCGCAACTCGAGGGCTTCAAGTCCGGGGTCCGCGCCAACGCGCCGATCATGTCCAACGTCGTGAAGACGATGAGCGAAGAGCAGATGCGCGCGGCGGCGACATACGCCGCCTCGAAGTAGCGTGAGCGGCCCGCGACCCGCCCTGCCCTCGCGGTCGGGTGGACGGAATATGGGCCCGACGGCCCGGGCGCTTGTCGTAGTGTTCGCGCTCGCCGCGGTTCAGGCCCGCGCGGCGGACCCGGACGACGCGGCCCTGCGGCGCGAGATCGAGTCGCTCAAGGAGGCGGTGCGCAACCTGGAGCATCGCGTGGACGTGCTCGAAGGCCGTAAGCGCCCCTCCGTCCCTGCCGCGTCGGAACCGCCGAAGGGCTCGACCTCGTCCGCTCCGACGCCGGTTCCTCCGGCGGCGGCCACCACGACGAACCTTTCGGCCGGGCCGCCGGCCGCGGCCACCGCCACGGCTCCTCCCGCTGCGCCGTCACCCCCCGCAATGCCGGCGGCTCCGGTCGCAGCGACGACGCCGCGCGCCGCACCCCTCGGAACGGACACGGGCTACGCGAGCCCCGAGGCGGCGCTGCGCGCGAGCTGGTCGGAGATCGGCGCGGGGATGGACGACGGCCAAGTCACGAAGCTGCTCGGCCCGCCGTCGAAGAAGCTCACGCTCGACGGCAGGACCGTCTGGTACTACTACTACCCCGCGATCGGCAACGGCTCGGTGTTCTTCACCGATGCCGGCCGCGTGTCGAGCCGCCAGTCACCGTTCGGCCTCGGCTGGTGAGCTCGCCGGACGCCCTTCGCTCACCTGGTTGATGGTGTACTTCGGGATCTCGATCGCGAGCGGCGCGTCGCCCACGCGCGCCTGGCACGAGAGGCGCGACGTGAGCTCCAGTCCCCACGCCTTGTCGAGCAGGTCGTCCTCCTTCTCGGTCGCGGGTTCCAGGGAATCGTAACCCTCGCGCACGATCACGTGGCAGGTGGTGCACGCGCAGCTCTTCTCGCACGCGTGCTCGATCTCGATGCCGTTCTCGAGCAGCGTGTCGCAGATCGACTTGCCGGGCTCGCCCTCGATCACGGCGCCCTCCGGACAGAGCGTCTCGTGGGGCAGCACCGTGAGCCGCGTCATTTCGCGACTTCGTCCACGTTGCGCCCCGCGAGCGCCCCGGCGATGGCGCGGTCCATGCGGCGCGCGGCGAAGGCTTCGGATGCCCGGTTGAGCCGCTCGATCGCGGCCCGGATCGGGCGGTGGTCGGTGCCGTCGCGCGCCGCCTCGAGCGCGGCGAAGGCGTCCCGGAGGGCCGAGCGCTCCGCGGGATCGAGAAGATCGCCGTCCGCTTCCAGGGCGGAGACCATCGCCCCGAGGAGCGAAGCGGCCTCGACGCGCTGCTCGGCGAGCGCGCGCGCGTCGCGGTCCTCGCCGGCGTGGGCGAATCCCTCCTGCAGCATCTTCGCGACGTCGTCGTCGGAGAGCCCGTAGGACGGCTTCACGGCGATCGAGGCCTCCACACCCGTCGTCTTCTCGCGCGCGGAGACCGACAGCAGGCCGTCCGCGTCCACCTGGAAGGTGACCTGGATGCGCGCCGCGCCCGCGACCATCGGGGGAATGCCGCGCAGCTCGAAGCGGGCGAGCGAGCGGCAGTCGCTCACGAGCTCGCGCTCGCCCTGCACCACGTGGATCGCCATGGCGGTCTGGCCGTCCCTGAACGTGGTGAATTCCTGCGCGCGCGCCACCGGGATCGTGGAATTGCGCGGGATCACCCGCTCGACGAGCCCGCCCATGGTCTCGAGGCCCAGCGAGAGCGGGATCACGTCGAGGAGCAGCCAGTCGTCGCCGGGCGCCCGGTTGCCGGCGAGCACGTTCGCCTGGATCGCCGCGCCCAGGGCGACCACCTGGTCCGGGTCGAGGTCCCTGAGCGGCGCTTTCGCGAAAAACGCTTCCACCGCGCGCTGCAGGTGCGGCATCCGGGTGGCCCCTCCCACCAGCACCACGCCGTCCACCTCGCCCGCCTCGAGCTTCGCGTCGCGCAGCGCCTTGCGCGTGGGCCCGAGCGTCTTCTGCACGAGGCCGGCCGTGAGCTGCTCGAAGTCGTCGCGGCGCAGGTGCAGGTGCAGCTTCTGGCCGTAGGAGAGCGTCACGTGGATGTCGGCGTGCTCCGCGGCCGACAGCCGCTCCTTCACCTCGCGTGCGGCGGCGAGCAGGCGCCGCGTTTCCCGGCTTCCGGCGTCCGCGAGCCCGTGCGCCTTGCGCCAGTGGCTCGCGATCGCCTGGTCGAAATCGTCGCCGCCGAGCGCCGAGTCGCCGTTGGTCGAGAGCACCTCGAACACCCCGCGCGTGAGCTTGAGGATCGAGATGTCGAACGTCCCCCCGCCGAGGTCGAAGATGGCGAAGGTGCCCTCGGCGGCGTGGTCCAGCCCGTAGGCGATCGCCGCGGCCGTGGGCTCGTTGAGCAGCCGCAGCACGTTGAGGCCCGCGAGGCGCGCGGCGTCCTTGGTCGCCTGGCGCTGGGCGTCGTCGAAGTACGCGGGCACCGTCACCACGGCGCCGAAGAGCTCGCCGGCCAGCGCGGCCTCGGCGCGCAGCCGCAGCACCCGCAGGATCTCCGCCGACACCTGCACGGGCGAGCGCACGCCGGAGCGCGTCTCGATCGCCACCATGCCGGGCGCGTCGACGAAGCGGTAGGGCAGCGCCCCGTAGCGTGCCACGTCGGCCACGCCGCGCCCCATGAAGCGCTTCACCGACACGATCGTATTGGCCGGATCGTCGGCCTGCGCCTCGCGCGCCTCGTAGCCCGTCGCGGCGCGGCCGTCCGGGGCGTAGCGCACGATCGAGGGCAGGAGCGCGCGGCCCTGCTCGTCGCAGATCACCTCGGGCGCGCCGCTGCGCACCGTCGCGACGAGCGAATGCGTCGTGCCGAGGTCGATGCCGACGGCGAGACGGTGGCGGTGCGGGTCGGGCGCGAGGCCCGGTTCGGAGATCTGCAGGAGGGCCATGGCGTCAGGCGTTCAGCGCCTCGTCGATCTCCTCGTCGAGCTTCTCGAGGAAGCGGAGCTTGCGCACCAGCGAGCAGCCGGAGTCGTAGTTGGAAGCGTCGAGCGAGCGCTCGAGCAGCTCGAGCATGTCGCGGCGCGCCGCGCCGATCTCGGAGCGCAGCCCGGCGAGCGCGGCCGCGTTCCCGCCCGAGCGCGCCTCGGCCACGCCCTCGCGCCACTCCATCTGCTGCATGAGGAAGTCGGGCGGCATCGCGGTGTTGGACTCCTCGCCGGTGTCGTAGCCCTTGAGGGCGAGGAGGTACCGGGCGCGGGCGAGCGGGTCGCGCAGCGTCCGGTACGCCTCGTTCGCGCGCGTGGCCCACTGCATCGCGATCCTGCGCTCGGCATCGCTCGCCGCGGCGAAGCGGTCGGGATGCACGCGGCTCTGCAGCTCTCGGTAGCGCTGCTCGAGGCGCGAGGCGTCCAGCGCGAAGACGACCGGCAGTCCCAGCAGCTCGAAGTGGTTGCGCGAGAAATCGGGGGTCATGGAGAAAAAAGGGGCGGTTCCCCGCCCCCTTTCGTCAGCCGCCGCGTCGGTTCTAGACGTTGAACGACTCGCCGCAGCCGCAGCGGTCCTTCTCGTTGGGGTTGTTGAACCTGAAGCCCTCGTTCAGGCCCTCGCGCACGAAGTCGAGCTCGGTGCCGTCGAGGTAGGCGAGGCTCTTGGGGTCCACCAGCACGCGCACGCCGTGGCTCTCGAACTCGCGGTCCTCCGGCTGCACCTCGTCGGCGAACTCGAGCTTGTAGGCGAGGCCCGAGCAGCCGGTGGTCTTCACGCCCAGGCGCAGGCCCACGCCCTTGCCGCGCTTCTCGATGTAGCGCCGCACGTGCTCGGCGGCGCGGTCGGTGAGGGTCACGGCCATGGTCAGCGGGGTTCCCCGACGGGCTCGGGCGATCTTGCCGCCTGATCGGACGGGGCCGCATCGGCGCCCCCGTACTTCTTCCGGTAGTCGGCGATCGCCGCCTTGATCGCGTCCTCGGCGAGGATCGAGCAGTGGATCTTCACCGGCGGCAGCGCCAGCTCCTCGGCGATCTGCGTGTTCTTGATCGTCGCGGCCTCCTCGATCGTCTTGCCCTTCACCCACTCGGTGACGAGCGAGGACGAGGCGATCGCGCTGCCGCATCCGTAGGTCTTGAACCGGGCATCCTCGATGACGCCGTCCCTGTTCACCTTGATCTGCAGCTTCATCACGTCGCCGCACGCGGGCGCCCCGACCATGCCGGTGGCCACGCCTTCCTCGCCCTTGGCGAAGGAGCCGACGTTGCGGGGGTTCTCGTAGTGGTCGACGACCTTGTCGCTGTACGCCATTTCAGCCTCCTCGAATCCTGTGACTGCTGGTTCCTGGCTAATGTGCGGCCCACTGCACCGCGTTCAAGTCGATGCCGTCCTTGTACATCTCCCAGAGCGGGCTCATCTCGCGCAGCTTGCCGATGCGCTCCTTGATGAGCTTCACGGCGTAGTCGATGTCCTCGCCCGTGGTGAAGCGCCCCAGCGTGAAGCGGATCGAGCTGTGCGCGAGCTCGTCGTTGCGCCCCAGCGCGCGCAGCACGTACGAGGGCTCCAGGCTCGCCGAGGTGCACGCCGAGCCCGACGAGACGGCGAGCTCCTTCATGCCCATGATGAGCGACTCGCCCTCGACGTAGTTGAAGCTCAGGTTCAGGTTGTGCGGCACGCGGTGCTCGAGGTCGCCGTTCACGTAGACCTCCTCCATGCCGCGCAGCCCTTCGAGCAGCCGGTCGCGCAGCATGCGGATGCGCTCGTTCTCCGCGGCCATCTCGAGGCGCGCGAGGCGGAAGGCCTCGCCCATGCCGACGATCTGGTGCGTGGCGAGCGTGCCCGAGCGCAGGCCCTTCTCGTGGCCGCCGCCGTGCATCTGCGCTTCCAGCCGGATGCGCGGGCGCCGGCGCACGTACAGCGCCCCGATGCCCTTGGGACCGTAGGTCTTGTGCGCCGAGAAGCTCATGAGATCGACCTTGAGCTTCTCCAGGTCGATCGCGACCTTCCCGGTCGCCTGCGCGGCGTCCACGTGGAAGACGATGCCCTTCGCGCGGCAGACCTCGCCGATCTCGGCGATGGGCTGGATCACGCCGATCTCGTTGTTCACGAGCATGACGGACACGAGGATCGTGTCGGGGCGCAGCGCGGCCTTGAACTTCTCCAGGTCGAGCAGCCCGCTCGGCTCCGGGTCGAGATAGGTGACCTCGAAGCCCTCGCGCTCGAGCTCGCGCATCGTGTCGAGCACCGCCTTGTGCTCGATCTTCATCGTGACGAGGTGCCTGCCCTTGGTCTTGTAGAAGTGCGCCGCGCCCTTGAGCGCGAGGTTGTCGGATTCCGTGGCGCCCGAGGTCCACACGATCTCCTTCGGGTCGCAGTTCACGAGCTTCGCCACCTCGGCGCGGGCGTTCTCGACCGCCGTCTCCGCCTCCCAGCCGTAGGCGTGGCTGCGCGATGCGGGGTTGCCGAAATGCTCGGTGAGCCACGGGATCATCTTCGCGGCCACGCGCGGGTCGACGGGCGTGGTGGCGGAATTGTCGAGGTAGATGGGATGGTCGCGGTTCATGGCGTCACGCGCAGGACGGGTTGGGAGTCGCGCGCCGCGGCGGACCGGACCACCGAGACCGGCCGGTTGCGCTGCTTCTCCACGAGGTGCGAGAGCTTCACGCCGGACAGGAACCCGTAGACGGTGCTGTTGAGCTCCTCCCACAGGTCGTGCGTCATGCAGCGCTGGTTCTCGTGGCAGTTCTCGCGCCCGCCGCACTGGGTCGAGTCGAGCGGCTCCTCGACGGCGCAGATGATGTCGGCGACCGACACGTGGGCCGGGTCGCGCGCGAGGTGGTAGCCGCCGCCGGGCCCGCGCACGCTCTCCACGAGCTCGCGCCGGCGCAGCTTCCCGAACAGCTGCTCGAGGTACGACAGCGAGATCTTCTGCCGCGCGCTGATGCCGGCCAGCGTCACCGGCCCCTGCTCGGCGTGCAGGGCGAGGTCGAGCATCGCGGTGACCGCGAAGCGTCCCTTGGTCGTGAGTCTCATGGCGTTCCTCGGGGAAGCCCGGGCGCAAACCCGAGCGAATTACTCAAGTATAGATCAAATCCGACCGATTTGCTCAAGAATCTTCGCCGCCTAGCCGCGCCCCCCGGCCGCCCGCCGGGCCGTGTCGGGGTCCCCCTCCCGGCCCTCCAGCTCCTCCAGCCGCCGGACGATGTCGGCGAGCCGCCCGTCGATGTCGTCGGTGTGCGTGCTGAGCGCGGCGAGCACCTTGTTCAGCGGATCGTCGAGGTCCGCGCTCACGGCGTAGGCGTCGAAGGCCGTGCGGGCCTCGGCCCGGGGCGTGCCCGGCTCCACGGTGCGCGCGGGTATGCCCACCACGGTCGCCCCCGCCGGGACCTCCTTGACCACCACGGAATTCGAGCCCACCTTCGCGCCGTCGCCCACCGTGAGGGGCCCGAGGATCTTCGCCCCCGCGCCGACGACCACGCCGCGGCCGAGCGTCGGGTGGCGCTTGCCCTTGTTCCAGGAGACGCCGCCCAAGGTCACCCCGTGGTAGAGCGTGCAATCGTCCCCGATCTCGGCGGTCTCTCCGATCACGATCCCCATTCCGTGGTCGATGAACACGCGCCGCCCGATCACCGCCCCCGGATGGATCTCGATGCCGGTGAAGAACCGCGTGAGGTGGGACGTGTAGCGGGCGAGCCATCGCAGACCCCAGCGCCAGAGCGTGTGGGAGACGCGGTGCAGCTGCAGCGCGTGGAAGCCGGGATAGCACGTGAGCACCTCCCAGACGGAGCGCGCGGCGGGATCGCGCTCGAACACGCAGTGGATGTCCTCGCGGATGCGGCTGAACATGGACGCCTCGATCGTTCGGGATGGCCCCGCTGTGGACCCAGTCTCGCATTCCCGAGTAAACTTATCAACTATTCCCACACAACCCCTGTGCCCATGCCGCGCCCCGACGCCCGGCGCGGGCCGGGGTTTCTCGTTGCCTTGGAACACATGCTCCGGAAATACGTCGAGTTCATCCGCCAGCCGGACGTCGCGCGGCTGCTGGGGGTCGCCCTGCTCTCGCGCATGCCCGTGGGCATGGTGGGCTTCTCGATGCTCATGTTCCTGCGCGAGTCGCTCGGCAGCTTCTCGGCCGCGGGCACCGCGGTCGGCGCCAACTTCGTCGCGATCGCAATCACCGCGCCGGTGCTCGGGCGCCTCATCGACCGCCACGGGGCGCGCCCGGTGCTTTGGGTCACGGGCACCCTGCAGCCGCTTGCGCTCGTCGCGATCCTCGCCGGGGCGAAGCTGGGGCTGCCCTTCGCCCTCGTGGTCGCGAGCGCCGCGTGCGCCGGCGTCTTCGCGCCCCCGATCACGACGCTCACCCGCACCGTCTGGCGCCATCGCTTCGAGCGCGAGGAAGACCGGCGCACCGCCTTCGCCCTGGACGCCGTGACGATCGAAGTGAACTTCACGGTGGGGCCCGCGCTCATGGGGGCGATCCTCGCCGGCGCCGGCGCGACCGCGGCGTTCTGCACCGCCATCGCCGCGGTCGTGGCCGCCGTGGGCGTCTTTGCGACCTCGCCGGGCCTGCGCTATTTCGGCCGGGGCGCGGACGTGCAGCGCCACCTCCTGGGCCCGCTCACCGAGCCGCGCCTGTGGGTGGTGTTCGCGGCCACCTTCGGCCTCACGATCGCGTTCGGTCTGCTGGAGGTGGGCTATCCCGCGTACGCGACCGGTCTCGGGGTGCCCGCGCTCGCCGGGCTGCTCCTCGGCATCAACTCGCTCGGCAGCGCGATCGGCGGCGCGATCTACGGCGGCCTGCATTTCAAGGCGCCCGTGGAGCGCCAGTTCGCCGCCGCGCTCGGCCTCATGGTGGTGCCGCTCTTCCTGCATGCGATCGTCGGGCCCACCGCGCTCTTCGCGCTGGTGGCGTTTCTCGCCGGAGCCCTCATCGCCCCCTCGATCGCGGCGCAATCGGTGCTCGTCTCGCGGCTCGCTCCCTCGCACTACGCGGCCGAGGCGTTCACGTGGTCTTCGACCTTCATCGTGAGCGGCCTAGGCGCCGGAATGGCCCTGGGCGGCCACCTCGTGGAGGCGCCCGGCGTGCGCGCCTCCTTCGCGGTCGGGGCGGCGATCGTGGCCGCCATGGCGCTCCTCGCGCTCGCCATCGCTCCGGCCCGCGCGATGTCGCCCGCGCGCGGCAGCGACTAGCGGCGCATCCGCGCCTCGAAGGCCGCGAGCATCCCGCGCAGCAACTTCACCTCGGAGCGCTCCAGCCCGGCGCGCGCGACCAGGCGCCGCAAGCGCTCCACGAGCCGGCCCGGCCGCGCGGGATCGAGGTAGCCGCTCTCGACCATCGCCGACTCCCAGTGCGCGAGGAGCGCCCCGACGTCGTCCGCGGTCGCGGGCTCCCGGCGCGCCTCGGGCGGCGGCCCGAAGGAGGCGCTCGCGGCGGCGACCTCGTAGCAGGCCACCTGGACGGCGGCCGCGAGGTTGAGCGAGGGATAGCGCGCGTCGGCCGGAATCGTCACGAGCATGCCGCAACGCCCCAGCTCCTCGTTGGTGAGGCCCGAGGTCTCGTTTCCGAACACGAGCGCGACGGGACCGTCGCCGGCCGCGGCGACGATGCGCGGCGCCGCCTCGCGCAGCGCGAGCAGCCGGTGCGACAGCTCGCGCCGGCGCGCGGTGAAGCCCGCGGCGAGCACCGTGCCCGCGATCGCCGCGTCGAGGTCGAGGGCCGCGCGCGAGCGCTCGAGCACGTCGGCGCCGCCGGCGGCGAGCGCCCGCGCCTGCGCGCCGGGCGCCCTGCGCGGCGCCACTACGCGCAGGTCGGCGAACCCCATGGTCTTCATCGCGCGCGCCGCCGAGCCGACGTTGCCGGGATGGCTCGGCCGGGAGAGCACGATGCGGATGCGCCGGAGCGCCGCGTCCACGGGCATGGGCGCCATTCTGCCCGAGCGGGCGGGCCGCGGGCGCCGCGGGACGTGCCCGGCGGCGGACAAAGAAGAGCGGAGCGCCGCCCCCGGCGCCCCGCTCTTGCGCCCCACGATGAAACCACTTCACGGCACCGTTCGTGGACGGTGCTTCGGTCCGGTTATCCGGCGATACCGGCGCGAGTCATATCGTATTACGATATTTCGTCGCTGCATTTATAGATCGCAGGGCGACATCCTGTCAACGCCGGCGGAGGGGGGCATGCCGCTTTCGAGGTCCGAGTACGAGATGCTCGCCGCGTTCCGGTACCGCCTGCGGCAGTTCCTCGCCTTCAGCGAGCGGGCCGCGGAGGCGGTCGGCGTCACGCAGCAGCAGTACCAGGTGCTGCTCGCCCTGCGCGCCCATCGCGGCCCGGAGCTGCTCACCATCACCGACCTCGCCACGCAGATGCTCGTGAAGCACCATAGCGCGGTGGGCATGGTGAACCGCCTCGAGGAGCTGGGCATGCTCAAGCGCGAGCGCTCGCCGGGGGACCGGCGCAAGGTGGGCATCCGCCTCACGCCCGAGGGCGCGCGGGTCTTCGAGAAGCTCGCCTCCATGCATCGAGCCGAGCTGCAGCGCATCGGCCCCGACATGGGGCAGTTCATGGAGTACTTCGCGCGCGCCGTGGGCGAACCCGTGCCGTAGGGCGGGCCGCACCGGGGGTTCATAGTAGAATTCGCGTTCCCCATGCCGTGGCGCCGCCCCGCCGGGCGGCGCGGCATCCGCGCCCCGCTCCCATGCATCCCATGCTCAACACGGCGGTGAAGGCCGCGCGCAAGGCGGGCGCCCTCATCAGCCGAGCCGCCTTCGACGTCGACAAGCTCACCGTGCGCAGCAAGCACCGCCACGACTACGTCTCGGAGGTCGACCACGCGGCCGAGGACGCCATCCTCGGCACGCTGCGCGAGGCCTATCCGGACCACGGCGTGCTCGCCGAGGAAAGCGGGGCCCGCCGCGCGAAGGCCGAGTACGTCTGGGTCGTCGATCCCCTCGACGGCACGACGAACTTCCTCCACGGCTTCCCGCAGTACTGCGTGTCGATCGCGCTGCTGCACCGGGGCGTGCCGCAGCAGGCGGTGGTCCTGGACCCGAACCGCAACGAGCTCTTCACCGCCACGCGCGGCGCCGGGGCGTTCCTGAACGACCGGCGCATCCGCGTGAGCCGCACCGACAAGGTCGAGCACGCGCTCGTCGGCACGGGCTTCCCGTTCAAGGAAGTGAGCCACCTCGACGAGTACCTGCGCATGTTCCGCAACATGACGCTCGCCTGCTCCGGAGTCCGACGCCCCGGCTCGGCCGCGCTCGACCTCGCGTGGGTGGCGTGCGGGCGCCTGGATGGATTCTGGGAGATCGGGCTCTCGCCGTGGGACATGGCGGCCGGGGCGCTGCTCGTGCGCGAGGCCGGCGGCCTCGTGGGCGACTTCGAGGGCGAGGAGGGATTCCTCGACAGCGGCCGCATCGTCGCCTCGAACGGGAAGCTCTTCGGCGCGATCCTCAAGGTGCTGCACGCGAAGGCGCAGCCGGCCGGGGGTTGACGCCCATCAAGGGGCCGCGGGGCCCGTCGCATAGGATGGGGAAATGCCGCGCGTCCTCATCGTCTTCGCCTCGATCGACGGCCAGACGGCGCGGATCGCCGAGCGCATGGCGCTCACCCTGCGCGAGGCCGGCCTCGAAGCGCTCGTGCACGACGTCGATTCGCCCGAGCCGCCCGAGGTGGCGGGCCACGCTGCGGTGATCGTTGGCGGCGGCATCCGCTACGGTCGCCATTCCGCCGCCCTCGAGCAATGGGTCCGCTCGCACCTCGCGGAGCTCGCCCGGCGGCCCGGCGCGTTCTTCTCGGTGTGCCTCAGCGCGGGAGGGCCCGGGGCGCGCCCCGCCACGGCGGACGGATACCGCGCGGACTTCATGCGCCGGACCGGATGGTACCCGGCGACCCAGGCGAGCTTCGCCGGCGCCCTGCCCTATCGCCGCTACAACCCGTTCGTGCGCCTGATGATGCGCATCATCGTCGGCGTCGCGGGCGGCGACACCGACGCCTCGCGCGACTACGAGTACACCGATTGGGACGCGGTCGAGATCTTCGCCGCGGCCTTCGCCGCGCGGGTTCGGGGCGTGCCTCTCCCCAGGCCCGCGGTCGAGCGCGTCCTCGAAGCCCGCTGATCAATTAAGGCGCTCCGCGCTTGCCACGCGCCGCCGCGTGCCGGAACATGGCGGCTGGAGCCGCTCGAGGCGCCCGCGAACGAGATGGACAGGCCGAACTTCGCACCCCCGGACCCCGACGACGAGAGCCGAGCTCCGTCGGCCGACCTCCCGGGCACCTCGCGACTGATGCAGCAGTACCTGGCGCTGAAGAGCCGGCACCCGGACATGCTGCTCTTCTACCGCATGGGAGATTTCTACGAGCTCTTCTACGGCGATGCCGAGCGCGCCGCGAAGCTGCTCGACATCACGCTCACCACGCGCGGGCAGTCGGCGGGGCGCCCGATCCGCATGGCGGGCGTCCCCTACCACGCCCTCGAGCAGTACCTCGCGAAGCTCGTGAAGCTGGGCGAGTCGGTCGCCATCTGCGAGCAGGTGGGCGACCCCGCCACGTCGAAGGGCCCCGTCGAGCGCCGCGTCACGCGCATCGTGACGCCCGGCACGCTCACCGACTCGGCGCTGCTGCCGGCCACGCGCGAGAGCCTGCTCGCGGCGGTGAACGTCGCGGGAGGCGGCGCGGGGCTCGCGTGGATCGCGCTCGCGAGCGGGAGCCTGCGCATCTGCGAGGTCGAGCTCGCGCGCCTCGACGCGGAGATCGAGCGCCTGCAGCCCGCGGAGGTCCTCGTGGCCGGGGAGACGGCGCTCGCGCCCCGCGCCGGCATGGCCGTGAAACGCGTGGAGCCGTGGCAATTCGACCCGCAGACGGCGCGGCGCGACCTCGCGCGCCAGTTCGGCACCGCCGACCTCGCCGGATACGGCTGCGAGGACATGGACCTCGCCGTCGGCGCGGCAGGCGCGCTGCTCGCCTACTGCCGGCACACGCAGCAATCCGCCCTGCCGCACGTGACCGGGCTCAAGGTCGAGCGCGAGAGCGAGCTCGTGACGATGGACGCGCCCACGCGGCGCAACCTCGAGATCACCGAGACGCTCGCCGGCGCCGAGTCGCCCACCCTCTTCTCCCTCCTCGACCGCACGGCGACCTCCATGGGAAGCCGGCGGCTGCGGCACTGGCTGCACCATCCGCTGCGCGACGTCGCGGCCGTGCGCCGGAGGCTCGCCGCCGTCGGCGCGCTCGCCGATCGCGATTCGCCGCTGCGCCATCCGCGCATCCACGAGCTCCTCGGTGCCTGGTCCGACGTCGAGCGCATCGCCGCGCGCGTGGCGCTCGGCACCGCCCGGCCCCGGGACCTCGCGGGGCTGCGCGACACGCTCGCCACGCTTCCCGCGCTGCACGAGGCGCTCGCGCTCGCGCCCGGGGCCGGCCTCGAGGAGCACGCCGCGGCGCTCGCGCCCGCCCCGGAGGCGCACGGGCTGCTGCGCCGCGCGCTGAAGGAAGAGCCCGCCGCGCTCGTGCGCGACGGCGGCGTGATCGCCGACGGCTTCGACGGCGAGCTCGACGAGCTGCGCGCGATCGGCAGCGACTGCGGCGCGTTCCTGCTCGACATGGAGCGGCGCGAGCGCGAACGCACCGGCATTGCGAACCTGCGCGTCGAGTACAACCGCGTCCACGGCTTCTACATCGAGGTGACCCAGGGCCAGCTCGACAAGGTGCCGGTCGAGTACAAGCGCCGCCAGACGATGAAGAACGCCGAGCGCTTCATCACGCCGGAGCTCAAGGCCTTCGAGGACAAGGCGCTCGCGGCGGGGGAGCGCTCGCTCGCGCGGGAGAAGGCGCTCTACGAGGCGCTGCTGCGGGAGCTCAACGCGCACCTCGCCCTGGTGCAGCGCATCGCCGCGGCCGCCGCCGAGCTCGACGCGCTCGCCTCGCTCGCCGCGTCCGCCGAGGCGCTGGGGCTCGCGTGCCCCGAGTTCACCGACGAGGAGCGCATCGACATCGCCGAGGGCCGGCACCTGGTGGTGGAAAGCCAGGTCGAGCGCTTCATCCCCAACGACGCGAGCCTCGCCCGCTCGCGCCAGCTGCTGCTCATCACCGGCCCCAACATGGGCGGCAAGTCCACGTACATGCGGCAGGTCGCGCAGATCGCGCTGCTCGCCCACTGCGGCAGCTTCGTGCCGGCGAGGTCGGCGGTGCTGGGGCCGATCGACCGCATCTTCACCCGCATCGGCGCCTCCGACGACCTCGCGGGAGGCCGCTCGACGTTCATGGTGGAGATGACGGAGGCCGCCGCCATCCTCAACAGCGCCACGCCGCGGAGCCTGGTGCTCGTCGACGAGATCGGGCGCGGGACCTCGACCTTCGACGGCCTCGCCCTCGCCTGGGCGATCGCGCGCCATCTCGCCGAGACGGTGCGCTGCTACACGCTCTTCGCGACGCACTACTTCGAGCTCACGCAGCTCGCGGGAGCGCTCGCCAACGTCGCCAACGTGCACCTCGACGCGGTCGAGCACAAGGATCGCATCGTCTTCCTGCACCGCCTCGAGGCGGGCCCCGCCGACCGCTCGTACGGCATCCACGTGGCCCACCTGGCGGGAATCCCGAAGGACGTCGTGCGCGCGGCGCGAAAGCACCTCGCGGAGCTCGAGCGCCAGCTGCGTCCCGCCTCCGCCCAGCCGGACCTCTTCGCCGCGCCCGCGCCGACCGAGGCGCCGCCGCGCCACGCGGCCCTCGACGCGCTCGACGACCTCGATCCCGATGCGCTCAGCCCGAAGCAGGCCCTCGATGCGCTCTACCGGCTGAAGAAGCTCACGCCCGCGCAGGAGTGACCGCCCCCGCGGGCCTCAGTGCGTCTCGACGCCCAGGTCCCCGTGCACGTGCCCGTGCGCGAGCTCGTCCTCGGTCGCGCGCCGCACGCCGGTCACCGCGCACTTGAACCACAGCCGCTCGCCCGCGAGCGGATGGTTGCCGTCGACGACGACCGCATCGGGCGTGATGTCCGTCACGGTGTAGATGAGCGCCTCGTCCTCGCGCTCCCCGGGCACGCCCTCGAAGCGCATGCCGACCTCGAGCCGCTCGGGAAAGCGGCTGCGCGGCTCGACGCGCAGCAGCTCCGCGTCGTACTCGCCGAAGGCGTCGTCGGGCTCGAGGGTGAGGCTCATCTCGTGGCCGACCTCCTTGCCCTGAAGCTCGCGCTCGACCTTCGGGAAGATGTCGCCGTAGCCGTGCAGGTAGGCGAGGCGGGCGTCCTCCTCCTCGAGCGGCTGCCCCGCGGCGTCGCGCAGCTCGTAGGCGAGCGTCACGACCGTGCCGCGCTCAATTCGCATGGGCGGCGTCGCGCAGCGCCCGGCAGATCTTGAGCACCTCGTCGACGTGCGCCTTGGGACTCACGTCGCGCAGGATATGGCGCACCACGCCCTTCTTGTCGATCACGAAAGTGGAGCGCATGAGGCTCGCGCGCGAGCGGCCGTCGACCACCTTCTCGTCGATCACCTCGTAGAGCCTGCACACTTCCGCCTCGGTGTCGGCGAGCAGGTTCACGGTGAGCCCGTGCTGGTCGCGGAACGCCTGGTGCGAGAGCACGTCGTCGCGCGAGACGCCGAACACGACGGTGTCGAGCTTCTTGAACTCGTCCTCGCGGTCGCTGAACCCGATCGCCTGGATCGTGCACGCCGGCGTGCCGTCCTTCGGGTAGAAATACAGGACGACGTTCTTCTTGCCCCGGTAGGCTGCGAGATCCATCATCTCGAGGTTCGCATCCGGAAGCACGAATGACGGTGCTGGTTCGCCTACGTGTAGCATGGCACCCGCGGTCGCTCGAAAATCCGAATCGATTCTAGCCGATTTTGATGCCACGCAAGCGCTCCAGCCCTCTCGACGCGGCCCGCTTCATGCGCCGTCACTGGCAGCGCGAGCCGCTGCTCGTTCGTGGTGCATTCCCGGGCTTCGCCGACCCGCTCGCGCCGCGGGAGGTGCTCGCGCTCGCGGCCTCGGGCGAGTCGCAGTCGCGCCTCGTGCGCCGCGTGCGCGGGTCGTGGCGCGTGGAGCACGGGCCGCTCGCCGCCTCGCGCCTCGCGCGCCTGCCGCGGCGCGACTGGACCGTGCTCGTGCAGGACACGAACCACTTCTCGCGGGCGGCCGATGCGCTCCTCGCGCGCTTCGACTTCGTCCCGCACGCGCGCATCGACGACGTGATGGTGAGCTACGCGGTGCCCGGCGGCGGCGTCGGCCCCCACGTCGATTCCTACGACGTGTTCCTCGTGCAGGGACGCGGCCGGCGACGCTGGCACATCTCGCGCCAGGAGGACCTCGAATTCGTCCCCGGGCTCGACCTGAAGATCCTGCGGCGCTTCGCGCCCGAGCGCGAATGGGTGCTCGAGGCGGGCGACATGCTGTACCTGCCGCCGGGAATCGCCCACGACGGGATCGCCGAGACCGAGTGCCTTACGTGGTCCGTCGGATTCCGCGCGCCCTCCGACCGCGAGCTCGTCGCCGGCTTCCTCGATTTCCTCCACGAGCGCCTCGAGCCGCCGGGACGCTACGGCGACGCGGGCGCGGTCCCCGCGCTCCATCCGGGCGAGGTGCCGCCCAAGCTCGCGGCGCACGCCGAGCGCGCGCTGCGCGCGATCCGCTGGACCCGCGCCGACGTGCTCGAGTTCACCGGGCGCTTCCTGAGCGAGCCCAAGTCGCACGTGTACTTCCGCCCGCCCGCGCGCCCGCTCGCCGCGGGGCGCTTCGCCGCGCGCGCCGCGCGCCTCGGCCTCGGGCTCGATCCTCGCGCGCGCCTGCTGTTTTCTGGCACGATGTTCTTCCTGAACGGCGAGCGCGTCCCGGTCCCGGCCGGCGCGCGCGCACTCGTCCGGCGCCTCGCGGACGCGCGCTCGCTCGCCGCGCCGATCGACGCGGGTGCGCCGTTCTGGGAACTGGTGCACGCCTGGTACCTCGAGGGCCTCGTGGCGTGCGAAGGGGAGGGGAAATGAGCGACACGCACGCGGCGCCGAAGCCCAGCTACCGCCCGATCCTCGGTGTGGCCGATTCGCTCGCCGCGATCGACGAGGTCATCGCGGCCGCGCAGCGCACGATCCGCATCTTCGACGTGGCGCTCGTCAACCGCGGCTTCAACGCCCCGGCGCGGACGGAGAAGCTGCGCGAGTTCCTCGTCGCGGGACGCGCGCACCGCGTGCTCATCGCGCTGCACGAGACGCAGTTCCTCGAGCGCGAATGCCCCCGGCTGCTCACGCTCTTGCGCCAGTTCCCCATGTCGATCGAGATCCACCGCACGCTCGGCGAGGCGCGCAACGCCAACGACCCGTTCGTGCTCGCCGACGACCATAGCCTCTGGCACCAGCTGCACCACGAGCAGCCGCGCGCGATTGTTGCGCTGCACTCGCCCCCCGACGCCCTGCCCATCGCCCAGCGCTTCGAGGAGATCTGGGACCTCTCGGAGCCCTCGGTCTCCGCGACCACGCTCGGCCTTTGAGCCCGGCCGGCGAATTCCGCTAGAATGATGGGCTGGCGAGTCCGGGCCCGGCGGTTTGTTGCATTGCAGCAAGCGGGATTTCCGAGCCGCCAGCCCGTCCGCCCAAGACCAACATATTCTTAAGGAATGACCACGATGAAACAGTTCCTGCTCGCTGCGATCCTGGCCGCCGGCCTCGTCGCCTGCAGCAAAGAGCCCGCCCCTGCCCCCGCCCCCGCGCCCGCGCCGGCCCCGAAGGTCGAGGCGCCTCAGCAACCCGCCGAGGCCGCGAAGCCCGCCGAAGCCCCAGCGGCGACCCCCGCTCCCGCGGCGGCGCCCGCGGAGGCTGCGAAGCCCGCCGAGGCCGCCAAGCCCGCGGAACAGAAGAAGGAAGAAACCAAGAAGTAAGGCAGTCGACGACTTGCGAACCAGGCCGGCCTCGCGCCGGCCTTTTCGCTTCAGAGGTCGCGCCAGCCGAAGCCCTCCTCCTGCCCGGCCACGCCGATCCAGGAGAGCTCGCAGCCGGCCGCGGCGGCGAGCGCGGCCGCGGCGAGCGCCGGCGTGTTGTTGTGCTGCGAGAGGTGCGCGGCGACGAGATGACGCAGGTTGGCCCGGTCCAGCGCCGCGACGAGGTGCCCGGCGGCGGCGTTGTCGAGGTGGCCGAAGCGCCCGGCGACCCGGCGCTTGAGCGCGGGCGGATAGTCCCCCGCCATCAGCATGTCGAGGTCGTGGTTGCACTCGATCACGAGCCCGTGGCAGCCGGAGAGCTTCTCGCGCACATGGGAGGTCGCCACGCCGAGGTCGGTCAGCACGCCGAGCCGCGAGGCGCCGTCGGAGAACACGAACTGCACGGGCTCGCGGGCGTCGTGCGGCACCGGGAACGGCTCGACGGCCACGTCGCCGACGGCGAAGGGCGTGTGCGGGTCGACGTAGCGCACCAGCGCCGCCGGGAAATCGGCAGGCAGCCACTGCGCGGTGCCGCGCGTGAGGTGCACGGGGATCGCGTGGCGCAGCGCGAAGCGCGCCACGCCGCCCAGGTGGTCGTCGTGCTCGTGGGTGACGACGATCGCGGTGATGTCGCCCGGCGCGAGCCCCGCGCGCTCGAGCCGCATCCGCGTGCCGGCGAGCGGGAAGCCGCAGTCCATCATCACGCGCGTGCGCCCGCACTCCACCACGAGGGCGTTGCCCGAGCTCCCGCTACCGAGCGACGCGAACCTCATCGCGAAGGGCTCCCTCTTCGTGGAGCGGCTGTGCCCTACTTGAGCTGCTCGTAGAGCAACGCGAGGATCTTCTTCCCGGTCGGGCTCTCCTCGGTCGTCCCCTTCGAGTCCTGCACCTGCACGTGCGAGGTGTTGGTGCCCGCGTCGCTCACCACGATTCGGTATTGCGGCTTGGGTCCCTTGGGCTTGGAGCGCCAGAAGGCAATGTCGTCGATGATGCCCTTTTTCTTCTCGGCCGCCGCCTCGGCCTCCGGATCGATGTAGCGCACGTAGAACAGGCCCTTCGAGCGGTCGCGGTCCTCGACCGTGAAGCCGACGCGGTCGAGCGCAAGGCCCACGCGGCGCCACGCGCGATCGAAGCCGTCGTTCACGACGAGCGGTCCCGCCCCCGCGTTCTCCAGGACGGCGCCGCTCGGCTGGGTCTCGGCGACCGGGGCGACGGCCGGCGCAGGGTGGCCCGCCGCGACCTCGGTCGTGGGGGCGGCCGCCGCGACCTTCGTCTCCTCGCCCCCGAGCTTCATCATCATGGCCGTGAGCATCTCCGCCTCGAGGTTCGCGTCCGGAGGAAGCGGCTGCCATGCCGTGGCGGACTGGTCCACGTTGGTGAAGATCTCCTCCACGGCCCGGCTGCTCAGGTAGACCTCCGTGGTCCCGGGCTTCACGCCCCGCTCGAGGCGGATGCGGAACTTCTCCCTTCGCGGTGTCGAGTACAGGCCGCTTATCCATCGGCCGACGGTCCGGCGCACCCAGTCCTGCGGAATCTTCGTGGTGTCGTCGTGCCAGTCGGTCTCCATGATCCCGAGCTCCGGATCCTCGCGCACGAGCGTGAAGCCGTTGTCGATCCAGAACTGGCGGATCTGGGGCCAGACCTTGGCCGGCTCCCCGTCCACCACCAGCCAGCGCTGGTTGCCGTCGCGTTCCACGTGCGCCTGCTTCACCGGGGGGAGTACCGCGGGACCGGCCGGCGCCTCGGCCGCCTGCGACCGCGTCTCGCGGCTGTACTCCGAGTAGCTCGTCTGCGAGTGCGGATCCGGAATGGAGTAGCGGTCGTCCGCGGTGGGCGCGGACAGCTCCGGCGGCACCTCGAGCGGTTGCGCGGCACGCGCCTGCGACGCGCTCTTGTAATTGTCGGTCTTGCTTCCCCCGAACCAGGAGCACCCCGCGAGCGCGAGGGCGAGGACGACGGGAAGGGTGTGGCGGGGCAGGAGCTTCATGGAAGATCGGTCCTTCAGGAGGGAAGGCAGCCGGCCGTGGCGAGCGCGGCGGCCACCGCTGGGTGGTACTGGGGCGAAAGCGGCGTGAGCGGCAGGCGCAGGCCCTCCGCGATGCGCCCCATCCGGTGCAGCGCCCACTTCACCGGGATCGGGTTCGTCTCGACGAAGAGGTTGCGATGCAGCGCGAGCAGCCGGTTGTTGATCGCGATGGCGCGCGCCGGGCCCCCGGAGCGGGCGGCGGCGCACATCTCGTGCATGAGGCGCGGGGCGACGTTGGCGGTGACGGAGATCACGCCGTCGGCCCCGAGCTGGATGTAGGCGAGCGCGGCGTCGTCGTTGCCGCTGAAGACCATGAAGTCCTTCGGCTTGCGCATCAGCAGGTCGGTCACGCGCTCGATGCTGGAAGTCGCTTCCTTGATGCCCACGATGCGCGGCACCTGGGCGAGGCGCAGCACCGTGTCGTTCGACAGGTCGGCCACGGTGCGCGAGGGCACGTTGTAGAGGAGCAGCGGGATGTCGGCCGCCTCGGCGATCGCGCGGAAGTGGCGGTAGAGCCCTTCCTGCGTGGGCTTGTTGTAGTACGGCACGACGGACAGGGCGTAGTCGGCGCCGGCCTTGGCCGCGAACTGGGTGAGCTCGATCGCCTCGCGGGTCGCGTTGCCGCCCGTGCCCGCGATCACCGGGATGCGCCCGCCCGCGTATTCGACGGCCGCCTCGATCAGCCGGCAGTGCTCGGGCACGTCGACCGTGGGCGATTCTCCCGTCGTGCCGACGATCACGATGCCGTCGGTGCCCTCGGCGATGTGCCATTCCACCAGGGACTTGAGGCGGGGCAGGTCGAGCGCCCCGTCCGCGGTCATCGGCGTGACGATGGCGACGAGGCTTCCGGAAAGCATGGGGTACGGGGGGGTGCCGAAAAAGAAGGAATTTTACAGGCTATTCCCGGCGCGCGGCGAGGCGCTGGATCGCCGCCGGCCGTGGCCTCTCCACGACGCGGTCTTCGTAGGCCACCACCCGAAGCTTCCCGCGCACGGCCTCGAGCAGCTCCCCGGGCTCGAGGAGGAAGGCCGGGTTCGAAGGCTTGCCGAAGCGCTCGTTGCCCCGGGCGAACGTCTCGTAGATCAGCATTCCCCCGGGCTCGAGCGCGCCGACGAGGACCGGGAGCAGCGGCCGGTGGAGATAGTTGGCGACCACGATGCCGGCGAATTCGCGTCCCGCGTAGGGCCACGGCCCGGCTTCCAGGTCGGCCTGGCTCAGCGTGACGCCCGCGGGCGGGTCGGCGAAGAGCGCCGCGTCGCGGTCGACCGCCTCGACCTCGAAGCCGAGGCGCGCGAGCAGCCGCGCGTGCCGGCCGGCGCCGCAGGCGACGTCGAGGACGGTGCCGCCGGGGCGAATCCAGGCGACCCATTCGCTCACCCAGGCCGAAGGCGCGAGGTCGTGGGAAAGGCGGGCCATCGCCCGATGCTATCCTGCGATCCGACAGGAGGGAAAGGCGTGCGCAGGGCGCTCAAGTGGATCGTCGTCGCCATCGCCGTGCTCGCGCTGGTGCTCGCCGCGGCCTTCGCGGGCGCGGTGTGGATGGGCGAGCGGAAGATGCAGCGCATGGTGGACGCGAAGGTCGTCCCCGTGCCGTTCGCGAAGGACGCGGCCGCGATCCGGCGCGGAAAGTATCTCTTCGAGACGCGCGGCTGCGCCCAGTGCCACGGGGCCGACGGCGGCGGGCGCGTGCACATCGACGATCCCGGCGGCCTGTACGTGAAGACCCCCGACATCACGACGGGACGCGGCGGCGTGGTGGCGAACTACGACGAGGGCGACTGGGTGCGCACCGTCCGGCGGGGCGTCGATCCCTCGGGCCGTCCCCTGATCGCGATGCCGAGCGAGGACTTCAGCCGGATGAGCGACGCGGACCTCGCCGCGCTCGTCGCCTACGTGCGGAGCCTCCCCCCCGTGGCGGGCAGCGGCCCCGAGATCCGCCTGCCTCTGCTCGTGAAGGCGCTCTACGGCCTGGGGCTTGTCCGCGATGCCGCCGAGAAGATCGATCCCCGCGAGCCACCCTCCCCCGCCGTGCCCGAGGGGCCGACACCCGAGTACGGCCGCTACGTCGCTCAGGCATGCGTGGGGTGCCACCGCGCCGACTTCTCGGGCGGGCGCATCGATGGCGCGCCGCCCGATTGGCCCCCGGCCGCGCGCCTCGCCCCGGGGCCGGGCAGCGCGATGGGGCGCTACGCGAGCCTCGCGCAATTCGCCGCCATGATGCGCACCGGCAAGCGGCCCGACGGCACGGCGGTGAGCCCCGTCATGCCGTTCGCGAGCCTGGGCAACCTCGACGACACCGATCTCGCAGCCCTGTATGCCTACCTTTCCACGCTTCCGGTCCCGCGCGCCGCGGGCCGCTGAAGGGAAGTTCAGCCCGGCGCAAGGCACGACGCCCTAAACTGGCGCCGCTCGTTAGCTCATCGGATCAGGGAGGATCTTAATGAACCGCACGTGCACCATCGCCATTGCCGCCGCCGCATCGGCCGCGGTCTTCTCGATGCTGCCCATCGCCGCCCACGCCCAGGTTCACACGGTCACGGGCGTGGGCATCGTCGCCAAGCCGAGGTCGTACGTGGGTTCGTGCCCGACCACGATCGAGTTCATCGCGACCATCCACGTGAGCCACCATCCCGCCCGCGTCGAATACCAGTGGGAACGCAGCGACGGGGGCCGTGGACCTCGGGAAACGGTCGAGATCCGCTCGGCCGGGCGCTCCGTGACCGACACGTGGACGCTTGGGCGCCCGGGAATGCGCCGCAACGTGTGGGTGCGGCTGCACGTTCTGGCGCCCACCGGCATCTCCTCGCCCGAGGCGCACGCGCACATCGACTGCCGCTAGCGGCGGTGCCGCCCCGGGGGGCTCGAACGCCTCCGGCCCCGGGTCGGGTTAGAGTGTGGGGATGGAACCCCTGCGAATCGGCATCTCCAGCCGTCTCCTCTACCCCGACCCGGCCCGGGTCTTCCTGCCCACCAAGTCGGTGCAGTACCTGGAGCAGTCGGTCACCAGCTGGCTCATGTCGGGCGACGTGCTCGCCTTCATGATCCCGGCCATGAGCCTCGCCTCGACGCACCGTCCGCGGACGCTCAAGCCGAAGCACTACGTCGACGCGCTGGACGGCCTGCTGCTGCAGGGCGGCGCGGACATGTCGCCGGCAAGCTACGGCGAGACGCCGCTCAACCCGCTCTGGACCGGCGACGAGGTGCGCGACCGCTACGAGATCGAGCTCTTCCGCGAGTTCGTGGCGCAGGGCAAGCCCGTGCTCGGCGTGTGCCGGGGGCACCAGCTCCTGAACGTGGCGCTCGGCGGGTCGCTCTACCAGGACATCGCCACCCAGTGCCCGGGCAAGGCGTCGCACCGCGACGAGACGCGTTACGAGGCGCATTTCCACGACATGCGCATCCGCCCCGGCGGCTGGCTCGCGCGCCTCTTTCCCGGCGTCACGGTCACGCGCGTGAACACCATCCACCATCAGGCCATAAGGCGCCTGGGCGAGGGCCTCATCGTCGAGGCGACCAGCGAGCCCGACGGCGTGATCGAGGCCGTCCGCTGGGAAGGCCGCAGCTTCGTCGCGGGCGTGCAATGGCACCCGGAGTTCATGGATCCCGACGACCCGGCGCTCATCGACAGCAAGCCGCTGCTGCGCGCGTTCGTCGCCGCCAGCGAGCTGCGCAAGAAGACCGGGAAGCCTTCGCCGGCGATGACCTTCCATGCCGCATGATCCGGGCGGCGTTCGAAGGCGGGCGCCGATGGGGCGCCGCGCGTGGCTCGCCGCGGCGCTCGTCGCCGCCGCGGGCGCGTGGCCGTGCCTCGCCGACGAGGGCGACGGCTCGCGCACGGAAGCGAAGGCGGCCTACCGCGAAGGCTACCAGCGCGGATACGACGAAGGCTTCGATCGCGGCTACCGCAAGGGGCTCGAGGAAGGCCGCGCGTCCGCGATCGCCGAGCCGCCGCACGCCACGGGCCCCATCACGGTCTCGAGCGCGAACTACGGCACGTCGTCGCGCCGCTGCGACGCCACGCGCTTCGTGGCGCGCCGCGCCAACGGCAAGCGCACCTATTCCTTCGAGGTGAGCAACGACATGTGCGGGGATCCGTCCCACGGCGACCGCAAGGCCCTCGAGGTCGCGTACGTCTGCGGCTCGATCGCGAAGACCGCCTCGGCCAACGAGCACCGCACGATCCAGCTCGACTGCACGCCCTAGGGCGCGCCGGCGCCCTCAGAACACCTGCCGCGTGATCGTCTTGGTGCTGCTCACGCCGTTGACGGTGTAGCTCAACGCGCCGTCGTTCGCGTCGGTGAAGGTGAGGCTCACCGTGCCTGCCTCGAACGCATGCACGGCCATCGGATCGAAGGTCGGCCCGAAGGCCGGGCCCGTCGTGCGATACAGCGTCCCCGAGCAGCCGCTGCCCGACACCACGCAGTTGGAGGCCACGTACCACATGGGCTTGCCGTTGCCGTCGTACACGTACCAGGCGAGGAACATCACCCCGTACTGCTGCGTCACCGACAGCCCCCAGCCCGACTCGCTCGGGTTCCACCACAGATCCGTGTAGTCGACCGCGGGCGGGGTCGTGCCGCTCGTGATCGGCTGGCGCGCGATGGGCACCGTGCGGCTCTGCCCGGCCACCGTGTAGCTCAGGCTCGCGGTGTTGGCGTCCTGGAAGGCGACCGACAGCGACCCCGCCGCCGCCGCGTGCACGAGCGAGGGATCGAAGGTCGTCCCGAAGAAGGTCGGCCCGCTCACCTCGTAGAGCGTGCCGTTGCAGGTGCCGCTCGTGCCCGTCGTCCCCGAGGGCATCTCGCAGTCGGAAGCGACGTACCACTTCGGGTTGCCCGAGCCGTCGTACGTGTACCACGCCGCGAAGACGATGTTGCGCCGCTGCGTGAAGCTCACCCCCCAGCCGGACTCGGCTGCGTCCCACCACAGGCCCGAGAGCCCGCCGGGGGACTGGGGTGCGGCCCCCGTGAGCAGCGCCGCCGAGCACGACGAGGCGCCGCTCACGCTCACCGCCCCCTCGTACGTTCCGCTCGAGAGCATCGAGCTCGAGCTCGCGCCGTATCCCACGAAGAACGACGCCCCCGCCACGTTGGGCGTGGGCACGTTGTTGAGGATCGTCACCGACTGGTTGGCCGCCGCGAGCACCCCCGTCGTGTAGGCCGCGAGCGTGGAGGCCGAGGCCCCCACCAGCTGACCACTCGAATCGACCTGCGCCAGCACGCACGGGTCGGGCGTGGTGCCGTCCAGCTGCCGGATGGGACCGGACGCGCGCTTGGACCCGGCGAGCATGCTCTGCGGCGCGTGCGCGAAGACGAAGACGCTGCCCATGGTGCCCACCAGCTGCGAGGGCGGCTGCACCGTCGCCGTCGCGCTCGCGGTGGTCGAGGTGATGTTGCTGCTCACCGTCATCGGAAAGACCTGGTTCGCAGGCGGGGAACCGGACCCCCCGCCGCTGAAGACGAGCTGCTCGCTCAGATTGCATGTGCTGTTGGGAGTGGTCGTCACGGACGTGCAGGTCTCGGTGCCGCTCACATGCGGGGGCGACCCGGAGAACTGCAGGCTCCAGGCGGGACAGCTGAAGGTGAAGCTGCCGCCGCCCTGGACCGGACCGCTGCTGGAGTACGAGGGGAACGACAGGACGCCGTTCGAAGGAATCGGCGTCAGGACCGTGTTCCCGGTGCCCTCGAAGCCGGTCGGAGTGGAAAAGCCGTCGGAGCACGACGTCGTCCCGCTCCCGATCTGGTAGGAAGCGTAGCCCTGGGAATCGACGCTGCCGTTCCAGGACAGGGAGCCCGTGCAGGTGATGGTGGGCGTCGCGACCCCGCCCGCGGTGCACGCAACCGAGCTGCTGTAGCCGATCGTGCCGGTCCACGAGCCCGCGAAGGAGCTCGTCTGCGCGCTCGCCGTTCCCGCGCCGACGAGCACCAGCCAGCTCAGCAGGACCCACCACCCCCAAGGCCTGGACACATCGACCCCCTCTCCCGAGATCGACCGCGCGCCGATGCTACCACGGCGGAGTTCGGGACTGATCACAGCTTTTCGAGCTCCACCGCGTCGTGCCAGCTCCCGTCCGGCGCGGCGGAGCGCACGGCTGCGATGCGCTCGAGGTACACGCGCGCGATGCCGTCGGCGGGATGGTCGGCGAGGATCCGGCGCCACAGGGCCTCGCTCTCGTCCCAGCGCCGCTCGCGCCACGCCGCGAGGGCACGCGCGCTCGTCTCGGCGAGCGCCGCGTCCGCGCAGGGCGTGAAGATCTCCACGGCCTCGGACTTGCCCTTCACGATCACCCTGCCCACCGCGCGCACCGGCAGGCGCCCCCCGAGCCGCTCGGCGGTCTCGCCCGAGAGCAGGATGCCGGTCCCGTAGGCCTTGTTCACGCCCTCGAGGCGGGAGGCGAGGTTCACGCCGTCGCCGATGGAGGTGTAGTCGAAGCGGTCCGAGGAGCCGAGGTTGCCCACCACCGCGACGCTCGTGTGGATGCCGATGCGCATGCGGATCGGCGGCAACCCCTGGCGCGCGAGCTCGGCGCGCTGGGCCTCCATGTCGTCCTGCATCTCGGTGGCCGCGCGGCAGGCGTGCAGCGCCTGGTCCGGGTCGGCGAGCGGCGCGCCCCACGTCGCCATGATCGCGTCGCCGATGAAGCGGTTCACCGTCCCGCCATGACGCTTCACGATCGCGGTGCCGCGCGTGAAGTGCAGGTTGAGCACGCGCGCGACCTGCTCGGCCTCGAGGCGCTCGGCGAGCGTCGTGAAGCCCTCGAGATCGGTGAACATCGTGGTCACCTCGCGCCGCTCGCCGCCGAGCTTCAGCCGCTCGGGGTGCTCCATGACGTGGTCCACGACCTCGGGGGAGACGTAGAGCGAGAACGCGCGGCGGATCTCGCCGCGGCGCTGCCGCTCGGCGAGGAAGGCCACCCCGCCGATCGCGACGTACGCGGCCACGGCGCTCGCCATCGCCGAGCCCACGGGCAGCCAGGCGTCCGCCCGGGTGAAGACCAGCCAGTCCCCGAGGCCGAGGGCGGCCGCGATGGCCACGGCGATCGCCGCCGCGGGAAGCGGCCGCCAGTTGCGCATCGCGAGCGCGCACAGCGCCGTGACCGCGAAGATACAGATCACGCTCCACCCCCTCGACAGGGGATGGATCGCGTTGCCGAGCACGGCGGTCTCCAGCGAGTTCGCGTGGATCTCCACGCCGGGCATGAGGCCGCGGTTGCGCGCGGTGAACGGCGTGGCGAAGAAGTCCGCCTGCGCGATGCCGAGGTCCGTGGTCACCGTGAGCTCGCGGCCCACGAGCACGATCTGGTCGCGGAACGCGTCGGGCGGCAGCATGTGCTCCGCGTCGAGGGCCTGGTAGAACGAGACGTAGGGGAACGTGTGCTCGGGCCCCACGTAGCGGATCATGGCGCCGGGGCCGGGATCGCGCACCGCCAGCAGGTCGGGGATCTTGCGCGCCGCGCGGCGCAGGATCTCGCGCCAGAACGCGTCGTCTCCCTCAGGGATGTTGCGCACCACCTGGTCGGGGTCGAACTCGACCGAGGCGAAGCCGCTCGTCGCCCCCGCCTGCGTGAACATCGGCAGCGGGTCGGCGCGCAGCCACTGGCGCGAGTGCGCCGTCTCGCGGTAGACGAGGTTCGAGACCAGCACGACGTTGCGGTCGCGCGCGATCGCCTCGGCGAGCGCCCGGTCCTCCGCGGGCGTGGACGGCTCCGAGAACAGGACGTCGAGGGCCACCAGCAGCGCGCCCGACTTGGTGAGCTGGTCGATCAGCTGCGCGTAGAGGCTGCGCGGCCACGGATACTGGCGCCCGAGCTGGGCGAGCGAGGCCTCGTCCACGCCGACGATGGTGATGGGGATGCGCGACTGGCCGGCCGCGGTCGCCACGGTGAGCGCGTCGAATCCCTTGTCCTCGAGCAGCTGCCACGGCCCGGTGAAGGAAAGGCCCGCGAAGAGCGCGGCGACGCACGCCGCGATCGCGGCCACGGTTCGCCAGGGCAATGCGGGAGTGCGCTCCGCCATCGGTCCTTCCGCCGCGCGCGGCACGTCAGAACCGGTAGCTTACGACGATCCCGAAGACGTCGGAGGTCTCCTTCTTGAGGAGGTTGGCCGCGGAGACCTCGACCGACCAGTGCTTGTCCTCGGTTTCGACGAAGGCGTCGAGCTGCACGTCCCAGCCCGAGGCGAGCGCCTGGACGTTCGCCTCGTCGGCGTAGCGGCGCGTGCGGTAGACCGCCTGCGTGGTGACGAACGTTCGCCATCCCGGGGCCCAGGTGAGGGCGAGATTCACCAGGTGCCGCGGGAGGTACGGGATCGCGCGTCCCGCGAACGCCGGGTCGGTGTTCTCGCTGCCGGTATACGTGTAGTAGGCGCGCGCGCCGATCGCGGGCGTCACGATCCGCTCGACGGCGACGGTCGCGCGCTGCGCCAGCCCTTCGCCGAAGATCGGCGTGTCCTCGAGCAGGTCGGGCTTGGGCGGCTGCGCGAGGATGCGGTTGCGCAGCCGATCGAGGTTGGTCACGTCGGACTGGGTGTTCTGCACGCCGTCGAGCGGCGAGACGAGGTTGCGCACGCGGCTGCGGTCGAGCTGCACCGTCGCGAAGGTGCGCGCGTCGGTCCACTCCCACTGCGCGTGGCATTGCTCGAGGGTCCCGCCGGGGAAGACCAGCTGGTCGTCGAGCGGCATTCCCGCCACCGCGACCGGCGCCAGCGTGTCGAGGGCGATGGGACGCAGCCACCGGCGGCAGGCGGCGCGCGCGAGCATCGAGGGCGCGAAGCGCCACGCGACGCCCGCCATCGGATCGCCCCCGCGGCGGCGGTAGCTCTCCTCGATCTGCGTGACCCCTCCCGCGGAAGGGTCGCGGGTCACGGTGATGTCGCGGTCCTTGCGGTAGTCGCGCCACGCCGCCCCCAGCTCCCAGCGCAGCGTCGGATCGCCCACACGCGCGAGCGCGTACACCGTGTCGGAGCGGTCGTGGTCCGACTCGTCGAGCGACTCGGGCGAGGCGGGCGATCCCTCCGGGTGCAGCAGCGCGTCGCGCACGAAGGAAAGCGGCGTGTGCTGCCGGGAGCCCTCCACGCCCCAGGTGACCTCGAGCCGGTCGGACGCGAGGAACGTGTGGCGCAGCGCCCCGTCGCTCGCGCTCGGCTGGAGGTGCAGGTTCGATCCCTGCACGAGCGACCCGTCGGGCAGCACCACGCGCAGCGTCTCGTCGAGCTTCGAGTCCTCGCGGGTCGCGCCGCCCTTGAGCCAGAAGCTCGAGCGCGCGTCGGGCGCGTAGCGCACGCCCCCGTCCACGCGCGAGACGACGCCGTCGATGTGCTGGAAGTCCCCGGTCACGCCCTGCTTGCCGAGGTCCGCGTCCACCGAGAGACGGTTCGCGTACACGAAGGTGCCGAGCTCGTAGGTGGGCTTCGCCCCGCCCGCCACCGTGAGGGTGCGCCCCGTCGCGCTCTCCTGGACGTTGCCCGGCTCGATGCGCGTGTCGATGCCCTCGACGAAGTACGCGGTCGGCACGGGGGCCGTGCCGTTGCCGTTCAGCGTGATCACCGGCTCCACGAGGCTCGCGTCGTCGCTGTACCCGTAGCGCAGCGACGCGGTGCCGAAGTGGCCCGGCTGGGCGAAGAGCGACTGGAAGCGGTTCGAGGCGCCGAAGGCGAGCGGATCGGTGACGAAGCCCTGCATCAGCTCCGAGCGGCGGTCGAAATCGCCGGGGTAGCGGTCGGCGAGGAAGAGGTGGCTGCCGCCCCAGAACGGCAGGTAGGACTCGTACGCGGCGCTACGCGCCCAGCCCTCGAGGCCCATGTAGGCGAGCGGGTTGCCGACGTTCGCCACGCCCTTCTGGTTGTCCGCCACCTGGTTGAGCGACTTGAGATAGGGAATGCGGTCGAGCGCCTGCTGCGCCTCTGCGACCGCCGCGCCGGGCTCGATGCGGTCGAGGCGGATGATGCTCGCGAGCAGGTGCGGCAGCGGATCCCGGGGATCGGTCTGGGCGGCGCGCTCGAGCTCGAAGAGCGCGGCCGCGTCGTGCCGCGCCTGGTAGTAGGCCGCCGCGAGGTACAGGTGCGCGCGCGCGTAGCGCGGCTCGATGGCGCTCGCGCGCAGGAGCGCCGCGATGGCCCCTTCCGTGTCGCCCTCCTTGAGGCGCACGATGCCGAGCCCCGTCCACGCGACGTAGTCGTCGGGCTGGAGCGCGAGGGCCTTCTCGAGCTCGGTGCGGGCCTGCGCGAGGTCGCCGGCGAAGCCCTCAAGGGTGCCCAGCTCGGCGTGCGCCTCGGCGTCCGTCTCGTCGAGGGCGATGGCCGCGGCGAGGTCCGAGCGGGCCCGGCCCACGTTCTCGCGCTCGGTCTCGACGACGCCCAGGCCGAGCCATCCGCGCGGGTCGCGCGCGGCGACCGACGCCGCCCGGCCATAGGCGGCGATCGCCTCGCGGGCGCGGCCCTCGCGGCGCTCGACCTCGCCCGACATCACGAGCGCGTCCACCGAGTCGGGGCGTTTGGCGAGGGCCTCGCGCACGAGCCGCGCCGCACCCGGAAAGTCGTCGTGCAGCAGCGCCACGCGCGCGAGCCCCACTTCGAACCGCTCGTCGGCGGGGAAGCGCGCCGCGCCGCGCCCGAGCGTCGCCTGCGCGCGATCGAGGTCACCCTCGTAGAGCTGGAATTCGGCGAGCAGCAGGAGGTCGACGGGCTCCGCGCCCGGGCCCTGCGCACGCGCCTTCACGCGCCCGTAGGCCTCCTCGAGGCGCCCGTCGCGGATCGCCTCGGCGATCGCGGCGAGCGCCGGATCGACCGAGGGCGCGCGGAATTCGGCGTAGCGCCGCGGATCCACGGTGAAGGACGAGACCCACTGGATGCGGTCCCGCGAGACCTGCAGGCGCAGCTTCACCGGGGCCCTGCCGCGCTCGGCGCGCGCCTGCTCGCCCGGCCGCACCACGACGCGCCCCTGCTCGTTGTAGAGCTCGACCTCGCCGCTGAAGACGGTGAGGGTCGCCGTGCCGTCGTCGGCGACCGCCATCTCCCAGTCGGTGCCGCGGATCGCCGCCGAGGCCCAGGGGGTCTGCATGGTGAGGCCGTGGGGCAGCGTCTTCGACTGCGTCCAGGCGCGCCCCCGTTCGAGGCGCGTGGACGCGGGCTGCGTGCCCTCGGACGCCCCGAGGATCTGCAGCACGCTGTTGGCGGAGAGCTGCTCCTGCGTGCCGTCGGTGTAGAGGAGCGTCATGCGGCTCATCGCGAGGGTCCGTACGTAGTTCGTCGCGAAAAGCGGCTGGTTCACCTTCGCCGGCGACCATCCGGGCAGCTGGGCCTCGCGGACCTCGCCCTGTCCCGCGAGGCTCGCGATCTGGGCGGCGGGCGCGGGAGCGGCCGCGCGCGCGAGCACCGCGATCCCGGCGAGCGCGAGGCCGAGAACGGCACGCACCCACCGGCGCGCTAGCGTCGGCGGGCGAAGCGCGAAACGGCCGCGGCCGCTCGGCATCAGAACCGGTGGCCCGCGCGGACTTGCCCCTCCGCGCGGCCTGCATGGCGCCTCATCGGGCCTCCCTGCCCTGCCGCGGGTGTTCCCCGCGGAGTGGCGGCATTCTCGCCTTCCGCGCGCCCGTCCGCAACGGCACGGTGCGGAGGATCCGCCGCGGGCGCGGCGGAGGAATCCGCGCCGCCGGGGCGGCATTTACGGCCGCAGGCCTCGGACCACGCCCTTCATGCGCTCGTAGTGCGTCCCCTCCCAGTAGACGCGCCCGCAGCCGGGGCAGCGCCTGAAGCGCTCGTAGAGGCCGCGCACCTTCTCCGGGACGCGGTCGAGAACCGACTCGCGCGGCACCTCCTCGAGGGGTGCATTGCATTCCCGGCAGCGCGTGAAGGGGGCGAGGAGGCTTTCGAGTTGGAGCGCGCGGACGACCTCGGCGAGCTGGCGCTCGCTCTCGTCGGCGCGCACCCAGTAGCCGCGCTCCACCTCGCGCCGGCGCAGCAGCGCCTTGTCGCGCGTGAGGATCGTGCGCCGCTCGCCGGACGAGACCGCCACGATGCGATCGTCGTCCCAGTCGTTGCCGTAGAGCGTGTCGAAGCCGGCCATGCGCAGGTGCCGCGCGAGCTTGCCGAGGTGCGTGTCGGCGACGAAGCGCGGGTCGCGCAGGGGCGACGGCCGCAGCCGCACGAGGGGCGCGATGTCGAGCGCCTCGAACGTCGGGTACACCGCCACGCGCTCGCCGCCGCGCAGCAGGTGCCCGAAGCCGACGCTCGCGCCGTCCACGATCACGAGGTCCACCTCGGTGTGCGGCACGCCGAGCGACTCGATCGCGTCCTTCACCGAGCGCGCGCGGTCGATCTCCACGGTCAACGGCCGTTTGCGCGACCCCGGGGGCAGGAAGTCGTTGAGCTCCTCGTAGAAGCGCAGCTCGCAGGCGGGACGCGCGGCCATATCTCCGCTAGTATGTCCGGAAGGCGACGGAACGCAACGGCGATGTCTCTCAGCGGCAGGACGGCGGTGGTCACGGGCGCGGCGGGCACGCACGGCTTCGCGGCGGCGCGCGCGCTCCTCGAGGAGCACGCGCAGGTCGCGCTCGTGGACGTGGACGCGCTGCGGCTGGACAACATGATCCGCTTCCTGCGCGGCACCACCGTGGCGGTGCCGTGCGACGTGAGCGACCCGGGCGCCGTGCGCGAGGCCCACCGCAAGGTGGAGGGGGCGCTCGGCCCGATCGACGTGCTGGTGAACGCCGCGAGCATCGGCTCGGTCGAGAGGGCCGAGGCGACGGCGGACCTCGAGTGGCGCCGCGTGCTCTCGGTGAACCTCGACGGCGCGTTCCATTGGTCGCGCGAGGTGATTCCCGGCATGAAGAAGCGCGGCTGGGGGCGCATTGTGAACGTGACCTCCGCCGCGGCGCGCGCCGGGGGCACCGACGGGGGCACGGCGAGCGCCGCTTCCCAGGGGGCGCTCGCCGCCCTCACCGTCACGCTCGCGCGCGAGGTGGCCGCCCACGGCATCACCGTGAACGGCGTGGCCTCCGCCTACGTGAAGACGCCGGCCCTCACCGAGGAGATGACCGAGGCGCAGCGCCGCCAGGTCCTCGCGCAGATCCCCGTGGGGCGCTTCTGCGAGCCGGAGGAATTCGCCCACGCCGTGCGCTTCCTCGCCTCGCCGCTCGCGGGGTTCGTCACGGGCGAGATCATCGAGGTGAGCGGCGGCCTGCGGATGGAGTGAGCGCGGGCCCCCCGCGCGCGACCGCGGCGGGACCGCGCCTCAGTTGGGTCGCGGCAGCGTGCGCCCGAAGCGCCCGTGCTCCTCGCCGAGGAAGCGCATGAGTTCGGGCTCCGGCAGCGGCGGCCGGCAATAGTAGCCCTGGAACTCGTCGCAGCCCTGCTCGCGCAGCAGGTCGAACTGCTGCTGGTGCTCGACGCCCTCGGCCACCACGGTCATCTTGAGGCTGTGCGCGAGCGCGATCACCGCGCGCGTGATCGCCGCGTCGTCGCCGCTGTAGGGCAGGTCGCGCACGAAGCTGCGGTCCACCTTCACGCGGTCGACCGGGAAGCGCTTGAGGTAGCCGAGCGAGGAGTGGCCGGTGCCGAAGTCGTCGAGCGACAGGCGCACGCCCATGGTGCGCAGCTGCCCCATCACCGCGACGGCGCGCTCGGGATCGCGCATCACCATCGTCTCCGTGATCTCGAGCTCCAGGCACTGGGCGGGCGCCCCGGTCGCCCACAGGATGGAGGCGAGCTCGCGCACGAGCTCGGGCTGGTGGAACTGGGTCGCCGAGAGGTTCACCGCCACCGACAGCATGTAGCCCTGGTCGTGCCAGCGGCGCACGCGCTCGCAAACGCGCCTGAGCGTCCAGTAGCCGATCGGCACGATCAGCCCCGTCTCCTCGGCGAGCGGGATGAACTTGTCGGGCATCAGCAGGCCGAGCGTCGGGTGGCGCCAGCGGATCAGCGCCTCGACGCCGGTCACGCGGCCGTAGCCGAACTCGATCTTCGGCTGGTAGTGGATCTCGATCTCGTCGCGCTCGACGGCGTGCTTGAGCGCGGCCTCGAGCGAGAGGCGCTCCTGCGACAGCTCGTTCAGCTCCGCGGAGTAGAAGCAGAAGCGGTTGCGCCCCTGCTCCTTCGCGCGGTACATCGCGATGTCGGCGTTGGACAGCAGCGCCTGGGCGTCCGGCCCGTCGCCCGGGAAGGTGCAGATGCCGATGCTCGCCGACAGGGCGAGCTCCTGGCCGTCGATCGTGAGGGTGGGCGCAAGGGCCCCGAGGAGGTTCCCCGCGATCTCCGACAGGTCGGCCGTGTCGCGGAAGTCCTCGACCAGGACCACGAACTCGTCGCCGCCGAGGCGCGCGATCATGTCGCTCGAGCGCACCGAGGCGGCGAGCCGGGTGCCGACCTCCTGGAGCACCCGGTCGCCGACGCCGTGGCCCATCGTGTCGTTGATGTTCTTGAAGCGGTCGACGTCGAGGAAGAAGACCGCGAGGGACTGCCCGTTGCGGCGCGCCTTGCCGATCGCGTGCACGAGCGCCTCGTTGAACAGGGCCCGGTTGGGCAACGTCGTGAGCGCGTCGTGCGTGGCCATCTTCTGGATCATGCCGAGCGCGGAGGTGAGCTCCTCGTTGATGCGCCGCAGCCTGTAGCGCAGCTCGCTGATGCGGCCGCCGACCGCGGCGAAGCACGGCAGCACCAGGGCGAGCGTGATCAGGCGGTAGGCCTCGAGCGGCAGGCTGATCGCCCCCGGCTTGGTCCACATGACGAGGTTGACCACCGCCATGTAGCCCGCGAGGATGACGCCGGCGGCGGTGAAGAACTCCCGGGTGCTGAAGCGGAAGGCGCCGAAGGTGAGCACCACGAGGGACATCATGAGCGCGAGGCCGCGCTCCCGGTCGAAGTAGTAGACCGCGTACATGAGCACCGCGGTGCCGACGAGGATCTGCGGCCAGGTGAGGCTGGGATCGGGGAAGCGCTGGTTCGCGCCCGTGCGGAAGAGGGCGTAGAACGTCGCGTTCACCGCGAGCATGAGCGCCACGATGCGCAGCACCGGGGCGAGCGGCACGAGGCCGAGCGAGTGCGCGATCGCGAGCAGCGGGACGCTGACCGCATAGGCCGCCGTGGCGAGGAGGAAGCGGCGCATCCGGACGGCTTGCTTGCCGCCTTCCGCATCCATCCGCCCGGACCTGTTCATCTGCGTCGACTCTCGTTCTTGTGTTGGCGGGCATTATCCGGGACCCCGCCGCGCGCGAACGTGAACCAGGTCACAAAAACCGGCTCGCCGGAATTACGGGCGTAGGCGGCTCCCGGCGCGACCGCCGGCGACGGATTACGGACGTAACCGCGCCGTGCGGGTGAGCGCGTGCAGCAGGCCGAGGACGCAGGTGAAGACCACCAGGGCACCCGATTGGTGCAGCGCCGCCAGAGCGAGCGGCACCCGCGCGAGCAGCGTGCAGATGCCCGCGGCGATCTGCAGGGCGACCGCAATGGCGAGCGCGCCCGCCCAACGCTTCTCCCGCGCCCGGGCGCCCGGGTCGCGCAGCACGCGCCAGGCGAGCGTGAAGGCCACCGCCGCGACCCCGCAGGCGAGCAGGCGATGGTCGAGCTGCACGGTCGCCATGTTGTTCACGAGGTTGAGCCACCACGGGCGCAGCAGCAGGACCTCCGGGGGGATCCAGTGGCCGTCCATCAGGGGCCAGGTGTTGTAGGCGAGGCCCGCGCGGATCCCCGCCACGAGCGCCCCGCTGAGGACCATCACGAACACCAGCGCCGCGAGCGCGGCGGCGTGGCGGCGCGCGGGCTGCGGCGGCCGGCGCTCCATGCCGAAGGCGAGCCCGAGCGCGAGCCAGAGCATCGAGGCGTAGATGAGGAAGGCCGTGCCGAGGTGCGCGGCGAGCCGCACCGAGCTCACGCGGGGATCGTCGACGAGGCCGCTCTTCACCATGAACCAGCCGAGCCCGCCCTGCAGCGCGCCGAGCGCGAAGATGCCGGCGAGCCGCCAGGCCACCGGCCGCGAGATCGCGCCGCGCGCGAGGAACGCCACGAACGGCACGAGGAAAGCGACGCCGATCGCGCGCCCCAGGAGGCGGTGGGCGTACTCCCACCAGAAGATGCCCTTGAAGCCCGCGAGCGTCATGTCGAAGTTGCGCAGGCGAAACTCCGGGGTGAGGCGGTACTTGGCGAACTCCGCCTGCCACTGCGCGTCGTCGAGCGGCGGGACCACGCCCACCAGCGGCTGCCATTCGACGATCGACAGGCCCGAGTGCGTGAGGCGCGTGACGCCGCCTACCACGACGATCGAGAAGACGAGGGCACAACAGGCGAACAGCCACGCCGCCATCGCGCGGCGCGACGTCTCGAAGCGGGGAGTCATCCCCGCATTCTACAAAACCGGGAAGGCGCGCCCTACCGGAAGCTGTACTTGACGATGATCCGGTTGGGGCGCAGCGACACGCTCTCCGGGGTGAGGTCGCCCAGCTTCGGCATGTACTCGCGCGCCTGGCGCACGACGATGCGCCGGTCGGCGAGGTCGTAGCAGACGGAGCTCGTGGAGCTCTCGCAGGCCCCCTGCGGCAGGCGCAGGCCGGCCTCCGCGCTCGGCGCGAGCGCGGGCAGCGGATCGCGCGCACCGGCGAAGGGCGCCGGTCCCTCGGCCGCCGCAGCCGAGGACGCGAGCACCCTCGCGGTGAGCGGAGCGCCCACGAGCGCGGACGTGGCGATCGCAGACTTGGGCTTGCCCGAAAGCTCCGCCTCATCGGCGTGGGCGGCGAGCCCCGTCGAGGCCACGATCGCGAGGATCCACATCGAGCGGCTCATCTTCGCGCTCCCTGCGGCCGGGCCAGGAAACCCATTGCGGCCGCTTGCATAGGGTGCCCGGACGGCCCTTCGGAGGCCACTCGCGGCGACGGCCGGTGTCACCGCCCCGACGACCGGCGGATGTCTCCGATACCCGACGGACGGCGCGTGAAATCGGTCACATTTGCGCCTCGCGCCGGCGGCTCCGGAGCGCGTAGACCATGAACGCCACGACCAGCGCGTTGATCGCCAGCGCGATCGCGGCGACGAGCCCCTCGCCGCGCACGAGCCGGTAGATCTCGAACGGCATGTAGACGGCGCCGCTCAGCGCGGCGAAGGTCTCCGCCCATCCGCGCTGGCGCCACAGCCCGTAGGCTTCGACGAAGCGCGCGGCGCAGTACGCGCCCGCCCCGGCCACGAGCCACCACAGCCGCATGTCGTCGAGGCGCGCGGCGGCGTGGACGAAGATCTGCGGATAGCGCTTCGCGGGGTTGAGGTGGAGGTGGTCGATGATCGCGTCGGCCACGTGCTCCGCGTCGTGATGGACGAGCGAAAGCACGCCGAACCCGGCGAGGAGCACGATCGCGCCCTTGGCGGCCTCGAACAGGGCGACGGCGCGGATCGCCCCGGATCTCTGTCGCGGTGTCAGCGGGAATCCTCCCGGCCCGGAAGGCCGGCGACGCCGGCCGGCGGGGCCCGGCCCCATTGTGCGGCATGGAGCCCGCGCCGGCGCGGGAGGCGGCGCGCCCCCCGCGCCGCCCGCGGCTCAGCCGCGGACGCAGGCGCCTACGAAGGCCTCGCGCTCGTCGCCGTGCAGCTTGCGGCGATCGGCCTCGGCGTTGCAGGGTGCGAGCTGCCCGCGCGAGGAAGCCTCGACGGAGGCCGCTCCGCTCGCCTGCGGCGCGTCGCGGTGCTTCCGCAGGCACTCGCGCATGAACTCCTGGCGCGCGTCGGCCTTCATGCCGGTCGAGTCGCGTGCGCAGGCGGCGAACCTCTCGCGCTGCGTGGGCGGGTTGGAGTGGGCGTCCTGCGCTCGCAGGGGCATCGCGCACAGCGACGCGGCGGCGACACAGGCGATCAGGATGAGGCGCTTGGTGTTCACGGGTCCCTCGCTCGTTCTGGGTGGTTGGGTGGTGGGTGCCGCTGGGAGACGGGCCGTCTGCTCCATCGGGTGGCGCCATGAGACTCCGGCGCCGGCCCGCGCGCTACCGAAAATCCATTCGCGAACGCGGCGGAATACGCGCGCCTGGGAAAATCCCCATCGCGGGCCGGGCGTCCTGCCTATGCGCGAATCGGATTACTCCCGAACCGGATTGAGACTTTCGCCCATGGCGTGCGCGCCCGACGCCGGCGACACTCTGCTCCATGCACCGGCAGCGTCGTGCCGGAAGGGGGTCGCCATGAAGCCGCTCAGCGCCGAACGTCTCGCCGGGGAGAACCGCCGCCACGCCGGCACCGGCGGGTGCAGCGCCGGCAACGGCGGCCTCGGCTTCCAGCCCGCGTTCCTCGACTTCGAGACGCAGACGATCTATCCCTGCCGCTTCGCCAACGGCCTGCCCGCGCCCTTCCACGTGCTCGACGGCCTGCCCGAGACCGTGGTGGTGGACCGTGCGCCCTCGGGCCGCGTGATCGCCGCGAAGGCCACGCTCATCTCGGGGTTCGTGCGCAACGGCTTCTTCTATACCCGCGGCGCCGCCGCCCGCGCCGCGGCGGACTGGTGCCGGTAGGTCCCGCCGCCGGGAACCCGGGCCGCTACTCCCAGAGATCGATCCGGCTGCCGGCCGCGCGCTGCGCGGCGGCGCGCTTCTGGATGTAGCGCTGGAAGCTCGGCTCCTCGCGCCATGCCCCGCTCGCCACGTAGTCGAGCGTCGAGGCGAGGTGGAACGGCTTGAGGTAGCCCTCGGAGCGGAACGCCTCCCGGCCGTCGCGATCGAGGAAGAGGAGCGTGGGCGCGTACACCACCTGGAGCTCGCGGGCCCACGCGCGCTCGTCGGTCTCGCGGCCCCCGGGGAGGACGATCCTGCGCGCTCCCGCGAGGTCCAGCGAGACCACGGTGAATCTCGCGAGGAGGTCGCGGACCTCCGGGCGCGTGAAGCCCTCGCGGCGCAGCGCCTCGCAGTCGCGGCAGCCGTCGTACTCGTAGACCACGAGAACGGGATTGCCCCCGGCGAGCAGGCGCGCGACGTCCACCGGCGGCGCCCCCGCAGCAGGGCCGCCCGGCCCCGGCTCCCGCACGCGGCGTGCGAGGTAGTCCGTGAAGCTCTCGCGCGGCGTGCCGGGAAGGCCCGCGTACTCGAGCGCCACCCGGAAGCTCCCCGGAGGGGAGTAGCCGTTCAGGCGCAGCACGATCGCGCCCTTCTCGTCGAGGAAGAGCAGCGTCGGCGTGAACTGGACGCGCAGCGCTCGCGCGAGCTCCTTCTCGCTCGTGCGGCGCCCGTCGACCCAGGTGACCTCGCGGTCGCCCCAGATGTTGAGCGCGATCGCCACGAAGCGCCGGCGCGTGAGCTCGACGATGTCGGGCTGCGCGAAGTTCACCGTCATGAGCGCCTTGCAGTACGGGCAGCCGTCCTGGCCGAAGTAGATCATGAGCCGCTTGCCGTCGCGCGCCGCGTCGCGCACGTCGTCGCGGAAATCGAGGAACGACTCCGCGAACCAGGAGGGGATCTCGATCGCGTGCGGGCTCGCCACCTGCGCGCGCGCGCAGAGCGCCGCCGCCAGGGCGACGAGCGCGAAGAGCCACCGGAGGATGCGCGATGTGCGATGCATGCCGTTGTCCGCCGATCGTATCAGGGCGAGCGCCCCTTCAGCGCACGCGGGCCGCGCTCGCCGTGAGCGTCGCGGTCCCGAGGGCGAGCATCATGGCGAACTCGAAGAGGTGGTCGCCGAGCCCGCCTCCCTTGAGGAAGATGTCGCGCACGACGACCAGGTAGTAGCGCAGGGGATCGATCCAGGTGAGCAGCTGCACGCCCGAGGGCATGTTGCGGATCGGGAAGGCGAAGCCGGAGAGCACGACCATCGGCATGATCACGAACATGGCCGAGAGCATCGCCTGCTGCTGGGTCGCCGCGTAGGTCGAGACGAGCAGGCCCAGTCCCTGGGTGCTCGCGAGCACCAGCAGGCTCGCGAGGAAGAGGGCCGTCACGCCCCCGCGCAGCGGCACGCCGAACCATCCGAGCGCCACGACGGTGATGAGCGCCACGTCGAACAGGCCCACGCACGCGACCGGGACCATCTTGCCCACGAGGAACTCCACGCGTCCGACCGGGGTCACCATGAGCCGCTCGAGGGTGCCGATCTCGCGCTCGCGCACCACCATCATCGCGGTGAGCATCAGCGTGCTCACGAACACGACGTTCGCCATGATCCCCGGGACGAAGAACCAGCGGTCCTCGAGGTTCGGGTTGAACCACGCCCGCTCCTCGACGGTCACGGGCGGCGCGAACCCGGACTGCGCCGCCGAGAAGCGCGCCACCACCTGCGCGAGCTCGGCCACCACGAGCTGCGCGGTGTTGGGGTCGGAACCGTCGGCGACGAGCTGGACGCTCCGCCGGATCGGGAACTCGGCGGGGATCTGGACGATCACGCCCACCCGCCCGTCGTCCATCAGCGCGCTCGCCGCCCCGACCGACGGCACGAAGCGCAGCGTGTAGTGGCGGGTGGCCGAGATCGCGGCGAGCAGCTCGCGGCTCTTCTCGCCGCCGTCGCGGTCGACCACGGCCACCTCCGCGTGCCGCACGTCGAAGGTCGCCGCGTAGCCGAAGAGGAAGAGCTGGAGCACGGGCGGCACCACGAGCATGAAGCGCATCCGCGGGTCGCGCAGCAGCTGCACGAACTCCTTGGCGAGGAGCGCCGCGAGGCGCCCCCAGGCCGCGGCGAGGCCCGTCCTCATCCCGCGAGCCCCAGGCGGCCCGCGCGCCGGTAGAGGGCCACGGCGAGCGCGGCGAGCACCAGCGCGAGCGCCGCCACCTCGGGCCAGAGCGTGAGCGGCGAGACGCCCTTGAGGAAGATGCCCTTCGAGAGCGCCACGAAGTAGCGCGCCGGGAAGGCGAGCGTCACGTACTGGAGCCAGGCCGGCATGTTCCCGATCGCGTAGATCGCCCCCGACAGCAGGAACGCGGGCAGGAAGGTCGACACCATCACGAGCTGGCTCGCGAGCATCTGGTTGGCGGCGATGATCGACAGCAGCGCCCCCTGGCACATCACGACGAGCAGGAAGAGGGCCGAGACCGACGAGATCGCGGCGAGCGAGCCCCGCAGCGGCACGTCGAAGATCAGCACGGCGGCGGCCACGGCGCCGAGCACGTCGACCATCCCGACGAAGAAATAGGGCAGGAGCTTGCCCGCGAGGAACTCCGCGCGCGTGAGCGGCGTGGTCCTCAGCATCACGACGTTGCCGAGCTCCATCTCGCGGGCCATGGTGAGCGCGGTCATGAGAGCCCCCACGACCGACATCACGAGCACGATCACGCCGGGCACGATCGCGTAGCGGCTCTCGTTGGTCTCGTTGAACCAGGTGCGCGAGTCGACCTCGATCGCGGGCGGGGCCCCGGCGAGGGACATCGCGTAGGCGTTGACGACCGCGAGGGCGTAGTTGCGCACCAGGCGCCCGGTGTTGGCGTCCGTGCCGTCGAGGATCACCTGGACCTTCGCTTCGCCACGCTGACGGGCGCGCGCGTAGTCGCGCGGGATCACGACCGCGGCCCACACCTCGCCCCTCTGGATGGAAGCGGCGAGGCCGTGGCGGTCGCCGTAGCGGGCCACGACCTTGAACGCGGGGCTCCCGGCGAACTCCGCAGCGAGCTCGTTGGACGGCGCGTCGGTCGCCTCCTGGAGGATCCCGATCGGCGCGGCCATGATGTCGAGCCGGATCGCGTAGCCGAAGAGGAACAGCATGATCGTGGGCATCAGGAAGAGGAGCGCGAGGCTGCGCGCGTCGCGCAGCAGGTGGCGCGTCTCCTTCACCGCCATCGCCCGCACGTTGCGCCACCTCATGCCGCGCCTCCCGCCTTCTCGAGAAGGGCGACGAACACGTCCTCGAGCGCCGGACCCGCCGGGGCCACCCGCTCGAGGGAGATGCCGGAGCGCGCGGCGCCGTCGAGGATGCGCCGCGTCGCCGCGGCCGCGTCCGCGCCCGGCGCGAGCCGCACGCGCAGCCCGCCGGCGTGGGGAATCGCCTCGACGACCCCGTCGACGCCCTGCACGAGCGGGAGGCAGTCTCCGATGCGCGCCGCGTCGATCTCGAGGATCGGCGTGTCGACGCCGCGGGCGAGCAGCTCGCGCGGCGAGCTCGTGGCGATGATCGCGCCGGCGTGCATGAGCGCCAGCCGGTCGCAGAACATCGCCTCGTCCATGTAGTGCGTCGTGACGAGCACGCCCACGCCGCCCTCGGCGAGCTCGTAGACGAGCTCCCAGAACTCGCCGCGCGCGAGGGGATCGATCCCGGAGGTGGGCTCGTCGAGGAACAGCACGTCCGGCTCGTGCAGCAGGGCCGCCGCCACCGCGAGGCGCCGCTGGTGGCCGAGGGGAACGGCCGCCGCGCGCGCCTGGGCCGACGCGGCGAGGTCGAGCCGGTCGAGCGCCCACTCGATGCGCCGGGCGGCACGCGCCCGGTCGAGGCCGTAGAGACCCGCCTGGAGCGCGAGGTTCTCGCGCACCGTGAGATCGCCGTAGAGCGCGAAGCGCTGCGCGACGTAGCCGATGCGGCCGCGGGCCCGGCGCGCGTGCCGCACCATGTCGACGCCGGCGATGCGGATCTCCCCGCTCGTGGGCGCGAGCGTGCCGCACAGCATGCGGATCGCCGTGGTCTTGCCCGCGCCGTTCGCGCCCAGCAGGCCGAAGACCTCGCCGTGCCGCACCGAGAGGTCGATCCCGGCTACGGCGACGAAGTCGCCGAACCGGCGCGTGAGGGCGCGCGCCTCAATGGCGCCGTTCGGGGGTTGCGCCATCGGGATCGCGCCCGCCGAGCGCGAGGTCGTGCAGCGCGATGTCGTGCAGCGAAGGCCTGAGGGAGCGCAACGCGAGCCCGGGCGCGAGGCGTGCGAGCGAGGCGCGGAAGGCCGCCTCCTCGCCCGGGGCCCCGAGCCAGACCTTGAGCGTTTCGCCGACCGGGAACACGAGCTTCACGGCGGCGATCGAGCGAACCTCGCGGCGCAGGGCGCGCGCGCCCTCGCCCGCCACCTCGAAGAGCGCGCTCTCCACCTCGCGGATCAGCGCGAGCGGCGCGCCGCCGCGCAGGAAGCGCCCGCCCACGAGCATGCCGACGCGGTCGCAGCGCTCGGCCTCGTCCATGTTCGACGTCGCGTACACGATTCCCACGCCCTCGGCGCGCACCTGGTCGAGCAGCTGCCAGAACGCGCGGCGCGAGACCGGGTCGACGCCCGTCGTGGGCTCGTCGAGGAACATGACTTTCGGCCGGCTCACGAGCGCGCACGCGAGGGCGAGCTTCTGCATCATGCCGCCCGAGAGCTGCCCCGCGCGCCGGCCGACGAAAGGGGCGAGCCCCGTGCGCTCGAGGAGGTCGCGGATGAGGGCACGCGCCTCGCCGCGCGCGAGGCCGTGGAGGTCGGCGAAGAGCTCGAGGTTCTCGCCCACCGACAGGTCCAGGTACTGCCCGAAGCCCTGCGGCATGTAGGCGATGCGCTGGCGAAGGGACGTGTCCGAGGCGGGCGTGCCCAGCACGAGCACTTCCCCCGCCTTCGGCTCGAGCTGGCCGATGAGCAGGCCGAGCAGCGTGCTCTTGCCCGCCCCGTCGGCGCCGACGACGCCGAAGACCTCGCCGGCGGCGAGCTCGAGGTCCACGCCGCGCAGGACCTCCGCGCCGCGATACGCGAAGCGCAGGCCCCGCGCGCGGACCACGGCGGCGTCGCTCATGGGACCTCGACGAGCCGCACGTCGGCCGGCATGCCGATCTTGAGCTCGCCCGACGAGTTGTCGACGTCGACCTTGGCGCGGTAGACGAGGTCGACGCGCAGCGCCCGCGTCTCGACCGTCTTCGGCGTGAACTCCGCCTCGGGAGAGATGAAGCTCAGGCGCCCTTCGAAGACCTTGCCCGGGAGGCCGTCCACCTCGACGCGCGCCGCCTGCCCGAGCTTCACGCGCGGCAGGTCCTTCTCGCCGATGTAGACACGCACCCAGGGATGGTCCAGCTCGGCGATGCGGAACACCGGCTGCCCGGCGGTCACGTTCTGGCCCCGGTCGGCCAGGCGCACGCTCACGACGCCTCCCACGGGACTCACGAGGCGCGCGTACGCGAGCTGCTGGTCGGCGGTCGCGGCCGCGGCCTTCGCGGCCCCCAGGTCCGCGCGCGCCCGGTCGATGTCCTCCTTGCGCGGGCCCTCGCGCAGCAGCGACAGGCTCTGGCGCGCCTGGTCGAGTTTCGCCGCGGCGACGTCCACCTGGGAATTCGCGGTGTCGAGCTGCTCGGGCGGGGCGAAATGGTCGGCGACGAGCTTGGCGGTGCGCTCGCGCTGCGTGCGCGCGAGGGTGAGGTCGGCCTCGGCCTGCCGCACCGCCGCCTCGGCCGAGCGGATGTCCTGCGGGCGCGAGCCCGCGAGCAGCACCGCGAGCGCCTTGTCGGCGGAGTCGGCCTGGGCGTGCGCGCGATCGGAAGCGAGCTGCAGGTCGCGCGGGTCGAGCTCGGCGAGGATCTCTCCCGTCTTCACGACGCGGCCCTCGTCGGTGTCGAGCCGCGCGATGCGGCCGCCGGCCTGGAACGATACGTCGACTTCCCGCGCGTCGACCGTCCCCGACAGCAGCAGGTCGCCGGCCCTGCCGCCGTGGCTCCACGGCCACACGCGTTCGCAGCCCCCAGCCGCGAGCGCGACCGCGGCCGCGGCCGCGGCGAGCCCCGCGGCGATCGCGCGAGCCACGCTCTTCCCCGGCGGATCCTCCTGGTGCGACGGCATGGTCAACCCGCCGGATATCCGACCGTCTGGGAGAACGTCACGAACAGCCCCGGGGCGAGGCGCATCGCCGCAGCGAGACGCGCGGCATCGAGCGCGGCGCGGAAGACCGTCGCAAGGCCCTCGGAGGCGCAGAAGAGGTACACGTTCTGGCCGATGAATCCGGCGTCCACCGAAGCGTAAAGCCTGCGCTCCTCGGCGGAGACGTCCTTCATGCGCTCGCCGTGCGCGACGTAGACGAGGTCGAGGGGTGCCGCCGCGACGAACTCCTGCGTGCCCGTCTGCGCGCGGATGTCGTCGGGAAGCTCGCGCACGAGGACGTGCCTGTGGGGATCGTAGAGCCAGAGCCCGTCGGCCATCGCCGCGTAGACGTCGATCACCATGATGTGGCGCCAGTAGGGCGCGGTCCGGTCGCCGCTCGGGCGGTTCACGCCGTAGGCCGCCCACAGGAGATCGGACAGGACCTGTTCCGGCAGCGGCCGCGGCGAGTATTCGCGCGTCGAGTGCCGCCGCGCGAGCGCTTCCATGAGCGGCATGCCGCCCGTCCTGCGCGGGGAAGGCAATTCGCGCGCTTCCTTGCCGGCCGCCTGCGCGAGCGAAGGCATCGCCGCCGTCGCCATTCCTGCGAGCAGCGCGGCACCCGCGCGGCGTCGCGACGGCTTGGCGGGATTCACGCCGGCCCCGCGGCTTCGAGGATCGTCCTGCGCACGAGCGCCTCGAACACGGGCAGCTTGTAGGCGTTGTGCGCGAGCGGCGTGGCGCCCTCGAGCGCCGCGCGCGCCGCCCGGCGCGCCGCTTCCCCGGTCACCCTCGAGCCCACGAGCGCGGATTGCGCGGCCTTCGCCCGGTGCGGCACGGGCGCGGCCGAGCCGAGCACGATCGAGGCGCCGCGGCACTCGCCGCCCGCGCCGAGCTCGAGGACCACGGCGGCGTCCGCGATGGGCCAGTCGAAGGACTCGAGCTCGCCAACCCGCCGATGCGCCGAGCGCAGCCCCGCGCGCGGCGGCGGCAGCACGATCGCGGTGAGGACCTCCCCATCCTCGAGGACGTTCTCCCGCGTGACGTCGCGATCGGGCGCCACGAAGAACGACTCGAGCGGCAGGGTGCGCGGGGCCCGGCCCGCGCGCGCGAGCTCGACGCTCGCGCCGAGCGCCACGAGCGCCGTGGCGGGCGTGGACGGATGCACGATGGCGCAGCCGTGCTGGCCGAAGATCGCGTGATACTCGTTCTCGCCGGCGAAGGCGAAGCAGGTGGAGCCCCCCTTGCGGGCGCAAGGGTGGAAGCGCGAGCGGAAGTACCAGCAGCGCGGGCGCTGCAGGAGGTTCCCGCCGATCGTGGCGATCCGGCGAAGCTGCGGGCTCGCGGATTCGCCCGCGGCCTGCGCGAGCGCGCCGTCGGGGCGCCGCGCGATCCCGTCGAGCGACCCGACCGAGCGCAGGCTCACGACGCGCGCGGGCGCGATGAGCTCCTCCTTCACGAGCCCGAGGAGGTCGGTGCCGCCCGCCTTGAAGACCGCCGCCGGCGCAGGCACCGTTCCGCCGCCCGCGCCCATGGCGGAAGCGACCGTCGCGGTGCGCGCTTCCAGCGCCTGCTCGAGGCGCACGGGGCTCGTCCACTCGAACCGGTTCATGGGCGCTTAGCTCCCGGCCCCGAGGCGACCCAGCGCGCGCAGCACCGCGGCCGGCGTGATCGGCAGCTCGCGCACGCGCACGCCGATCGCGTTGTAGATCGCGTTCGCGATCGCCGGCGCCGTCGGGATCTTCGCGGGCTCGGCGACGCCGTACGCGTCGGTCGCGCTCGTGCCCTGGTAGTGCTCGAGCAGCACGACGTCGATCGCGGGCACCTCGCGCGCGCGCGCGATCTTGTACTGCTCGAGGTTCGCGTTGAGCATGTGCCCCGTGCGGCGATCGAATACGCGCCGCTCGTAGAGCGCGTAGGAGATGCCCATGAGGATCCCGCCGTGGACCTGGCTCTCCACCTGGCGGGGATTGATCGGGCGGCCGCAGTCGTGCACGGCGACCACGCGCTCGACGCGCACGATGCCCGTCTCGGTGTCCACGGCCACGGCCGCGAACTGCACGCCGCCGAGGGCTTCCCGGGCCATCGCCATGTCGCCGAAGCGCCGCCCGAATCCGCCGTAGTCCTCGGAGCGCGTCGCGATCGCGCTCACGCGGTCGGACGGCAATCGCGCCGCCGCCTCCCGGAACGCGATGCCGCGGGAGCCGTCGCGCGTGGCGAGGCGCCCGTCGCGCGCGACGACCTCCTCGGCGGCCACGCCGAGCGTGGGGGCGACGACCTCGGCGAGCTCGCGCAGCGCGCGGTACGCCGCGTTGCGCGCCGGCGGCGTGATCGAGGCGGTGGTGAGGCTTCCGTACGACGGCGGTCCGGCGGGAAACTCGGTGTCGCCGATGCGCACCGTCACGTCCTGCGCCCGAAGCCCCAGCTCCTCGGCGACCACCTGCGCGAGCAAGGTGGTGATGCCCGTGCCGATGTCCTGCACGCTCGAGCACACCTCCACCGATCCGTCGCGCAGGATCCGCACCTCGCACGAGGAGTTCGTCTGGATGTTCGCCGGCCAGTGCGACTGGGCCACGCCGATGCCGCGCTTCACCGCTCCGGCGTCGGCGCCGGGCCGGTGCCGCCGCGCCCATCCGATGCGCTCCGCGCCCCGGCGGCGCTCCTCGCGGCGGACGGCGCTCACGTCGATCCGGTCGCGCAGCGCGAGCGGATCGAGCGCGAGCCGCTCGGCGAGCTCGTCGATCGCCTGCTCGAGCCCGAAGGCGCCCGGCACATTCCCCGGCGCGCGCATCGGGCTGCCCGGGCCGGCGTTGATGAAGACGTCGCTCTGCGCGAGCGACACGTTGGCGCACTCGTACAGCGCCTGGGCGATGTTGCCCACGCCCGCGCCGAGCCCGACGCCCGCGGTGCCGCGCTCCTCGACCGCGATGGCCGCCAGCCGCCCGTCGCGCGTGGCGCCGAGGCGCAGGCGCTGGATCGTCGCGGGGCGATTGCCGCTGTCCAGGTGCTCCTCCTCGCGATCGAGGACGAGGCGCACCGGCGCGCGCGCCGAGCGCGAGAGCGCCACCGCCGCGAGCACGTAGTTGCCCGCGGACGACTTCGAGCCGAAGCCACCGCCCATCGCCTCGACGATCACGCGCACGCGGCTGCGCGGCAGGCCGAACGCGGCCGCCACTTCGTTCCTCACGCCCGCCGCGTACTGCGTCGACATGTAGACGGTGAGGCCGTCGGCGCGCCAGTCGGCGACCACGGCGTGGGTCTCCACGCAGCAGTGGGTCTGGACCTGCGTGCGGTATTCGCCTTCGACCACGACCTCGGCCGCCGCGAGCGCGCGCTCGGCGTCGCCGCGCGTTCCCACGGTCGTGGGGCCGCGGAGGTTGCCGTGCTGGGGCAGCCCCGCGGCGGTGACGGCCCCTTCGAAGTAGTTCCCGCCGTGCACGGGGCCGGCGTAGACGAGCGGCGCACCGGGCGCGAGCGCCTCGTCGATGTCGACCACGAACGGAAGCGGCTCGTAGTCCACCTTGACGAGGTCGAGTGCCGCGCGCGCGTCCTCGGGCGTGACCGCGGCCACGGCCGCCACCGCCTCGCCCGCGTAGAGCACCCGGCGCTGCTTCGCCGCCTGGCCCTCCTCCACCGGGAGCCCGCTCGCGCGCGCGACTTCCTGCACGGCGCGCACATTGGGATGCCGCGCGGCGGCCGACAGGTCGATCGCGACCACGCGCGCATGCGGATGGGGCGAGCGCAGCAGCCGCGCGTGGAGCAGGCCCGGCAGGCGCACGTCCACGGTATAGCGCGCCGCGCCCGTCACCTTCGCGCGCGCGTCGGCGCGGGGCACGGGCTTGCCGACGACGGCGAGCTCGGCGTTGGGCGCAAGCGCCGGCGCCTCGTCGCCCGGGACCTCGCGCTCGACGCGGCCGAGCGCGACCCCGGCGATCCCGGCCGGATAGCTTTGCGTGCGCGCGCCCGGAGCCGGCATCTCAGCCCTTCCCGGCCACATCGAGCACCGCGGCGATCGCGTGCGGGAGCGTTCCGCAGCGGCACAGGTGCCCGCTCACCGCCCCCCGGACCTCGTCGGCGCTCGGATGGGGATTGCGCCCGAGGAGCGCCGCGCAGCTCATCACGAGTCCCGGCGTGCAGAAGCCGCACTGCACCGCGTCGTGGTCGATGAAGGCGGCCTGCACCGGATGCAGCTCCTCGCCCTTGCTCAGGCCCTCGATGGTGGTGATCCGGCGCGCTCCCACGTCGATCGCGAGCACCATGCACGAGGCCACGGGCTCCCCGTCGAGCCACACGGTGCACGCCGAGCAGGCGCCCCGGTCGCAGCCGACCTTGGTGCCGGTGAGGCCGAGGCCGTCGCGCAGGGCTTCGGCGAGCGTCGCCGAGGGCGCCACCTCCACGACGCAGGGCACGCCGTTCACGTCGAGCGGGATCGGGACCGCGCCCGGCCCCGCGACCGGCGCGACTTCCGGCGCGCCGGGCGCCGCGGCCGCGGCCGGGGCGGCGAGCGCCGAAAGACCCGTCTCGAGCGCGGTGGCGCTCGCGACCGCGAGGCCGCCGCCCTTCAGGAAATCGCGGCGCGAGATGCCGGGGGGCCGGGAGGGATCCTTCGAGCGCGGGGGAACGGACATCGGCGATCCTCGGGAGGCGGGCACGGCGAAGCGCATCGCGCCCGCAAGCTTCCAACCTAGACCGCCCCCCGCCGGCGGGTGTTGACCGCTGTCAACAACGACTCCTTCCGTAAGGTTTCGGCCCCGCGCCGGGTCTCATCGGGGCAGGTCCCCACAACCCAAGGAGAAAACGCATGAACCGCACGCAACTGGGATCCATCGCGGCCGCCGCCGCCTTCGCGCTGCTCGCCGCGGGCGCGCCCGTCGCTTCGGCCTCGGCCGCGCAGGACGCCGGCGTCAAGTGCGCCGGCATCAACAGCTGCAAGGGACACTCGGAGTGCAAGTCGGCCACCAACGACTGCAAGGGCCTGAACGCCTGCAAGGGGCAGGGCTGGGTCACGAAGTCGAGCGCCGCGGAGTGCACCGCGGCCGGCGGCAAGGTGATCTCGTAACGCCCATGCTCGAAGGTTTCGGCCTGGGGCTGCGGCCCGAGCACTACCGCGACTTCGCGGGCGGCGGCCCCCGCGTCGACTGGCTGGAGATCCTCACCGAGAACTACCTGGTTCCCGGAGGGAAGCCGCTCCATTTCCTCGACCGCATCCGGGCCCGCTACCCGATGGCGATGCACGGCGTGTCGCTGTCCATCGGGGGCACGGATCCTCTCGACGAGGACTACCTGCGCGCGGTGGAAGCGCTCGCCGCGCGGGTGCAGCCCGCGTGGATCTCCGACCACCTCTGCTGGACCGGGATCGGCGGCACGAACCTGCACGACCTGCTGCCGGTCCCGTTCACCCGCGAGGCGCTCGCACACGTGGCCGGCCGCGTGGGCCGCGTGCAGGAGCGCCTGCGCCGCCCGCTCGTCCTCGAGAACGTGTCGAGCTACGTGCGCTACGCGGGCGACGAGATGGCCGAATGGGAGTTCCTCGCGGCCCTCGTCGCGCGCAGCGGCTGCGAGCTGCTGCTCGACGTGAACAACGTGTACGTGAACGCGGTGAACCACGGCTTCGATCCCCGCGCGTTCCTCGAAGGGCTCCCGACCGGGGCCGTGCGCCAGATCCACCTCGCGGGCCATGCGGACAACGGCGACCACCTCGTGGACACGCACGACGCGCCGGTGTGCGAAGCCGTCTGGGACCTGTACGGGCAGGCCGTGGCGCGCTTCGGCGCCGTGCCCGCGATGATCGAGCGCGACGACCGCATTCCGCCGCTTCCCGAGCTGCTGGCCGAGCTCGACATCGCCCGCGGGCGCGCCGCGCACGCCATCGCGAAGGGAGAGGTCCGTGCCCTCGCTGCGTGAGCAGCAGCGCCTGCTCCAGCTCGCGATCCTCGCCGAGGAGCGCTTCGCGCCGCAGCTCGCGCGCGAGGAGTCGCCCCGGCTCGGCGTCTACCGCCACGGGTATCGGGCGCGCCTCGCCGGGGCGCTGCGCGAGAACTATCCGGCGCTCGCGCGCGCCATGGGCGACGAGGAGTTCGAGCGCGTGGCGAACGATTACGCGCGCGCGCACCCGTCGCGGCACTACTCGATCCGCTGGCACGGGCACGCCCTCGCGGCGTTCCTCGCCGAGGGAGCGCTCGCCGACCTCGCGCGCATGGAGTGGGCGCTCGGGATCGCCTTCGACGCGCACGACGCGACATCCGCGGATGCGCATTGGCTCGCGCGGGTTCCCGTCGACCGGTGGGGAGAGCTTCCGCTGGGGCTGCATCCGTCGGTGAGCGTCGTGCCGATGCGATGGGCGGTGGAGGCGGGATGGCAGGCCCTGCGGGAAAGCGAAGCCGGCGACGTTCCACCGCCCCGCGAGCATCCCCACGTGCTCCTCGTCTGGCGCAAGGCGCTCGAGGCGCACTGGCGGATCGCGACGGACGCGGAGGGGCGCGCGCTCCTCGGGCTGCGGGCGGGAGGCACGCTCCAGCGCGCGTGCGAGGCCTCCGGGGAAGAGGCGGGGCGCGTGGGCGAATGGTTCGCGGGCTGGGTGCGGGAAGGTATGCTGGTGCTCCCCGCAACCCACGCCCGCTGAGCGCGATGTTCGGACGTTCCGCGTCGCATTTCGACCAGGTCGTGCGCGCCTACGCCGCGGAGCTCTTCCACTTCGCGCTCTGGCTCGCGCGCGACCGGCATCGCGCCGAGGACATCCTGCAGGAGGCGCTCACCCGCGCGTGGCGCAGCTGGGGCCACGTGAAGGACGAGGGCGCGCGGCGCGCCTGGCTCTACGCCATCGTGCGCAACGAGTTCCACCGCGAGGCCGGGCGCGCGAAGCGCGACGAGGCCGAGGAGCTCGACGAGGAGGCGCTCGCCCGGATGACCGACGAGCGCGATTTCACGCGCGGGATCGAGGTGCGCCAGATCCTCGAGCGCCTGCCCGCGCCTTTCATGGAGCCGCTCGTGCTGCAGAACCTGGCGGGCCTGTCGTGCGAGGAGGTGGCGCAGGTGCTCGGCGTGAGCGTAGGCGCCGCCATGACCCGCATCAGCCGGGCGCGCTCGGCGCTTCGCGACCTGCTGCGCAAGGCCGAGGGACGGCCCGCGCCGAACCGAAAGGAGACGATGCCATGACCGAGCTCGAGGCGCGACGGGAGCTCCTCGCCGATCCGCGCCGGATCTCGCCGGAGCTGCGCGCGGCGATCGAGGCCGATCCGCGGCTCGGGGCGCTGCGCGAGGAGCTGCTCGCCGCCGACGCCGCGATGCAGCGTGCCCTCACTTCCGCCCCCGTCCCGGACGGGCTCGCCGACCGGATCGTGCTGCGCGCGCGCTACGGATCGCGCTCGCGCTGGGGGCTCGCGATCGCGGCGACCGTGGCCGCGCTCGCGGTGGGCATTCCCTCGTACGTGCGCATGCACGGCCGCAGCCTCGAGCTCGCGCGCGACCGGGCGATCATCGATCACGTGGTGCAGAGCGTGGACGAGCTCAAGGACGACGGCCGCGTCGAGCCCGCGGCCCTGCGCGCCTCCGCCGCCCAGCTCGGCATTTCCCTGCGCGACCCGGCGGGCTACCGCATCCGTCACCTCGCCAACTGCGTGATCGCGGGCATCGAGTCGCGCCACTTCATCATCGAGGGACCGCGCGGCATCGTCTCCTACGTGATCCTTCCCGGCGCGAGGGGCGACGACTCGGAGCGCATGCTGCACGAGGGCGGCACGAGCGGGCTCTTCGCCCGGCGCGGAGACCTCACCGTCGCGGTGCTCGCGCAGAACGGCATGGGGCGCGAGGAGCTGGAGAGCATGATGCGCGCGGTGCTCGCGTGATCCCGATCGGCCGCGAGCGGTTCGTGCGCTGGCTCGCGCCGCTCGCCGCGGCGGGCGCGCTCGTCGCGGTCGCGAGCATCTTCCTCGCCGCGCCCTACGACCGGTGGCTGCACTCGATCGAGGCCGCCGCGTTCCTCGGAGCGCTCGCCTGCGCCCTCGCCTTCGACGCGCGCGGCGAGCGCGGGCGAGCGTTCGCGGCCCGGGCCGGCGCGGCGTTCTTCCTCGCGGGCCTCTTCCTCATGCTGCTGCCGCTGAGCTGCGGGGCCTAGGGAAGCCCTGGGGCGCGCTCGCCTCGCGCCGGGGTCCGATCGCGCGTTGATGGGAGTCAACGCGCGGCCGGCGACGCCCGGCGATCATGGGGCATGGAGCGCGCCATCGCCCCGCTTGCCTTCGTCCTCGCGGGAATGCTGCTGCCCCTCGCGGCCCTCGCCGCGCCGGGCGATGCACCGCCGTCGGGCGGGAAGGACTCCGCCGCCCCGGGCGAAGCGCCCACCCCCGCGCGCACGGAAGGCTCGCGCTTCGTCGATCCCGAGGACGGACAGCTCGACCTCAGCGATTTCCTCGCCGCCCCGCGCACGTTCCTCCCGATCCCGATCGTGGTCACCGAGCCCGCGGTGGGCTACGGCGGCGGCATAGCGGCGATGTTCCTGCGTCCGCGCACCGAGGCGGGCCACGAGGGCTGGGTGCGGCCGAACATCTCCATGGCCGCCGGATTCGCGACCGAGAACGGCACGCGGGGCGCCTTCGCGGGGGATTCGAGCCGCTGGATCGACGCTCGCCTGCGCTCGCTCGCGGGCGCGGGCGGCGGCCGTGTGAACCTCGACTTCTACGGCCTCGGGCCCGGCGGCGCCTCGCCCGACCAGAAAGTGCGTTATTCGCTGCGGTTCGGCGGCGCCCTCGCGCAGGCGAACTGGCAGCTCGCGCCGCGATCGCCGTGGTCGGCGGGGCTGCGCTACGCCTACGCCGACGTGCAGCCCGAGCTCCGCGATGCGCCGGCC
>Ga0187776_10000047_pt1 | contig 61476 bp, 61 predicted proteins | sample 0216_BV02_MP12_2_FD_132426 | JGI IMG/M metagenome (GOLD analysis project Ga0187776, IMG submission 132426) | Tropical peat soil microbial communities from peatlands in Department of Meta, Colombia - 0216_BV02_MP12_20_MG | ecosystem: Environmental > Terrestrial > Soil > Wetlands > Peat | place...
ACGTCGAAGTCGTGGACGGTGAGGCGGTCGCCCGGAATGCCGAGCTCCGCCGTCGCGTCGGCCACCTCACGCGCGAGGGTGTCGGGCGGGAACCCGGGCGGTAGCGAGCGGGTCGCGATCGAGAACGCGACGTAGCGGACGTCGCAGCCGGACTCGACGAGGCGCGCCATGGTCCCGCCGCACCCGAACTCGCCGTCGTCGGTGTGCGGCGCGAGCACCAAGGCCTTCCGCCAGCTCTCGATCACTGTTTCATCATTGGGCGATCATCTCAGGCACCGGCTGCTCCACGGTCTCCACCGGCTGCGGCCTCGGCGCGCGCACCCGGCGCGGCGCCGCAAGCGCGATCAGCCCGATCAGCCCCCACGTCATGGGATCCTCGAAGAAATCGTTGTAGGCGAGGGAATGGACGAAGATCGCGACGAGCCCCAGCCCCGCCGACAGCGCCAGGATCCCAAACACCGGGTGGTTGATCCGGCGGCAAGCGGCGAGAAGCAGCGCGCCGAGCAGCGCGAAGTAGAAGACGAGCCCGATGCCGCCCTCCTCGGCGGCGACCGTGACCGGCGTGTTGTGCGAAGCGCTCTGCCGCGGCGTCCGGTGCGTGCGCTTCGAGTACGCGTGCTCGAAGCCGCCGAGGCCGACGCCGAGCGCCGGGTGCGCCTTCGCGATGCGGATTCCGTTGGCGATCAGGCTCGCGCGACCGCTGGTGGCGCCGTTGAGGCCCGACGTCGTGTGGTGGCGCAGCGCATGCACCAGCCTCGGTTGCGCCACCGCGATCCCCCCGGCCACGACGACAACGGCCGCCAACGCGAACAGCGACCTCCAGCGCCAGACGACCGCAGACAGCAGGAACACGGCGACGAGCAGCGCCGCGAAGCTCGACTGCGAGAAGGAGATGAGGAGGCCGAGCCAGACGACCGCGGCGCCGGCGAGCGCCGCGAACCCGAACCGGCCGAAGCGCGCGCGCACGATCAGGACGGCGGTCGGGATCAGTGCGATCACCAGGAAGCGGCCGTAGATCGAAGGGTCGAAGAAGACCGAGTTGACGCGGAAGAGGGCCGAGTAGGTGTTGGCGATCTTCAGCTTCGAGTTCTGGAGGATGTTGCGCGTCTCGTACTGGTAGAAGCCGACTGCAACGAAGACGAGCGCCATCGCCGCGAGCTCTCCGTAGAGGATCCGGAGGCGCGACGGCCGCCACGGCAGCCGTGCGATCGAGACTGCGATGATCGTGAACGGGATGTAGAAGGCGAGCAGGTCGATCACCGCAGCGTGGAGGTCGACGGTCCACTCGACCGAGAGGCCGATCCAGCCGAGATAGAGCGCGAGCGGCCACGAGGCGATGCCGAGCTCACGCGAGCGGTCGTCCCCTTCGACGAGCTGCCAGAGCAGCAGGGCGGCGGCGCCGAGCGCGACGGCGTAGAGCGCCACGAGCAGCTGGTGATGGAGAAAGTGCACACGGAACGGTGCGAACGCGAGCGTTGCGTAGGCGATGAGCCACGGCTCGCGCTTGAAGAGCCAGGCCAGCAGCGGAGCGATGACGACCGCTCCTACGAGGGCGACGGCGAGCTCCACGGCGCTCGCCGGTGTGAGCGAGGCGATCAGCAGGACCGTTCCGACCAATGCGTAGGCGAGCCCCGCGATCCGGTTCCGGCGCGTCCGCGCCACGAGCAGGACGGCCAGGCCCAGGCAGGCGATCGGGGCCGCGATCTCCGCCAGCCCGATCACTTCGAGCGCACCCGTACCAGGGCGACTGCCGTGTGCCCCCGCTCGGTGACGAAGAGCCGGTACGTGCCTCGGTTCGACGGCGCGCGCAGCCGCAGGACCTTCGTGCGCTTCGCACCGTGCCGGCCGCCGAGGCGCCAGGTGTAGCGCGGCGCCTTCGTCTCGACGTGCACCGCAAAGCGAGCCCCGCCCCGGACGGAGACGAATCTGGGGACGACGGCGATGTAGCGGATGACGACGGTGACGGTCTTGCGCTCCGCTGCGGGAGTCTCGTTGCCGGCTGCGTCGCGTGCGCCGACCGAGAGGACGTACGTGCCGGCAGGAACCGCGCCGCCGTCGACCTGGCCCGCCCACTTGATCTCGTCGTGCTCCCGGGTCGGGCGGCCGCGGATGATCTGGCTGCCGTCGAGGTAGACGACGGCATTCGCCGGCTCGCTGAACGCGTACCGGATCGCCAGCGAGCGACCGGACCCGGGGAAGAGGACTCCGGTCCCGCCGGTCGCCGAGAGCACCTTCGGCACGGTGGTGTCGAGGACGATTCGGTTCGGCAGCACGAACGTGTGGCGCGCATTGGCGAGGTGGACCTCCGGGCGGTAGGTGCCGTCCGGCGCCCGCGTGCCCGCCTCGGTGCTGCCGTCCCAGAAGAAGCGATGCGGCTTGTGAGGCGGAACCGGCGTATCCGTTGCGATCGTCGCGACGCGACGCAGCGACGAGTCGAGGATCGTGACGGTGACACGGTCCTTGCGACGCAGCCTGATCTGAATCGCCGCCTTGCTGTCGGCGCAGTCACATACGGGCGAGAGCACCTTCGAGACCCGCGTCCCGGCGATGGGGCTCTTGATCAGCTTGAGGTGCTCGGTGATGGCGAAGGCGGCAGCCGTAGCGACCAGCAGGCCCAGAAGCGTGACCGTCGTGAGAACCCGCTGCAAAGCGAGCCGATTCTACGGCCAGGTGATTAAGGAAGACGTCAGGCCCGCTCGAGCTCCGCGCGCGGCTCGTCAGGTCGCGGCTGGTGCGTCATCACGGAGACCGTGTAGATCGTCAGGCCGAGCACGAGAGCGGCGAGGCCGCCGCCGAGGATCCAGTTCGCCTCGGGAACGTTGAGGAGCTTGAGGCCGCTGATGATGAGGATCCCGGCGAGGCCGCCTCGAATCGTGAGGTCCGGGACCGTGAGCGTGTAGCGGCTGGAGATGAGGATCCCCGGCACCGAGCCGAGGAGGAGCCACGCGGTCGCGTGCAGGTCGACGTCGCCGATGATCAGGTGCCCGACGCCCGCGACCCAGAGGAGCGCGGCCGCGTGGAAGATGTCCGTGCCGACGATCCTCGGCAGGGTGAGCGGGTAGACCATCACCATCACGAGCCCGAAATAGGTGCCGCTGCCGACGGAGGTGAGACCGACGATGAACCCGAACACGGCGCCGGTGGCGAGCGCGATCAGCTTGTCGCGGCGGCTCATGATGAAGGGAGCCTCCGTCGGCTGCACGCCCCGCTTCACGAACGACTTGGCGAGGAAGCCGGCGCCTCCGCCGATGAGCGCGACGCCGATCGCATAGCCGAGGACCGTCTGCGCGTTGCTGATCTGGTTGCGCAGTACCCAGGAGACGGTGACGCCGGCGATCGCAAACGGCCCCGAGCCGGCGAACAGCCACAGCGCCAGATGTCCGTGAACCGTGCTCAGACGCCGGTGCCGGATCGCGCCGAACGACTTGAAGATCGCGCCGTGGAAGATGTCGGTGCCGACGGCGTACGTCGGCTTGAAGCCGAAGACGATGATCAGGATCGGAGTCATCAGCGAGCCGCCGCCCACGCCGGTCAGGCCGACGATGAGGCCGAGGCAGAGACCCGTTAGGGTGAACTGCCAGGTCATGGCAAGAGGCCGCGCTCCTCGAGGAGTTCGAGCACGAGGTCGGCGGCCGCCTCGACCCCGAGCTCGGTCATATCGAGCCGCAGGTCGGGCTGTTCGGGCGGTTCGTACGTCGAGTCGACGCCGGTGAGGTTGATGACCCCGCCCGTCTCCGCCTTCGCGTAGAGGCCCGTCGTGTCGCGCCGTGCCGCGAGCTCCGCCGGCAGGTCGACGAAGACCTCGACGAAGTCTCCTTCGTCGAACAGCGAGCGCGCCGTCTCTCGGTCCGCCCGAAACGGCGAGACAAAGGCGGCGAGCACGATCAGCCCCGCGTCAGTCATCAGCCTCGCCACCTCGCCGGCCCGGCGGTTGTTCTCGGCGCGATCGGCGTCGGTGAAGCTGAGGTCCTTCGAGAGGCCGCGGCGCAGGTTCGCGCCGTCGAGCAGGACCGTGTGGCGGCCGGCGGCGAAGAGCCGCGTCTCGAGCGCGTTCGCGATCGACGACTTGCCTGCGCCCGGCAGCCCGGTCAGCCAGACGACGAACGGGCGCTGCGCCTTGAGCCCGGCGCGCGCCTCGCGGTCGACCTCGAGCTCCTGCAGCCGGACGTTCTCGCTGCGGAGGAGCGCCCGATCGAGCAGCCCGGCGCCGACGGTGTGGTTGGTGATCCGGTCGATGAGGATGAAACCGCCGGTGTCGCGGTTCTCGACGTACGGGTCGAAGGCCACGGATTGCCCCAGCTCGACCTGGACGACGCCGATCTCGTTCAGGTCGAGCTGCGTCGCCGCGATCTGCTCGAGCGTGTCGACGTCGAGCTTGTAGCGAATCGGCGCCACGGTCGCCGGCACGGTGCTCGTCCCGACGCGCATCAGATACGTGCGTCCGCGCAGCAGCGGCTCCTCCGCCATCCAGACGACGGTCGCCTCGAACTGCTGCCCGACGAGAGCCGGCGCGTCCGCGTCCGCGATCACGTCGCCACGGCTGACGTCGATCTCGTCGGCGAGCGTCAGCGTCACCGCCTGCCCTGCGACGCCGCGCTCGAGGTCGCCGCCGAGTGCAGCGAGCCGGGTCACCCTCGTCTCCCTCCCGCCGGGAAGGACGACGACGCGGTCGCCCGGCGCGACCTGGCCGCCCGCCACCGTGCCGGTGAAGCCGCGGAAGTCCGGGCTCGGCCGGTTCACCCACTGCACCGGCAGCCGGAACGGCGCGTCCTGCATGCGCTCCTGGTCGACCTCGACCGTCTCGAGGTACTCCATCAGTGTCGGCCCGTCGTGCCACGGCATCGCCTCCGAGCGCTCGACGACGTTGTCGCCGTGCAGCGCCGAGAGCGGGATCAGCGTGAAGTCCTCCAGCCCGAGCTGGTCGGCGAACGCACCGTACTCGCGCTCGATCTCCCGGAAGCGCTGCTCCGAGAAGTCGACGAGGTCCATCTTGTTGACGGCGACCGCGACGTGACGGATCCCGAGCAGCCAGACGAGGTAGCTGTGCCGCCGCGTCTGCGTGAGGACGCCCTTGCGCGCGTCGAGGAGGATGAGGGCGCAGTCGGCGGTCGAGGCGCCGGTGACCATGTTGCGCGTGTACTGCTCGTGGCCGGGCGTATCCGCCACGATGTACTTGCGCGTGTCGGTCGAGAAGAAGCGGTACGCGACGTCGATCGTGATGCCCTGCTCGCGCTCGGCGGCGAGCCCGTCGAGCAGCAGCGCGAAGTCGAGCTCCTCGCCCTGCGTCCCGACGCGCCTCGAGTCGCTCTCGAGGGCGGCGACCTGGTCCTCGAACAGCATCTGCGACTCGTATAGGAGTCGGCCGATCAGCGTGCTCTTGCCATCGTCCACTGAGCCGCAGGTGATGAAGCGCAGGAGGCTCTTGTGCTCGTGCGCGTCGAGGTACGCGTCGATGTCGCGCTGGATCAGATCTGACGCGTTCAGAAGTAGCCCTCGACCTTCTTCCTCTCCATCGAGGCCGCCTCGTCGTAGTCGATGACGCGGCCCTGGCGCTCGGACGTCCGCGCGAGCAGCATTTCCTGGATGATCGCCGGCAGCGTCTCGGCCTCCGATTCGACCGCCCCGGACAGCGGGTAGCAGCCGAGCGTCCGGAACCTGACCCGCTTCAGCATCGGCTCCTCGCCGAGCTCGAGCCGCATCCGGTCGTCGTCGACCATGATCAGCGTCCCGTCGCGCTCGACCACCGGCCGCTCCGCCGCGAAGTAGAGCGGCACGATCGGGATCTGCTCGCGGTGGATGTAGAGCCAGACGTCGAGCTCGGTCCAGTTCGAGAGCGGGAAGACGCGGATCGACTCGCCGCGGCGATGGCGGGCGTTGTAGAGCCGCCACAGCTCCGGCCGCTGGTTCTTCGGGTCCCAGCGGTGCTGCGCCGTGCGGAAGGAGAAGATGCGCTCCTTCGCCCGCGACTTCTCCTCGTCGCGCCGGGCGCCGCCGAAGGCAGCGTCGAAGCCGTACCTGCCGAGCGCCTGCTTCAGCGCCTCGGTCTTCATCACGTCTGTGTGCACGACGGAGCCGCTGTCGAAGGGGTTGATGCCGCGCGCGAGCCCCTCCTCGTTCACGTGCACGAGCAGGTTGAGCCCGTGCTCCTCGGCCATCCGCTTGCGGAAGGCGTACATGTCCTGGAACTTCCAGGTCGTGTCGACGTGGAGGAACGGGAACGGTGGAGGCGCCGGCCAGAACGCCTTCTCCGCGAGGCGGAGCATGACCGAGCTGTCCTTGCCGATCGAGTAGAGCATGACCGGGTTCTCGGCCACGGCGACGACGTCGCGCATGATGTCGATCGCCTCGGCCTCGAGCCGCTCGAGATGCGTGAGCCGCACGCGGGAAATGCTCAGGACGCGACCTCGCGCAGAAGGTTGAGTCTTTCGAGGCGTTCGAGCACTGTCGCGGCCGACTCGGTGGGCGTGCGGCCCGAGGTGTCGAGGCGCAGCTCGGGCTCGAGCGGCTCCTCGTACGGCGCCGAGACGCCGGTGAAGTCCTCGATCTCGCCCGCGAACGCAGCCGCGTAGAGGCCTTTCGGGTCGCGGCGCGCGCACTCCTCGAGCGGCGTCGCGACGTGAATCTCGACAAACGGCGCATGCGGCTCGACGAGCGACCGCGCGTGCCGCCGCATCTCCTCATACGGTGAGATCGCCGAGACGATCACGACGGCCCCGGCGCGCGCGAGCCGCGACGCAACCCAGCCGATGCGTGCGATGTTCGTGTCGCGGTCCTCCTTCGAGAAGCCGAGACCCTTCGAGAGGTGGGTGCGGACGATGTCGCCGTCGAGGTGGTCGACGACGAAGCCGAGCCGCTCGAGCTCCGGCTCGACGATGTTGGCGATCGTCGTCTTCCCGGCGCCCGAGAGCCCCGTGAACCACAGCACGAACCCGCCGCTCACCTGTCCGCTCCGGCACCGGCAAAGCCGGTACCTGCGCTCTTGGCCGGCTCCGTCGAGCCTACGCCGGTATGGATCCCGCACTCAGTGCGCTCCGTCCCGGCCCAGCGCCCCTCGCGGCCCTTGCCGGGCAGCGTCGAATGGACGTCGCCGATCGAGTCGTAGCCGCGGTCGTGCAGGGCGTTGTACGGCAGGCCGCGCTCGCGGATGTACGCCCAGCAGTCCTCGTCAGACCAGTCGGCGAGCGGGTTCGCCTTCCAGAGCTCGTGCTGGGAGTCCCAGCCGAGCTTCGGCGCGCCGGCCCGCGTCGGGGACTGGTCGCGGCGGATGCCGGTGATCCAGGCGTCGAGGTCGAGCAGCGCGCGGTTCAGCGGCTCGAGCTTGGCGACGGCGAGGTACAGGTCGGGACTCGTCTCCCAGAGGCGGTCCTCGACAGACGAGCCCGCGAAGACCTCGACCTTCGTGCCATAGCGGCGCTCGACCCCGCGCCAGAGCTCGTACGTCTCAGGAAAGAGGTGGTGGGTGTCGATGGCGAAGACGCGCGCCTTGGGCTCGAGCTCGAACAGCATGTCGAGCAGCACCGACTCCTCCTTCTGGAAGGAGCATGCCAGCGCGACGTGGCCGGGGAACTCGTCGAGCACGTATTCGACGACCCGCTCGGCGGGCCAGGACTCGACGTCAGCCGGTAGCTGCGGGCTCGCCACCGAGCAGGACCTCCTTCAGCGTGTCGCCGCGCAGGCCGAGGCGAAGCGTCTCGAGCGCGATCACCTCGTCGGGCGGAATGTTGCCGAGGTTGACGTTCGTGCCGAAGTGCTTGACGAACCAGGCCTGGCTGTCCTTGGTGGGCGCCTCCCAGATCAGCAGCTCGAACGGCACGGAGTGCTCGATCTCGTCGACCAGGCCCGTCCGCAGCTCGCCGCTGGGGCGGTAGATGCCGGCGGTGCCGCCCTCGCGGCCCTCGGCGATGACGCGCCAGGCACCCGCGTCGAGCTCCTCGCGCATCCACTGCACCCAGAGGTACGGCGCGATGTTCACCTCGGCGTCCTTCGAGCCGACCTCGGAGAGGACGGTGAAGTCGCGCGCGAAGTCGGTGATCAGCTCGAGCTTTCGCTCGCGCGGGATCTCGATCGTGCCGTCGGAGATCTCGACGTGCGAGAAGCGGTACTCGGTCAGCCACCGTTTGAACTCGTCGACCTTGTCCCGCGCGTAGACGGCCTCGAAGAACGTCCCTCCGCAGACGACGGGAGTCTCGAAGTGACGGTAGAGCGCGATCTTCTTCTCGAGGTTGTTCGTGACGTAGCCCGTGCCCCAGCCGAGCTTGACGATGTCGACGAACTGGCCCGCGGTGTCGAACAGGCCCTCGATCTCTCGCAGGTTCAAGCCCTTGTCGATGACGTGGGTGAGCCCGGTTTCGCGCGGCTTGCCCGGCCGCGCCGGCACTCCCAGGAATCCGTCCTCAAAGCCCGGCATCGAGCGCCCAGAATACCTAATTGTTGGCATATCCATCGCTTATCGCACGGCGGCCCCCGTATCCTCCCGCGCATGCGCTGGATCGCGAAGGCCGCCGTGCAACGCGGGCTCGGGGTGCTGCCGCAGGGGGAGCGCCTGAACTACGTCTTCCAGCGGCGCGTCCTCCACTCGTTCCCGGTCGGGGACGCCGCGTTCCGCCAGAAGTTCGCGCGCGCGACTGCGCATCTCGCCGCGTATGAGGAGCACGGGCCGGGAGTTCCCGCCTCCGGGGCGACGTTCTACGAGTTCGGCGCGGGCTGGGATCTCGCGATTCCGCTCTCGTACGCGTTGCTCGGAGTCGGGCGCCAGGTCGTGATCGACATCCGGCCGAGCGCGCGGACAGAGCTCGTGAACGAGACGATCGCGGCGCTCGAGCGACTGCGGCCGGAACTCGAGGAGAAGGCGGGCCACAGCTTGCGGGATCTCGGCGGCCCTGTCTCCGCGATCGCCGAGCTCGAGCCCCGCTTCGGGATCCGGTACCTCGCACCGTGCGACGCGCGCGCAACGGGCCTGGCCGCGGGCTCGATCGACTTCGCCTCGAGCACCGACACCTGCGAGCACATTCCGGCCTCTGATCTCGCCGAGATCTTCGCCGAGTCCCGCCGCCTCCTGCGGCCGGGCGGCGCATTCAGCTGCCGCGTCGACCTGCAGGACCACTACGCGTACTTCGACCGGAGCCTCTCGCGCTACAACTTCCTCCGCTACTCGGACCGGACGTGGGGGCTCGTCAACTCGCCCCTCCACTATCAGAACCGTCTGCGGGCGCCCGAGTACCTGGAGCTCGTGCGCGAGGCGGGTTTCGAGCTCGCGGTGAGCAATCCGTCCGGGCCGAGCGCCGAGGGGCGCGCCGAGCTCGAGGCGCTGCCGCTCGCGCCGCGCTTTCGCAAGTACCCGCCCGAGGACGTAGGCGTGACCGTGCTCTCGTTCGTAGCCGAGGCGCCCGGCTAGTAGACCTCGCGGAGCAGCCCCTCGATCTCTTCCGTGGTTGCGTGCTTCGGGTTGGCTCGATTGCCGCCGCGCTGCGCGACGTCCGCAGCGAGCGCGGGCAGATCCTCCTGCGGCACACCGAGCTCGCCGAGCCTCCTCGGGCCGGCGAGCGCGGCGAGCTGCTCGACGCGGCCGGCGGGGTCGTCCGGCGCGCCGATCGCCTCGCCGAAGCGCCGCAGCGCCTGCGGCGCGTAGGCCGCGTTGAAGCGAAGTGCCGCCGGGAGAGAGATGCCGTTCAGCGTGCCGTGCGGGAGCCCGTAACGGCCGCCGACCGCCTGCGCCATCGCATGCGCCAGCGCGAGCATCGAACCGGCCAGCGCCGCGCCGGCGTGGCAGGCACCACGCAGCAGCTCGGTCCGCGCCTCGAGATCCTCCGGCGCGGCGACAACGCGCGGCAACCACTCCGAGACGAGGCGCGCGCCCGCCAGGGCATGCGCGTCGGCCTCGTGATTGTGTCCCTTCGCGTAGAGCGCCTCGGCGCAGTGGGCGAGCGCGTTCATCGCCGTCCCGACCGTCGTCTCCGCGGACAGCCCGAGGGTCAACTTCGGCTCGTAGACGATCGCTGTGGGATCGGCGTCCGCGCCACCGCCCCGCATCCGCCGGTCCGGATCACGGATGCCGAAGTAGGTCGTCCACTCCGCGCCCGCGTAGGTCGTCGGCATCGAGACGAGCGGCAACCCCACGGTGGAGATCGCCTTCCCGAGGTCGATCGCGCTTCCGCCGCCGACAGCGAGCACCCCGTCGGCGCCTGCTTCGGCCGCGACAGAAGCCGGCTCCAAGATCCGGTCGGTGGGCACCTCTCGCCACCGGGCCGCGACGTGGATGGGAAGCTCGAGCGAGTCCCAGCGAGGGCTGGCGACGAGGAGCGGAGACGCGACGGCGACGTCGGCACACGCCACGGGGAGCGACTCGAGCCCCCAGCGGACGATCACGACAGCCGTTCGCGGGCGAACTCGACGAACGCCTGCGCGACGCGCGTCTCCGCGCGTCCGCTGGCGCGGGCGAGCTGGACCTCGCGTGCGGGCTCGAGCCCCTCCACGCGGGCGACCGCGAGCGTCCCCGCGGCGAGGTCTCCCTCGATCGCGATGCGCGAGATGAAGGTCGCACCGAAGCCGCCCAGGACGGCTGCGCGCGCGGATTCCTGGAGACCGAGCTCGAGACTCACGTTCAGGTCGCGCAGGCGCACGCCGAGCTCGCGTAGCTCGTCGTCGATCATCTGCCGGATTCCCGCTCCTTCCTGCATGAGCACGAGCGGCTCGCCCTTCAGCTCGGCGAGCGTCATGCTCTTGCCGGCGCGCTGGTGGCCGGCCGGAACCGCGAGCACGACCTCGTCGCGGTAGAAGGGCTCGAACGAGACGCCACGGTGGCGCCCGGAGGCGCCTACGACGCCGAGCTCGAGCTCGCGCCGGCCGACCTGCTCGACGACCGACTGCGTGTCCGACACCGTCAACACGACGTGCGTCTGCGGATGGAGCTGTTGAAACTCGCCGAGCAGTCCGGGCAGCACGCTTCCTCCCGGCCCGGTGGAGGCCCCGATCTCGAGCCGGCCCTTCACCTCGCCCTCCGCCTCCTCCCCGAGCTCCGCGAGCAGCTGCTGCTCTTGGGCGAGGAGCCGCTGCGCACCGCGGTAGAGCCGAAGGCCGGACTCGGTCGGCTCGACGCGGCGGCCGGAGCGATCGAGCAGCTGCTGGCCGAGACGCTGCTCGAGGGAGCGGATCTGGAGGCTGACCGCCGGCTGCGTGACACCGAGCTGGTCCGCGGCTTGCGAGAAGCTGCGGCGCTCGACGACAGCACAGAACGCCGCGAGCTGCTTCGTGTCCATAAGGACACGTTATAGCTCCCAGGAGCGGCCGAGGCTCGCTCGCAGCTTTACGATCGGAGCAGTGCCAGAGACGACGCGGCTGGAGGACACACTCGTCCGCGGCTACGGGCAGCTCGCCCTCGAGACGCCGGCCCGGCCCCGCGACACCGTCCTGCGTGCGCTCGACATTCTCCTGTCGAGCCTGTTCCTGCTCATCTCGCTGCCGGTCTCGCTTGCGATCGGCGTGCTCGTGCTCGTCACGAGCGGGACGCCGGTCCTCTACCGCGGTGAGCGCGTCGGGCGGGGGGCCCGCGTGTTCACGATGTACAAGTTCCGGACGCTCCGACGCGGTGCCGAGCGGCGGCTCGGCCCGTACCTCGGCGAGGAGCTCGTGCAGCGCACGCGGGCCGAGTTCACGCCGGTCGGGCACTGGCTCAAGGCGACGCAGCTCGACGAGATCCCGCAGTTCGTCAACGTCCTGCGTGGGGACATGAGCCTCGTCGGACCGCGCCCGATCCGCCCCGTCTTCTTCGAGGAGCTCGCGCACGAGCTCCCGTCGTACTGGCAGCGCCTCGTCGTACGGCCAGGCCTGACGGGCCTCGCGCAGGTGCGGCGGGGCTACGAGACCTCGATGGCAGAGAAGCTCGCTCACGACCTCGAGTGGATCGCCGACCGGTCGGTTCCGCTCTACCTGCACACGGTCGTCGCGACCGCCTGGCGCGTGCTCAAGCAGTCGCTGCGCGGCCTGGTCGGCTCGGGCGGTGACTAGAGTCAGGCGCCGTGTGCGGGATCTGCGGGATCGCGACGACGCGCGGCGGCGCGGACCTCGAGGAGCTGCGCGCGATGGCCGAGCAGCTCGCCCACCGTGGCCCCGACAGCGCCGGCGAGCATGTGGACGGCGGAATCGCGCTCGCAGCAAGGCGACTCTCGATCCTCGACCTCGAGCACGGCGACCAGCCGATCCCCAACGAGGACGGCACCTGCGTCGTCGTCCAGAACGGCGAGATCTACAACTATCCGGAGCTTCGCCGCGAGCTTCAGCGCGCCGGGCACGAGCTGCGCACACGCTGCGACACCGAGGCGCTCGTCCATCTCTACGAGGACTACGGCGTCGGCTTCGCCGAGCGCTTGCGCGGAATGTTCGCGGTCGCCATCTGGGACGCGCGTCGGCGCCGGCTCGTGCTCGCCCGCGACCGCTATGGGGTCAAGCCCCTCTACTACCGAGACGTGGCGGGCGAACTCCGATTCGCGTCGGAGCTGCGGGCGTTGCCGCGCGGTGAGATCGACCCCGACGCGCTCGAATCCTTCCTCGCGTTCAACTCGATCCCGGCGCCGTACTCCATCTTCCGAGACGTGAGGAAGCTCCCCGCGGGCCACGTGCTCGTCTGGGAGGACGGAGCGGTGACGCTGGAGCGCTACGCGCGCCCAAGCCCGGCGCAGCAGGACGAGCTGCGCAACGGCGACGAGGCGGAGCTGATCGAGGAGCTGCGGGCCCGGTTGCGCGACTCGGTCCGCGCCCATCTCCTCTCGGACGTTCCGGTCGGTGTCCTGCTCTCCGGCGGAGTCGACTCGGCGGCGCTCGCCGCGCTCGCGGCGCAGGAGACGCCGGAGCCCGTGCACACGTTCACGATCGGCTTCGCCGAGCGGAGCTTCGACGAGCGCGCCGATGCGCGCCTAGTCGCCGACCGGTACGGCACGGAGCACCACGAGCTCCTCGTGCAGCCGGACCCCGAGCTGTTGCTGCTCGCGCTCGCCGAGGCGTTCGACGAGCCGTTCGCCGACTCCTCGTCGCTCCCGACCTACCTCGTCTCGCAGCTCGCGGCCGAGCACGTCAAGGTCGCGCTTTCGGGAGAGGGCGGGGACGAGCTGTTCGGCGGCTACTACACGTATGCCGCAGATCTCATGGCGGATCGTCTGGCGCCGCTCGCGCGGGTCGCGCGGCCGCTCGTGGAGGCGCTGCCGGCGTCAGCCCGGAAGGCGAGCCTCGACTACAAGGCGAAGCGGTTCGTGCGCGCGGCGCATCTGCCGCCGCTCGAGAGGCACCACGGCTGGAAGGAGATCTTCTCCACCGACGCGCGCGCAGAGCTGACCGGTCGACGGACGGGCTTCGATCCGGTCGACGTCCTTCGCAGCCGCTACGCCGAGACGGCGGGAGCGCCGCAGCTTGCACGCTTGCAGGACGTCGACTTCGGGATCTATCTCGTCGACGACCTGCTCGTGAAGACGGACCGGGCGTCGATGGCGCACTCGCTCGAGGTGCGCGTCCCCTTCCTCGACCCGCTCGTGACGAACCTGGCCTTTGCATTGCCGACGCGCCTGAAGGTGCGCGGCTTCGCGAAAAAGGTGCTGCTGCGGAAGGCGGTCGAGCCGCTGGTGCCGCCGCAGGTCGTGCGCGGCCGCAAACGCGGCTTCTCGATCCCCGCCGCCGCGTGGCTGCGCGGCGAGCTCGAGCCGTTCGCGCGCGAGACGCTCGGCGCGGAGAACCTGCGGCGGCAGGGCTTCTTGCAGCCCGAGCCGGTGACGCGGCTGCTCGACGAGCACGTCGCCGGGCGGGAGGACTGGAGCCGCCAGCTGTGGGGTCTGCTCGCGTTCACGCTTTGGTACGAGCGGCACGTCGAACAGGAGCCGCCGCGGCTGCGTTCGGCACGGATGGAAGCTCTCGCGGCGTGAGCGAGCTCCCACCCTTCGAGCTCGGACACCCTCGCACCGAGCTTCGCCGACAGCTCGTCGACGCAGTGCTGCGCGGCGAGAAGACCGCCACGGCCGGGCTGCTCGAGGACTACGAAGCCGAGGGCGAAGAGGTCGACCGCGTCGGCGATCGCTGCGCGCTGCTCGGCTACGACGGCGAGCCGGTCGCGGTCGTCGAGGTGACGGAGGCACGCGTCATACCGGCGGGGGATATCGACGAGCGCTTCGCTCGCGACGAGGGTGAGGGATTCGAATCGGTGGACGACTGGCGGGTTGCGCACGAGCGCTTCTTCGACCGTCCGATCGAGCCGGACACGCCGATCGTGGCCGTCCGCTTCCGCGTGGTGGAACGCCTCTGATGCGCGTCTGGATCGACATCACGGCACCTGCGCACGTGCTCGTGTTCCGGCCGCTCGTCGAGATCATGCGTGGGCGCGGGGACGAGGTCGAGATCACGGCGCGGGACTACGCGCAGACACTCGAGCTGCTCGAGCTGCACGGGCTCGAGGCAGGCGCCGTGATGGGTCGGCACGCCGGCCGATCGAGGCTGCAGAAGATGCGCCAGATGACGCACCGGCTCGGCGAGCTGCGGAGGTGGGCGCGCGACCGGGACTTCGACGTCGGCCTCGCGCACGGGTCGCACGAGCTCACGATCTCGGCTCGGCGGCTCGGGATCCCGAACTCGACGACCTTCGACTACGAGTTTGCGACGCTCCAGCACCAGCTCGGCTGCCGCGCGGCGACCAAGGTCGTCGTGCCCGCGGCGATCCCGCCCGAGCGGCTGCGGCCGTACGGCGTGCGGCCGCCGAAGCTCGTCCAGTACCCGGGGCTGAAGGAGGAGTACTACCTCGCCGACTTCGAGCCCGACCGGTCGCTGCTCGACCAGCTCGGCGTCGACGCGGCGCGGGTACTCGTCGTGCTGCGGCCGCCGCCCGACGTGTCGCTCTACCATCGGCACTCGAACCCGCTCTTCCCGCAGACGCTCGAGCATCTCGGCCGCGTCGAGGACGTGCACGCCGTCGTTCTGCCGCGCACTGATGAGCAGCGTGAGTACGTGCGTGGGCTCTCCCTGCCCTCCGTGATCCTCCCGGAGGGCGCCGTCGACGCCCAGAGCCTCATTGCGCTCTCCGACCTCGTCGTCTCGGCTGGCGGGACGATGAACCGGGAGGCAGCGGCGCTCGGCGTGCCGGTCTACACGACCTACGGCGGCCGGCTGGGCGGAGTCGACGAGGAGTTGATCCGGGACGGGCGGCTGAAGCCGCTCACCGACCCTCGCGCGCTCGAGCTGCGCAAGCGGGACGAGAGCGCGTCGCCGCGGGTGCGCCACGACCCGGCAGAGATGCTGCGGCTGCTGCTGTCCGCGCTCGACGGCTAGGCGGCGAGGTCCGCCAGCCGCGCGAGCAGCTCGGGGCCGTAGCGCTCCAGCTTCGCGGGCCCGATCCCCGGCACCGCCGCCAGCTCGGCCAGCGTACGTGGCGTTCTCGACGCGAGCTCCGCGAGCGTTCGGTCGCTGAAGACGACGAAGGCAGGCACCTCGTCTGCGCGGGCCCGGGCGAGGCGCCACTCCCTGAGCGCCTGCACCGCAGGCGTCTGCGCGAGAGCCGGCCGCTCCTTCTTCGGAGGCAGCGGCGCGGCCGCCCGCACGCCGAGCTCGTCGAGGAAGCGGCTCGGACGTCCCTCCCACGTCACGAGCAGGTGCCGCTTCGCCCGCGTCAACCCGACGTAGAACAGGCGCCGCTCCTCGTCGATGTCGCCGCGCTTGACCGGCAGCTCGCCCTCCTCGACGCGCGGGAGGAGAACGGCCTCCCACTCCAGGCCTTTGGCGCGGTGAAGCGTGAGCAGATGGACACCTCGGCCCGCGCTCTCGCCGAAGCGCTCGTGCAGGGAATCGACGAAGCCGTCGACGTCTCCGTCGAACTCGTCCGCGAGCCGCGCGAGACGCGCGAGGTCGGCCTGCCGCGTCTGTTCGCGCTCGCCGAGCTTCTCCGGTACCTCGTCGAGCAGGCCTTGACGAAGCGCGAGCTCGCGCACGACCTCGCCCGCCGGCCCGCGTCGGCCGCGCAGCGCCTTCAGCAGCTGGCGGGCCGCGTCGCGTGCGAGCAGCGACGCGCCCTGGAACGGGATCGCGGCGTCGTGGAACGCCTCCTCGAACTCGCTCGTGCGCGCATTCGTCCGCACGAGCACGGCCATCTCCTCGAGCGGAAGCCCGCCCGCGTGCAGCTCGCGCACCTTCGCGACGACGTCGAGGGCGGGCCCAACGACCGGCTGAGGGCCGTCGGGAAGCGTCGGCGCGAGCGTCTTGGCCGAGCCACCGAGCCGGGGCACGAGCCGGTTCGCGAGCGCGAGAACCTGCGGGGTCGAGCGGTAGCTCCGCTCCAACCGCACCACCCTGGCGTGCGGGAAGCGCCGCGGCAGCGCGAGCAGCCACTCGGCACTCGCACCGGTGAAGCCGTAAATCGCCTGGTAGTCGTCGCCGACCGCGCAGAGCTCGTCCCGCTCGCCGAGCCAGACGTCGAGCAGCGCCTGCTGCAGGAGGTTGACGTCCTGGTACTCGTCCACGGTGAACGCGCGCCAGCGCTCGTGTACCGCGGTTCGCGCCTCGTCGTCCGACTCGAGCAGCCGCACGGCCCGCTCGAGCAGGTCCTCGAAGTCGAGCAGCCCTTCCGCCTCCTTCCGCCGCTCGTACTCGCGGAAGACGCGGCGCAGGAGATCGCGCGGGATCGGCGGCTCGTGCTCTCCGAGCCCCTCGTAGTACGTCTCCGGCGTGAGGCGCCGGTTCTTCGCCCACTCGATCTCGGTGGCCAGGTCGCCGGCCGGCCGGAAGCGGAACGGCACCGGAAGCGCGTTCGCGATCCGGCGCAGAAGCAACGCCTTCGTGGCGAGGATCCGGCCGGGATCACCCTGGAAATGGCGGAGCAGCGCGAGCGCGGACGAGTGGAAGGTGGAGGCCCGCACACCCTCGACACCGAGCGCCCCCAGTCGTTGCCGCAACTCGCCCGCCGCCTTGTCGGTGAACGTCACCGCGACGATCTGGCGGGCCGGGAAGGCGCCGGTCGCGACCTGCCAGGCGATGCGGCGCGTGATCGTGGTCGTCTTCCCCGTGCCTGCACCGGCGAGGATGCAGAGCGTTCCGCGCGCAGCCTCCACGGCGTCGCGCTGCTCGGGGTTGAGCCCCGCGAGGATCCTCTCGGCGTCCAGAGCGCGGACGCTAGCGGCGCCACCGGAGGACCAGGGTCGCGGAAGCGTCAGGGCTTTGTGACGATCAAGAGTCTGCGCGCACCCCCACCCAGGGTGGGGAACCATTCCCGCCGCCCTCACCGGCCGACGATACTCCGCGACCGGCGGCGACATCGCGCCAACTTCGCGGCGGATTCGTGCCGATCAGCGCCGTCGCGGATGAGCGGTCAGTCGCTGCGATCTAGGTGTGGCTCGACGGCGGGCTCCACGCGCGGTTCGACCTCGAGTTGCGCCGTCTCTGCAGCGACCGGCGGCGTCGGAGCGGCAAGCCGCTGCGGCTCGCGCACCACGTTCCGGAGCTTCCCGACAACCTCGAGCGTGTCGCCCTCCTCGGCGAGCCGCTGGAGCTCCTCGAGCTGCTGCTCGAGCCAGTCGGGATCGACGGGCGGCCGGCTCAGCCGGAGGATCTTCGGGTGCGTCGTCGCGCCGACCGACTCGTGCTCGCTCCAGAGCTCCTCGTGTCTCTTCTCGCCCGGCTTCGAACCGGTGAAGACGATCCGCACGTCACGCGCAGAGGTCGGCGGATCGTCTGGGAGGCGCGGCTCCTTGCCCGAAAGGCGGATCATGTTCTGCGCCAGGTCGATGATCCGCACGGGCTCGCCCATGTCGAGCACGAACACCTGGCCGCGGCCCCCGATCGCGCCCGCCTGCACCACGAGCGAGACGGCCTCCGGAATCGTCATGAAGTAGCGCGTCATCTCGGGGTGCGTCACCGTCACCGGACCGCCTCGCTCGATCTGCTTGCGGAAGATCGGGATCACGCTGCCGGACGAGTTGAGGACGTTGCCGAAGCGCACTGCGACGAACCGCGTCGCCACATCGCGCCGGTGGCCGAACGACTCGACGATCCACTCGCAGAGAGCCTTCGACTGTCCCATCACCGTCTTCGGGTTGACGGCCTTGTCCGTCGAGATGAAGACGAACCGCTCGACACCGAACTCGGCCGCGAGCTCGACGAGGACGCGCGTGCCGACGACGTTGTTGCGCACCGACTCCAGAGGGTGGGTCTCCAGCATCGCGACGTGCTTGTACGCGGCGGCGTGGAAGACGACCGTCGGCTGATATTTCTCGAACACCTCGCGCTTCAGCGCCTTCCGGTCCTTCACGTCGATGAGCTTCGTCAGCGCAGCGGTGAAGTCGCGCTCGCTGACGAGCTCCCGCTCGATCTCGAACAGCGGCCCCTCGGCGTTGTCGACGAGGATGAGCCGCGACGGACGGACACGCGCGATCTGACGGCAAAGCTCGGAGCCGATCGAGCCGCCGGCGCCGGTGACGAGCACCGTGTGCCCTTCGAGGTAGCCGGCGACCTCGTGAAAGTCGACCTCCACCTGCTCGCGGCCGAGCACGTCCTCGACCTGTACGGGGCGGATCTGGCCGGCGAGCCCGATGTCCCCCGCGATGAGCTCATAGAGGCCGGGCAGGGTCTTCACCACGATGCGCAGCTGCTGCGCCGGCTCGATGATCCGCCGGCGCACCTCGCCCGAGACGGACGGCATCGCGATCAACACCTCGTCGGGGCGGTGCTCGCGCAGGACGCGGGGCAGCTCGTCGATCGTGCCGAGCACCCGGACGCCCATGATCCGCGTGTGCCGCTTGCGCGGGTCGTCGTCGACGAAGCCGATCGGCGTGTAGTTGAGCATCCGCGAACGCTGCATCTCTTGCACGATCAGTCGCCCGGCGTCGCCCGCGCCGACCACGACGACCTCCTTGCCGCGCGCGACCATGGTCAGGCCCGGCCGCTCGACGACGGTGCGCGCAAGCAGGCGGGAGCCGGCGACGAACGCGAGCGTGAGAAGCAGGTCGGTGGCGGCGATCGACCGCGGCAGACGGACCCCGTGCACCGGGGAGACGAGGTAGACGGTCAGGTCGGCGATGAGGCACGCGACGACGACGCCGCGCGCCGTCGCCCACATGTCGCGGATCGAGACGTAGCGCCACCAGCGGTTGTAGAAGCCGAAGGCGATGAAGACGACGAGCTTGATCGCGACGACGAGCAGGATCGTCCTGTCGAACAGCTTGGAGTAGATGATCGGCAAGCCGTGGTCGAAGCGGAGCTCGAACGCGAGCCACCACGAAAGCGCCACGATCGCCGCGTCGACGAGGAGCTGCCAGAGCCGGTGCGGGGAGAGGAGCTGGCGCATCAGACGGGGGCGGGGACGGCCGAGCGGACGACGTCGACGACGCGCTCCTGCGCCTCGGCAGGGATGCCGGGCCAGAGCGGCAGCGAGAAGTTCTCGGCGCCGGCCTGCTCGGTCGCCGGCAGCGCCCCGGTTTCGTAGCCGAGGAAGCGCAGCGACGGCTGGAGGTGGAGCGGCGTCGTGTAGTACGCGCCAGACGCGATGCCCGCCTCGGCGAGCGCGGTGCGGATCGCGTCGCGCTCGCGCGAACGGCAGACGAAGAGGTGGTAGACGTGGCCGGGATCGTCAGGCGGCAGCTCCACGAGCTCGCCGAGCCCGAGATCCGCGTAGCGCGCGGCGGCAGCGCGGCGCCCCTCGTTCCAGCCAGCGAGCTCCGGCAGGAAGACCCGCAGGAAGGCCGCCTGCAGCTCGTCCAGCCGCGAGTTGTAGCCCACGAGGTCGAAGGCCGACTTGTCGCGAGAGCCGTGGAAGGAAAGCAGCTGGACACGGTCGGCGAGCTCCTCGTCGTTCGTCGCCACCAGGCCCCCGTCGCCGAGGCAGAAGAGGTTCTTCGTCGGGTAGAAGCTGAACGTCGAGACTGCGCCGTGATGCGCCACGCCGGGCGCGCCGAACGCCTGCGCCGCGTCCTCGAGCACCGGGACGCCGAGCTCGACGAGCGGCCTGACGCCGAGCGGCCGACCGAAGAGATGCACCGGGATGATTGCCCGCGTCCGGTCGGTCACCTTGGCGGCGGCATCCTCGATGTCGAGATTGAGCGTTCCCGGGTCGATGTCCGCGAAGACGGGCGTCGCGCCTCGTTGCACGACCGACTCGGCGGTCGCATAGAACGTGAACGCCGGGCAGATGACCTCGTCGCCGGGGCCCACGCCGAGAGCGTTGAGCGCGAGCACGAGGGCATCGGTCCCGTTGGCCACGCCGATCGTCCGCTTAACTCCGAGATACGTTGCGGCCTCGTCCTGGAAGGACCAGTAGTTCGGGCCGCGGATGAGCCGGGCGTCTTCGAGGACCTCGCGGAATGCGGCTTCGAGCCGCGGGATCAGCGGGGCGTATTCGGCGCTGACGTCAACGAGCGGAATCGTCTGCACGCGGCGCCACTCTAGCCGCAGCCACACGGCGGTAGACCAGGTACGCGAGCGCGACCAGGATGCCCGCCACGATCGCGTATTCGACGTAGTGGAACCCATGGTCGAAGCCGCGATAGCTCTTGCCGAGCCCGTAGCCCGCTCCGGCGAAGGCGAAGGCCCAGATTGCGGATCCAACGAGCGTGAGCAGCGTGTACAGCCCGAGCGGCATCTCGAAGACACCGGCGGCGATCGAGACGAAGGACCGCACGACCGGCGTGATCCGGCCCAGAAGGACGCCGAGCGGCCCCCAACGCCCGAACCACGCCTCGGCGCGGTCGAGGCCTGCCGGGGAGAGATGGAACCAGCGCCCGTGCCGCTCGAGGAGCGGCCTCCCTCCCCAGCGGCCGATCGCCCAGCCGACGAGAGAGCCCGCGAGGTAACCGAGCGTGCCCGCGAGGGCGAGCGCGATGAAGGCCCCCGCGCCGAAGCCGATTCGCGAGCCGAACAACGTCACTCCGTCGGCGGGAAAGACTCCCGCTGCGACTGCCCCCGCATAGAGCATCACGAGCTCGCTGGCAGCCGGGAAGAGCGCGTCGATCGCCATCAAGCCGAAGACCGCGTAGACGCCGTGGTTCGCGATCTGAGAGGTGAAGCTCGACGTGACGCTCGCCAGGAGCACCGCGCGGAGTCTAGTGACGCGTGTGAGGCCGGAATGAGAAGAGAGCCGCGAGGGAGCTCACCCCGACCGAGCTCGTCGCCTCGACGTCCACCTTGTACCGGCCGCCCGGGGCGTTGCGCCCGCCGATCCGGCCGCGCCAGGTCACCTGCTGGACGCCGGGCGGGCGGGACGGAAGTCGGAACCTCGCCACCGCGATGCCGTTCGGGCGCTCGATCCTCACCACGACGTCCGCAGTTCGCGTCAGCTGGAACGTCGTCGTCGCCTGCCCGCGGCTTGCGCTCTTGACGACGAGCGTGGAGAGGGTGTCGTCGAGCGAGAAGGTCCGCTGCGCGGTCGTGGAGATCGCGCGATCGTCCGTCGCGCTGACGGAGAACGTCCAGGCGCCTTCGGAGGCGTGCGAGCTCCCGTTCGTCCCGTTCCACACGATCGTGTGCAGCCCGGCCGGCTCAGGTCCACCGGCGAGCGTGATCTTGCTGCCGCCGGGGCCGGCGAGCGTCGCGGTGACATTCGAAGGACGCGCGAGGCGGTAGGCGAGGGTCTCGGCATCCTCCGCGCCGTCGCCGTTCGGCGAGAACACCGGGGCCGACGGCGGCGCCACGTAGACGCCCGTGTAGGAAAGGACGAGCGCATCCGCGAGATTCGCCTCGTGACCGGTGGCAGGACGTGTCAGGAGCCTCCCGTCGAAGACGAGCCCGGCCGCATTGCCTGCGCCGAGGCCGAAGGCCGTCGTGGCCCCGAGCCGGGCGAGCTCGACCGCGAGCTCGTAGCTCGACATGCCGATGCTGTACGCCGGTCTCGTCCCCTCGACGCTGACGAGGAGGATGCGTCCGTCGGCGAGCTGACCGATCGCGCCGCGCGGTTGCCGGCTGTTCAGCGGTCGCGGATCGAAGTCCTCGTTCGCATGGAAGACCGGCTTGCCGTTCTGCACGAGCAGCGGGCCGCCACCGATCGCGCTCGCAAGGCTGCTCCAGTCGGGCGAGAGCGCGAGCCGCGCATCCACCACCTGCCCGGGGGGCGCTTCCGCGCCGAGCTGGGCGGTCGAGGCTGCGCCACGCGCGACGAGGACAGCGCCGCCGGGCGGAATCGCGGTCGGGCCGGCGAGCGTTGCCTGCGAGACGGTGCCGTCGAGCGCGACACCCAGCCGCGCCGCCGGGAACGACGGGATCACCGCTTCGACGACTCCGGTCTCCTGCGGGGTGGCGGTGCCGTAGGCCGGGGTGTAGAGCGTGAACTTCCCCTTGCCGGCCGGCGTGTTCAGCGAGAGCGGACGGCGCTGGCCGCTTCCCTGCCAGCTCCCGGCGAATGACACGCGCGCGGCCGTGAGCGCTCCGTCGGCGCCGATGCCGAGGCTGGACCTGCCGGCGGAGGGCTGGCTCTCGAGCACACCGTCCTGCATGAGCACGCCGCTCGGCGCGCCGGTGCGCGAGGCGAAGTAGTCGCCGTCTATCGCAACCGTCGTCGCGCCGCCTGCTACACGGCTGTCGAGTCGTGTGAGCTTCTCCGTTCCCCGCAGGACGCCGTTCGACAGAGCAGGGGCGAGCGAGTAGACGGCGCCGTCCGGCTTCGGGGCGGTCACCACGTCCAGGACGATCGGCCCGCGCGAGGTGAAGTCGACCTGGCGGCTGTAGGTCACGCCCGGCATGAGGGTGGAGGTCGACACCGACTCCTGTTGAGCGCGCCGCTGCGAGCCGGTCGCGGCGGAGGCCACCGCTACTCCGACGAGCGCCGCGAGAGCGGCGACGGCGATGAGACTCCTGACGCGCAGCACGACCCGGCGCCCAGCCTAGCCGGGGTCTGTTCAGCCCGTGTTAGGCCCAGACCCTGACCGGCCGGTAGAGCGTGTCGCGCTGGACCGGGGTCTTGCCGAGCGAACGGATGAGGTGCACGAGCTCCTCGGCGCTCGTCCGGTGCGTCGTCCCCGCGGCGGAGACGACGTTCTCCTCGATCATCACCGAGCCGAGGTCGTCGGCGCCGAAGCCGAGCGCGACCTGGCCGATCTTCTTCCCCTGTGTCACCCAGGACGAGCCGATGTGCGGCACGTTGTCGAGGTAGATCCGGGATACGGCCTGGGTCAGGAGATAGTCGAACGAGGTCGGCCGCGCCTCGACCGGCACGAGCGAGACGAGCCGGTTGCCGTCGTCCTGGAACGTCCAGGAGAAGAAGGCGCGGAAGCCGCCGGTCTCGTCCTGCAGTTCACGGATCCGCCGCAGGTGCTCGACGCGCTCCTCGAGCGTCTCGACGTGCCCGTACATCATCGTCGCGGTCGTCGAGATCCCGAGCCGGTGCGCCTCGCGCATCACCCCGAGCCACTCCTTCGTCGACACCTTCTTCGGCGCGATGATGTCGCGCACGCGGTCGACGAGGATCTCGGCCCCGCCGCCGGGGATCGAATCGAGACCCGCCTCTCGCATCCGCACGAGCGTCTCGGGGACGGTGAGCTTCGACCGGCGCGCTGCGTGCACGATCTCCGACGGCGAGAGCGCATGCAGGTGGATCGGGTAGCGCGCCTTGATCGAGGAGAAGAGGTCCTCGTAATAGTCGACGCCGAGGTCGGGATGGTGGCCCCCCTGCATGAGCACACCGGTACCGCCGAGCGCAAGCGTCTCCTCGATCTTCTTGAAGATGACCGGTTTCGGCAGCAGATACCCCTCCCGCTGGTCGCCTGGGCTCCGGTAGAAGGCGCAGAAGTCGCAGTCGGTGACGCAGACGTTCGTGTAGTTGAGGTTGCGGTCGATGATGAAGGTCACGCGTTCCGGGTCGTGGAGCCGGTTCCGGGCCTCGTTTGCCGCGCGTCCCACCGCGACGAGGTCACGCGAGCGGAGCAGCTCGACGGCGTCCTCGTCCGAGATCCGCTCGCCCCCGCGTGCCCGTTCGAGGATCTCGGCGGTCATGCCTGTTTTCCCCCCGGTCGCATGAGCGAGCTCATGCGACCGCCGCCCCCGCGGTCTGCACGAAGCGCAGCTCGGGCACCGTCCCGAGCAGGCCCGCGTCACGCGCGAGCTCGAGGAACGTGTAGAGGCCGGCGCGCTCCCGCGGGCCGAAGCGGTAGCGGAGCTTCTCGAAGTAGCGCGCGAGGAAGCCGGCGGGATAGCCGTACCGCTCGGCCGCCTCGTGAGCGAGCTGCTCGGGCTCGGCGCGCGCGAGCCGCACCGACGCGACGAGCGCGTCCTCGAGCTCCGCGAGTCCCTCGGCGAGCGGCTCCGGGCAGGCCCAGACCGCGAACACCATCGGCAATCCCGTCCGCTCGAGCCACAGCCGGCCGAGGTCGTGGTGCGGCGTCGGATCCTCGAACGCCGAACGGAGGGCTGCGTCGCCGATCAGGAGCTTCGCCTCCGCCTCCCGGGTGTCGTACGCCTCGAGCGGCGCTTGCTCGGCCTCCGGCAGCAGCACCTTGATCAGCGCCACCGACGTCGCAGACTCCGGCGTCACCGCCACGGTGCGCACCTGTTCGAGCGGCTTCCTCGAGACGAGCTGGATCGAGTCGACGGCGCCCTCGGATGCGACGCAGAGCCGCGGCAGCAGGCGCAGCGAGTCGGCGTGGCGTGCGTACTCGATCGAGGAGATCGGCGCCGTGTCCAGCTCCCCGGCCACGAGCATCCGGTTCAGCTCGGTCGGGACGCCCTGCACCTCGTCGACCTCGGCCTCGACCCGGTAGAAGACCGGCGCCATGTTCACGTACGAGATGCGGCCGAGTTTCACCACGGCCGTCCCTCGGCGGCCGCCATCGCCGCCTCCCGGTTCAGGTAGGCGCGCACCTCCGAAATGACGCCGTCGCGCACGACGAGAACCTGGTGCCGCCCGTCGAGGTGCGGATCGACCACGAGGAGCTCGTCGCTTTCGAGGACGATCTCCGGTGAGGCCTGGATGCCCTTCTCCTGCGCCTCGCGCAACATCGCCAGCACCTCGTCGCGGTTGCGGCAGATCTCGCCCGGATACCGGCCGAGCCACACGATGTCGGGCGCGAGCACCTCCTCGAACTCGGTGAGGTCGCCGTGCTCGATGGCTTCACGGGGACTCACCATCGGTGCAACTCGTTGTAGAGGCTGTCGCGCTGCACCGCTGTCCGGCCCGCATCGCGGACGAAGCGCACGAGCTCGGCGACCTTCTGCTCGGTGCCCGCGCTCGCGCCCGCCGCCTGGAAGATCTTCTCCCGCACCACCGTGCCCTGGACGTCGTCCGCGCCGAAGTGGAGCGCGACCTGGGCGAGCGGAAGGCCCATCATGATCCAGTACGCCTTCACGTGCGGGATGTTGTCGAGCAGGAGCCGCGAGACCGCGATCACCTTCAGGTCGTCGGCGCCCGTCGTGAAGCGGAAGCCACGGCGCTCGAAGACCGTGTTCTCAGGATGGAAGGCGAGCGGGATGAACGAGAGGAAGCCGCCCGAGCGGTCCTGCTGCTCGCGCAGCCGCAGCAGGTGGTCGACCCGCTCTTCGTAGGTCTCGACGTGGCCGTAGAGCATCGTGCACTGAGTCGTGATCCCAAGCCGGTGGGCGATGTCGTGGACGTCGAACCACTCGTCGGGATGCTCCTTGCCCGGCGCGATGAGCGCGCGCACGCGGTCGGCGAAGATCTCGGCGCCGCCGCCCGGCATCGAGTCGAGCCCCGCGTCGCTCAGCACCTGCAGGACCTCCTCGTGGGAGCAGCCCTCGAGCCGCGAGATGTGGTGGATCTCGGACGCCGTGTAGAACTTGAGGTGGACGTCGGGCAGCACCTCTTTCAGCTTGCGGAGGAGTCCCGCGTAGTACTCGAGGTCGACGTGCGGGTTCTCGCCGTTGACGCAGTGGATCTCGGTGAAGCCGAGAAGCTCGTACTGTGCGACGGCGTCCTCGACGAACTCGTCGGCCGTCAGCGTGAAGGCGTCTTCCTGCTTGCGCGTCTTCGCGAAGGCGCAGAACTTGCACTTCACGCGGCACACGTTCGTCTGGTAGAGGTTGATGTTCTGGACGAAGAACACCTCGTCGCCGCCGCCACGCTGCCGGCGCGCGAGGTCGGCGAGCTCGCCGAGGGCGAGCAGGTCGTCCGTCTCCATCAGCGCGACGCCGTCGTCGAAGTCGAGCCGCTCGCCGGCGAGCACCTTCTCCCGGATGGGCGCGAGCGTGTCGAGCGTGTCCAGAACGGCCATGCTCCAGGCCTACCTCTCCCGGTCGACGACTGCGTGCGTCAGGGCCTCCAACTCGTCGCGGTGGAGCTCGCCGTCCAGACGTGCCCTGGCGTGCCTAGCGTAGTCGAGCGCCACCTCGCGAGCCTCGTCGAGAGCGCCGGTTGCGGCGACCCGCACAAGCGCGCCGTCCATCGGGCCTCCGGCGAGAGCGGTGCGGACGACCGCGTCCCGCTGCGCCGCGAGGAGCAGAGGCAGGGTCGGGGTGCCGTCGCGGAGGTCGGTGCCGGCGATCTTGCCGGTCTCGATCGTCGCGCCCGAGCAGTCGAGGACGTCGTCGGCGATCTGGAAGGCGATGCCGAGGGCGAGGCCGTACTCTCCGGAGCCTCCGCCGAGCCTGCAGGCGGCCTCGAAGAGCTTCCCCGTCTTCAGGGCGCATCGGTGCAGGTACGCCTCCACCGTCGTCGTCGGGTCGCGGGTCTGCGTCCGCTGCAGCGCCTCGCCGCGCGCGAGCGAGAGCACAGCGTCGGCGAGGATCTCGACCGCGGCGGCGTCCCCGGTCGCGCTCAGCTCCGAGAAGGCGCGCGCGAAGAGGTAGTCGCCGGTCGCGCGCGCGGCGGCCGGCCCGTAGATCGACCAGGCAGCTGCCTTGCCGCGGCGGAAGTGGGCGCGGTCGATCAGGTCGTCGTGGACGAGCGTCGCCATGTGCACGAGCTCGACCGCGAGGCCGGCCGCGAGGGAGGGCTCCGTTCCCGGCGGAGCAGCGAGGAAGACGAGCATCGGACGCAGCCGCTTGCCGCCGGCCGCGAGCGCCTCGTTCCCCACGGCCGCGACGCGGCCCGGATGCGTGGCGACGGTCCGCGCGAGTCGCTCCTCGAGCGCGTCGAGATAGTCGTCGAGGCCCGGGACAGCGCGGATCTCCGCCAAGGTTGTCGTCACATCGCCTCCCCTACGTGCAGCGCCACGATACCCCCGGCAAAGCGCCGGAACCGGACGCCGTCGAAGCCGTTCGCACGCAACAGCTCGCCCAGGTCCTCGGGGCCGGGGAAGCGGCGCACGCTCGCGGGCAGATACGTGTACGCGTCGCCGCCCGGCAGGAGCCGGCCGAGGAGCGGCACGATCCGGTCGAACCAGAGCCTGTAGAAGAGCTTGAGAGGCCCGCGCGGCGTCGTGATCTCGAGGATCCCGAGCCGGCCGCCGGGGCGGAGCACGCGCCGCAGCTCCCTGATCCCGTCTTGGAGGTCCTCGACGTTCCGCACGCCGAAACCGACCACGGCGACGTCGAAGCTCGCGTCCTCGAAGGGAAGGGCGAGCACGTCTGCCTGGATCCACTCGAGCTCCGGCGCCTTGCGGCGGGCGCGCTCGAGCATCCGCTCGGAGAAGTCGACACCTACGACCTCTCCTGCCCCGGCACGCCGCGCGGCGACTGCGAGATCGCCGGTCCCGCAGCAGGCATCGAGCACGCGGTCGCCCGGCCGCACCGTCTCCTGGGTCGTCGCCTTGCGCCAGCGGCCGTCGAGGCCGGCGGTCATGACGCGGTTCATGACGTCGTAGACCGGCGCGATCCGGTCGAACATACGCCGGACCCCCTCGCTCGGCAGCCGGCCGCTCTCGACCGTCATGACTGTCCCCAGCGGGGCACGGGCGCGTTCTCGAGCCCGAGCAGGTCGAGGGCCCGCGCGACCACGAAGTCGACGAGGTTCTCGACCGTCTCGGCACCGTGGTAGAAGCCCGGCGCGAGAAAGAGGATCGTCGCTCCGGCCTCACGCAGCGTCAGCATGTTGCGGAGGTGGATCGCCGAGAGCGGCGTCTCACGCGGCATCAGCACGAGCCGCCGCTCCTCCTTCAGAGCGACGGAGGCGGCGCGGTGGATGAGGTTCTGCATCGCGCCCGAGGCGACGGTGCCCAGCGTCCCCATCGAGCACGGGCAGATCAGATACGCGTCGACCTTGGCGGAGCCCGAGGCGTAGGGAGCGCTCCAGTCCTCTGGGTCGTAGATGCGCACGGCGCCGTTTGCATGCTCGAGCAGACGGGCGAGCGTCTCGTCCCGCGGCAGCGTCGCGTCGCCGAACAGCTCGGTCGCGAGCACCTCGATTCCGGCGCGCGAAGCGCAGATCCCGATCTCGCAGTCCGCCGCGGCGAGCGCCTCGAGCAGCCGGGCGGTGTACGGCGCGCCCGACGCGCCCGTGATGCCGAGGAAGACGTGCATTCCCCGATTCTCGCTGCTGGAGAGCGGCTAGTGCGTGCCCTTGGAGGACTCGAGGAAGACCGCGAGCTGATGCAGACGGGTCTCGCCGAGCGACGCGAACTTCGGCATCGGGGAGCCCGGGTTGACGCACGACGGGCACTTCAGGTGGTTGATCTGGAACTGGATCCCGAGGTTCCGGGTGCCGATGCTCGTCAAATCGGGAGCGCCGAGGTTGGAGCCGCCCGAGCCTGCGTAGGTGTGGCAGGCGGTGCAGCCGGCGGTGGCGAAGAGCTTCGCGCCCGGAACCGCTGCCGGCGGCAGATTCTCCTGCTGGATCCAGCGTGGCACGTCCTGGATCACCTCGGACGCGAGTGCCTCCTTCGCCGTAGCGCCCTTCCAGGTCAGCACACCCATCGAGATGATGGTCAACACGGCCGCAACCATGGCGACCGGGCGGGCCGACGGGCGCCGCTCGAGGCGCCGGTCGTAGAACGGAAGCGCGATCAGCAGCACGAGAGCGATCGTCGGGATGCCGATGGTGCCGAGGAAGACCGACTCCGGCCACTTGAAGATCCGAAGCAGGTAGAAGAGGAAGTAGAAGTACCAGTCGGGCCGCGGCACGAAGCTCGTCGTGCCGGGGTCGGCGGGCGGATCGACGATCGGTCCGAGCAGTCCCTTGTGCGTCGGATCGTGGTGGGGGCCCCACGACGACCACTTCCAGATGGCCGCCAGGCCGATGATCGTGGCCACGACGACGAGGCTCATGATCGTGTCGTGGAACATCGCGTACGGGAAGAAGGGCTTCCCGCGTGTCTTGACGTCGGACTTGTAGCGGGCGAACTCGGCGCGGGCCTCCCCGCTGCGGGTCGGCTTTTCCCTCGGGATCGCGGCCATCGCTAGTCGCGGCCTCCCGGCTCCGCCTGCATTGCCGCCCCGTTCGCCGTTCGCGGCACCGGCCGCGTCAGCCCCGGCCGCCGTGCCGGCTCCTCGACCTCGACCGGCTCGCCGCCCGCTGCGTCCTTCGACCACGGCGGCGAGGTGACTCCGAGCCGGACGACGAGGTAGAGGTGGAGCGTGATCAACGCGATGATCGCGCCCGGGAGTATGAGCATGTGCAGCGAGTAGAAGCGCGGCAGCGTCTCGAGGCCGATCTCCTGGCCGCTGCGTAAGAACTGGGCGAGCCACGGCCCCAAGATCGGCGCCGTCCCGTTGAGGTTGATCCCGACCACCGTCGCCCAGTAGGCCGTCTGGTCCCAGGGCAGGAGGTAGCCGGTGAACCCCTCGAGCATCCCCGTCAGGAGGATGAGGACACCGATGATCCAGTTCAGCTCGCGCGGGTACTTGTACGCGCCGAACAGGAAGACGCGACCCATGTGCAGGAACATGAGGATGATGAACACGCTTGCGCCCCATTTGTGCATGCCGCGCACGAGCCAGCCAAGCGTCAGGTGGTCACTGATGTTGACGATCGACTCCCACGCGACCGGCTTGCCCGTCGCCGGGTCGGTCGACGCCGAGGGGACGTAGTACATGGCGAGGATCACACCGGTGATCGCCTGCACGAGGAACGCCGTGAGCGCCGCGGAGCCGAGCGTCTGCATCCAGTTGACGTCCGACGGCACGTTGCGGAAGAGGAAGTAGCGGATGCCGCCGACCAGCCCCGACCGCTCCTCGAGCCAGTCGATCGGATAGATGACCAACTCCTCCATCTTCTGATGGCGGATCTGGGCCTTCGTGGGCTGGCGCCGCGGCGTGGCCATCAGTGATGAGGCGGGCTGAGGGGATAGAACCAGGCTTCGGGCCCATCGACGTGCTGCCCCGGCCCGTACGACTTGTACTTGTAGATCTTTGCCTGCGCGCCGGTGCCGACCACGTGCGAGACCGAGTACGTGCTGAGGAGGACGAGGCGGCCGTTGTTCACCTCGAACCCGTAGCGATCGAGGGCGCGAACGGGCGGGCCGGCGGTGCGGTTCCCCTCGACGTCGTACTGGCCGCCGTGGCAAGGACAGCCGTAGCCGGCCGGCACTACGGGGACGAACTGGACCGGACCGTTGAGGGTGTGTTCCTTGAGCGTCTTCTTGCCGAGGATCGCGCCGCTGGGACCGTTCGCCTGGACCGGGCAACCGAGGTGGGCGCAGCGATTCGAGATGATCGTGAAGCTCGGCACCTGCTTCCCGTTCGAGTCGGCGACGGTGCCGTTGTTGCGGACGAAGGCCGTGCGGCGGCTGACCTCTCCCTGGGCGGGGTCGACCACGAAGGTCGCCACGAACCACGATCCGAGCGGGAACTTCTCGATCGGTCCGAGGTCGACCTTGTGCTGCTCCTGGCGGAGGAACCCTGGAAGGACCAGGAAGCCCGCGACCGGGACGGTGATCAACCCGCCGATGACGGCGCCCAGGCCGATCGTCGCGCCCTCGAGGAAGACGCTGCGCGTGACCGGCTGCTGCGGTCCGGAAACCGGGGCGGCTCCTCCCTCGGCGGGCGGCGCGGCAGCGCCCGCCTCGCGGCGCTCGGGCTCGACGACGACCTGCTGCACGCGCAGCTCCCGGGTCGCGTCGCGAGCCCAGAGGAAGCCGAAGACGATCGCGATCACGGCACCGATCGTCGAGATGAGCAGCGGGTCGATGATCAGGCCGACGAGGACGACGACGATGCCGATCGCAAAGCCGATCGGCCACAGCGTCGGCGACGGCAGGTGCGCCTCCTCGTGGAGCGACTCGTGCTCGGTGTCGGGACTCGGCTGCTCCGGCTCCACCAGAGCGAAGTCTTATCGGAAACGCCCGCGGTGCGAGCGGAGAACCAACACTCGCCGGCTGAAACACTTGAGGTCGTTTCGGCATAGGTGGATAGGTGGCAAACGTTGGTGACCGAGAGGCGCGCTTTGGCCGCTTGTGCAAGGCACACGCGGCGGCTGTCCTCGCCTACGCGCTGAGGCGCGTACCGCGTGAGGACGCGGCCGACGTGGTCGCCGAGACCTTCCTGGTCGCGTGGCGTCGCCTCGACGAAGTCGACGAGCGCAGCGCGCTTCCGTGGCTGTACGCGGTCGCGCGCAGGGTGCTGTTGAGCCACCAGCGCTCCACGAGACGACAGCGTGCGATCGCGGAGCGGATCGCCGCCGCGGAGCCGTCATCCCCGGCCGAGACGTCGCCTGCTCCCGGGTCGCGGCGCGTGGTCGAAGCCCTTGCCGGGTTGTCGGAGCAAGAGCGCGAGGTGCTGATGCTCTGCGCCTGGGAAGAGCTCTCGAGCAGCGAAGCGGCCCGCGTTCTCGGCTGTTCGGCGACGGCCTATCGAATCCGCCTCCATCGCGCGCGCAAGCGGCTGCGCGAGCGCCTCGCCAAGCCCGAGAGCGGCACTCAGTCGACGCCTGGTCGTGCGGCTCGAACCGAGGAGAGCCCTTCATGCTGAACGCACCGGAACTCATCGAACTTCGCAACGCCAACCCGACATCCCTCGACGACGCTCGCCGCCTGACAGACGCGCTCGGCCTGCACTCGCGTCTCCTCTCGGCCGGGAACGAGCCGCTGACGTCGCGAGTCGCCCGCCCGTCTCGCCGGCGGCTGGTCATCTCGGTGCTCGTCGCCGCGGCAGCGCTCGCGGCGATCCTCGCCGCGACCCCCGCCTGGGCTCTGGTCCGCGACGTCCTGCCTTTCTGGGATCAGCCGACGGCCCCGCAATCGGTACAGGTCCAGTTCTGGTCGCTGAACGCCGGGGCTCCTCCCGGCATGAGCCCTCACGCCGTCGCCGGCGAAACGCGGGAGGTCGGACGGTTCATCTTCGGCGGGTATCCACGCACCCTGTGGGTAGCGCCGGCCAAGAACGGCGGCTTCTGCTCGCTCTGGCTGCCGATCGGCGGCGGAGGATGCAGCACCTCGGGTCAGCCACTCAGCACTGGAGCGCTGCTCCGCAAGGGCTTTCCGGAATGGATCACCGGCGACGTGATCGCTCCCACCGTGCGCGACGTCGTCATCCGCTTCAGCGACGGCAGGACGGTCCACCCGTGGATCGTTTGGGTCTCGGCGCCGATCAACGCCGGGTTCTTCGCCTACGACGTCCCGGACGGCGAGCAGTCCAGCCGAGCCCATGTGACAGCGGTCGACGCGTACGACGCGAACGGAACGCCCGTGAGGCACCAGACCTTCACGGAAGAGCCGGCCGGGTGAAGAGATGGTCCGCTTCCTGGTCCGCCGCATCTTCTGGGCGCTCTTCCTCTTCCTCGTCGCAACGCTCGTCACCTACCTGATCTTCTTCGTCATTCCCGGCGATCCGGTCCCGATCGCGGCGGGCAGCGGAGCCACGGCGACGCCGGACTTCCTCGCGCACGTCCGCCATGTGCTCCATCTCGACCTGCCGGTCTACCAGCAGTACTGGCTCTTCGTCTGGAACATGATCCGCCACGCTTCGCTGGGCTACTCCTTCCGCAACGGCACATCGGTCCGCTGGATCGTCGGGCAGGACGCGCCGGTAACGGCCTCGCTCGTGTTCGGCGGAGCGATGCTCTGGCTCGCTCTGTCGATACCGATCGGGATCCTTTCGGCGCTGCGGCCGCGGTCACTCCTCGACCGCGCCGCGATGGGCTTCGTCTTGGTCGGCGTCTCCGCGCCGGCGGTCTGGATCGGACTGATCCTGGCCTACATCTTCGGCTTCAAGCTCGGCTGGACGCCGATCGCCGGCTATTGCAACTTCTTCCCCAGGCACGAGGTCGGCGCCTGCTCCGGACCGGGTCAGTGGGCGTACCACCTGATTCTCCCGTGGGTCACATTCATGTTCCTCTTCGCCGCGCTCTACGTTCGGCTGATCCGGGCGGGCGTGCTCGAGACGATGTCCGAAGACTACGTCCGCACGGCACGGGCCAAGGGAGCACCGAGTCGGCGGGTGCTTGCCCACCACGTGCTGCGCAACAGCCTGTTGCCGGTCGTGACCATCCTCGGCATGGACATCGGCTTGGCGCTCGGCGGCGCCGTGTTCACCGAGAGCGTGTTCAACCTGCACGGCCTCGGTGCCGAGCTGGTCACGGCCGCCGAGAACAACGACCTGCCGCTCGTCGTCGGGATCGTCGTCTTCGCGACGGTCGCCGTGATCCTCCTCAACCTCGTCGTCGACGTCGCGTATGCGTGGCTGGATCCTCGGATCCGGCTGGAATAGCTACAGCCCGAACTCGGACCAGCGTCGGGTGACGCGCTCCTTGATCTCGGCGCTCATCTCGATCTCCTCGGGCCAGGGACGCGCGCCCTCCTCCGGCCACTTCGCGGTCGCGTCGATGCCGAGCTTGCCGCCGACGAACTGCCGCTCGGGCGCGTGGTCGAGGTGGTCGAGCGGACCTTCGCCGAGCACCGCGTCCCGCTTCGGATCGACGTTCGCGCCCGCGTAGAACAGCACCTGTTCGTAGTCGTGGACGTCGACGTGCGCGTCGACGACGACGATGCACTTCGTCAGGCTGAGCATCCCGAGGCCCCAGATCGCGGACATCACCTTCCGCGCGTGGCCGGGGTACTGCTTGCGGATCGAGACGAGGCAGCAGTTGTGGAACGCGCCCGCCACCGGCAAGTCGTAATCGACGATCTCGGGCACGGTCGCGCGAACGGCCGGCAGGAAGATCCGTTCGGTCGCCTTGCCGAGCCACGCGTCCTCCTGCGGCGGCTTGCCCACGACGATCGACGGGTAGATCGCCTCGCGCCGCATCGTCAGCGCGGTGACGTGGAAGACCGGGAACAGCTCGGCGGCGGTGTAGTAGCCGGTGTGGTCGCCGAACGGCCCCTCCTCGCCGACCTCGTCCTTCTCGATGTAGCCCTCGAGGACGATCTCCGCGCGGGCCGGCACCTCGACGCCGACGCTGACTCCCTTGACCAGCTCGACCGGCTCGCCGCGGAGGAAGCCCGCGAGCATCAGCTCGTCGACGTGCTTCGGTAGCGGCGCGCTCGCGGAGTAGGCCGTGACCGGGTCGAGCCCGAGCGCGACGGCGACCTCGATGCGGCCGCCGGTGGCGAGGTAGTCGGCGCGGCCGTCCTTGTGGATCTGCCAGTGCATGAAGGTCGTGTTCCGGTCGACGACCTGCATCCGGTACATGCCGACGTTTCGGCCGCCGGTGCGCGGGTCGTGCGTGATCACGGCCGGGAGCGTGATGAAGGGCGCCGGGTCGCCCGGCCAGCAGCGCTGGATCGGGAGGAGACCGAGGTCGACGTCGTCGCCCTGGAGGACGATCTCCTGACAAGGGCCCTTGCCGACCGTCTTCGGGCGCGAGTCGGCGATCGACTTCAGCTTCTGCAGGCCGCGCACCTTCTCGACGAGACCCTGCGGCGGCTGCATCTCGAGCACATCCGCGACCCGCTTGGCGACGTCGTCGAGCCGCTCGACGCCGAAGGCGAGGCACATCCGGCGCTCCGTGCCGAACTGGTTGATCAGCAGCGGGTGCGCGGAGCCCTTCGGGTTCTCGAACAGGAGCGCCGGCCCGCGGGACTTGACGGTGCGGTCGACGATCTCGGTGATCTCGAGGTTGGGGTCGACCTCGGCCGCCACGCGGACGAGCTCGCCCTCGCGCTCGAGCAGAGCGATCCAGTCGCGGAGGTCCTTCGCCGGCACGGGCCGAGTCTATGGCGGCGCGCTACTGCGAGCGGCGGCGCTGCTTCGCGACCCAGTGGCTGAGCTCGCCGAGCGCGATCACGAGGATGAAGACGCCGCCCGTCGCGAGCATCAGCAGGACGACCTTCCGCCCCTCCTCGGCGGCCGTCTCGACTCCCAGCAGCAGATGGAAGACGGCGGCAAGCACGGCGGGAATCTATCTCACGCGTCGGGCTCGACGACGAGGTCGGCGAAGTTGGCCGAGCTCTTGCCGAACTCCCACCAGCCATGCACGCGCGGTTGCACGAACGCGGTGCTCCTCCCGTATACGAGTGGGATCACAGCGACGCGGTCGGCGACGGCGTAGCGGTCGGCCTCGTGGAACCGCTCGAGGCGGCCGCGGTCGCTCCGCTCCTGCCGCGCGGCCTCGATCAGCTCGTCGAAGACCGGGTCGGCGAAGCCGCCCTCGTTCGTGCGGCTCGTCGACTGGAACAGGAGGCGTAGGTAGTACTCGGGATCGGGATAGCCCGGGAGCCAGCCCGTGATGCGGAGCCGCCCGTCGCCGGGCGGCAGCAACTGCACGCTCCGCCCGAGCGCGTGCTCCCACGATCCCGCGATCGCGGCGAGGATCTCGTCCCAGTCGCTGAGCCCCGCAAGCTCGATCTCGCCCTCGTAGCCCGAGCGCTCGAGGCACTCGCGCGCCAGGTCCGGGTCGTACCGGAGCGCTATGTCCGGCGTGTGTCCCTGCAGTGCAGGCGGGACGACGCCACCGGTTGCGCGGAGGAGATTCGCCGGACACGCAGCGGCAAGCGCCTCCCGGTCCACCGCGTGTGCGAGCGCGCGCCGGAAGTCGAGGTTGCCCGTGACGGGGTCGGTGTGGTCGAACCGGATGTATCCGGACCAGGTGGCCGCACCGATCGTCGCGTCGGCGTCGGCCGCCTCCATCAGATCGGCCAGCTTCGGCGTGTAGCGCACGAGCACCTGGTCGAGCTCGGCGCGCGCATATTCGGGCAGCGCCTCGGCGAGCTCCTGTCGAACGAGCTCGACCTCGGCGACGTTCCCCGGTCGCTCGGCGCGCCGCCGCAGGAGAAGGCGATCGTCCGTACGCTCGGCGACCTCGAAGGCGCCGCTGACGACGCGCGCCTCGGCGATGGCCTCGATCGCGTGCCGCGGCTGCGGCCCGCTGTCGGGCCGGTTCATGACGCTCATGAAGTACGGCGCGGGAGCGGTGAGCCGGAACTCGACGGTGCGGTCGTCCAGCGCCCGCACGCCCACGGCATCCCAGTCGGTGTTGCGGCCGAGGTACGTCTCCTCCCCGTTCTCGAGCGCGAAGTAGATGGCGACGGAGGAGCCGGGGCTCTCCGGATCGAGGACGCGCTTGATCCCGAACTCGACGTCGTGGGCGGTGAGCGGCGTCCCGTCGGACCAGGTCAGCCCATCGCGCAGGTGGAAGACGTAGCGGAGGCCGTCGTCCGAGATCTCCCAGCGCTCTGCGAGGGACGGGACGATCGTCCGCTCGGGCCACGCCTCGACGAGCCGGTCGAAGAGCTGCATGCACGCCTGGATGTTCGGCCAGGCGATCGCGCTCTTCGGGTCGAGGTCGTTCGGAAGGAAGCTCGTCGCCACACGCAGCCGTTCGGTCGCCGTGCGCGGCGGGGGCGGCGTCCAGTTCCCGAAGGCGCGCTGGTACGCCTCGTTCGCCTCGGCGAAGCGGAGCGAGGCGTGGAGCGCCAGCGCGAGCTTGAAGAGAACGAGCGCGATCTCCTGGCGCTCGCCGCGCCGGTCGAGCAGCGGCAACAGGTCTCGGTAGTGCTCGATTGCCTCGTCGAGCGCGTACTCGAGGCGCGCCTTGTCCCCGGCTCGGAGGAGAAAGTCCGTCGCCTTCCCCTCGTCCTCCGCGCGCAGCCAGTGGTACGCGAGCAGGCCGAGCATCTCGTCGTCGCGCTCCGAGTACCGCTCTTCGATCCACTCCGCAGCGCGGCGGTGCAGCCGCGTCCGCTGCTCGGCGAGGAGCGTGCGGTACGCCGTCTCCTGGATGAGCGCATGGCGGAAGCGGAACTCGGGCTGCGGCCAGCGGCGGCTCTGGCGGAGGAGTCCGAGCCGCTGCAGCTCGTGCAACGCCTCGCCGGCGTCCTCGTAGATGACGCCCTCGAGAAGCGGCAGCGGGAACGTGCGTCCGAGCGCCGAGGCGGCCGTCACGAGGTCGCGGGCCTGTGCCGAGAGCCGGTCGAGCCGCGCGAGGATCGCCTTCTCCACCGTCGGCGGCACTTCGACCTCGACCGCGTGGTCGAACCGCCAGCCGTCGTCCACACGGACGAGTGCGCCGACGTCGGCGAGGGAGCGGACGAGCTCCTCGAGGAAGAACGGGTTCCCCTCGGCCGCTTCGAGCACGCGCCGCTCGAGCTCTGCCGGCAGCGTCGCCGGCGCGACGAGCGCGGCGAGCAGTTCACCGTCGGCGTCTCCCAGGGGACCGAGGTCGATCTCGCGCAGGAGGTGCGGGAACTCGCGGCTCGCGTGCTCGCGGAGCCCCCACGCGGCATGGTCGCGCTCGGGGCGCAGCGAAAGGACGAGCAGCACCGGGGCCTCCTCGGCGAGCGAAAGAAGCTGCTCGAGCAACAGCACCGACGTGGGGTCGGCCCAGTGGAGATCCTCGATCGCCACGACGAGCGGGCCGTCCTCCGCGAGGCGGAAGAAGAGCTGCCCGACGACCTCGAAGGTCCGCCACTGCAACGCCTCCGGCGAGAGCTCCGACGTCCGTGCGGCCGCCTCGTGCTCGAGCGCCAGCTCGAGCAGGCCGCCGAGGTACGGATACAGCTCGTTCGCGGATCCGTCGAAGAGCTGCTCGAGGCGGCGACGGAGGCCGACTCGGATGCGCAGCTCCGGCTCGTCGGCGCCGGCTCCGATCCACTCACCACGCAGAAGGTCCCGGAACGGCCAGTACGGAAGCGACTCGCCGTACGAGACGCAGCGGCCTTCGAGCCACGACGTTCCGTCGCGCTCGGCGAGCTCCCGCAGCTCGTTGAGGAGGCGGCTCTTGCCGATCCCCGGGTCGCCGGCGACGAAGAGAACGCCGCCGCGGCCGGCATGGAGCGCCTCGAGCGCTTCTCGGCCCTGGCCGAGCTCGCGGGAGCGGCCGACGAGCCGCGTCTCGACGCCCGGCAGGCCGCGCTGCGGCCGCCCTTCGGCGGCGACGCCGGCCACCGGCCACGCCGCCACCGGCTCGTCCTTCCCCTTCAGCTCGAGCTCGAGCCGCGTACCCCAATCGAAGAGGCCCGCGACGGCGTGCTGGGTGGCGTCGTCGACGAGGACGGTTCCCGGCTGTGCGGCCGACTGGAGGCGGGCGGCGACGTTGACCGTGTCGCCGAAAGCGGCGTACTCGACCCTCGAGCCGGCGCCGACCTCACCGACCACGACCGCTCCCGTCGCCGCGCCGACGCGCACTCCGAAGCCCTCGGCGCCCCAACCGCGCCGCACCTCGTGCGCGTACTCCTCCATCTCGCCGACGATGCGGAGGGCGCAGCGGACGGCTCGCTCGGCGTCGTCCTCCCGTGTCGTGGGCGCGCCGAAGAAGGCGAGAACACCGTCGCCCGCGAGGTCCTTGACGTGGCCGCCGAGCGACTCGACCTCGCCGACGATTCGCGCGACCGCCTCGCCCACCACCAGCTTCACGTCCTCGGGGTCGAGGCGCTCCGCGAGCGCGGTCGATCCGAGGACATCGGCGAAGACTGCGGTCAGGACTTTCCGTTCCTCGCGGACGGAGGTTGTCATGGGTAGAGAAAAGCGAACGAGCGGGCGGGGATCAAGCCGGTCGGCGGACAAAGTGCGCCACGAGTGCCGAGTCGACGGCCTCGTCGCCCGCCGCGCCCCGGGCTGCGCGATCGAGTTGCACGGGGTCTGCTCGGAGCCGGAGCGCCGTCCGCGCGTCGTCCAGCACGCCGCGACCGAGCAGCGTGGCGGTCGCAGCCCAGAGCTGCCCGTCACCGTCCGCGTCCTCTGCCCGCAGCTGGCTGCAAAGGGAGATGAGCTCGGAGAGATCGGCGACCGCAGCGACCTCGTGCAACGCTGAGATGCGCGCGACGCCGTGCGCGTAGAGGTAGTCGCCGAGCAGCAGAGCCGTGTCGTCGTCAGGCGGCGCGAACAGGCGCGGCCGGCCGTAGTGGACGAGGTAGCCCTCGTAGATCGTCTCGAGCCCGAGCGCGTAGCGCGCCTCGCCGAGCGGCGAGAAGACGGGGCTGCGGTCGCGTTCGGACTCCGCCAGCAGGCAGTCGCCCCAGAGTCTGCTCTCGGCGGCCGCGTCGACCGCCATCGTCTCCCAGACGTCAGCGAGCAAACGACTCCACGGCCGCGACAGTGCGCTCGATCTCGTCTTCGCCGTGTGCGGTCGACGGGAACAGCGCCTCGAACTGCGACGGCGGGAGATAGACGCCCTGGGCGAGCAGGTGCCGGAACAGCGCGGCGTAGCGCTCCGTATCGCCGGCCTGTGCATCCTCGAAGTTGCGGACCGGGCCGTCCGTCATGAAGAGCGTCAGCAGCGCACCGACCCGCTGTACCTGACCGTATGGAGCGAGACCCTCCTCGAGGAGCGCCGTGCGCCGCTCGAGCTCGTCGTAGACGGACCGGTCTCGCAGACGGCGGAGCACGGAGATGCCGGCCGCGGTCGCGAGCGGATTCCCGGCCAGGGTGCCCGCCTGATAGACCGGACCCGCCGGCGCGAGCAGGTCCATGATCTCGGCCCGCCCGCCGAAGGCTGCAAGCGGCAGGCCGCCGCCGACGATCTTCCCCAGCACGGTCAGATCGGGGAAGACACCGAATCGTTCCTGTGCTCCGCCGCGCGCCACGCGGAAGCCTGTGATCACCTCGTCGAAGACGAGCAGCGCACCCGAGACGTCGGAGAGCCGGCGGAGCGTTTCGAGGTAGCCGGGCTCGGGCGGGACGACGCCCATGTTCGCCGCGACCGGCTCCACGATGATCGCAGCCAGCCCCTCGCCGTGACGCATGACCGCCTCGGCGGCGGCGTCGGTGTCGTTGTAGGGGACGACGACCGTGTCGCCGGCCGCTCCGGTCGGCACTCCCGGCGAGGCCGGGATCCCGAGCGTTGCGAGCCCGGAGCCGGCACTCGCGAGCAGCGCGTCCGCGTGGCCGTGGTAGCCACCCGCCGTCTTGAGGATCCGGTCGCGCTTCGTGAACGCCCGCGCGAGCCGGAGCACGCTCATCGCCGCTTCCGTCCCGGAGGAGACCAGCCGCACCTTCTCGACGGAAGGCACCGCGTCGGCGATCTCCTCCGCAAGCTCGATCTCGGCCTCGGTCGCCGCGCCGAAGCTCGTGCCGCGGAGCGCCGTCTCGCGCACCGCCTCGACCGTCTCGGGGTCGGCATGTCCGAACAAGAGCGGCCCCCAGGACATGACCCAGTCGAGCAACCGCCGGCCGTCCTCGATCTCGACGTACGCGCCGTGGCCGCTGCGGACGAAGAGCGGCTCGTCGAGCCCGACCGAGCGCATCGCCCGCACCGGCGAGTTCACGCCGCCGGGAATCAGCTCGAGCGCGCGGCGATAGAGCGCCGAACGCTCGCTCAGAGCCACGCCGTGAGGTCTCGCGTCCAGTAGCTGACGATCAGGTCGGCGCCGGCGCGCTTGATCGCGGTGAGCGACTCGAGCGCCGCCGAGCGCTCGTCTAGCCAGCCCGAGCGGGCAGCGGCCTTCACCATCGCGTACTCGCCGGAGACGTTGTAGGCGGCGAGCGGCGCCTCGAACGCTTCCCGTGCGGCACGGATCACGTCGAGGTACGGCAGGGCCGGCTTGATCATGATGGCGTCGGCTCCTTCTGCGAGGTCGATCTTGCACTCGCGCACCGCCTCGCGGAGGTTGGCCGGATCCATCTGGTAGCCGCGCCGGTCGCCGAACGCGGGCGCGCTGTCGGCCGCTTCGCGGAAGGGGCCGTAGAAGGCGGAGGCGTACTTCGCGGAGTAGGCGAGGATCGGGGTCCTCTCGAGACCGTGGTCGTCGAGCGCCTCACGGATCGCAGCGACCCGGCCGTCCATCATGTCGCTCGGGGCGACGACGTCGGCGCCGGCCTCCGCATGGCTCACCGCGGTGCGGGCGAGCAGCTCGAGGCTCCGATCGTTGTCGACCTCGCCGTCGACGACGACGCCGCAGTGGCCGTGGGACGTGTACTCGCAGAGGCAGACGTCCGTCAGCAGGACGAGCTCCGGAAAGCGCGGCCTCAGCGCGCGGAGCGCGATCTGGACGATGCCGTCCTCCTCCCAGGCGCCCGTCGCCTCGTCGTCCTTCAGCTCGGGGACACCGAACAGCATCACCGCACGGACGCCCCCCGCCGTGAGCGCCTCCACTTCGCGCAGCAGCCCCTCGATGTCGAACCGTGCCATTCCCGGCAACTCCTCGTTCGCGAGCGGCTCGGGCGCGACGAAGAGCGGCATCACGAACTGGTCGAGCCAGAGCCGGGTCTCGCGCACGAGCCCTCGCAGCGGGGCCGTCCGGCGAAAGCGCCGGAGCCGGGTGACCGGAAACGCGCTCATCCACGGAAAGAGTACGCCGCTCGAGCTCAGGCAGCGGGCGCGGGAGGCGTTTCGGGCGGGGGAGTCGCGCCGCCGTTGTCGAGGTCGATCTCGATCTCGTCGATCGGCCCGTCGCCCGGCCACTTCTGCAGCACGACGCGTTCGGAGAAGAACTCCCATGCGGCGCGGCCGGCCGCGAGCAGCGGCAGCGCCACCAGAATCCCCGCGAACCCGTAGATCTCGCCGCCGGCGAGGAGGCCGAAGATCACGAGCAGCGGGTGGAGGCGAAGGGAGCTTCCCAGCACGTTCGGCACGACGACGTGCCCCTCGAACTGCTGGATGCCGAAGAAGAGCGCGATCACCCAGAGGGCGGAGATCGGATGCTGGACGAGCGCGTACAGCACCGGCGGCGCCGCCCCGAGCCACGGCCCGAGGTATGGGATCAGCTCGGTCACGGCCGCCCACGCCCCGAACGCGGCCGCGTACTTCCCGCCGTTCGGGAACAGGCCGACGAGGTCGAGGATGTAGAGCCCGAGCCCGACGCTCACGCCGATGATCAGCGAGACGAGGAACTGCCCTCTCACGTAGCTCGCCACCGCCCGCTCCATCCTGACGATGAGGCCGTCGCTGCCGTGCGGCGGAAAGCGCCGGTCGACAGCGTCGGTGAGCCGCTGCATCCCGAGCAGCATGTAGATCGAGACGACGACGACGAGGAACGCGTCGAAGAGGAGCGTTACGACGGCGATTCCGGCGCCCTCGGCCCAGCGGAGCGCCTTCGTCGTGTACTTCTGGACGTCCTGCGTGCCGACCTGGTTGAGGAACTTCTGCCCCTGGCGCTGGACGTGGACCTTGCTCAGGTGGTGGTGGTTCAACCAGTGCTGGAGCCGTGCCAAGTCCTGCTCCGCACCTGTCCGGGACGGGTGTCCGGAATGGACCGTAAAGTAGTTGTCCACCCGGTGAGTGGCGCTGCGGGTCTGCTGCACGACCACCGTGGCGAGAGCGAGGATCGCGAGTGCGACTACCGCCGCGAATGCGAGATAGACGAGCGCAACCGCCGCTCCCCGCGGGATCCATGCCCGCCCGAGCCCCCGCACGAGCGGGTTGAGCAGGAGGGCGATGAGCAGCGCGACGAGGAACAGAAAGACCACGTGACGCACCGCTCCCGCCACCGTCCAGAGAAGCAACAGGAGCAGCGGCAGGAGCACGAGCTGCGCCCAGCGTGGGATCACGATCCGCACGGACCTGGGGGGCGGCATTCCGGCGATGGTAAAGCTGGCATCGGCGATGGCCGGTCGCGCGTTCAGGGAAATCTCGCGCTCGACTGGTTGGAAGAGCCGTGGCAGTTCGATAAGGTGCCGCGCGACATGCCGTCCTCGCGCCTCTCTGGGGAGAGGCGGCGGGTGGACCGCAGGCAGGCACGCTCAGCACGCCACGCGCGCCGGCTGGCTCTCCTCGTCCTCCTCGCCGCGGTCTTCCTCGTGACCCTCGGTCTGACCGCGTTCAGCGGCCGCACCGTGCGCACGTCGGCCCTCATCCCGAGTCGTACCCTGTCCCAGGCCGCTCAGACCCGGCCGACGCCGGAGATCGTCTCGCTCCGCGGCCCGGTGCGGCTGCAGCTCCCGGTCGCCCAGGCCGGCCTCACCGCGATCGGCTACCACGCGGCCCACGACGGGGCGCTCGCGCTCAAGCCCGTCGGGCACCAGGCAAATGAAGGGCTCGTGCAGCGGGTCGTGCACGGGATCTTCGGCGGGGGCGGCGGCTCGCCACGCTGGTACCAGCTGAGCGGAGGCGGGACGTCCGCCATCGACGTCGGCGCGGCTGTCGGCGCCGACGTCTACTCGCCCGTCGACGGGACGGTCGCCGCAATCCGGCCGTTCGTCGTCGAGGGCAAGCGGTACGGCTCGGAGATCGACATCGCACCGCAGACGGCTCCGTCGCTTCTCGTCACCGTGACGCAGCTGGTCGCCGACCCGGCGCTGACCGTCGGCACTGCGGTCGTCAGCGGCGCCACGAAGCTCGGCCGCGTCGCCGACCTCGCGGCGATCGAGCGGCAGGCGCTCGCCCGCTACACGAACGACGCGGGCAACCACGTGACCATCGAGGTCCGCGCCGCGCCGATCCTCCCGACCGGCTAGGAAGGCTTCCGGCCCTGAAGATCCTCTTCCTCGCGGACGTCTTCGGCGTCCCGGGTCGGCGCGCCGTCGAAGAGCACCTCGCCGCGCTGCGTGAGCGGTACGACGCCGACCTCGCCATCGTCAACGGCGAAAACGCCGCCGACGGCGCCGGGATCACGGCAAAACTCGCCGACAAGCTGCTCGCCGCTGGGGCAGACGTGATCACGCTGGGCAACCACACGTACCGCCGCAGCGGAATCGCGGCCTACCTCGCGGAAAGCGAGGTCGTGATCCGGCCGGCGAACTTGGGCGCGCAGGCTCCGGGCCGCGGGCTCACCGTCGTCGAGGCGCGAAACGGCGTCCGCGTCGCCGTCGTCAACCTGCTCGGCCAGCTCTTCCTCTCGACGCCTGTCTCGCCCTGGGAGATCGTCGACGCGCTCGTCGACGAGGCTCGCGCCGCGGCGCCGGTCGTCGTCGTCGACTTCCACGCCGAGGCGACCAGCGAGAAGGTCGCCATGGCTACCTGGCTCGACGGTCGCGTCACCGCGGTGATCGGCACCCACACGCACGTGCAGACGAACGACGCGCGGGTGCTTCCGGGCGGGACGGCGGCCGTCACCGACGCAGGCATGACCGGCCCGCACGCGTCGGTGATCGGAGTCCGCTCGGAGCTCGCGATCTCGCGGATGCGGACGCGGCTACCCGTCCGGTTCGAGCCGGCCGAGGGCGACGTGCGGCTGGAGGGCGTCCTCCTCACGTGCACCGACGCGGGGCGCGCCGAGGCGATCGAGCTCGTCAGAGTCCCGGCCTGAGACGGTCACCAGCCGCGCGAGCGGGACTGCCGGCGCGAGCAGGGCGAGGGCGGCGAACGGATAGAACCATGCGATGTACGTGTAGAGCCAGTACGTCACGACGAGCTCGAAGCCGGCGAGCAGGGCTGCCGTGAGGGCGGCGAGCTGGAGCGGCGACTTGCGGCGTGGGAAGACGGCCGCGGCGAGCGCGCCGAGGACGAGCAGCACCTGCAGGACACGCTGCACGATGTGCAGGTCGGGGATGCCGCGCGCGTGGTACTGCCGCCAGTCCCAGAGCGACCAGGGAGCCGCGCGTCCGATCTGGAAGCCGACCGTACGTGTCCAGAAGACGTGCGCTTCGTGGAAGGGGTCCGGCTGAAGGAGAAGGACCGAGAAGGCGGCGAGAGTCGCCGCGCCGAAGCCGAGCACGAACCGCCGGCTCGGCCGTCTCCCCGGGTACGTCAGCCACATGGGCGCGACCAGCAGGGACGCGAACTTCGTCCAGCCCGAGAGCGCGGCGAGAACGCCGCGCGCGGCCGGGTTCGAGACCAGCCAGAAGCCCCAGACGAGGAAGCAGGGCATGAGCGTGTCGTTCGTGTTCGAGTTCGAGACGTACTGCGTGAACGGGTAGGCCGCCCAGGCGAACGCGAGCACGGCGGCGAGCCGCCGGCCGCCGAAGCGCAGCCCCACGAGCCAGAGCCCCAGCATCGTGAGGAGGTCGAAGGCGATCGACGTGAAGTGCGCCGCCGGCAGCGTGTCCCACTTCCCACTCCAGCCGAGGGCGAGGTAGCCCGGGATGTAGGACTCGTACGCCACCGGCCCGTACGTGTCGCCCTCGGGGTTCGCGCTCTCGCAGCGACCGTTCGTCTGGACGTGGTCGCGGATCTCGCCGGACGCGTCGGCCGGGCCGCACGGCCTGAGCGACTTGCCGCTCGGCAGCTTCTCGACCGGGAAGTTCCCCCACGGTGCCTCTCCCTTCACGATCCGTTCGGCTCCGATCACGCCGGAGTAGCCGACGTCGATCACGTTCGAGCGTTCGATGTTGAGGCCGACACGGAAACCGGCGAGGAAGATCGTCGCGCCCAGCAGCACCCAGATCGGCCAGGTCGGCGCACCCGGCGTGCCGCGGTTCCGCGCGCCGATCCAAAGGCTTCGCAGCACCACCCAGACGAGGAGGGGATAGAAGAGCGGCACTGCCGTGAAGACGTCGCCGTGGTTGAAGAACCAGAGCGACGCGGTCGGCGAGAGGAGGAAGAGCAGGTCGAGGTTGCGGAGTGAGAACAGCCGGCGAAGGTCGGCGAGCCCGACGAAGAAGACGAGGCAGAACGCGCCCCAGACCCACGGGCTGTTGATGGCGGTGCCGCCGAAGGCGCCGGGCGCGCCGCGTGCCATCCCCCACGCCACCTGCGGCCCGGTCCAGGCCTCGTCCACATCTCCGGTCGCGTCGATCACCGTCCCCTCGGCGATCTCCCCGGCGGCCCCCCACCAGATCTTGACGGTCCATTGCCCGCTCTTCGCGTCGTACGTCTCCTCGTCGCTGCGGTCGGACCCCGGGTAGCGCGACAGCCAGGCGGCGACCTTCGGGTAGCGCTCGAAGTCCCGCAGCGCCTGCTTCTGCGTCAGCACGGCTCCCGCCCGGATCGGGACGAACGGGGTCCCGATCAGATGCCCCTTGCCGTCGAAGACGGGTGCGGTCGTGGTCGTGCTCGACCCCGCGGCCGATGCCGTCGACGCGAAGACGGACGCCGCGAGCGCGACGAGAGCGAGTCCGAGGAGCCGACCCCTCACCGCGGAAAGGCTACTCAGGCCTTCGTCCGGCGGAACGACCAGAGCTTGTTGCCGACGAAATTGAGCGGGGTCACGAGGACGATCGCGACGGCCTGCGCGGCCAGCTTGCCGAGGCTCGTGTACGTGACGAGAAGGTGGAGCACGAGGAGGTTCGCGCCGAGCGCTGCGAGCGAGACGACGAAGAACCGCGCTCCCTGGATGCCGATGTGGCCTCGGTGCTCGCGGAACGTCCAGATCCGGTTCCACGTGTAGTTGCTCGTCACGGCGACCAGGAACGAGCACGTGGCGGCGGCGAGATAGTGGAGCCCCGCGTGCAGCAGCGCGTCGTAGACGGCGAGGTTGATGAGGTAGCCCACCGCTCCGACCACGCAGAACTTGGCGAGCTGCTGCCAGTTCCGAAGCGATCGGAGGGGGGCGAGCACGCGCGGCCGCGCCTGGGGAACGGTGGGAGCGGCCGGGCGTTCCACAGTCGTCGACGAGAGTAGCGCCTCGTGAGGCTCAGGCTGCCCGGACGTACCGGATCGTCGCCCCGGCGGGGCCGATCTCGCGAATCTTCCCGTCGCGTTCCACGAGCAGAGCGTCGACCGTTCCGGCAGAGGAGACGAGCAGGTCGCGCAGCTCGCCCGCCTCGCGCTCCGCAATCGACACGGGGGCGCCGACGAGCGAGCGCAGCGAGTGTGCGCGCTTGCGATAGAAGGCCAAATCGTCGATCAGCAGTAGTGCCGACGGCAGAGCGATCTCGTCCTCACGCGGGTCGGCTGCGGCGTAGGCGAGGAACCGCATGCTCTCGTCACGGCAGAGCACGACGAAGCCGAGCGCGCGCCAAGCCGACGCGTCGAGCAGCAGGTCCACCGGCCGGCCGAGGCCGATGCCGTGTAGCTGCACGGGGAGCTGCAGCAGCTCCGTGGCGGACCGCGACCCCATCGTCTTCATGGCTCCTCACCGGTCGGCCGGTGCGAGAAACATCTCACCGGCCCGCGACGAGCGGGACGAAGCGGCAAGGAACGCTGCGCAGGACGGCTGGCCCCTCCGGCGTCCGTACGACCACCTCGAGCCACTGCCCATCGACACCGCCGACCGGTACGACTAGACGGCCGCGCGGCTCGAGCTGCTCGTAGAGCGACGGAGGCGGCTCGAGCGCGGCGGCGGCGACGGCGATGGCGGCAAACGGCGCGTGCTCCGGGAGACCCCGCGAGCCGTCGCCCACGTGAAGACGGACGCGATCGGCATATCCCGCGGCCGCGAGGCTCTCGCGTGCCCGCTCCGCGAGCTCCGGAATCCGCTCGATCGTATGTACCTCGGCCGCGAGCTCGGCCAGCACCGCGGCCTGGTAGCCGGAGCCGGTGCCCACGTCGAGCACTCGCTCGGTGCCCTGCAGCGCCAGCTGCTCGCAGATGAGGGCGACCATGTAGGGCTGGGAGATCGTCTGGCCGCCGCCGATCGGAAGCGCGGCGTCGGCGTACGCAGCCTCCCGCACCTCGTCCGGCACGAAGAGCTCCCGCGGCACGCGTCCCATCGCGGCGAGCACGCGCTCGTCCGAAATCCCCCGCCGGTGGAGCTGGACGTCGACCATCCGGGCCCGTTCGTCAGCGAACACCTGCGGGCGCCTCCATCGCCTCCGGCACCGCCACGCCGAAGTGCTCGAGCACCGCGGGTGCGACGTCGGTGATCCGCCGCGGCTTCGCCCCGAGGCCGACCGTCACGAGCGGCACGAGTGAGTCGCCGGCGACGAGCGATCCGTGGCTGCCGCCGCCGACGTGGTGGCGGCCTCCGAGATCGGCCAGCTCCCATCCCTCCGAGGCAGAGACGAGCAGCTCGCCCGCGTTCGGGTCGGCGAGCGCCGAGCGCGCGCGCCATGCCGCGTCGGGGTGGTCGAGCTTCTCGACCGGAGAGTCCTCGCCGGCCCGGCGCGCGAGCACCTGGTCGCCCTCGCGACGGAGCGTGACGTCGACGGCCGCGAAGCCGTCGAGCCGCCGGGCGAGCTCGGCTGCCTCGACGCGCGCGTTCGGGAGGAGGTAGACCTGCCCGGCGCGATTCGACGCTGCTACGACGATCTCGTCCGCGAAGTCGAGCAAGGGTTCCTCCAGGCGCGCCGCGCGCTCGACTTGCGTCTGGCCGTGGTCCGAGAGCAGGACGACCGTGTAGCGCTCGAGGAATTCGTCCGGGCCGCCGGCCGCCTCGAGCAGCGCGCCGATCGCGGCGTCCGCCTGCTCGAGCGCGAGGTCCGCCTCTGCTCCGTCCGGACCGCCGGCGTGCGAGGCGAAGTCGTAGCCGGAGAGATAGAAGGCGAGGAAGTCGAAGCCGTCGCGCGTGACGAGCCAGCGGCCGACGGCGGCGGCGTACGCGTCCACGGAGCCGGCGCGCCGGCTGCGGACCGCGAACGGCGCTCCCGTCCGGTCCGACTCGAAGAGGCCGTAGAAGAAGAAACGGTCCGGGCCGAAGGCGGCGCGATTCAGGCCCGGAACCGTCGGGAGGTAGCGGTGACGGCCGCGGTAGCACGTGATGTTCACTGCGGCCGCGACGAGGCCGGCGTCCTCGAGCGCCTCGTAAACCGTGACCGCATCGGGCGAAAGATGCTGCCCGTTCATGTTGAAGATCGTGTCGACGAGCGACTGCGAGAAGCCGGCCGCGCGCAGCGCCGAGAGAGACGAGCCGTACTCCACGATGCGGCGCTCCTGCCGGTTCCACCAGACGAGCGAAGGGATGTGGTGGACGGAGGGGCCCGCGCCCGTCGCGATCGACGTCAGGCAGACCGGGGTGAGCGACGGGAAGACCGAGGTCGCCTGCCGGTATTCGCCCTCGCCCGCGAGGAAGGACATGGCCGGAGCGCGTCCCCGCGCGATCGCGCGCTCGAACGCCGCGGGCGTCATCCCGTCCACGACGACGAGCACGAGCTTCTTGGCCATGCCGTTGACCTACTCGTCGCGCGCGAGCGTCCGCAAGCCGGCGTAGCGCTCCGGCTGCGCCCGCCTCAACCGCACCGCGAGGAGGGGCAGCGCGAGCGCCAGGAGATAGCCGACGACCGGAATCCAGGCCAGGGCGGCAATGACCAGCGCGGCTCCCGACACGAGTAGCGCGGTGCCGCCGGGCGTCCCGCCGCGCCTGAGCGAGCCGCGCACGACCTGCGCCGCACCGAGCGCACCGGCGAGCGCGCCCACGATCCCGCCGGCGCGGTCACCCCAGCCGCCCGGCTGCCAGCTTTCGATCCCGAAGCCGATCGCGGCCCCTACGCCACCGGCGACCAGGATGGCAAGGATTCGCCAAACACGCTCCGTGCCGGCGAGACCGGCGAAGAGGACACCCACCGCGGCGCCCAGGCCGAAACAGACGCCGATCCAGTACCACGAGCCCATATGCCGAGTGTAGAGCCGTAACCGCGGGCCGCGTCCGGACGTTGTTCGGGCGATGATCGCGGACGACCGTCCACTACTCGTGTTCTTCACCTCCCGCAGCTCCGGGCCCGCCCGGCGGATGGAGAGCCTGCTCGCGTACATCGCACGCAAGGAGCGGAGCCGCCTACGCGTCGGCAAGATCGACGTGGAGGAGCAGCCCGAGCTCGCGGAGCGGTTCCGGGTGCGGCAGGTGCCGTCGCTCGCGCTCGTGGTCGGCAAGCGTGTGGTCTCGCGGATCGACGGACGCGCAACCGCGCCGCGGATCGAGTCGATGCTCGAGCCGCACCTCGGCGAGAGCGACGCGATAGTCGCCTAGACCGGGCGCTTCTCGAGTCGCGCGATCACCGCGAGCCCGAAGTCGGCGGCGAGCCTGCCGTCGATCACTCGATGGTCGAACGTGACAGAGACGTTCCCCATCCTGCGGACGACGACCTCGCCGTCGCGGACGACCGGGCGCTCGTCGATCCGGTGGATGCCGAGGATCGCCACCTCCGGATGGTTGATCAACGGAGTGACGAAGAGCCCGGCCGCCTTGCCCGCGCTCGTGACGGTGAACGTCCCGCCGCGCAGCTCCTCCGGCTTGAGCGTCCCCGCGTGCGCGGCCTCCGCCAGGAGGCGTATCTCGGCATCCAGCTCGTCGAGCGAGAGCTTGTCGCAGCCGTGGACGACGGGCACGACGAGCCCCTGCTCGGTCTGGACGGCGACGCCGATGTCGTAACGGTCGAGCAGCACGAGCTCCTGCCCCTCGACGCGCGCGTTGAGCTCGGGATACTCCTTCAACGCGGCCACGACCGCCTCGAGGGCGAGCGGGACGAGCCGCTTCAGCTCGACGTGCGTGAAATCGCACTGCTCGACCCAGGTCACGGCCGGGATCTCGCGGTGGGCACGAGTCAGGTGCTCGAACATCTGCCGGCGGATTCCGTGCAGTGCGACACGTTCCCCCTCGGCCGACACGTCCGCCGGTGCGCCCCCGGCAGCCGCGCGGACGTCTTCCTCGGTGACCCGCCCCTGCGGGCCGGTGCCGGCGACACCGGCGAGGTCGACACCGAGCTCGGCCGCGACCTTGCGCACCAGCGGGGTCGCACGCACCTTCTCGCCTTTCGGCGGCGCGGCCGTCTGCTCCTGGGGCGCGGGCGGCGCCGCTCCGTCTCCGCCGATCACCACGAGCACCGTGCCGACCGGGACGACCTCGCCCTCGGCGACGAGGATCCGTGAAACGGTCCCGCTCGCGGGAGACGGGATCTCGACCGTCGTCTTGTCCGTCGCGATCTCGACCAGCGGCGCGTCCTCGGCGATGTCCTGCCCCTCCTCGACGAGCCAACGCGCGATCTCGCCTTCGGTCAGGCCCTCGCCGAGGTCGGGCAGCTTGAACTCGTAGGCCACGGGCGCGGAGCCTAGCGAGGCTCCTGCACCCAGGCGGCGGCCGGCGCGAGCAGGATGCGCAAGCCGATTCGCCTGCCGTCCTCGCCGCGGAACTCCCAGAGCGAGACCGCCTGCTCGTCTCCGCGCAGCTCGGGTGCCACCTCGGCCGGTATGTAGCCCGCCTGCAAGCGGCGACCCCCGTCGAAGACGGCGACCGCGTTCGGGTCGTGCTCGTTCTCGGGCTCGCGGACGAGCGCGAGCCGGCGCCCGGGAGCGAAGGCGTCGTCCTGCAACGCGTCGGCGCGATACGACGCGCCGGCGAGCTTGACGACGCGGACGCGCGGATCGTCCCACTTCATCGCCTCGCCGGTCGCCGCGTCGCGCAGCCAGTAGCCCGACTCGCCGCGCTCGAGCCAGATACGGAGACGCAAAGCGTCAGAACTCGAGGAGCCTCCTCGCCGCCGCGGCGACACGCCCGACGGACGGCATGTAGCGGTCCTCGATCTTCCAGTACGGATACGGGACGTCGAAGCCGGTTACGCGCAGGACGGGGCCGTGAAGGTCGAGGATCGCCTTCTCGGCCAGGATCGCCGCGATCTCTGCCCCGAAGCCGGCGGTGCGCGGCGCCTCCTGCACGACGACGACGCGGCCGGTCTTCGCTGCCGACGCGAGCAGGGCGTCCTCGTCGAGAGGCCTCAGCGAGCGGAGATCGAGCACCTCGACAGAGGCTTCGTCCTGGAGCTCGTCGGCCGCGCGCTCGCACAGCGGCACCATCGCGCCGTAGGCGACGAGCGTCACGTCCGTTCCCTCGCGCGCGAGCCGGGCCTGCCCGAGCGGGACGACGTGCTCTCCGTCCGGCACCTCCTGCTTCTGCGCCCTGTAGATGAGCTTCGGCTCGAGCACGACGACCGGATCCGGATCGCGGATCGCCGCCGCAAGCAGCCCCTTCGCGTCGGCCGGGGTCGACGGGATCGCGACCTTCACGCCCGGCGTGTGGACGTAGTACGCCTCGGGCGAGTCGTCGTGCAGCTCCGGCGCGCGGACGCCGCCGCCGTACGGCATCCGCACGACGAGCGGGAACTCCATCTTCCCGCCGGTGCGCCAGCGGTAGCGCCCGACGTGGGTGATGAGCTGGTCGAGGCAGGGATACGAGAAGGCGTCGTATTGCATCTCGCACACGGGCTTCCAGCCGGCCATGCAAAGGCCGACGGCGCCGCCGAGGATCCCGGCCTCGGCAAGAGGCGTGTCGACGCAGCGGTTCTCTCCGAAGCGATCGTGCAGCCCGGCCGTGGCGCGGAAGACGCCGCCGGCCCGGCCGACGTCCTCACCCATCACCATCACCGCCTCGTCGCGGCCGAGCTCGACGTGGAGCGCGTCGTTGACGGCCTCGACGAGGAACAGCTCAGCCATCCCAGCCCTCGCGAAGGTTTCGAGGCGGAAGGACGTAGGCGTTGTCGAAGACGAGCTCGGGATCCGGCTCCGGCTCTGCCTCCGCCTCGGCGATCCCCTGCCGCATCGTCTCGAGCGCATCGTTCCTGATCTCCTCTGCCGTCGCGTCGTCGAGGACGCCGAGCCGCCGTAGATACGCCTCGTAGCGGCCGACGCACTCGTTGCGCTTCTCCTCCTCGACACGGTCGAGGTCGATGTACGCACGCGGGTCGTCGGCTGTCGCGTGCGGAGCGGCGCGATACGTGACCGCTTCGATGAAGGTCGGGCCGCCGCCAGCGCGCCCCCGCTCGACCGCCTCGCGCGTCGCCTCGTACACGGCGAGCACGTCGCCGCCGTCGACCCGCACGCCGGGCATCCCGTAGCCGACGGCCTTGTCCGCGAGGGTCTCCGCACGGGACTGAGCCTCGAGCGGCGTCGAGATCGCCCAGTGATTGTTGTTGCAGAAGAGGATCAGCGGCGCCTGCATCACGGCGGCGAGGTTGGCTCCCTCGTGGAAGGAGCCCTCGCTCGTCGCGCCGTCGCCGAAGTACGCGATCGCGACGGTCGAGTCGCCCTTCAGCTTCTCGCCCCACGCGAGACCGGCGGCATGCGGGACGTGCGTCCCGATCGGCACGCAGATCGAGGCGACGCGGTACTCGGCCGGGTTCCACCAGCCCGCGGGATGGCCCCGCCACCAGTGGAGGACGGTGCTCGCGGGCATCCCACGCAGCAGGCCGATCGCCGACTCGCGGTAACTCGGGAAGATCCAGTCCTCGTCGGCGAGCGCGTGCACCGATCCCACCTGCATCGCCTCGTGGTTCCAGAAGATCGCGTACGTCCCGATGCGGCCCTGGCGGTGGTAGACGACCGAGCGCTCGTCGTACGTGCGGAGCAGGATCAGGGAGCGGTAGATCGCAAGCAGGTCGTTGGCCTGGAGGCCCTCGACCTCGCGCTCCTCGTCGAGGACGCGCCGGAGGTCGTCCTTCCGAGCGAGCTGGGCCATCACGGTGAGTCTATGCTCGGCTCGCGACCCAAGCGTCGAGACCGCATCGCGCCTCGTCAGGCGATTTTGGGCGGCGTACACTGACTTATGGCCGTCTGTCCGAGCTGCGGCGAAGACAATCCCGATCGCTTCCGCCTCTGCGGATTCTGCGGAGCCGAGCTGGCGCCGGTCCTGCCGGCCCGGGAGGTGCGGAAGACGGTGACGATCGTCTTCTCCGACCTCAAGGGCTCGACCGCGATGGGCGAGAAGCTCGACTCGGAGGCGGTGCGCGAGGTGATGTCGCGGTACTTCGACGAGATGCGCATCGCACTGGAGCGGCACGGCGGCACGATCGAGAAGTACATCGGCGACGCGATCATGGCCGTCTTCGGCCTGCCGCAGCTGCACGAGGACGACGCGTTGCGCGCCGTCCGCGCGGCGCACGAGATGCGAGAGCGCCTGGCCGTCCTCAACGCGGAGCTCGAGCAGCGATGGGGTGTCACCGTCGGCAACCGCACCGGCGTCCATACCGGTGAGGTGGTCGCCGGAGACCCGACAAGCGGCCAACGCCTCGTCACGGGCGACACCGTCAACACCGCAGCCCGGCTCGAACAGGCGGCGCCGACGAACGAAGTGCTCCTCGGCGATGCGACCTTGCGGCTTGTCCGCCACGCCGTCGAGTTCGAGCCGGTGGAGCCTCTCGAGCTGAAGGGCAAGGCCGAGCGCGTGCCGGCGTACCGGCTCGTCTCGGTACGGGATACGGAGACGGTGGAGCGCCGGCTCGACAGCACGCTCGTGGGCCGAGCCGACGAGCTGAAGGCGCTCGAGGCCGAGGTCGCGGCGGCCGCCTCCGCAAAGGCCTGCCGGCTCGCGATGCTCGTGGCGCCGGCAGGCGTCGGAAAATCACGCCTGCTCGAGGAGCTCGGACGGCGCGTCTCGGCTCACGGCCGCCTCGTCCGAGGCCGCTGCCTGCCGTACGGCAAGGGGATCACGTTCTGGCCGCTGCTCGAGATAATCCGCGACGCAGCGGGGATCACCGACGAGGATTCGCCGGAGCAGGCCCGCCGGCGTCTGCTCGAGCTGACCGGCCCGGAGGGGGAGGACGCGGTGGCACGCGTTGCCTCTGCGGTGGGGCTGGCCGATGGGGAGTACCCGCTCGAGGAGGTCTTCTGGGGCACACGCCGCCTCTTCGAGCTGGCCGCCCGCGACCGTGCGCTCGTGGTCGGTTTCGAGGATGTCCACTGGGCCGAGGACACGCTCCTCGACCTGATCGACCATGTTGCGGCGAACTCGTCGGGTGCGCCGCTCCTCCTCGTCTGCACTGCGCGCCCGGACCTGCGCGAGCGGAGGGCGGTCTGGAGCAGGGTTTCCCTCCAGGTCGAACTCGAGCCGCTCACCGACGAGGAAGCGGGGCTCGTGGCCAAGAACCTTCTGGGCGATGCTGACCTCCCCGACGCGGCACGGCGCCGGATCGTCGAGGCGGCCGAGGGGAACCCGCTCTTCGTCGAGCAGTTGCTCTCGATGCTGATCGACGACGGCCTACTGCGGCAGGAGCAGGGCCGCTGGGTCGCCACCGGCGACATCTCCGAGCTGGCGATCCCCGGGACGATCCAGGCCCTGCTAGCCGCGCGTCTGGACATGCTCTCGCCACCGGAGCGTGCTGTGATCGAGCCGGCATCCGTCATCGGGCTCGTCTTCGAGCGCGAGGCGGTGGAGGAGCTGGCGCCCGACACTGTTCGGCCGGGGCTGGACGCGCACCTGACCGCACTGACGGCGAGGCAGCTCGTCCGGCCGCATGCGGCGGAGACGCCGGCCTACCGTTTCGAGCACATCCTCGTCCGGGACGCCGCCTACCAGGGGATCCTCAAGCGCTCCCGCGCCGCGCTGCACGAGCGGTTCGCCGATTGGGCAGAGCAGGTGAACCGCGCACGAGGGCGTGAGACCGAGTTCGAGGAGATCCTCGGCTACCACCTCGAGCAAGCCAGGACCTACCTCCTCGAGCTCGGGCCACTCGACGAGCGCGGCCTGGAGCTCGGCCGGCACGCGTCCACCCACCTCGCGTCGGCCGGAAGGCGCGCCTTCGCACGCGCCGACATGACCGCCGCCGCGAATCTCCTGCGCCGCGCCGCCACCTTGCACGCGGAGGGGTCGCGTGAGCGGGTGGAACTGCTGCCCGACCTGGCGGAGGCGCTCCAGGAGCTAGGGGAGTTCGAGGATGCTCGACGCACGATCGACGAGGCCCTGGCCGGGGCCCGCTCCCTCGGAGGCGCAGCGCTCGAGGCCGACGTGATCCTCACCAGGCTGCTCGTGCGCCACCACACCGACGACCTCGATGCATGGAGTGCCGAGGTGGAACGAGAAACGGCGCGGATCATCCCGCTCCTGGACGCCGAGGCTTCCCCTCTCGTGCTGGCGAAGGCGTGGCGCATGGTGAGCTTCGTTCACGGCATGGCGTGCCGCTGGGAGGAGACGGCGCTGGCGAACCAGCAGACGATGCGCCATGCGCGATCCGCCGGCGATCTGTCGCGGGAGGCGCGCGCCGCCTCCGCCTACGCCCACTCCCTGGGGCTCGGCCCCACCTCGGTGTCCGACGCCGTCCCTCGCCTCGAAGAGATCCTCAGCGACGGGCTCGTGAACGCCAAGGCAGAGGCGATCGTGCTGCTGATGCTCGGCCAGCTGCACGCGATGGCCGGCCGCTTCGACCAGGGGCGGGAGGCCTGCGAGCGGGCCTGCCGGCTGATCGAGGAGCGCGGGGGAGGCGTACTCGGCAGCGCGACGTCGATCAGCGGCCCTTCCCGCGTGGAGCTCCTTGCGGGACGGCCCGAGGTGGCCGAGGAGCAGCTTCGCCGGGACTACGACGACCTGACGGCACTTGAGGAGAACTACTACCGCCCGCTCGTCGCCGCAGTGTGGGCGCATGCCCTCTTCGACCTGGGCCGCCTCGACGAAGCCGGCGCGGCGGCGGCCACCGCAGACGAGCTCGCAAGCCCGGACGACATCGAGACGCAGGCGCTGTGGCGGAGCGCGCGTGCAAAGCTGCTCGTGCGGCAAGGAGCGGGCGCAGAGGCGCTCGGGTTGGCCGAGCAGGCGGTCAGGATCATGCGCATGACCGACGCTCCGGCGATGCAGGCGGACGCACTCCTCGACCTCGCCGACGTCCTCGCCGTCACCGGTCGGGTGGACGAGGCCGTGGAAGCTGCCGTCGAGGCTCGACTCCGCTACGGCCTCAAGGGCCACACCGTCGGCGCACTCCGTTCGGAGGCGCTGCTCGAGAGCCTCGGTCGGCCGGAGGCGTGGGCGGCGCGCGCCGAGGAGGAGCGCGCCGCCCGAACAGCTTCCTAGCGTCTAGCCGTGGTAGCCGGGATCTCCCCCGGTTCCGTTGTAGTTCACCGTGATCGTGCCTGCGTCGGAGTCCTCGTCGGGATCGTTCGCAACCACTGACACGACGCACGAGTCCGTCGAGTATCCCTCTTCGTCGTCCGTCGGATGCTCCGCACCGTAGTTCGTGGGCACCGAGCCATCCTCGTTGCACGGAGGGACGTGCACCTCGGGGTTCGAGGTACCCGGATAGTCCTCGTACAGGATGTACCCGGCCCTGTTGTCGAACCCCTCAGGCGGTGGGGTTCCGTTCTCGTTGTCGGGCCAAGGCATGAACTCGTCCGGGAACGTCAGCCCGTTCTGGAATTGCCCCGTGCCGTCCACCAGGAGCGTGGGCTTCCCACTGTTGTCGGTGGCAACGCCCGTCACGACGGGGGCGCACGGCAAGCCGTTCACCCCGGTCGCCGTCACGTCTGTGCCTGCAGTTCCGTTCTCGTACTGGTCGCTGGTGAAGCTCGTCGACACGGAGCCGCCCTGTCCGAGGCAGCCGCTCGTCCCGGTCTGCACGGGGACTCCGTCCACCGCGGTGATCGCGCCGGGTTGCACGACGTCGGCACTGTCACTTCCCTTGGCGATCCCAGCGGCCAGTGGACCGAAGCTGAGATAGCCGGCGGCGCCTTTCACGGTCACCGGTCCCGTCGACGGCACCGTGAACTCCAGGTCTTTCGTGACGCTCGAGTTCGCGGCCACACCACCGAGGAAGCACACCGCCGTCTTCGGGAAGAGCGGCGCCAAGGAATTGCAGCCGGTCCCCGGGGTGAACGCCACCGGCGACCCGAACGTGAGGAACAGAGCCACTCCGGCGAGCTTCGCGCTCCCGTTGTGGAAGGTTGCCTGAACCACTCCCTGGCCGCCCGCCGTGAGCGGCTTCGGCTGGATAGAGACTGTCAGAGACGACGAGGCCGCGCTCGCCGTCGAAACGCCGATAGAGAACACACAGCCGACCACCGCAAGAGCGACGGCGACTCCTCGCATCGGTCGCACAAACCTCGCCATGACTTCCTCCCCTTCTCCTCAATAGAGGCTGTCCGCAGAGCCCCTGTGTGAGGCATCTTCCTAGGAAACGCCCTGCTGGTCAATGGGCAACCCCTAGACGAGTACCGAGACCGCGGCCCGCTCGGCGTCGAAGACCGCCTGCTCGACGTCGCCGAGATCCTCCCCGTCGACGTGCAGCGGAAGGGGGCGGTCGCAGGCGATCTCGATCCGATCGAGGTCGTTTCCGTACACGGGCCCGCGCGCTCGACCGGTGAGGACGCGCACGACCGTGGGGACGAGCGCGGACCGGGTGACGCGCTCGGGTGCGACGAGGCCGAGGCCGTGCTCGAAGTCGGCATCCGGCACGATCGGCAGGGGCACATTCTCGGCATAGGTGTACGGACGCCCGTTCGCCACGAAAGCCGCTGCGGCCCGTCCGAGGCCGATGATCTCGAGCTGGGGGTCGAGCCGGCCACCCCGCGCCGCGATCGCGCGCACCACGGCGGCGGCGAACGTGAGATCACCGGGCCGCCTCCCGTCTCCACCGCGGCCACGAGCGTCCACCAGCCGGACGACTTCCGCCGGCAGGCCGATCCCCGACGCGAACCCGAAGCGCCGCCCGTTGACCCGGCCGACCGTGATCCGCCGCGTCCGGCCCGCCAACAGCGCGTCCGCCGTCTGCCGGGCGGCCTGCACCGAATCGCGGGAGAGGCCGAGCGCACGAGGCAGCACACTCGTCCCCCCGCCGGGGAGAAAGCCGATCGGAACTTCCCGCTCGAGTCCGTTCAGGGCCTCGTTGAAGCCGCCGTCACCGGAGAAGACGACGACCGCCTCGGCACCCCTGCGGCCGGCTTCGGCGACGAGCTCCGTCGCGTGACCCGGCCGCTCGGTGAGAACGACGTCGAGGTCGGCGACGCGCGCCAGCTCCTCGCGAACGCGCAGAAGGCGCTCCTCGGTCACGCGCGTGGCGAACGGGTTGACGATGAGCGCGACGTTCACCGTGAGGCGTAGCCGCGCATCCCGTCGAGCAGGAGCGCAGCGAAGCGGTCGGCGAGCTCGTCGGTGTCCGCCCCGGGACGCAGCCACGTGTACGCCCAGTTCGCCGCCGAGAGAGCGAGCAAAGCCGCCGTCGCGTCATCGAGGTCGGTGCGGAGCTCACCGAGCTCGCGGCCCTCGCGGAAGAGGGCACGGAAGCGCTCCTCGTAGCGGCGCCGCTCGGCGACGAACTCCGTCCGCCGCTCGCCCTGGAGGTAGCGCCACTCGCGCACGAAGACCGTCGCAACGTCGAGTTGCTCGGCGACGACGCGGAGGTGCGCGCGCAGCGCGGCGCGAATCCGCTCGATGACCGGCCCCTCGTCGGGCACGGAGTCGAGCGCGGCATGGAAGGCGTCGGACCCGTCGCGGGCGACCTCCCACAGCAGGTCGGCCTTCGACTCGATGTGAGCGTAGAGCGAGCCCTTCTGCACTCCGAGGGCTTCCGCGAGCTCACCCATGGACGTGCCGTGATAGCCCTTCTCCGCGAAGAGCCTCGCGGCGGTGCGGGTCAGCTCGGTACGGCGGGTGGACATCTAGACTATGGAGGCTAACGATCGTTCGGAAGGTGGTGCTGGGTGGCAGCGGTCGAGATTCCCCGCGACGAGCAGGCATTTCTCGAGTACGTCCAGGCCGGCGGGCAGGTCGAGACGACCGACTGGATGCCGGACGAGTACCGCCGCCTGCTGATCAAGTTCATCGAGATGCACGGCAACTCCGAGCTCATGGGCGTGCTGCCCGAGCGCGAGTGGATCCTCCGTGCCCCGACGCTCCAGCGCAAGCTCGCGCTGACGGCGAAGGTGCAGGACGAAGTCGGCCACTCCCAGCTGATCTACCGCGTCGTCGAGGACCTCGGCAAGGCGCGTGAGCAGTGCCTCGCCGACCTCCTGGACGGAAAGGCGAAGTTCCACAATGTCTTCCACTACCCGACGAAGACGTGGGGCGACGTCGGCGTCATCGCCTGGCTCGTGGACGCGGCCGCGATCATCAGCCAGAAGGCGCTGCTCAAGTGCTCGTACGCTCCGTACGCGCGGATCATGAAGAAGATCTGCTGGGAGGAGTCGTTCCACATCCTCCACGGCCGCGATGTGATCCTCGCCATGGTCACCGGCACGCCGGAGCAGTTCGAGCTCGTGCAGGAGGCGCTCGACCGCTGGTGGGCGCCGCTCATGCAGTTCCACGGCAACCCGATTCCAACGGACGAGGACCCGATGTATCTGTGGCGGATCAAGTCGCAGGGCAACGGCGAGGCGCGGCAGCAGTTCCTCGACGGCTATGTGCCGCAGATCTGGGAGCTCGGGCTCACGGTGCCGGACCCGAAACTGCGCAAGCGCGACAACGGCGAATGGGAGTTCACTGAGCCCGACTGGGACGAGCTCAAGCACGTCGTCACCGGCCACGGGCCGAAGACCGAGGAGCGGCTCGCCTTCCGCCGCCGCTTCATCGAGCAGGAGCAGTGGGTTCGCGACGTCGTCCTGGCCGCGTGATCTACGAGGTATTCAGACAGGAGCGGCGCGGCCAGCCGTTCGAGCATGCCGGCTCCGTCGAGGCACCCGACGCGGACTTCGCGGAGGCCTGGGCGCGCGAGCAGTACGGCCGTCGCGGCGAGTCGGTCGCCCTCTGGCTCGTGCCGCGGGACGCGATCCGCGACGTCGAGGACTGGGCGGACGAGTTCGACCTCAAGTACCGCCGCGTCGACGGCTACTCGATCAAGGCACGCCTGAAGGAGGCGCGTGAACGAGCAGGCACTGCTGGGCCTGGCTGACGACGAGCTGATCGTCGGCTGGCGCGAGTCCGAGTGGACCGGGATCGCGCCGATGCTCGAGGAGGACGTCGCCTTCTCCTCGATCGCGCAGAACGAGATCGGCCACGCCCGCGCGGTCTACTCCCTCGTGTCGGAAGACGCCGACGCGCTCGCCTTCGACCGCAAGCCCGACGAGTACCGCTGCGCGCCGCTCGTCGAGCTGCACCTGCTCGACTGGGCGCACACGATCGCGCGGCGCTGGCTGTACGAGGTCGCCGACGAGATCCGGCTGACCGCGCTCAAGGACGATCCCGACCCGGCGGTCGCGGGCCTTGCGGCGAAGATCGACCGCGAGGAGGCCTACCACCGCATGCACGCCGAGATGTGGCACGACCGGCTGCGCGACGAGCCGCGCTTCCGGGCCGCGGTCGAGGAGCTGTGGCCATACGCGCTCGGCGTCCTGCCGTCCGGGCTGCGCGACGAGCTAGTGGGGCGAGTCGGCCTGGCCGAGGTCGAGGCGGTCGAGCGCGGCTCGCACACCGACGAACTCGCCCCACTATGGGAGGAGATGACGAGCGTGCGCCGGTCGGCGCCGGCGGGGGCGCAGTGGTAGCCGAGGCTCAGGTCTGGGAGGCACTCGAGGAGATCCCCGATCCGGAGATCCCTGTCATCTCGCTCGTCGATCTCGGCGTCATCCGCTCGGTCGATGTCCACGACGGACATGTCCGCATCGAGTTCACGCCCACCTTCCTCGGCTGTCCCGCTCTCGACGCGATGAAGCGCGCGATAGAGGAGAAGATGGCCGAGCTCGGCGCCGAACCGCAGATCGAGGTGATCAGCGACGACTCGTGGTCGACCGACCGGATCACGCCGGCCGGCCGCGAGAAGCTGCGCGAGGCGGGCTTCGCACCTCCCGCTCCGCGAGAGGCGGCGGCGTCGACCCTCGTCCAGCTTCGGGCGAGCGTCTTCCGCTGCCCGTACTGCGGCTCGACCGAGACGCGGCTGGAAAACATCTTCGGGCCGACGCCGTGCCGCTCGCTCCGCTATTGCGAGAGCTGCCGCCAGCCGTTCGAGCAGTTCAAGACGATCTGACTGATC